>Ga0209515_10000186_pt1 | contig 118229 bp, 108 predicted proteins | sample Subgroupgradi54m_FD_187454 | JGI IMG/M metagenome (GOLD analysis project Ga0209515, IMG submission 187454) | Subsurface groundwater microbial communities from S. Glens Falls, New York, USA - GMW60B uncontaminated upgradient, 5.4 m (SPAdes)... ... | reverse complement strand
CATCCTCGTCAACATCGTCGGCGAACGGATCTCGGAATACGTGGAGCTCGCCGCCCGGCTGGACGAAGTCCCCGGCATTGATGGGCTGGAGCTGAACCTCTCCTGCCCGAACTGCGAGCGGGGGGGGATCGAGTTCGGCATGAACCCAAAGCTGACCGCACAGGTGGTGGCCAAGGTCCGGCGCCGGACCCGCCGGATGGTGATCGCCAAGCTGTCGCCGAATGTGACCGATATCACGCAGATCGCCCGCGCCGCGGCGGAGCATGGCGCCGATGCCCTCTCCCTGATCAACACCCTGCTGGCAATCGCAGTCGATTCCCGCACCTGGCGGCCCCGCATTGCCACGGTGACCGGGGGCTTGAGCGGCCCTGCCGTCAAACCGGTGGCGCTCCGCATGGTCTGGCAGGTGCACCGGGCCCTCCCCAAGGTGCCGCTTATCGGGATCGGCGGCATCCTGACCGCCGAGGATGCGGCGGAGTTCCTGCTCTGCGGGGCGTCGGCGGTCCAGCTGGGCACTGCCAACTACGTCAATCCGAAAGCGCCGCTGGAAGCAATCGAGGGCCTGCGTCGGTATCTCTCCGAACGGAAACTGGCCCGGCCTTCCGCTCTGGTCGGGCGCTTGGAAGTGCCGGAGCGTCTGCTGGGCGTCCCCCGGGTGGTGTCGGGTTGAAGCGCCGGCCTGAGGAGCGGCTGATTGTGGCCCTGGACGTGGACAAGGCGGAGGACGCCGTCCGCTGGGTCAAAGTGATGATGCCGCTGGGGATCACGCACTTCAAGGTGGGGTTGAGTCTCTTCACGCTGGCTGGCCCTGCGGCCGTGGAACAGGTGCATCAAGCCGGCGGCAAGGTCTTCCTGGACCTGAAGTTCTACGATATCCCGAACACCGTCTCCAAAGCGGTGAGCGCGGCGCTCCGGCTGGGAGTCTGGATGACGAACGTACATATCCAAGGGGGGAGTGCTATGATGAAATCGGCGCTCACGGCCGCCCAGGGAAAAGAGCTTTTGCTGATCGGCGTCACGGTGCTCACCTCGATGGCGGAAAAGGATCGGGTGGACTTGGGCCTGCGGAAAACGCTGAAAGACCAGGTGCTGTACCTGGCGAAACTGGCCCAGTCCGCGGGCCTGCACGGCATCGTGGCTTCGGCTCAGGAAGCGAAGGAGGTCCGCCGGACCTGCGGGGAAAAGTTCCTCATCGTCACCCCGGGCATCCGGCCGGCGTTAAAGGAAACGCCGCCACGCGCTTCTGCGCAGCGGCCCAAAACGGCGGACGACCAACAGCGCACGGCAACTCCGCGGGAGGCGATCCAAGCCGGCGCGGATTACCTGGTTGTAGGCCGGCCGATCCTGGAGGCGGCCGATCCCTCGGCGGTTGCCCGCCAAATCTTGGAGGAGTGCGCGAAGGACTAAAGATGGGGAAATCGATCCTGGTGGTGGATGATGAAGCGGCGGTCACCTTCTCGCTGGAGGGATTCTTCCAGCAGAAGGGATATGAAGTCCTGAAAGCGTTTTACGGGGACCAGGCGATTGAACAGATCCGGAAGAACCGCCCCTCGCTGGTGATCCTGGACCTCCAGATGCCGAAGGTCAATGGGATCGCAGTGCTGGAAATGATCCGGTCCGACTACCCGGACACTAAAACACTGGTGATCACCGGCTACTCGGAGCAGTATGAGGAAGAGCTCCAACGGCTGAAGCCGGAGAGGGTTTGGACCAAGCCGGTTTCCCTGACGGAGCTGACCGCCGCCGTGGAGTCCCTGCTGGAAGGAACAAAACCGCCGGCTTCTCCCTCCGCGGGTGCGGCCGCCGCCGCGCGCGATCCGGACCGGACGGTCCGGGTCCTGTTTGTGGAAGGCAGCCAGGAAGCGTACGATCAGGCGCTGAAGCCCTACTTCGAGTCGCCGGAACGCTCCATGCGCTGCGAAACCTCGCTGGCGCGCGACCCGGACGCGGCGTTTCGGATGATCGAGGAAACCAAACCCCAGCTGGTTGTGTTGGACAGCAGCCGGATGCCGGTCGGTGTCGTGGGAGGCCGGCTCGCGGCCCGCCTCACCGGCGCCCCGGGCGCTCCGTTGGAGGTGATCCTGACGGAGATCCCGTCGAAGGATTTCCAGGAGGAGGGGATCCTGCAGGCGCGCCTTGAACGGCTGGAAGGGGCGATCCAGAAAACGGTACGGAAGCACCGGCTCTGATGCGGCCCAGCGAAGTGATGCGGTTGTTCCAAGGGTGCGGCGCCTGGCTGGAGGGGCACTTCGTGCTCTCGAGCGGCCTGCACAGCCGCGAATACCTACAGTGCGCGATGATCCTCCAGCACCCCACGCTGGCGGCCAGGGCGTGCCAGGCCCTGAGCCAGCGCTTCCTGGGCGACGAAGTGACCTGCGTCGCCGGACCGGCGCTGGGCGGGATCCTGGTGGCCTATGAAACCGCTCGGGCGCTCGGCGTGCGTTCGGTCTTCGCGGAGCGGCAGGAAGGGAAGCTCCAACTGCGCCGCGGGTTCCAGGTCGGGCCCAAAGACCATGTGCTGGTGGTGGAGGACGTGATCACCACCGGGGGCTCGGTGGAGGAGTTGATCCATGGGATCCGGGCCAGCGGCGCCAGCGTCGTCGGCGTGGGGGCCTTGGTGGACCGCTCCAGCGGATGGGTTTCCTTCGACGTCAAGTACCACGCGCTGTTAAGCTTGGACCTGAAGACCTTCCCGCCGGCCACCTGTCCGCTCTGCAAGGAAGGAATCCCGGTGACCAAGCCCGGCAGCCGGATGATGACTCTATAGCCCGGCCCTACCGCAGCATCGCGATAACATTCAGCGCGTAGAGCAAATTTCCCATTCCGTGGGCGGCCGCGGGAACCCACAAGGACCCGCTCTCCTCGTAGACCCAAGCGAAGACCACCCCGCTCCAAAAGACCGTCAGGAACCCCAGGATCCCGTAGCCGTGCACCAGCGAGAAGAACAGGCCGCTTAAACCCGCCGCCGCGATCCGCCCGGTTCGTCCGCGCAGAGTCCCATACAGCAGCCCCCGGAAAACCAGCTCTTCAAAGAACGGCCCTACCGCCACCATCCCGGTGATGCTGGCCAGTACTACCCCTCTGGAGCCGAACACCAAATCGGCGTCGAAGCTCTCCGCCCAGTGGTCCGGCAGGTGGAGGAAATTGCCGGTCGTCCCGATCAGCCATCCGCCCATGGAGTCAGCCCCGAGCCCCAGCAGGGCGAGGAACAGCAATTTCCTTCCGCCGCTCAGGGGGACGTCCAAGCCAAGCTCCTGGCGAAGGGAGAGGCCGTTCGGCTTCAGGAAATACTTCCACACCAGGAAAAGGATCGGCAGTGTCCAGACGAGATAAGAAAGGAGCGTTGCCGCTGGGTGCGAGGAGAACGGAAGAAAAGCATATCCCAGGGACAGCAGGATCCCCAGGCCCGCTCCACGGACCAGCACGGCCATGCCTGCGCGGGCAGGCCACGGCAGGGGGGTGGAAGCGGTCCCGGCTTTCCAGGATGATCCGGCTGGCTGGCTGAGGAACACCGCGAGCGCCCCGAAAAACAGGAAGAATAAAGCCAGGTCCAGACCGGTCATCCACCGGTAGCGGAAGAACAGCTGGCTGGCGGATTCCCGGTCGGCTGCGCGGAGGCGGTCGGCGCGGGCCGGATCCCCGCCCCGCCGGGCGATCCGCTCCTGCAGCCGATCCCGGAACCAGCTGGCCGGAAGGAATTCGGCCGATTGAGCTTGGAGCAATGGTTCATCGGACTGCGCGGGAGAGGTGAGGTAGGCCGCTTCCAGCAGGTGGGCGTAGGCGGGGATGGGAGCGGGGGCCGCCGTGGTCCAGCGCGCGGTCTGTTTCCTCAGTAGATCCAGCTGGCCGAATTCCCCCTCCAGGATTCCCAAATGAGCCAGGACCACCGGGTCTTTCGCCAGCCGGGCCAGCTCCCGGTGCCACTGGACCAGCTGGTCCGCCTCCTCTTTCGAGCCGAGCGACGGGTCGCAAAAGCCGTGCAGGCGGCGTTCCCAGCGGGGGATCCGGCCGGCCGCCTCCCTTAACTGCAAAGTCCGTCCCGCGACGCGGGCCAGCGCCCGTTCCGGCGAAGGGATCCCCAGGACCGGAGAAAGAGAAACCGAAGTCATGACGAGGAAGGCCGAACAGAGAAGGAGGACCGCGCCGCTGAGTGCCGTGGGCAAAAACCGCAACCGGACCGGCCGCAAACCCGCGAGCATCCTGCGGACTTTGAGCCCGATCTTGTCCCGGGTCCTGCGGACCTGGTCGAGGAGCTGGCCTTTGGGGTCCGGGATTTCCCACGTGACCACCCGCTTTGCCCGGGCGGCGGGGCAGGCATCGCCGCAGCCCATCCCGACGACAAGGTCAAATACCCCTTCCGGGAGGGCATCCAGCCCTTGCGGAACCCGCTCGCCGATCTCAAGGCCGATCTCCCGCAGAGCTTCGGCGGCAGCCGGATAGACCCGCGGGGCAGGATGAGAGCCGGCGCTGAAAACCTCCACGCCGGGCGGGGCCCAGCGGCGCGCGAAGGCCTCGGCCATCTGAGACCGCCCCGCGTTCTCGACGCAGAGGAAGAGGATTTTCACGGGAGAGAGAAAATGCCGAGGGCTGGAATCGAACCAGCCACGCCAGCCTTTTCAGGGCTGCGCTCTACCACTGAGCTACCTCGGCAACGAACCGCGACGGGGAATGGACGACAATCATTGTACCGAACTCTCCGGGGAGATCAAGACAACCGCTTTCCTAAGGCTCGGCGCTTGCGGCGCCTCGTCGGTCTTGTTAGGGGAGATTTCCCATCTCCCCCAACCTGCCCCCTCTTCCAGAGGAATTTATTTGGCGGGGGCTTTGGAGATCAGGACCCGGCAGGGGGCGTTCCGGACGACGTATTCGGTGGTGGCCCCCAGCCAAGCCGAAGCGCCGCGCCGGTAAGAGGCACCCATCACGATCAAATCGAAGCCCTTCTCTTTGGCCAGGTCCAGGATGGCCTGTCCGGCCGAGCGGGCCTGCAGAAGCTGGGTGGTCACGGAAAGGTCAAACTCCCGGCCGATCGCCTGCGCCCGCTTGAGCGACGCGTCCGCGTCACCGAACCGGTCCGGCAGGAAGATATCCAGCGGAAGCGCCGGCGGGATCTCGATGACATACAGGGCGGTCACCTCGGCGCTGTGCGTCCGGGCCAGCTCGCAGGCCACCTGGATATTCTCGGTATACAGCCCGCCCAGCGTGGGCACCAGCACCCGGCGGATACTCAGCGCTTGGAACTCCGGGACGCGGATTTTCTCGATCTCCACGTTGGCCATCGGGGCGATCTTTTGCTGTTTCCGGTAGAGGGTGTAGCAAAGGACTCCAACCGCCAGCCACACGAATCCCAAATTGCGCCCCGCCGGTTTGGTCAGCACCACGTCCACCCAAACCGCCACGGTCGCGAAGAAGCCGAAAATGGCCGTGACCGGGAGCTTGGCTCCCCGAAAGGAGATGTTCACCGGGATCCGGAAAGGCCGTTCCAGATTAGGTTTCCGGATCCGCAGGCCGAGTAGTGAGAGATGGGCCAAGCTGAACGCCAGCATGGCCCCAAAGTTATACAAGTCCGCCAGCGCGGTCAGCCGCTTGGACACGAAGATCACCAACCCAGCCAATCCCGAGAAGAAGGCCAGCGAGACATAAGGGGTCTTGAACTTCGGATGAAGCCGGTAAAAGAACCGGGGCAGTTGGTAATGCTCCCCCATCGCGAAGCTCAGGCGGGAAGCCCCGATGAGCCCCGCGTTGGCCGCGACGAACAGGATAGTGGCGCCGAGAATGCCGATCCAGGGCCCAAAAAAATGACTGCCGACCGGCAGAGCCGCGGCGATTCCGGCCAGCGGGTCTTCCAGGTATTGAGTCGCCAGAACCTTCGGATGGATGGCAGACAGAGCCACGGCGGAGATGCCGAAATACATGATGAACAGGGCCACCATCGTCAGCAAAGTCGCCCGGGGCACCGTACGGCCCGGATGGTGGGCCTCGCCCCCGAGCTGAGAAATGGATTCGATGCCGATGTAGGCCACCATGGCCATCGAAACACCCTTCCAGAACTGCGGCCAAGTCGGGGACCAGTCCACGTTGGGCACGCCTATCTTCATGAATTCAATCAAATGGGGGATATTCAGCAGGAACAAGCCGCCGATCAAGATGATGGACAACTGTGTGACGATGTCGAAGAGGCAGAGAATCAGGGAGATCCGGGTGGATTCCTTGATCCCGATCGTGTTGATCGTGAACAGGATGGCCAGCACCCCCAAGCTGAACCAAACGGTAACCATCGGCTCCTTGAGGATCGGGAAGAAATAGGCCAAGTAGGGGCCGACCGTATAGGCGGAGATCGCGATCGTGACGATGTAGTCCAGCAGGAGGGCCCAGCCGGCGATGAAGGAGACCAGGTCGTTAAAGGCGTGCCGCGCGAAGCTGGAGGAGCCGCCGGCCTCCGGGAGCGCGGAGGCCATCTCGGCGTAGGTCAGCGTCGTGCAGAAGAAGGCGAGCCCGGCCAGCGCCAGCGCCAGCGGTGTCGCGCCCAGCGCGTAGACGGCCGTGACGCCCAAGGCGTAGTAGATGGAGGAGCCGACGTCGCTGTAGCCCAGCGCGAAGAGGTCGCGGACACGCAGGACGCGCCGCAGGCCGCCTTTCTCCATCTGCACGATGTGGGAACGGCTCTGCTGGTCGTCGGACAGGTCAAATTCTCGGTCGGTCACCATGACGGATTGGTACGAAAAAGCCCTTCGGAACAAGTCCGAAGGGCTTGAGAAATTATTCTACGCTAAGGGGGCGACGGCGTCAATGCGCGGGCCTTACGGATAATAATTCGTAGCTCGATCCCCAAAGCCAATCGACGGGCGGAAACTTCATAAGAAGCGGGATAGAAGCGGCCAGGCCCAACCGCCCGGCCAAGGGGATTCCTCCCATCTTCCGCAGGGAGAGGACCTTAAATCCCGTGTCTTCCAGCAGGCGCCGGGCCGCCGTTTCGGTGTAGCCGCGGACATGGGTGTAATCTCCCCAAACCACGCGGGGTTTGGCCATCGGCACAGAGGCGAGCAGGCGTCCCCCGGGCTTTAGGACTCGCCGCGCCTCTTCAAGTAAAAGCCACGGCTTGGGCAGGTGTTCAAGGATATCCTTCGCGAAAACTGCGTCGAAGAAACCGTCGTCAAAGGGGAGTTTTTTCTGCTCCAAATCGAGCGTTTGGACGCGCTCGAACCGGGAAGCCGCGGAGACGACGCCGGGATCGCTGTCGACGCCGTAGACCTCGATCGCGGGGTCCGGCTTCAGTCGCCCCAGGTCGCCGCGGCCGCACCCCAAGTCCAGCACGGTGCGGACCGGCCCCAACAGCTTGTAGTATGCTCGCACCAAATGCGGATCCAGGTTCTCGGCCATGGACGGTGCCATCGGCGTTAACTCCCTCCCCAGATTTTGTCCAGAAGAGGGCGCTTCACGAAGAGAACGTCCCTCTCCCAGCCGTAGGGGCCTAAACGGCGGTCGTACTCTCCAAAGACAATGGGGTAAAGGTCGAAATCCACAAGGAGTTTCACGATGTGAGCGAAAGAAAAAGGCGCCCCCTTATACTCTTCCGCGAAGGAGCATTCCACCAGGGCCGCGTCGATGCCGGGCAAAGAGTTTTTGGAGCCCTTCAACACCTCGAGCTCATGGCCCTGCACATCGATTTTTAAGAGGGTTTTTGAGGCCTTGCTTGGAAGGGGGAGGGGGTAGCTGTCCAGGGTGTTTAAAGGGACGGTTTCGGTCCCGGAGAAGCCGATTTTGAAGGCCTCTTGAATTGCCCCGCTGTACTCCAGGAGCGACGACCGGCCCAGGGATTCCCCCACATGGATGGGTGCTTCTCCTTGGCGGTCGGAGAGGGCCACTTGAAATACCCGCACGCCGGGGTTTTGAAGGAACCGGTTCTTGTACTGGCGGAACGCCTCCGAGACGGGTTCAAACGCCGCCACCGTCGTTTTCGGGAAGAATTCCAGAAAGGTTTCGCACCAGTAGCCCGTGTTCCCACCCACGTCGATCAGGAAGACGTTTTCATCGGGGTTGATAAAGCGCGGCAGCCGGACATAAGGGGCCATCCCGGCCGGGTCGGCCCAGATCCTCCGCTCGGTCCCCGGGGGCAGCCGGACCCCCCGTTTTTTGAGCCATTGGGTTTCGCGCAAGAGCTCCGCCCTTTGTTCGACGGCGTGAGCGTAATGGCGGAGGGTTCCCCACATGGGCGGTATGTCTGATTTTAACAGGTTTACCCGGGTTTCTCGATCGTGGAAACCAGGAAACCACCCATCCTGCAGTGATGGGTCAGAAAACGGGCGACCCGGTTGGGGAACAGGCGGAGAACCCACTCCTTTAAAGGTCCGGCCGGAAGAGGGACCAGGTCCGCTTTAGCCCCGAAAACACCGATCCGTTTAACCCGGAATAAGTCGGAAACCAGAGCCGTCCATTCAGAGAACGTGTAGAATCGCGCGATGGCCCCATCCGTCCATCGTTGGGTGGTCTTGTGGAAAAACCCAGTTCGGAACAGAACCCCCTCCGCCAGGCCCCGAAAAACTCCCATGAGATAGTAATTCCAGAATCCACGGTGATAGACCATGAGCGCTGCCTGCCCACCCGGCTTGAGAACCCGGCGGATTTCCTCCAGGACTTGGCGGGTGTTTGAGGAATGGTGGATCACGCCCCAGCTCCAGATGAAATCGAAACGGTTGTCCGGAAAATCCATGCGCTCGGCGTCCATCCGCAAGATAGACGCTTTTAGCTCGAAGAGGCGCATGCGGTTGGCCGTGCTTTTGACAGCATAATCCGTAAGGTCGATGCCGGTGAAAGACCGGGCATACTGGCAAAGGAGCTGAGCGTGGGAGCCGTTCCCCACGCCGATCTCCAGCACCTCCTTGTCGTGAAGGGAGCCGAAGGGAATGAGCCCGTCGAAAGGGATCGTCTTCCATGGGAGGAACTCGGCCGATTTAGAAAAGAACCGGCGGTCGATTTCCAGGTAAAATCCCCTGCTGAATTCCTTGGGGGAAAGGGGGGATTTCCAGTTGTAGCTCATGGGATGGGATTCCCACCAGGCCCGGTTGGCCTCCTGCCACCGCTGGGCGTCGGCTTCGGTGCTGGGAAGGGCTGTCGGGCCGCTGAAACCGCGAGGGGCGTCTTTTTTGGGAGGGGTCAAGGCCGCCTCAATCCGGCTTTCTTGCCCGGGCGACGAGAAACCAGCCGAGATCCGCCGGAAGCCAGCGGCGCAGGAAGGCGGGCAAAAACCACCGGCGCCCGACCCGCAGGTCGTACCGGGTCAAAAGGGCTTCGACAGAAACGCCGCGCAGGCCTTCGAAGAGCTCGAAGACCTCTCTTTTTGTGAACGCCTGCGTTCCGGGGCTTTCCATGTGCTCCGCCAGCAGGGCGCGCAAGCTCTTCCAGGGTCTTCCCCGGAGCAGGCCGTAGAGAAGCCAGACCTGAAGGGCGACCAGCGAGCGCCGGTGAGACAGCATCACCAGTATTTCCCCGTCTTCCCGGCACACCCGGGCCGCTTCCCGCACGGCTCTCCGGGTGTCCGGCGCGTGGTGAAGGACCCCCCCAGGAATAAACGAGGTCGAACGTGTTGTCGCAGAAGGGAAGGTTTTCCGCGTCCCCTTGAATCACCTGCCCGGACAGGCGCTCCAGGCGGAGCCATTGGCCGGCAAGTTTGAGGGAGTGGCCGCTGAAGTCCAGTCCGTATACCTGGGCTCCCGCCCGCGCGAATTGGACCAGGTCCGCCCCCATCCCACAGCCCACCTCCAGCACCTTGCGGCCCGCGCGGCGGTCAAATTGAACGACCTCCGGCAGGAACTCTTCGCCGCTGTAGCGCATCTTTTCCAGCGCGCGGAAAAATTCCGCCGAGCCCTCCGGAATGCAGGACAGATCCCGCATCCCACAGGGGGAAGCGTCCCAGAAGCGCCGGACCTTTTCCTTGAAGAAACGGGGTGTGCCCACCGCGATTCTCAGACGCTTTGACCCCGCACTTTAAACGCAGGCGCGGATTTCAGGATTTTTCCTGCCTTTTCCGCATCTCGCACATACAATGTATTCGGGCCGTTTGGATTTATTGAATGCAATGGAGTTAGCTCCCGCAGAAATGGCGAATAACCGAAAGGCTTAAAGCCGAAATCGAGCACCTTTTGATGGGTCCCCATCTCGGACGGAGCGATTTCCAGGATCAGCGCGAGCACTGAATCTTTGGAAAGGATTTCATCCGCCCCGCGAATCACTGGGTCTTGGTATCCTTCCACATCCACCTTGATCAGCGAGGGAGACAGGCTGGCTGCCAGATGATTTAAGGTGTTTGTCTCGACCTCGACCCACCGCTCGCCGGTTTTTATCTCATTTAGGATTACGTGGTTCATCGCACCGTATCCGGACGTCATCCTCAGGCGTCCCTGCTGGTCGCCGACCGCTATGTTCCGAGCATCCACCAAATTTTCAAAGCAGTTTAAATGAATGTTTTCCAATAGGCACGCGTACGAGGAAGGAACTGGCTCAAAGGTAACACACTTTGCGCCTAAGCTGGCTGCCAGGATCGAATAAGAGCCGACATTGGCTCCTACATCGAGAAAAAGGGTGTTGGGTCGCAATAGATGCAAGGCAAAGGCCATCGACTCAAACTCATGCAACCCACAATAGATATTTCCGGTGGCGCCGGTCATTCCCGGACTTACAAGTAGTCTTGAGCTGTTGACGAACGGAACAGCGACCGGTCCCGGAACCAGCCTGCTACCGGCCTGCCAACACAACCATCGCCGCATCGTATCGAGTTTTTTCCCCCGGTTTAATGGGTGATCGGCAATGAACCGTAGTGTGGCGAGTAAAGACATGGTTGCCCCATCATAGTATTTCCGGCTTGGAGCCGCCCGGTCCGGAGCGGCGGTTGTTCCGGGTCGGCCATTCGCTGCTTCCGAGAATCGTGACAGTTCCTGCTCGTCGCAGCTCTCTTCAAATCCCGTCGGCCAAGTCCTGGTCAAACAGCAGCCCTCCTGCGGAGGACTTCTGTTTGACAAAAACGGGGCCGACGGGATTTGAACCCGCGATCTACTGATTGACAATCAGTTGTGTTAACCGGGCTACACCACGGCCCCTGAAGGCAATGAGCAAGTATACCAGTGGGCCGGGAGCCCGGCAAACAGCATTGGGGGGGCGCGGCAATAGGCAAAGGATTGGTGGGCGAAACAGGGATCGAACCTGTGACCTCTCGGATGTAAGCCGAGTGCTCTAACCAGCTGAGCTATTCGCCCGCCGTTCTTTCCGCGGACGAATCCATGCTAGCACAGCCCCAGGCGGTGGACCAATTCCCGGGCGATCCGGGCTCCGGCCCGCCCGTCCCAAAGGGGCGGGGGCCGCGCGCCCTTGGGCGGGTTCCGGAGGACTTGCCGGCAAACGGCGATGATGCGGCGGCTTCTCACCCCGGCCAGCCGGTTGGTGCCGTGCGTGAGGGTGATGGGGCGCTCGGTATTGTTCCGGAGGGTCAGGCACGGGACGCGCAGGAGGGTCGTTTCTTCCTGGATCCCCCCCGAATCGGTCAACACAACGGCCGCGGACCCCATCAGTTTCACAAAATCCAGGTAGCCCAGGGGAGGGGTGAGGATCAGGCGGGGGTCCCGCGAAAGGGGACGGAAGAAATCCATCTTTTCCCATGCCGCGTGCGTCCGGGGGTGGATCGGAAAAACGACCGGCAAGCGGGGCATGAGCCAGCGCAGGACCTCGATCATCTGCTTGGCGGCGGCGGGACGATCGACGTTGGCGGGGCGGTGAAGGGTGACCAGCGCGTAGCGTTTAGGGCGCACTCCCAGCTCCTCCAAGATCCTGGAAGCACGCGCCCGTTTCTGGGCATGACGCAGGGAATCGATCATGACGTTGCCGGCCAGGACGATTCGCTCCGGAGGGATTTTTTCCCGCCGCAAATGGCGCACGGCATCGGCCGAGGGGGCGAACAGCACGTCGGAGAGGTGGTCGGTCAGGATCCGGTTGGCTTCCTCAGGCATGGTCCAGTCGAAGCTGCGCAATCCCGCTTCCACATGAACCAACAGGGGTCTCCGCCGGTCCGGGCGGAAGGGAGTCCCGGCGGGGTAGCGTGTTTTCCGGGCCGCGAGGGAGCAGGCCAGCGTGGAGTTGACGTCCCCGACGACAATCACGGCATCCGGGCGGAGCCGGAGCAAAAGGGCCCTGAACAAGCGGGAAATCACTCGGATCTGCCGGCCTCGCGGGCAGGACCCCACCCCCAGATTCACGGCCGGCCTCGGCAGTTTGAGGTCCCGGAAAAAGAAAGAGGACATCTCCCGGTCGTAATGCTGGCCGGTATGGACAAGGGTCAGGCGTGTTTTTCTCTGCTTCTTGAGAGCGCGCAGGAGCGGCGCGGCTTTCATGAAGTTTGGGCGGGCCCCCACGGCGATCAGGATGTGCGGGTTCGGCATGAAGAGAGGGTCTCCTGGATGAGCTTCAGGTAGGAATGGGCTTGGGCGTCCAGATCGAACCGGGCCAGGACGTAACGGCGTCCGTTTTCCCCGCAGAGCCGGCGCCGGTCCGGGTCCCGGAGCAGGGTCAAAATCGCATCGGCCAATCCCAGCGCGTCTTCCGGATCCACGGCGATTCCCCCTCCCGACTCTTCCAAAACCTTCCGGGCATGTCCGTCCGCGGCAAGGACCACGGCCTTTCCGCAGGCCAGATACTCCAGCAGTTTGGTCGGAAGCACGGTCTGAAAAGTGGCGTCCCGTTTCAGCAGGGCGACGCATAGAGCCGAACGGTTGATGAGGGCGGGCATCTGATCCCAAGGAGAGAGAGGGAGGAAGCGGACGTTGTCGAGGCGCCGCCGAACCGCCTCGTCCATCAAGCGGGATTTATCCGCCCCTTCGCCGACCAGGAGGAACCGGGCGTTGGGCTGTTCGCGCCCGATCCGCTCAGCGGCTTCCAGCAGGGTGGTCAAGCCGTGCGCCAGGCCTATCGTCCCGATGTAGGAAATCACCGGGCCCCTGCTCAGCTCTTCCAGCTCCGGCGGCCAGGCCGAGGGGGGCAGAGGCCGGAACACGGCTCCCTCGACGCCGTGCTCCACCACCGCTGCCTTGGCCGGGGAGAGTTTTCCGTCGAGCCGCACCCGCTGCGCGATCGGTTCGGTGACCGCGACGATCCGGTCGGCCCGGCAATAGAGGAACCGGGCCAGCTTGTGCAGGAAGCGGATGGGGAGCGAGTCGCTTTCCCCGACGCCGGAGGCCAACAGGGACTGAGGCCAAAGGTCGCGGATTTCCAGGATGAACGGAACCCTGAAACAGCGGCTGGCCCACCAACCGGCCAAGCCGGTCAGCAAATGAGGAGAAGTCGCCACGACAACGTCCGGGCGGTCGAGCCAAGGGGCGGCCAGGCCGGCGGATAACCCGAAGGAACCATAGTTGAGGATCCTCTGCCAGGGTTTCCGGTTCGGCGCGGGGTAGAGCCAAGTCCGGACCACGGTGAGCCCGGCCATCCGTTCTTTCAGGATCCCCCGGCGCATGGCCTGCCGGTAAGGGGGAGGGACAGTTCCCGTCGGATGGTTTGGGAATCCGGTCAGCACCTGGACCGAGTGACCGGCTGCCGCCCAGCGGCGGGGCAATTCGTAGGCCCGGTGGGCCGGAGCGCCCACCTCCGGTGGGAAATAAGCCGATAGGAACAGGATCTTCATGGGATGAAGGGCCCCTAGTAGCGGCTCAACTTGAAAGCCGCTTTCCGAACCCAGGCCCTGGCACGGCAGAAGGGATTTCGAAGGAACCGTTCCCATCGTTGGGCGTATTCGAGGAAGGGTTTCTTGCCGGTCATCCGGAACAGGATCTTGAGCTGAACGATGTGCAGGCGGTGGTAAAGGAAGCTGGCGACCATCGGGGGGAATCCGCCGCCCGGCAGTTCGTACAGCGACCAGAAGCCGGTATCGTAGCGCGGCAGAGCTCGCTCCATCGTCTCGATCGTTTCGTCGAACAGCCGGCGGGCCCGCGGGTTTGAGGTGGCCAGCCAGAAGTCGAACAGCCCCCAAGCGGCGCAAACGGCGCCGTTGAGGATATGGCTCGGAGGGTCAACCGGATATTCCTCCAGCCAGACCCCTCCGCCGGTTTCCCGGACGGAGAGCCCTCCTTCGGAGACGGGGAGGGTCAGCGCCTTTAAAGCGGTTTCTGCGCAGGCGAGATAAGAGCGGTCTCCCGTTTCGGAGGCGGCTCGGACCAGCACCGAGAGGGCTTGCCCCTGCGCGAGAGCGGACGGCCAGGGCGGCTCGAGGCCCCGCCGGTAAGGCCACCGGAAATGATGCTGCCAGACCGGAACGCCCTCACGGTTAGTTTCTAGATGGGACATCAGCCAGCGGGCTGTTCCGAGGAATGTTTGAAGGGATGCGGGCGCCTGCCGGCTCCGGTTGAAGTGGGCCAACCCGTACTGCGCGATGGCGATGGGGTTGTGCTGGAGGCCCACCTTCCCCCGGTAGTCCAGCAGAGGGATCCCTGCGCCGTCTTTAGGGCCCGCGTAATCAGCTTTGGAAGCATAGGTCAGGTAGTAAGGGCCGACCCGATCATAGGCCGCCTGGGGGTTCTCTTCGGGTGTTTCCCGCCAGAAATCCAGATGGCTTCGGGCGCCGAGCAGATAAGCTTCCAGCAGACGCCGGTAATGGTCAGCGGTCGGCATCCCGGACTTTGTCTACCGGCAGCGGCTTGCCGGTGCGCAGAGACTCGGCCGCCCGGAAAGTTGCCAGCGTCGTCGCGTACAGCTCTGGCCAAGAGATGGGCGAGGGGCCCCCGGCCTGCACGGCTGTGACGAAAGCATCCAGCTCCTCCCGGAACCCTTTGTTCTGGAACAAAGACCGGGTCAGCACCTTTCGGCGGTCGCGGTAAGCGACCACCGAGCGGAAATCATCGATGACGACGGTGGAACCGTCCGCGAAAAGCTCAATCCGCTCCTTCGGACAGCATCGCCCTCCCCCGGTGGCATAGAGAAGGGTGGCTAGGGACCCGTCCGGGAACCGGAGGACGGACTGCAGGGTTTCGCTCCCGGCCTGTCCCGGGGAGACGTTCGGCGCGGAGCTGGAGATCTGGATCGGCGGGGCCCCCACCCAAAAAGTCAGCAGATCGATGAAGTGTCCCAGCTCCCCGAGGATCCTGCCTCCGCTGGCGGCGGGATCGGCATGCCAGTCCCCCGGCGTTTCCGGCCCCGCGTTGACCCGGTACACAGCCGTCAAGGGGCCGCTGCGGTTCAGGGACCACTGCCGGACTTTCCGGGCGGCCGGGCAGAAGCGGCGGTTGAAACCAACGTCGAGGACAATCCGGTCTTTCAGCGGCCGGTAGGCGGCATCAATCTCCGAGAGCTCTTTCTCCGAAAGGCAAAGCGGTTTTTCCACGAACAGGTGCCGCTGGTTCCGGAGCGCCTCCAAGACCATCTCAGCGTGCAGATGATGCGGGGTGGCGATGACGATTGCCTGCAGGCGCGGGTCTTGAAGCAGAAGGCGGTAATCGGTGGTGTGAGACGGGATCTTGAAGCGGCGTGCCGCGGTTTGCGCCGCTGAGCCGCGGCTGGCGCAAAGGTGGAGCAGGCGGACGGAGGAGAGCCGCTTGAGCTGGGGCAGCAGCGTGCCGGAGGCGAACCGTCCGGCGCCGATGACGCCGATCCCCACCGTTCCGGCCGCCGGCGCGGTCATCGCCGACGGCTTGTGGGGAGCGGGAGGTTCCGGAACCGGCGGCTCCGGGGCCGTTTCTCCGTAACGGAGGACAATCCCCAGCGAGCGGCCCCCTGTTTGTCCGAGTAGGAGGTCGTAAGCGTCAGGGGCCTGGTCCAGCGGGAAACGGTGGGTGATCAGGGGATCCAGCAGTATTTTCCTGGAAGCCGCCAACTGCAGGAAAGCGGCCATGTTGCGTTGGGCGGTCCACCGGACGAACCCGAAGGGATAATCGACGCCGTGCTGTTCGTAATTTCGGTCATAGCGTCCGGGCCCGTAGGACCGGGCCAGCCGCAGCTGCAGTTCCTTCTCGTAAAATCGGGCCCGCGGCGCTTCGAGGGGGACGTCGCCGACGATGACGATCACGCCCCGCTCCCGGGCCAGCTCTCCGGCCAGGATGACGGGGTCGGGGGAGTTGGAGGCCGCGGCGATGATGACGGTGTCGAACCCGTAGCCGCCGGTGAAGCGGCGGGCTTCCTCTAGAAGCTGGGCCGGATCCGACAAAGAAGAGCCGCTTTCGGCGCCCATTTCCCGCGCCAAAGAGACACGCTCCGGTTTGGGATCAATCCCGAAGACCCGGCACCCGGAAGAAAGGGCCGCCTGTGAAACCAGCTGGCCCACGATTCCCAGCCCGATCACGGCCGCCGTTTCCCCGATCTGGAGGCCCGCCACGCGGCAGCCCTGCAGGGCGACGGCCCCGATCGTCGTGAAGGCGGCGGTCTCCCAAGGAACTCCCGGGGGGATTTTTACGCAAAGATTTTGAGGGACGTTCACCCGTTCGGCGTGCGACGCGTAGCCGTAACCGGCGCAGGCCACCGGATCCCCGGGCTGGAACCCGGCCACCCCAGGGCCGACCTCTTCCACGGTGCCGCAGGAGCTGTAGCCCAGCGCCAGCGGCTGTTCCAGGCGCGTCCGGATCTTTTCCAGGGCCGGCCCCAGCCCTTCAGTGGTCAAGGTTTTGAGAAGCTGCTGGATCCGGTCCGGCCGGTCCATCGCCGCGGAGAGCACCCCTTTCCGGACCTGCTCCACCGTCGCGCGTTCCGTTCCGGCGCTGATGGCCGAACAGCGGTTCCTGACCAGCAGGAACCCCCGCTGGGGAGAAGGGGCCGGGACCTCCTCCACCGCGATCTTTCCGGTGATCAACGATTGAACCACTTGTTTCATGGCAAGTAACTCTCCGCTTCTTTAAGTATAGCAATTTGGGCCCTTCCCGCGGCTTTGAAGATGGGCAAATGCCCATTGGCTCAAACCAGCTTCCAGGCCGGTCGTGTATCATAAGGGGTATGGAAGGATTGACCGTGGTGGAGAATCACCCGGTGCAGTACCACGCGCCCGTTTACTGCGCAGTGCAGCAGAAGTTCGGCATTCCGGTGACGGCGGTGTACGGCTCGGATTTCAGCGTCCGGGGTTATCGGGACCCGGAGTTCGGGGTCCATTTTTCGTGGGACACCGATCTGCTCTCGGGCTACACAGCCCAGTTCCTCTCATCGGTGGGTTCCGGAAAAGCGGCTTCCTTTGAAGAGGCGCCATCGCGAAGTCTGGCGCGGATGCTGGAGGCCAGCCGTCCCAAAGCCCTGCTCGTATCGGGGTATATGCGCCCGGTCGACCGGGCGGCTTTCTTCTGGGGGCTTCGGGCGCGTATTCCCACCCTTTTCCGGGCCGAGACCACGGACCACGCGATCCGGCGGGGGCCGGCGAAGGCCTGGATCCGGGATCAGCTTCTTCGGCAGTTCTACGGCCGGTGCGCGGCGCTCCTCTACATCGGGAAGCATTCCTACCAGCATTACCGGCGGCTCGGCTGTCCCGACCGTAAGCTCGTTTTTTCCCCTTACGCCGTGGACGACGGCTCTTTTCGCTGTGATGAGTCCGCGCGCGCCCAAGGGCGGGAGACGACGCGCGCCTCGCTGGGATTTTCACCCGAGCACAAAGTGATCCTCTTCAGCGGCAAGTTGGTTGCCCGCAAAAGGCCCGATCTCCTCCTGAAGGCCGCAGGCCATCTCTCCAAAAGCGGAAACGGCCCGTGGGCGCTCCTCTTTATGGGGGACGGAGAGCTCCGGGCGGAACTCGAAGAAGGGGCTGGAACGTTCCCCGAACTCCCCTGCCGGTTCATTGGGTTTAAAAATCAGACACAGATGAGCCCTTTTTATCATGCCGCCGATCTGATGGTGCTGCCCAGCGCTTATTCGGAGCCCTGGGGCCTGGTGGTCAACGACGCGCTTCACCACGGTGTGCCGTGCGTCGTGTCGGAGGCGGTCGGCTGCGCGCCGGACCTCGTGAAGCCGGGGACCACGGGAGAGGTTTTCGCAACCGATTCACTGGAACAGCTGGAGTCCGCCCTGCTTAAAATGCGTCCTCTGCTGGGAGATCCCGGTCTTCGCAGGCAATGCCGTGAACGGGTTGGCGGATATACCATCGGAAAGGCCGCCGAAGGAATCGCCAAGGCGTATGGGGAGGTCACCCGATGACCGTAGGGCTCGGTGGGATGTTCGTCCTATTTGGGTGTCTCGAGATCCTCCGGTTCCTGCTCGCGCGGCTGGCGTCGGAGCGCGTCGGTCTGATCCGGTATCAGGCCAGTATTTGCTGGATCCCGTTCCTGCGGTTGTGGCGCCGGATCGCGAGCCGGGAGGGTCTTCTTCCGGGAAGTGTTCCTCCACGGAAAGCGGGGTCCCTGGATGAACGGCTGAGGACAAGCCGGATTTTCGTTGTGGGACCACTGAGTTATGGAAGCACCGGCTGGGGCCGGCTCGAGGCCTTACGAAGGATTTTTGGTGAAGCGGGTTCTCTGAACATCGACCCTTGGAGCCAGGGGCTCTCTTTCGGGAAACACCTGATGGCAAACCACTTTTATTCCGGCCCGGCTCTCCGCGGGATCAACACTGCTCTCCGGGAACAGGTCCGGGTTTTCCGGCCGGACATTCTCTGGGTCGATAAAGGGATTCATATCATGGCGGAGACCCTTGCGGAGATCGCAAGGGAGGGCCGACCCCTGCTGATCTCCTACAGCCCGGATCAGCAGATGGCGCTTCAGAATCAAAGCCGCCATTATTTAATGTCCTTAGCCCTTTACGACGTTCATATTACGACCAAGCCGGGCAATGTCAGCTGGTTGAAGCGGTGCGGCGGCCGCCGCGTCGAATACATCGGGAATGGTTTCTGCCCGGAGCTTCACCGGCCGATGTCCCTGACCCCGGAGGAGGAAGAAATGTACGGATGCGATATAGGCTTCATCGGGCGATGCGAACCCTCCCGCGAGGAACTCCTATTCCGGCTCTGGGAACAGGGATACCGCGTGAAGGTGTGGGGAGGAGGATGGGAAGAGGCGAAGCGGCGGAAACACCCCCTCTTTCAGAACGCGTCTCAACGGGTGGGAGAGGAATACGCGAAGGCCGTCTGCGGGACAAAGATCAACCTGGGCTTCCTCTCCACTTGGTACGGAGACGTCACCACCACCCGCTCCGTGGAAATTCCCGCCTGCGGAAGGTTTTTGTTGGGAGAGAGAACCCAAGAGCATACCGGCCTTTTTCGGGAGGGGATCGAAGCGGAGTTCTACAGCACGCGGGAAGAGCTGTTCGAAAAAACCGCGTACTATCTTCAGCATGAAGAGGAACGGGAAACCATCACCCGGGCGGGACAAGCCCGGTGCATCGCCCACTATTCGAACGACAGCTGTCTCAGGGGGGTTCTTGGGCGGATTCTGGGTTAAGCAGGGTTCCCGCGAAGGTAGTTTTGAATGACGGATTCCGAACGGCCGGAATCGGCAATGACCCCATGATCCAGCCAGAGCGTCTCGGGAGCGTGCTTCCGGATAATCTCCAGATCGTGAGTGACCAGGATGACTGCCGCTCCTTCCCGGCTTAGAGACCCAAGGCGCTCAAGACTCTTGGCCTGAAAATCGGGATCCCCGACGCTCCAGGCCTCGTCGATCAGAAAGAGGTTGGCTTCCACATGGAGGCCGACGCTGAAGCCGATCCGCATGGCCATTCCCGTGGAGTAATGTTTTAAAGGCATGTCCAAGAAATCACCCACGCCGGCGAACTCCACGATGGATTTGAATTTACGCTGGATCTCCTGGCGGCGCATGCCCAGAAGGAGGCCGTTCAGAAAGATGTTTTCGCTTCCCGTCAAATCCGGCTGCATTCCGGCGAACAGCTCCAGGAGTGAAACAATGCGGCCGTTGACAGCCACCGTTCCGCGGGTGGGCTCCGTGACCCCGGCGACGATGCGAAGAAGCGTGGTTTTTCCGGAACCGTTGGCTCCAATGATGCCCAGCCATTTTCCGGACGGCAGAGAGAAAGAAACATCCTTCAGCGACCAGAACCAGCCGGGAGATCCTTTCCACCAGCCGCGGTTGGGGCCGAGCAGGGAGCGGACCCCTTGGAACCGCGGGTAGAGTTTCCCGACGTTTTCCAGATGGATCCGCTTCATCAAAGCAAGTCCACGAGGGTGCCTTCCATCCTCCGGAACGCCGCGATGGCCAGGAAGGCGGAAAAAGCGGTGACGATCAGGGTGGGCCCGAGCCAGTGCATGGGAGGCGGCTGTCCCAGGAGGATCACCGACCGGTAGCTTTCCAGGAAGCCGACCATCGGATTCCACCGTGCCAGCGTTTTGAATTCTGCCGGAACCATGGAAGCCGGGTAGAAAACAGGGCTCGCGAAGAACCAGAGCCACAACAAATGGGGAATCGCGTGGCCGATATCTCTCAAAAGGGCATGGGCTAAGGCGGCTAGGCAGCCCAAGCTCATCAAAAAGATAAACTGAGCCAAGAAGATCAGGGGGGCCCAAAGAGCCGATGGATGGAGGGGGAAACGGTAATAGAAAAACAGCCCCCCCACGAGCGTCAGCATGACCAGCAGATCCACGGTCGTCGAGAGCACCGAAGAGAGGGGGAAGACGGCCTTGGGCAGCGCGATGCGCCTTAACAAGGCGGCGTCTGTCACGAGAGAGGGCATGGACTGCGAAACGGCCAGCGAGGTGAACGACCAGCCCACCAGCCCGACGGCGGCAAACAGCGGATAGGGGATGTCTCCGGAGGAAATGGTGGCGACCCGGCGGATGTAGTTGAAGATGACGGTGAGCGCCACGGGCTGAAACAAGATCCAGCCGAACCCGAGGAAGGTCTGCTTGTAGCGGAGATTGATCCTATGGAGGGCGAGATTCCACAGGAGCTCCCAGGTCCACCGGAAAGAACGCCGCGGAATACGAGTAACCGACGGGGGGGAAACCTTCGCGCTCATGGGAGTTGAGAGGATTTCAGGATGTATCGCCGGTACCAGACGTCAAACATAAGCACTGCCGTCAGCTCGAAAGAGGCGTCCCGCCGGCCGGATCGGTGCGCGATCCGGAGGGTCCGAATGGCGTCCCAAGAGAAAATCCCCTCCTTTTCAATCTGATGTCGATTGAGCGTCTCGTCGAAATACCGGTCCAGCACGCCCGCCATCCAGCGGTCCATCGGCGGGCTGAAACCCCGCTTTGGGGCCTCGGCGATCTCCCGGGGGATAAGATCCCGGAAAGCGTCCACCAGGATGTGCTTCTGGGTCCCCCAACGGATTTTATCACGGAATGGAATCCGGGCGCTCAGCTCAACCAGCTTGTGGTTGAGAAAAGGGACCCGGGTCTCCAGCGCCACCGCCATGGTGGCCTTGTCGGTATATTCCAAAAGATTGTCCGCGAGGAAGTGTTCAATCTCCGCAGCGAAAACGCGTGAAAAGCGCCCTTCTCCCCCGGGGCAAAGATCCATGGCGGTTTCGATGAAGCGGACCGAGGGTTGGGGATGCTCCCTTCGGAAAATCCCGGGCAGCAGCGCCCGTTTCTCCTCTTCATCGAAAGAGTAGCTCCACCGGAGGTATTGCTCGGGGAGAGGCAAACCGGCGCCCCGCAGAAGGCGCTTCGCGCGCCTCAGGTAAGGCGCCCAGGCGGCCTCCCGCGCCAGTCCGAGGAAACGGCGAGCCGGTTTCGCCATGCCCTGCGGCAGACAGCGGAGCAGGGGAGCCCAGGGGAGCAAACGGTATTTTGGGTAGCCGCCGAACAATTCATCGCCGCCTACGCCGGAGAGGGCGACGGTCACCTCTTGCCGGGTTGCCTTGGCGATCAAGCGCTGAAGGTAAACCGTGGCGTTTCCGAAGGGCTGGTCTACCAGTTCGATCATCTTCAGGAACTGTTCCGGTTTCTCCAAATCCGCCACCAGCTCGTGATGGTCCGTCCCCAGGACCTTGCTGGCGAAGCGGGCATAGGCCGAGTCCTCGCTGAATTCAGCGCCGCTCCCGCGGAAGGTGACGGTAAACGTTTTGACGCGGCCCGAATGGCGCATCATCAAAGCGGCTAAAAGTGTGGAATCGATGCCGCCGCTGAAAAACAGGCCGAGAGGGACGTCGCTGACCAGCTCGCCGCGCACCGCTTCCTCGCACAGGCCGCGCACCTGTTCCCGGAGGGCTTCGTACGGCTCTTCCCGTTGAGGAGAGGAGGGGGGCCAGGGGTTCCAATAGCGCCGGAGGGTCAAGCCGCGCGTGCGCAGGTCCAGCGTCAGGGTATGCGCGGGGGGCAGCTGGCGGATGTGCCGGAAAGCGGTCTCCGGGTGGGGGACGAACGAAAAGGTGAAGTAGTCCCACACTGCTTGCCAGTCCACCTCAACGGGGAGGAGGCCGGCCGCCAAGAGGGCCTTGATCTCCGAAGCGAACAGGAAATTCCCGGCGTGTTCCGCGTAATACAGCGGTTTGATCCCCAGCCGGTCCCGGGCCAGAAACAGGCGGTTTCTGCGCCGGTCATAGATGCAGAAAGCGAACATGCCGGTCAGCCGTTGGACCATTTCCTCTCCCTCTTTCTCATAGAGCCGGAGGAGGACCTCGGTATCGGTGCGCGACCGGAAGGAATGGCCTTGGGCCTCCAGCTCCCGGCGCAATTCCTGGAAATTGTAAACCTCCCCGTTGTAAGTGATCCATAGGGTCTGGTCCTCGTTGGACATCGGCTGGTGTCCCGCGGAGGAGAGATCGAGGATGCTCAGGCGGGTGTGCACCAGCCCGAGGGTCCGGTCCGGGCTGAGGAAAATCCCCTCATCATCCGGCCCCCGGTGCCGTAAGCGGGACAACATAGCCCGGGGGAGGTTTTCATCCAGGGGCCGGGCCGAGACCACACCGGCGATCCCGCACACGGCTACCGACCCTCGAGAGCTAGCGTGAGGATCTGGTCAAAACGCCTTCGAAACGACTCCAAGGTATAGTCGCGCTCTACCCGCCGCCGGCCGGCTTCGCCCATCCGGCGGCGCAGATTCCCATCGGTCAGAAGACGAATGAGGCGGTCCGCCAAAGAGGCAGTGTCCCCGGGCTCCACGAGAAACCCGGTTATCCCCTCCGTGACGATCTCGGGAGTCCCCCCGTAATTTCCGCCGATGACGGGCTTCCCAAGCGCCATGGCTTCTAGGAACGCCATGCCGAAACCTTCCTGTCCGCTGGGCATGGCATAAACGGCGCAGGCCTCATAACAACGCCTCAAGTCGGCGTCGCGCTGTCTGCCCGCGAAGGTGACGTTCTTCCCGAGACCGAGCTGGCTGACCATCCGCTCGAGATGAGGCCGCAGGGTTCCGTCTCCAACGATGACGTACTGCGCGTCCGGGACGGCGCGGAGGACTTCGGGAAAAGCTTGGAGGACGGTATCCACCCCTTTGTGTTTTTCGGCGGCCTCCAGCCGCGCAACGGTCAGAACCACTCGGGCGGGCGGCTCGTCCGTTTTTGCCGGGACCGGCGGCCTTTCTTCCGAGAGGAAGGCAGGATCCGTCGCCCACGGGAGGACCGAAACGTTCTTGGCCCGGGCGCCCATCCCCGCCATGATTTTAGAAGCCGTGAACCGGCTGGGGGCCGTGACGGCATCCGCTGCCCGGAGCGCCCACCGCCGGAATCTTGGGATCCGTCCCCAGACCTCTACGCCATGGGTCGCGATCACACAGCGGACTTTCGGGCGCGCGAGCTTGAACAGCAATCCGATCGGGGCGAGGCCGACGTGGTTGAGGTACACGAGGCGGGCTTTCGGGATGCAGGCAAGGGCTGACCGGACGAACCCGATTTTCCGCCGTCCGAATCCCCGGATTTGGACGGCGGTTTGGGCCGTCCGCAGGAGATGTTCCCCTGGAAGATCGTTCAGACTCAAGAGGCGGCAATCCCAGCCCCGCTTTTCGGAGAATTGTTTTAAGACTGTCGTGCTGTGGCGACCCGCCCGTTCGATTCCCCCGCCGCCAAGCAGTTCGGTGAATAGTCCGACGATCATTTCCGCGGCGCTCCCTGCAGGATTTCCTCATAGGCGGAAAGCATTTTGCGGGCCACTTCCCGGCCGGAGAACTCCTCTTCCGCCAATCGCCGGCCGGCCTCTCCCATCGCCTGAAGCAGGGCCGGGTTGTTGAGCAGGCGGGAGATCTCTTCGGCCCAGGTCCCCGCGTCCCGCGGCAGGACCGACCCGGCCTGGGCGGCCCGCACCCAGTCGGATAAAGCCACCTGCTCCGACAGAAGGACGGGAACCCCCGAAGCCAGCGCTTCCAAAGCCGCCACGGCGAAGCTTTCGAACTCGGAGGGAAGCAGAAGCAGCGTGCTGTCGCGGAGAGCCGCCCATTTCTCGGGGCCGGCCAGGAGTCCCGTGAAGGTGACCCGGTTCGACAGCCCCGCTTTTTTCAGCGCGGCGCGCAGGGAAGGTTCCGACCCTTCATCCGGACCCGCGATGATCAGGCGGACGTCGCTCCTCCGCCGCGCGACCCGGATAAAGGCCTCCACGAGGATGTCCAGCCGCTTCGTCGGGTGCAGGCGGCCCAGAAAAAGAAGGAGGAACGGTTCAGAGATCTCCGGTCTGCGTGTTCGGAAAGCTCCTTGGGAGACGGAGCGAGGATCGCCCAGCTCGACGGAACGGGGAACGACGAAGCCGGGCCGGCGCAGGCCCATCCGCCAGGCCCGTTTTTGCTCCATGGGACTGGTGAAATGAATGGCGGCGGCTCCCGCCAAGGTCCGCCGCTCGATCAGCCAGCCGTACAAGAGCTTTCGGAGAGGCCTTATCCGCAGGGCACCCCGGTCCAGCATTCCACAGGGGGAGACGAGATAGGGGACGCGGAACCGACTGCAGGCCGACGCGGCGGCCTGGGTTGTGTAGAGCCAAATAGAATGGAGGTGCACCAGATCGAAAGAAAGAATGTCCCGCAGAAGGGCTTCCTCCATGCCGGGGCTGTAGGCGTAGCGTGTCCCGAGCCAGCGCCAGGGATGGGTCTGGAAATACCGGAGCCCGACGCCGGCTTCCCGGAGCTGGTCGTCAGCCGGCCGGTCTGTTGGAGAATGCCATTTGGAGGTGGCCCAAATTTCCGTGGAAACGCCCAACCGCTTTAAATCAGCGCAAAGCCGGCGGACGCTGGTGCCGACGCCGCCCGTCAAGGGACTCAGAGAAGGGACCACATGGAGCGTTCTCATGCGGGTGCGGCGGGGAGCGAGCCCGTCGTTCCGTGAAAGAAGCGCGCGACGACGGACAGGATGAGCAGGCAGTAGAGCATCCCGCCGAACATGATGGTGAACGACCCATCCAGGTTGAGAAGAAAGGTCAAGGCGACACAGCCGACCAGGATGGCCCGTTCTCCCGAATCGGGACGGCCGAGAAGATTGGACAAGGCGCGGTAAAGGGACCCTACCAGTGCCATGCCGACCAGGACGCCCCAAACCCCGAAATTGATGTACATCTCCACAATTTGGTACGGCAGGTTGACGGAGGTGTCTAAGTCGTCCGCCGCGATGAACCCGTATCGATGCCCAAATTCCTGGCCTACGGACTCCACCGGCTTGTTCGGAAAAAGGGCCCGCGGCACCAACAGCCAGATGGCCGTCGCATAAGTCTCCCCCTTCCAAAAAGGGATCATGCCGGGTGTCGTTTCCCGCACGTTGGTGAGGAGCTCCAAAATGCTGGTTCGTTCCTGCGCTGTTTCCGCCGCGGCCAGGAAGGATTCCTTGCCGCCTTCGGTGAAGTTGCGGATGACCAGCTGAACGAAGAAGAGGCCTCGTTTCAGGGGGGATTCCGACAGAATGACGCCGGGTTGATCCCCGTACCAGGCATAGGAACGGAACTCCTCCTTAACCCCCAGGAAAGGGATGATAAAAATGAGGATAAACAGCAGAGGGCCCACCACCGGGATCCGCCTCCGTTCGGCGGCATAGCAAAGGAAAAAGGGGACCAGGAGAGCCACCGCCTGGTAAACCGCGCCGCTGCCGATGCCGAGTAAGTAATGGATAGGGAAAAGGAATCCCCAGAGGAAAATCTTCAGGTAAAACGAGAGCTGTCTCCTCAGTTGTAAAAGGAAAAGAGTGAGCATCCCCAGCGTGGAGGATTTGGACAAGATATACAGGGGCTGTTCCAGGCCGGGAATGGGGTCTGAAATTAATAGGTAATAAGAAACGGCCAATCCGATTAAACAGAGAATCACTCCGCTGAGGGGCGCCCGTCGGGGATCCCACGGCGCTTTGAGTTTGGGAGAAAGCCGGTCCACCCACTGCCCTATCGGCGTATAGAAGAAGAGCAGACAGAAAGCCGCGCCCGCGACGATCAGGGAAAGAGAAGAAACAACGTCATGGGCCGGGAATACGGAGAGGACGTCCCGTCCCTGGGTGGTAATGGCAGGCACTCCGAACTGTACGAAGTAGACGCCTCCCCAGAGGGGCATCAAGGGGATCCTGAACTGGTGCCCTGCCACAAAAAGGATCGACGGCGTGCAGCAAAGGATGAAAAGGAGGGTCAGCCAGATATTTTCCGAGAAGGTGGACGTTTTTAACCGAAGTAAAACGAGAGTCCAAAAGAACCCCAGGATAAGGGAAAGAAGGAAAGGTCGGCTGGAGGACGGCGCTTCAGGCCTCACTGCCGGAGGGGGAATCGGCGGGTGCTTCTTTTAGGGAGGGGGGTGGCCGCGCCGACTTCCTGCTTCTGTGTCCGCCCTGCTGTTCGTAGCGGGAAGAATAGTAATAGCGGTAGCCGCGCTCCAGCTCCAACCGGGCTCCGTTAAGAATCCCACCGATCAGCTTGGCCCCCACATCGGCCAGGCGCCGTTTCCCGGTCAGCACCGCCTCGCTGTGGGTCCGGTTGGCCCGCACGACATAGAGGGTCCCGTCGGCGAACGTGGAAATGACCGCCGAATCCGCGGCGACGAGAACCGGTGGGGAGTCAATCAGGATGTATTGATACCGTTCCCTGCAGGCGTTGAGAAATTCCTGGAATCTCGGCTGGCTTAAGGCATCCGTCGGCTGTTCCGGTGTCATGCCGGAGGCGATGACGGGGAATCCCTCCACGCCGGGAACCTCCTGCAGAAGCTCCGGCCAGTCACAGTCTCCCTTGAGATAGTTGCTCAAACCCGGTTCCAAGTTAACCTGAAGGTACTTATAAAGGGCCGGCCTCCGCAAATCGGCGTCGATCAGCAGGACCTTTCTTCCCAGCTCATGCAGGGAGAGCGCCAGGTTGGAAGAGACGACGGATTTCCCCTCTTCCGGGAGGGCGCTGGTGATCAACAGAACGTGCGAAGGGGCGGCAGGCAGGAGAAACTCCAGCGTGGTCCGGATCGAACGGATGTTTTCGACCACGGGGGAACGGGGTCCCTTCTCCAAGAAAGAAACCAGCGGCTTGCCCCGGCCGCGGTCCAGGGCGAGCTGGGGAATGTGCCCCAGGAACGGGATCTCCAGCAGGAGCTCGAAGTCCTGGCGGGTCCGGACGGTCTTGGTGAGCAGATCGATCATCAGGGCAAATCCGAGGCCGGCCAGAAAGCCCAGCAGCGCGGACAGAACGATGTTCCGGGACCGCCAGGGGCCGGTGGGACGGGTCGGTACGAGGGCGTAGTCCACCACCTGGACGTTGTTGCTCTGCAGGCCCTCCTGCACGGAGAGCTCCTTCAGCCGGGTGAGCAGGATGTTGTAGATGGATTCACTGGTCTTGGCCTCGCGCATAAGTCCGTTGAACTGGATGGAAAGCCGGCTCATCTCCAAGGCCTGCTGTTCCTGGTCGAAGAGGGCCAGCTGCAGCTCTTTTTCTTTGTTCAGGAGTTCCTGCAGGTTCGGGTGCTTCTCACGGTATTTGGTTTCGGCCTCGATCCGGTCTTCGCGGGTCTTGGAGAGAGAGACGTTGAGGGCTTGGATTCGCTGGATCACGGAGGCCTGGCGGTCCTCGCCCAAATCGATGGTCCCGTGCTGTTCCCGGAACTCCTGCAGCTTAAGCTGGGACTCCTTCATCCGGGTTTCCATCTTGTCGACCTCTTCCTGAAGCCACTGAACGCCTCCGGTGGTCATCTCCCGGCGGCGATCGAGGTTCACCTTGGCGTAGGCGTCGGCCACACCGTTGGCGATCCGGGCAATCAGATCCGGCTTGGTCCCCGCAACCCGGATATCGACCAGCTTGGTGGCGCGGACGGGGTCGATGGTGATCATTTTATCCAGTTTCTCGATGGGGTCCTTGAATTCCGAGAAGGGGGGGAAGGAAGCCAGGTGCAGCTCCTCCGCCACCCGGGAAAGAACAGCCCGGCTGGTAATCACCCGGTACTCGGTCTGCAGGAATGTGCGGTCCCAGGGTTGGGCGGAGGACATCTCCTGGAATTGAACTACACGGGGCGCCTCCGTTTCAATGAGAATGCGGGTGGAGGCCTGGTAAATATTGGGTTGTTGGGCAACCCACAAAGTCCCCGCGAGCCCGAAGAACAGGGTAAGACCCATGACGAGCTTCTTATGCAGAAAAAGCGTGCGGAGGTAATCGTCAAACTGCAGTTCCTGAAGGCGGCTAGCCACGCCCGGGAAACTCTCGGAAGATGCCCTTAGACCCCGGCGCGTCCCAGCCCGACTTGGACGTAACGAAAAGGGATTTGAACAGGATCTTTAGATCCAGCGCCGGTGAATAATGATCCAGGTAGAAAAGATCCCACCGAAGCCGTTGCGGCAAAGAGGGTGTTTTCTCGCCGTAGAGTTGAGCGACCCCGGCCAATCCCGGGCGTATGGACAGACGTTCCGGTCCCCGGGACAGCCGGTCCAACGCAGAGAGCTCCTCGGGAATCAGCGGTCTCGGACCCACAAAGCTCATCTCTCCTTTCAAGATATTCAGCAGCTGCGGCAGCTCGTCCAGAGCGGCTGACCGCAGCCAGCGGCAGAACGGGGACGCCACTACCCCTTCTTGGGTCATGGTCCGGAACTTCAGGATCGTGAAATAAAGCCCGCCACGCCCCACCCGTTTTTGCCGGAAGAAAGCCGGGGAGCCGAGTTCCCGCCGGATCCGGAGCGCAAACCACATCGCGGGCACGGAAAAGAACAACAACCCGCCCACGGCCAGGAGAATATCAAAGAGACGTTTCCCGCCCCGCCGGTACCCAAAAATCATCATATCAAATTTTCAGGGAGAGGACGGCAAAGCCGTTAGGGCTTCCGGAGCCAATCCAGCTCCTTCCGGGCGAGGAGTTGTTTCCCCTTCCCCGGCGCCGATAACCCGGCCGCCCCCAGCTCCGCGTCCATCATGATCTGGACCAGCCCCTGGAATTTAATCCGGGCTTCCCAGCCCAGGTGTTTCCGGGCCTCCGCGGGGTCCGCCAAGAGGGTTTCTACCTCCGTCGGCCGGAAATAACGGGGATCCACCTCGACGTATTTCTTCCAGTCTAACCCCAGGTACCCGAAGGCCTCCTCCACGAATTCCCGGACCGAGTGGGTTTCCCCCGTACCGAACACGAGGTCCACAGGGTTCTCTTTCTGGAGCAGCTGCCACATCCCCACCACGTACTCGGGGGCGAACCCCCAGTCCCGGCGGGCCTCCAGGTTTCCCAAAAAGAGTTTCTTCTGTTGGCCGGCCAGGATTCCCGCCACGGCGCGCGTGATCTTCCGGGTGACGAAGGTCATGCCGCGCCGTGGCGACTCGTGGTTGAACATGATCCCGTTGCAGGCGAAGAGGCCGTAACCGTCCCGGTAATTCTTCGTCATCCAATAGGCGTAGAGTTTGGCGGCGGCGTACGGGCTGCGGGGGCGAAAAGGCGTTTGTTCGTTTTGAGGGGAGGGAGCGTCGCCGAAGAGTTCACTGCTGGAGGCCTGGTAGAACCGGCAGGCGATGCCGCTCTTGCGGATGGCCTCCAGCAGGCGGGCCGTCCCGAGGCCGGTGATGTCGCCGGTATAGTCCGGCAGGTCAAAGCTCACCCGCACATGGCTCTGCGCGGCCAGGTGGTAGGTTTCGTCGGGCTTAATCTCGTAGATCAGGTTCGTCAGCCGGCTGGAATCGGAGATATCGCCCAGGTGCAGGAACAGGTGGGCGCCCGGCTGGTGGGGGTCCTCGTAGAGGTGGTCGATCCTCTGCGTATTGAAGGTGCTTGCCCGACGGACAAGGCCGTGCACCTCGTACCCTTTGGAGAGAAGGAATTCGGCCAGGTAAGAGCCGTCCTGACCCGTGATGCCGGTAATGAGCGCCTTTTTTGCCATGCTGAGTTGAGCACCAGTATAGCCGTGTTGGCTCAGAACCGCTACTCCGCCAACTCGACGGAGATCAGCGCGTACCCCTCCCGCAGTTCATACTTCTTCACCTTTAGGGGGTACTTCCCCCGGGAGATGGCCGAATTGACCCGGGTCTCCAGCAGGTCCTGAAGCGCTTTGGGGATGACGATGCCGCCGATCTTGATTTCACGGATGGCCGCATGGGGTTTCTCGTCGACCACCGTGATCCCGACGGATGCCTGCACCGAGAACCGGAGGATCCCCAGCTTCACGTTCCCGGAACCGACGAACCCATCGGGCCGAATCTTCGTGTCGATGTCCGTCACCTGACCCGGGAACTTCTTCTGCACTTGGCGGACCACAAGGTCTTTGAATTCGATCTCTGTGAAGCGGCGCTGGAGTTCCGTTTCTCCGACCGCGTGCATGTATTTGGCCAGCCGGTCCGAGAACACATCCACGAATACCGGGAGGAATCCCTCCAGCCAATTGACGACCGGCCCTCCTTCGGTCAACGAGAAAGTCGTTTTCTCGGCCGGTTTTTGAGGAGAAGGCGCCGCGGGAAAAGGGAGGCCGCCGGCGAGGGACTGAACGGCCCCTTTTTTCCTCTGCAGTTCCTGGATCCGCTCAGAGATGGAACTGAAGGGGCTGGCGGGGAAGCGCTTCTCCATATCCCGGAAGAGAAGTTGTGCCTTCGCCGGATTATTCAGATCAAAGAGGTACGTGGACGCGGCGCTGGCGTACAGGAGAGAGGTCAGGGCATCGTCCTTGGATTGCGTGAGGGCCCGCTCGTAAACCTCAGCCGCGGCCGAATAATCCCCCAGCGCCTTGTAGATCTCGGCGATCTGGGCGGCCGAGGCCGCGCCCCAGGACCCCTTGGGGTCCCGTCCGGTCAGCTCGGAGAACCGGGCCAGCGCCTCCTCGAAGCGCCCCGAAGCCCTTAAGCACCAGCCCTCTTTGAAAAGGGCTGGGAGGGCCAGCTCCCCTTCCGAATCGGCCAGGAAGGCCTCCCGGAACGCGTCGGGCGCTTTCCGCAAGTCGTTGGCCTGGATCAGCAGGGAACCCAGCTTGAACGCGGCCCCTTGGCGCTCGGAGCCGGCCTCCATCTTGGCGAGGCGGAGCTCCAACTGATCCGCCTTCTTCTTGATCGACCGGATTCCCAAGAGGTTCTCCAGCATCTGGCGCGCCGTCTGAGTCTCTTGGAGGGTGCGCCCTTCCCGGGATGCTTCCCGGTACAACTGGTCGGCCCGGTTCAGGTCTTGGTCCCGCTGGAGAACGTAGCCCAACCGAAGTTTTAAGGTGGACCGGCCGGAATAGTCCGGGTAATCCTGGAGGAGAGTCTCGTACATCTGGGCCGACTCCGCGAGCCGGCCCAGCCGCTCCAGGCGGGCGGCTTCTTGAAGCCGCGCCTCATCAATCTCCGGGAAAGCCGGCGGGCTGAACGCCTGTTTTTGAAGAAGGGCCGCCTTTTGAAGAGCGTTCTGCAAGCCAACGCCGAGCCGATCCAGGGGGTTCAAGAAAGCGGGACGGGCGGCCGCCTGCTGCTCTCCCAAGATGGCCAGCATCGCCTGCGCGTCTTCCACGGGGCGCTGGATTTGGCCGGAACCGAACGTCCCTTGGGCATACTGGAGGACGGCCACCGACCGGAGGTCGGTCTCCTCCTGCCCCATCTGCGCGGTCAAGGTTTGGTCCACCAGCAGGAGCGCCGTCTCCGCCTGCCCCACGCGGGTGGCCGCGTCCAGGACCGAGAGGGACTTGCGCAGGTTCTGCAGGTTGGCGTTGAGGATGAAGCGGTTGTAGAGGGTGAAGAAGAGGAAGATCCCAGCGAGCGCGATCGGGACGCGGAGCAGAAGCAGCCACCGGCGGATCTCTAAAATAGACGGCGCCTCACATAGACGGTATCCCGCGGGAAAATGGTGATGCTCGGCTCTCTCCCCTGAAGAACCTGCTCAAGGTTGACCCGGATGACCAGGTTCGTCCCCTCCGAAGCACGGAAGACCTCAATGCGGTTGGAGCCGAACTTGGTGATCCCGCCGGCCAAACTGATCGCCGTCAGCAGGTCCATCGGGCCTTCGATGTCCTGCGACCCGGGACGCTCGACTTCTCCCAGCGCCGTGAACTTAGCGCCGACCACACGGACCGAAACCGCCTTGCCCAAACTCAACGGATCCTTGATGTAGATCGTGTCGCGCGGCAAAACCGGGATGTTGGGGTCTTTCCCGGTGAGGATCCGATCCACGTTGGCACGGACGACCACCTGCTTGTTCCCCTGGCGCCGGATCAGCTCCACGCGGCTTGACCGCAGAGCGGCGATGTCTCCCGCTTTGCTGATCGCCGTCAGCAGGTCCACGGTGCCTTCCAGCGGGAAGGCACCGGAATCCCCCTTCTGGCCCAGCACGGAGTATTGAGCCCCGACCAGCCGGACCGTCACCTGGGGGTTGACGATGTAGTCACGGTCCAGCCGCTCGGTGATCTCTTTTTGGATTTCCGGGATGGATCGCCCGCCGGTTTGGACATTTCCGATCAACGGGAAGGAAAAGGCGCCGTCTTCCCGGATCTGGACTTTTTGGCTTAGGTCCGACTGGTTCCAGACCGTGATCTCCAGCTGGTCTCCCCACTGGAGCTGATAGATGTGGTTTAAGGCCTCCGCCAGGGAAGCTATTTGCTCGGGAGTCCCGGGAATTTCCGAAGCGGGCGCCGATTCATCGGAGAGATCCTCCGGATTGAGCCGGGATTGGATCTCCTGCTCCAACTCCTCCACCGAACGGCCGGCCGCCTGCACCGGTTCGGTGGGGGGATAGGGGACCGTGCCGTCTTCCTGGACGGGGAGCTTCAGAGCGGATTCCGCTCTTCCCAGGAACACGAGCTCTACCTGGTCCCCGACTTGGAGACGGTAGGACTGGTCCGCGACCTCGCTCGCGGACACAACCCGCCGGGAAGGCGCGGCCGCTGTCAGGGCCAGGGCTGCCGCGGCAAGCAGGAACGCGGCCCGGGTTCTTCTAAAAGGTTGTTTCAAATTGAAGGTGGACGGTATGTTGGGTGTAATCCCGGCTCGTGGACCGGGTGTATCGGTAATCTAAATTGACTCGTGTCTGCTCGCGCATCTGCCAGTGGAACCCCGTAATAAGGGAGTACTGTTTTTGGATATCCGAGACGAGATTGTTCCCCGGGACAATGTCCTTCCCCCCCGACGACTGCCGGGTGTAGACAGCGCCTGCTTCAAGGTCGACCAGCGGTGTCCATTGATAGAGAATTTTGAAGGAGGGGGACTGGGCCCGGTAGCGGAACCTCCCTATCGAGAACGAAGTGTCATGCAGGTCGCTGTATCCCAAAGTCAGCTTTGTCCTTGGGCCCGCCTCGTGCGTCCATTTCCCGGTGAAACCTAGATCCGAGAACGCCTGGCCTTCCTTGAATTCCGCGTGCTGGGCCTCGAGCGTGGCTTCCAGGTTCTCCTCCCCGCTCCCCAGATCATGCCGCACGCCAAGGCGCGCGGCATGCGTGTCCGAATCCTTCACCCGTTCTCCCGGCACGGAGATGTCCTGGAAGGAATACCCTCCGAACACGGTCCAGGCGGGGGTCAAGTCATGGTCCAGGTCAAAAATGGCCCGCAGGCGTTTCCGGTCGGTGGAGGCATCGAACACGGATTGGTCATCGAAGAGGGAGTAATCCACTTTGGGCACGAGGGCGTTGGTCTCATTCAAGGCGTAGCGGATACTGCCCATGCCCACGTGTTCAACCGTCCGCTGAAAGTCGGAGCTCCGACGAAGGATGTCACCCCCGTCCGCTCCGAGGACCAAACTGTTTCTGGCGACCAGGACGTGCTCCAGGTGAAATTGCAGGCGCCCGCCGGTATCGAAATCGGCGAAACTGACCAGGTCGTGGTCGATGGCGTTTCGGTTAGCGCGGTGATACCGGTAAGCATTGACCTCGTACTGCATTCCGTAAAGCAGGTTCCCCCTCGGGTCGGCGAACACGAGGGCGCTTTCCAGCGTGCTGATGATATCCTCCTGCCGGGCGTTGTCCTGGATCAGGATGTTGCTGTTAAACTCCTCTTCGAATCCCGCGCCGATCCGGGTCCTCCGTTTGAAGAAATCCAGAAGCGACTCGGGCTCTTCTTCGCCGCCGCGGAGCTTTTTGAGATCCAGCGTGGAACTCCCCACCTCTTTCTCGCTGAGGGTCGGCTGGTAGGCCCAAGAAACCCCGGGGATCGTCCAGAGGGGAAGGGCAGCCAATACACACAGCGCGGCTTGGAAGGCACAACGGAGACCGCGCCGCTTCAAGGCAGCCGGCGCCGCCAAGTCCGGTTGTTCTGCCGCGTCAGATCCCGTGGGCTGTAGAACCGCTCCACGGCCTCATTCAGGGCGATCCGTTCCAGGGGATCGATCTGGTCGAATCGGACACCCAGCTCAAAGCGCTTCCCTGTGGGGGTACAGCGGACCACGATTCCCTCGGCGTGGATGGACCGGTTTAGCGGCGGGACATGGATTTCCACATGGAGCCGGCTCCCGGCCTCCAGGGGCTCGTTCACGATCAAAGACACTCCCCCGGCGCTGACGTCCGAAGCGGAGGTGACTTGGGTTTTCTCAGTGCCGTCGCCCTGCGGCTGGCACCGGATCGGCCAGGGGGCCGGCAACCGCAAATAGTTGCGCGTGTTGCTGTATTTGTAGCCCTTCAACCAGCGGCCGATCATGGGTTACCAGAGTCCTCCGCGCACAACCTCCTGCAGAGCAGGGAGATTCAGCGACGTCTGGATCAGATCCCGGTGCCAATCGAACTGAGCCAAGCGTTTGACCAACCCTATGATATCATCCCGCGTTCCCAGTTCCACCAGCGCGTCGATCTGATTGTCGCTAAGGCGCGCGAAGATCTGCCGCAGGGACAAACCCATCTTCAGTTCCTGGCCGATCGCCTCCTTCCAGCCCAACTCGTACCTCTGCAGTGCCTCGGCCCGGAAATCGTCCAGCCGGGCGGCCTCCGCGAGCGTTTCGGCCGCCATCGCCGCGCAGAGCATGCCGTAGTAGATCCCCCCCTGCGTGGTGGTCTTCACCTGGCCGGCCGCTTCGCCGACCACCAGCACCCGGTCGGCGTAACTGCGGTCGATCGGCTCGGTCGGCACGGGGCTCAGGAGCATCTTCGGCTGGGGTGTGCGGACGCGCCCGGCGATCCGGGGGTGCTGGAACAGCTGACGGAAGTAGACCGGCGCTTCCTTGGTGGCGACCAGCCCGATCCGGGCGATCCCCGGTTGGAGCGGCACGACCCAGCCGAAGGCCTCTGGGGCCACCTTCCGGCCTAGGTAGATCTCCACGTCGCCCAGCCCGTCCATCTCCACCTCGGCCTGCGCGCCGTAGACGATCTCGCGCGGTCCCTGCAGGCCGGCTTGGAGCGGCAGGTTTGACCCGAACCCGGTCGCGATCACCACGGCCCGGGACCGGACCGGCTCCGCATCGTCTTCCCGCTGGCGCAGTTCCACGGTGTCGGAGTCGATCCGCAGGAGCCGGGCATGGTACCCGGTGCGCAGTTGGGCCCCCGCCTCGCGGGCCCATTCGGACAAGGTCTGGTCGAACTGCAGCCGGCTGACGATGTGGGCCAGCGGCTGGCCGGGATCGTAGCGGAACGACTGCCCGGAAGGGGAGTAGAAGGTGATCGCCTGCAGGGAGCTTAAGACCGGCTCGGTCGGCAGGTTCAGCCGGCGGAACGCCTCGGCGCCGATGATGCCGGTGCAGTTGACGAACAGCCCGGGCGCATCGTGCTCCTCCAGGATCAGCGTGGAGAGCCCGGCCCGCGCGGTGAGCATCGCGCAGAAATTTCCGGCCGGCCCGGCCCCAATCACAACGACGTCGTAAATCATCCCGGCGGCCAGCCCATGGCGCGTCCTCCCAACAGGTGTAAATGCAGGTGGTAAACCGACTGACCGGCCGCCGCGTTGCAGTTGATGACGAGCCGGTAGCCCGGTTCCGCCACCCCCAGTTCGGCCGCCAGCCGGTTGGCGGTGAGCACCAGCATCTCCGCCACGCCGCCGGTTTCTTTCGTCAGGTCCGAGACGCGCGCGATGTGACGCTTCGGGATGATCTGGACGTGCACCGGCGCCATCGGGCGGATGTCGTGGAACGCCAGTACCTCGGTGTCCTCGTAGACGATCTTGGCCGGGATCTCCTTTGCCGCGATCTTACAGAAGAGGCAGTCAGCCATTCTTCGCCTTGAAGCGCTCCGCCATCGCGATCCGCTTCAGGATCGGCGGGTGGTCGTACAGCAGCCACTCGACCCAGAGCGGGGGTTTCTCCTCAGCCAGGTTCTGTTCGGCCAGCCGGCGCATCGTCGCGATGAAGGCGGAGGGATTCCCCGTCTGCTCCAGCGCGAACCGGTCGGCTTGGCCTTCCAGCCGGCGGGAGATCCACTGCGTGAACGGCATCAGCGCGAGCCCCGCGAGGAACAGCCCGAACCCGATCAGCGGCAGGGCCGGAAGATCGGACAGCCCGGAGATTCCCAGCCCAGGCATCCAGCCGCGCGCCCAGCGGTCCACCCAAAAACAGGACAAAACAGCCGCCGCGGAACTGACCCCGATCAGGATCCCGATGTGGCCCAGCCGGTGATGGCCCAGCTCATGCGCCAGCACCGCCTCGATCTCTTCCGGCGGATACTGGGACAGCAGGGTGTCGCTCACCAGCACGCGGCGCGATCCGCCCAGCCCGCACAGGCAGGCGTTGGCTTTCCGGGTGGTCCGGCTCAGGTTGATGGAGAAGAGCCCGTTCACTTGGGTCCGGCACCGGCCCAACAGCGCCTCCAGCCGCTTCCGCACCGGCCCCTCCTGCAGGGGCTCCTGCTTGTAAAAGAGCGGGATCAACAGCGTCGGGAAAATTCGAGCCAGCAGAACATTCCAGACCGTCCAGGCGACGGCGGCCCAGATCCACCAACGGGCGGGAACGGAACGAAGCAGGAAACTTAAACTCTCCACCACCACAAGGCCCATCGCCGCGCCCAAGAGGATCTGTTTAGCGTGGTCCTTCAGCCAATCCTCGAACGTTTGTGTGGACAAATTAAACCGATGCTCGAGCCGAAAACCGCGGAGCCAATCCAGGGGGAAGCTCAGCAGGAGAAAAGCGGCCCACAGCCCTCCGGCGTAGAGAGCCGTCTGAAGCGGCCAGGAGGAGAGCCGTCCCGTGACCCACCGGCCCCACTCCGCGGCGATGCCGCCGGAGAGCAGCATCCAGAACACCCCTGCGGTCAACACGAGTTCCGCCGCCCATAACCGGCGCTTCCAGCCGGCGTAGAGGGAAGCGCTCCCGGCCGGTCTGCCGGCGCCCCGCGTTTGCGCCGGCTGTTCCGGCACCAGCGGGTAGCCGGGGATTTTAAGCAGGGAGCCCAGCTCCTGCTGAAGCGTGGAACTCAAGTTCTGGAAATGGACCCCCACGAAGAAGCGGCGCTCAGCATCCGCCGCGCCGGGAGGGGCAGGCACTTCCTTGGACCAGACCACGACGGCCGTCACCTGAAGGGGCTCCGGCCTGCCCGGCACCGGCAGCTCCAGCTTCAGCGCGGTCCCGGGCAGGACCTTTTCGGTCAGCGTCATGCCGGCTCCGGTTTGGCTCAGGTCCCGGGCCGCGGCGCCGGATGGCGGCGGCTGGCCCCGGTGGTAGCGCACCGACCAATCCACGCGGTACCGCGGCGATCTGCGGCGCTCCGGCCCGAACCACAGCCGGCGCAGGCGCCCCATCGGCACTTTCCCTTGGGCAGCCAGGTGCTCCTCCCGTAAAACCAAAGCCAACAGTGAAGAGGCGAGGAAAACGGCCCAAAGCGCGATATTTCTAATCATGATCCTTGGCGGCCATCCCTAGTTTTTTAGAACGGAGTCCAACCATTGGCACAGATCCTCGATCACTCGGCCTCTCTCCGGTTCGTTGAACAGCTCATGGTACATCCCGTCATAGCGGTACAGCGACAGCGGCGCCCCGTTCGCCCTGCGGGCGAACTCCCGGGCTGTCTCCGGATCGCAGACCTCATCCGTCCCCGACTGAAGGATCAAACAGGGAATGTGGATCCGGCCGGCCCAATCGAGCGAATGCCGCAGGGCTTCCTGCAGGGCCAGCGCGCACCGGGCCGTCAGCACGTCGTGGATCAGCGGGTCTTTTCGGTACGCCTCCACCACGTGGGGGTCCCGGCAGAGAACGGCGGGATTGACCCCGTTTTGAAACGGGGTGAGCGGGGCGACCTGGGCGGTCGCGGTCACCAGCGCCACCTTCCACGCCGGGGTTTCATGAGCAAGCTTCAGGGCCGGGGAGGAGACGGCGACGGCACGGATCTCTTTCGGATGCTGGGCGGCATAGGCCAGCGCGATCAACCCACCCAGACTATGCCCGATCAACAGCAGGGGGAGAGAAGGAGTTTGTTCTCGCACCCGCTGTTTCAGCCGATCCAGGTCTTCGACGAACTCGTTGAGAGACCTGCAATCGCCGCGCCGGCCCTCGGAACGGCCGTGTCCCCGGTGATCCAAGGCCCAGACCGAGAAGCCCCGGCCCGTGAGCCGGTCCGCCACGTGCCCATAACGGCCGCTGTGTTCCGCAAGTCCATGCACCAGAAGGCAAACGGCGCGCGGCTGAGCGGCTTCCCATTGCCGGTAAAACAGCGGAGTGCCGTCCCCTGCTGAAAAAAATCCTTCCGTTGCTGATACGGAAGTCACCATAGCACAGGATTTTAACACAGATTTCCCACAGCGCGCTCCGGCCTTGCGACGTGCGCTGGCGGCCATCCCCGAAGCGGGGCTTGGCCCGGCCAAGGGTATGTTTCGCCCCGCGCGGGGGGAGGGGTGAACGAGCATTGACCGACGAGGCGGTGGCCGTCAGGCCAGGGGCGCGGAGGAGCGCAGGGGCGGAAACGGAGTCGAGCTCCTCTATGCTCTTGTTTAGCGCCGCGAGTGCTCCGAGGTTCTGCCGCGAGCACCGAGCACCCCAGACGAGGAGGGACGGCAAGTGAAAACCTCCCCCCGGGCGGGGCGAGTGGGCGGCCCGGCCGGATGGAGTGCGGTAGCGGCCCGCCTACCGGTACATCGACTCGATTTGTTCGGCGTACCGTTCGGCGACCACGCGGCGCTTCACCTTGAGCGTCGGGGTCAGCTCGCCGCTTCCCAGCGAGAACGGCTCCTCCAGCAGCGTGATCTTCTTGATCTGCTCGAACGGCGCCAGCGTCCGATTGACCTGCTCGACCCGTTCCCAGAGGAGCGTTTGGAGTCCGGGGGGCACAACCGCCCCCGTTTTCTCGAGATTCGGAACAATGAGGGCCGTCAGATATTTCCTCTGGTCCCCGATCACTACACAGTCGGCGATCAGCGGGTCGGCTTTCAGGGCCGCTTCCAGTTTCTGCGGGGCGACCATCTTCCCGCCGGAGGTCTTGATCAGGTCTTTCTTCCGGTCGGTGATGGTCAGGAAGCCGTCCGGGTCCAGCATGCCGATGTCACCCGTGTGGAACCATCCTTCCGCGTCGATCACCTCCGCGGTGGCGGCCGGGTTTTGAAAGTACCCCTGCATGACGTGCGGTCCCCGCGTGAGGATCTCGCCGTCGCCGGCGATCTTCAGCTCCACGCCCGGGATGGCCAGGCCGACGGTCCCGAAACGGAAGCGGTCCAGCCGGTTGCAGGTGATGACCGGCGAGGTCTCGGTGAGCCCGTATCCCTCCAGGATCAGGATGCCCGCCGTGTAAAAGAATTCAGCGATCGGTTTGGGGAGGGGAGCCCCGCCCGAGACGCAGAACCGGAGCCGGCCTCCGAGCCGTTCCCGCAGTTTGGAGAAGACCAGCCGGTCGGCGATCCGGTGGCTGAGGGACCTCCCCCGCCCGAGCCGGAATGCCCAATGGAAGATCGCCCTCCGGACCGGCGAGGCCTGCCGCACCGCCTCCAGGATCCGCTCGCGCACCTTCTCGTAGAAACGGGGCACGGCGGTGAAGACCGTCGGCCCGACCTCGAGCAGGTTCTTGGGAACGGCCTCCAAGTTCTCCGCGTAGGCGATCGTGCCGCCCACCGTCAGGACGAAATAATATCCTGCCATCCGCTCGAACACGTGCGAGAGGGGAAGGAAGGAAAGCAGGGTGTCCTCCTCCCGGATCGGCAGGACCTCTTCGACAGCCCGGCAGTTGCTGAGGAAATTCAAATGAGTGAGCACCACCCCTTTGGGAGAGCCGGTGGTGCCGGAAGTGTAGATGATGGAGGCCGGCTCCTCCGGTTTGGCCTCCGCGATCCGCTGGGCCAGTTCCCGCCGGTGTTCGGCCGGCGCGGTGTTTCCCAACCCGAGCACCTCGCCGAACCACCAGACCCGCGGGCCCGAGACCCGGTAAGGAGCGTCGAACAGCACGACCTTCAGGTCCATCTCTTTCTGCAGATGGACCACCTTGCCCATCCCGTCCGGGTTGCTCGCGAACAGCAGGCGGGCGCCGGAATGGCGCAGGATGGTTTCGATCTCGCCGGCCGCCAGCGTGGTGTAGACCGGCACGGTGATCGCCCCGGTGCTGAGGATCGCCAAATCGGCGATCGCCCACTCCGGCCGGTTCTCCGAGAGGATCGCCACCCGGTCTCCGGGCCGGATGCCCAGATCCATCAGGCCCAGCGCGGCTTCCTCCACTTGCCGGTGGGCCTCCTGCCAGGAGATCGGGCGGTATTCGCCGTCCCGCTTTGCTTTAAAGAGGGGGCGGGAGCCCAGGCGCTCCGCTTGGGCGGCGAACATCCGCGGCAGGGTCATCAGCAGTCTTGGAATTTGGGCTGGCGCTTCTCGATGAACGCGGTGAGCCCTTCCCGCATGTCGTGCATGCCGCACAGCTCGCCGAACAGCTTGGCTTCCAACTTCAATCCTTCATCGAGCGAAGAGGCCAGTCCCTCCCGCGTGGCCCGGAGGATCCTCTCGATGGCCGGCCGGCTCTTGGAGGCGATCTTTTTTGCCAGTCCCTGGGCCTGTTTGAGCACCTCCTCTTCCGGCACCGCTTTGTTGACCAGCCCGATCGCCTCGGCCGCCTTGGCCGTAATCATCTCGCCGGTCAGGTTCAGCTCCAGCGCCTTGGATTTGCCCACCAGCCGCGGCAGGCGCTGGGTACCGCCGAAGCCGGGGATGATGCCGAGGTTGATTTCCGGCTGGCCGATGCGGGCCCGCTCGTTGGCGATCCGGATCGAGCAGGCCATCACCATCTCATTGCCGCCGCCGAGGCAGTGGCCGTTGATCGCCGCGATCGTGGGGATCGGGAGCCGTTCGAGCTTGTTAAACACCGTCTGCCCCAGCAAAGCTGCCTCTTGGCCGGCGGCCGCGTTGGACAGTTCGGAGATCTCCTTGATGTCGGCCCCGACGATGAAGAAGGTCCCGGCCCCCGTGAGGATCAGGACCTTGACGTCCGGGTCCTTCGCCACGGTGTCCAGGAAACCGTTGATCTCCGTCAGCACTGCCTTCGACAAGAGGTTCGCCGGCGGGTTGCTGATCGTCAAGGTGCAGACTTTGTCCTGCGTGGATACGCCTAAATATTGGTAGTCGGCCATGAAGATCCTCCTTAGTAATTAAAAAAGCCGCGCTTGGTTTTCACGCCCAGGAACCCGGCGTTCTTCATGGTGCGCAGGCGGTGCGACGGATGGAACCGGAACCCCAGTTCCTGCGTGTACCGGTCCAGCGCGTCCACCAACGTGTCGATCCCCATCGCGTCGGCGGCGTGCAGAAGCCCTCCCTTCGAGGCCGGGTAGCCCAGCCCCGCCATCACGCCGATCTCGATCTCACTGGCTGAGGAGATCCCCTCCTGCAGGGCCAGCACCGCCTCGTTGATGATCAGCACCATTAGCCGCTGCGCCGAGAAAGCCCCTTTCGCTCCGCCGGTTTTCCGGGCCGCCTCAATCTCTTTCTGGATCTCCGGGTCTGGCTTCCCGGGATCGGCCGGGCCGCCCTGCGTGTAGTCGTAGAACCCCTTGCCGGATTTCCGGCCGAACCGCTTCAGCTCCAGCAGGCGGGCCCAAACCCCAGCCGGCTTCATGCGGTCGCCGTATCCCTGCCAGAGCACCTTGCCGGCCTCGGCGCAGATGTCCAGCCCCAGCGCGTCGATCAGCGTGAACGGGCCCATCGGCCAGCCCTCGGCCTTCATCGCCTGGTCGATCTGCTCGATGGAGGCCGCCCCCTCCTCCAACGCCAGCACCGCCTCGTTCAAGTACGGCATCAGGAGCCGGTTCACCAGGAAGCCGGGGCATTCCTTCACCTTGACCGGCAGTTTGCGCAGACCCTCCGCGAACGAGACGATCTCCTCGACGGTTTCGTCGCTGGTGATGAGCCCCGGGATCACCTCCACCAGCTTCATCACGTGCGCCGGGTAGAAGAAATGCATGCCGACCACCTTGTCGGGCCGCTTCGTGGCCGATCCGATCCCGGAAATGGAAAGGGCGGAGGTGTTGGTGGCGAGGATCGCGGAGGAAGGGCAGTGTTCGTCCAGCGCCCGGAAGATCTCCAGCTTGATTTTCAGGATCTCCGGCACCGCCTCGATCACCAGGTCCACGTCCTTGAAGCTCCCGTAGTCGGTCGTCGGAGTGACCAGTTCCATCTTCTGCTCCAACTCCTCGGGGGTCATCCGCTTCTTGGCCACGCGGCCCTCGTACACCTTGCGGATCGTGCCCATCCCCCGCTGGAGGAACTCGTCGTTCACCTCTTTCAGCACGACCGGGACGCCGTTGTACGAGATCACCTGCGCGATCCCGGCCCCCATCGTGCCCGCTCCCACCACACCCACCTTATAGATGGCCATGAAAACGCTCCTTTACTCGAAGACCAGCTTCTTGATTTCCGGCAGATGCGCCTCGGCCTCCTGCTCGCCGCGGCGGATCAGCGCGTCCACGTTGTAAAACTCCCACCAGTTGATGCGGGGCACGGTCGGGTGCAGGGCCACGTCGGCCTGGGCGCACTGCGCTTCCGCCAGCACGTACTCCATCCCCTGCATCGTATGCATGATCACGTCGAAGATGTTCGTGTCGATCCAGCCCCAGAATTTCTGCCGGACCCGGAAAGCAATCCGATAGGGCCATCCTTTCGCCGCCGCTTCGCGGGCCAAGCGGTCCCGCTCCTCTGCCAGCTCCTGGTACCGGCGCGAGAGGTCGTCCGGGCTGGGCAGGGTATTCACGGCGATGATCTTATGCACCCCCATTTGGCTGAGGACGTCCACCGGGACCGGGTCCAGAACGCCGCCGTCGATCAGCCAGCGGCCGCGTATCTGGACCGGATAAAAGATAGCGGGGATCGACACCGAGGCCCGGATCGCCTGAACCACCGATCCCTCGTCCAGCACCACCAGCTCCCGCCGGCTGTAATCCACGGCGGTGATTTTGACCGGGATCTTGAGGTCCCGGAACGTCTTATCTCCCAGATGCTTGGCCAGGAACTTGGTGACCTGCACCCCCAACAAAATACCAAACTTCGGCCCGGGAAACGGCGGGTCCACCAGCTTCAGCAGGGACCCCTTCGTGCGGAACTCCGCCGCCAGGTTCTCCAGGTCTTTCGGAGTGAAACCCGCGGCCCAAAAAGCCCCCAGCAGGGCGCCGATCGAGGAGCCGGCCACAATATCGATCGGGATCCCCTCCCGCTCCAGCACCTTCAAGACCCCGATGTGGGACAGCCCCATCGCCGCCCCGGACCCCAACACCAGCCCCACCAGCACCTCGCCGATCTCCCGCCCGATCCGGCGGATCGCCCGCGCGTATTCCCAGCTTGGATGCGCCAGCACCACGGGGTGCCCGGGGGCCGGCGGCGCCTCCATGGCCGGCAGGGTCGCGTAAACCTTGTGCTGCAGGATGTCTCCCCGCTGGTGCTCGTCCACATCCTGGCTGGTTTCATTGATGATCACGCGGATCCGGCGCTCCGCCTGCTGGAGGGTCCGCTGGAGCTCCTCGATCATCCGCCCGGTCGCTTCCAAGTGTCCTCTCGTTCCGTCGCAGACGAGGTGGATCAGGTCGGCCTGGACCAGCGCTTTGAACACGGTCCGGTCCATCGGGTGGGGCAGGTCGACGATCACAAACGGATATAGGTTGGTCAAATAGGAAAGCAGAGGCGTGATCTGCCCGACGTCGGCCTGGGCGTGAGGGTTGTGCGCGACGTTTAGGGTGTCCAGGCCGATTGCCTCGTGCCGGACGATCGAAGCGGCGATCTGCGCCTGGTCCACGCCGCCGGCTTTCAGCCGGACCGGCGGCGGGAACTGGGACACCCCCAGCGCTTGGCAGACGGCCTCCCCCTGCGGGTTCAGGTCCACCAGCATCACCCGTTTTCCGGTTTCTTTGCGCAGGGAGCAGGCCAGGTTGATCCCGTACAGGGTCCGGCCGGATTTCTTGACCGGGCTGTAGAGGGAGATCATTGTCGACTCGAACACCCGCTTGTCCGGCAGGTCTTTTTGCCGGAGCCGCCGGGAAAGGGTCGTGGACAGGTGGATGGCCATCTCCGGGATCTGCCGCAGGAGGGCCTCGAACTCCGGCCGCTTGATCTTGACGAAGATGGAGTCGTTGATCGCCTGCGTGGTGATGGAGTGCGGCTCGTTCGTCAGGATGGAGACCGTCCCGAAAAAATCCCCCGGGTGCAGGACCTCCAAAGTCTCCTGCTTTTCCGAGCCGTGCCGCACGAAGACCCGCACCCGCCCGCTAACGAGGCCGTAGAAGGCGTCGGCCGGGTCCCCCTGCCGGTAGATGAACTCTTCCTTTTCGTACTCCACGATCCGGCAGGAAGCGGCGACCAAGTCGAGCTGCGTTTCGCTGAGAGGGGTAAAAAGTGAGATTTGACGCAGGAGCCAGCGCTTGTTCGGCGGGCCGGAGGGTTTCATTTCGGCCTTATGATAACAGCCCCATCAGCAAAAGAAAAGCCGACAAAGGCGGCGCAAACGATCGTCCGAACGGCCCGGCCTCCAAGCGGAGGCCTTTTTCAGTATGTTTCGGCCCGACGACCTTGCCCGTACGGCGCGCAAGGGGTTCGCGCGTCGGCAGCTCGGCGGCCATGCCGGATGCGTTCCCACACCGGTGAAGGCCCGTAGCTTTGCGTCCCCGTCTTTCGGCGGGTTTGCCCTTATCGGCTACCCCAACCATGCCACACCCCTCCGGCGGCGTCAATCCCTCCGGCCGGGTAAATCTTCCACGCGGGCGTTTTTAGGCAAAGCAGCGCTAGGCCAAAAAGCCACCAGGTATATTCAGATAATTATTCTACTAATATACTGATGGCTGGGGTTTAAAATACCCATTTTAATTACAAAATAAAGCTATTAGTGGAGAGAGATATTTGATTCAGGCCTATAAAAGCAGTGCATTGCCCAACAAAGTGCCGATACAGCACCATAAGAGGCGGCAAAATCGGGTGCCGCGCCCCATTGGAACCGGCTGACCAGCCCCGCGGAGGTCAATGAATAGGAATGGACCAGCCCGATCCAGGAAAAAACGGCCAAAGCCCCCATCCAGCATGCCGCGGCGCGGAACTTCCTCTCGATGAGGGCGACCGTGAAGGCGGCCCAGTGCATCGAGGTGAAGAGGAAGCCCTGCTGGAGAGAGATCATTCCGCCGATGGAGAGCCCGCCGGCGAAGGCGGACTGGCCCAACGCGTGGACCGAAGTGCCGGCCGCCCGCAGGGCCGCATCCACCAGGGTCAGTCCCCAAGCGGCCAGCGCCGGGAAGAGCCCCACCGCGACCGCCAGCGCGTGCGGTTTCGGGGTTTCCTGGAACGCCTGCGCGGTGATGATGATGCCGATCCAAAGCAGGATGCCGATCCCCGCCTCGAAGGGGATCCACCGCAGGATCCAGCCCATCGCCCCGATCAGGCAGATGACCGTGATCACGACCCCGTTTGCCATCGAGTAGCCGGACCGGGCGCCCAGCGCCTTCCAGCCCGGGTGCCCGATGTAGATCGTCGTTGGGAAACAGCTCCCGAAACAGGCGGCCGCGAGCGACCCGAACCCGTTGATCAGCAGGGAGCTCCGCGTGGGGTAGCGGTCCCCGGCCGCCTCGGCCGACTCCAGATTCTGCAGGGACCCGATTACGTTGAAGAGCCCCATCGGCAGGATCACCGAGAAGTAGTCCAGCAGGTACCCGCCCCGCAGGCCTTCCCACAGCGCGGAGCCGGCCCAGTGGATTCCCTGCAGTTGGAGCCCGGCCGGCACCGCGGCCGATCCTCCTATCCCGAGATGCCGGAACAGAAGCCCCAAACCGGTGCCGGCCGCCATGGCCGCCAGCCCGCCGGGGATCCCCAGCGGGAGCCGGACGCGCGCGCAGTATTGGAGCAGTAAAATCCCGAGAGGGAGGATGCTCAGCAGTGGATGCTCGAAGATCCGGAAGACGAACTCCATCGAGATGAAGGTGACCGCGATGCCGGCCAGGGCGCTGAGCATCGCCGCGCGGGGCGTCACGCGGCGGACCCAATCCCCCACGAAGGCGCCGGCCAGCTCGATCACCGCCGAGCCGAAGCAGGCCACGAGCCCGACCTTCCAGGCGAGGACCGGGTCGCCGGTGGCGTTGACCACCGGCAGCATCACGAAGAAGACGTGGCCGAACAAGCTCACCGTGTTGATCCCGTACGGCAGGGCGGTCACATCCTCCCGGCCGGTCCGGGCGGCCAGCCGCCGCGCCTGGAAGGTATAGCAGGCGTTGCCGATCAGGATCGAGAGGGCGGCGCCCGGCAGGATTGTCCCCAGCACCAGCGCCGCCGGGAACTTCAGGAGCCCGGTGCAGAGCGTCACGATCAGCATCAGCTGGATCAGGTTGTCCAGAAACAGCCCGAAGAATCCGTCCAGGTCTTTTTTCACCCAGATCATACGAGTCCGAGCCGTCTCAGCAGGATGGGGTCCCTGCGCCAATTCTTGGCCACCTTCACCCAGAGGTCGAGGAAGACGGGACGCTGGGCCAGCCCCTCGATCTCTTTGCGGGCCGCCTCCCCGATCCGTTTCAGCACGGCTCCTCCTTTGCCGATCAGGATCGCCTTCTGGCTGTCCCTCTCCACGTGGATCGTCGCACGGACGTAGATCTTAGCCCCTCGGACCCCTTCCCGCCATTCCTCGACCAGCACCGCGACCGCGTGCGGCACCTCCTCCTGCGTGAACAGCAGGGCCTTCTCGCGGATCAGGTCCTGCGCGAGAGCCCGAAGAGGCCGGTCGGTCACCTGGTCGGCGGCGTAGAGGGCCGGCCCTTCCGGCAGGACGGCGGTGAGGGAGCGCAGAAGGTCCGAAACATTCTCCCCGTTCATCGCGGAGAGAGGAAAGATCTCTTTGAATGGGAATAGGCGCAGGGCTTCCTCGATCTGAGGCAGGATCAGCGGTTTCTTCACCCGGTCCACTTTGTTGATTGCCAGGAAAACGGGGATGCCCGGGGCCGGGTGTCTCGGTTTCGGCAGGAGCCGGAACAGGTCCCGGTCCTCGTCGGTCAGCCCGCGGGTGCCGTCGGTCATGACCAGCAGGGCATGCGCCTCGGCCAGCGCTTCCCGCGCCACCTGCACCTGGTGTTTGCCGAGCAGGGTCTTGGGCCCTTTGTAGATGCCGGGCGTGTCGGAAAAGAGGACTTGCGCGTGAGGCAGGGTCAGGATCCCCAGCAGGCGGTCGCGCGTCGTCTCCGGTTTCGGAGAAACCGAGGCGATTTTCTGCCCGAGGAAGCGGTTGAGCAGGGTGGATTTCCCGACGTTGGGCCGCCCGATGATCGCGACGCTCCCGCACCGGTGGGGGGTGGGACTCATGCCGGTATCTTACAACAGATTGTTACGCGGCGACGGCGATGGCGAGGTATTCGCGGCCTTCCCGGACGTACGTCCACGCTGATAAGACCCGGTAGCCGGTGGCCCGCTCCGTTCCAAGCACCGCCATCGCGATTAGCTGGACCAGGTCGTAGGGAAACGGGTCGGTGTCGGCCAGCCCGTGTTGGATGACCGGGACCGGCGGCTGATAAGCCGGAGGGGCAAGCCATCGGTCCTGGATCAGCACTCCGGGCAGGGAGAACTTCCCCGGTGAATCCGGGACCGGCCGTTCCCGGATCTGCAGATTTTCCGGGAGGGATCCTTTCTGTTTTTCGACCAGCCGGCTCAGCCAGACCGACAGCGATTCCGGCCGGTACAGCGTGACCGGGGTTCCCAGCGGGGCGGTCAGGATGAAAGTCGCCCGGTCCGGCACCCGGGAGATCTCCTGCGGGTTCAGCCGGAGAAACTCGACCCGGCCGCTCGCCCGGGCTTTTTCCGGGATCTCCCGGAGCGCGGGAAGGATCTTCTCGGTGATGGCCTGATACAGCCGCTTGCGCGCTTCTTCCGGCCGTCTGCCTGCGCCGCTCCAAGCGGCGGAAAAATCGATGTGTTTTCTCCAAGGGATCGGATGTTTGGCCACGGGGGCCTGGCCGTCCCAGTCGAGATGGAAAAGCGGCACGCCGTTGCTCCACGAGCGGTCCACCCCGAATCGGATAAAGCTCCTGCCCCGGAAAGGGCTTTCCGGGGAGACGCCGCGCTCACTGCTGTTGGTGGAGAATAAGGGTGCCTTCGGGTCGGCCCTCAGGTGCAGGTAAACCCGGCTGATCCCGTCTCTCGAGGGGAATTCTAGGTGCGCCCCGATCTGGTTCCGGCGGATCTTCAGGTAGCGCATCCTCAGAGGGGTTTCTTCCCTCGGCTGGACCAGCCCGTCCATTAGAAGAGCGAAGATTTCCATCGAAGCCTGGCGCTGTCCCCACTCCTGATAGAACCGGAGGTTTCGCGAGGGCGCTCGGGCCAGATGCCGCTCGATCGCCCTGCCCAGCCGCAGGAACTTGGCCAGGAAAGCATCCGCGGAGGGCAGCCAGCCGGCCCCTTCCCACGCCTGGGCCGCCTGGGTGAGCCGCGGCTTCCAGAACTCCTCCAGCCCGGCGGCAGGCGGCGCAGAAGCCGGCAGGGGGAAATGGAGCGTGTAGCGCACGCCCGCGTTCTCCACCACCTCTTCCTTCGCGACAAGAAACTTACCCTCCTCGAAATACCCGTGGAGTTTCGGGATCCCCCACCCGCCGCGGGTTCCTCCCTCGGACTGCCGGATGATGTCCTGGTAATCCGGTTCGGCCTCGATGCGTGGTTTATAGAAATAGGGTTCAAAGGATTCTTTCTGCTCAATCTCCCGCTGGTACTGGGCGCTTTCGTCTTCCAGGGTCGCCACCAGCAGGTCTCCCTCCCGCCGGATCTGCACGGTGATCCGGAAATCCGGATTTCTCCCGTGGCTGTACTTTAGGAGGTCCTCCAGGAATTCGTGGAGCACGTCCACAGCGACCTCGATCTGTGGAGCAGGGACGGCAAGGGCGGGGTTGGAGGCCTTTTCCCGGAGGATCTTCTCCAGCGGTGCTCCCAGGGAAAAGCTGTTCAACCGGACCGGGGAGCCTGTCCCGGCGGCGGCCTGCTCGGCCAGCGTCTGGACGATCGTCCAGTAGGCCCCTTCATCAGCATCCACATCATAGGGGTTTTGGTAATACCGGCCCTTCGATCCGTCCAGTCCGAAGAAAACGGGCGGGTGCTGGTCCGCCAGCGCTGCCGGAAGATCCAGCCCGACGATATTCTCCGCCAAGAAAGACCATTTCAACCGCAGAGCGAAATAGATCTCCTTGGACAGCCCGTTCAACGAGCTCAAGTTGGCTTCCCCTTCGGAAAGCGCCACCGTGGATTTTTGAAGCGCTTCCGCGGCCGCGGGCGGCAACCGGTCCAGCGGCATCGCGTGCTGGAGCGGGCCGGCCACCAGCCGGAACCGGTCCTGCGCGCGGTACTCCTTCAGCCGGGCGTAGGGATCGGACGTTCCTTCCGGCGGCTGGGCGAGGAGCCGCTCGGCGTCTTCGAGAGAGCCGTCGTTCATCGCGCCGTTGTCTCCCTTGATGATCAAGGCGATGGTGAGCCCCGGATAGGCGGAAAGCAGGGCCTCGTCCAGCTTCAAGCTGGCCGCGAGCTCCGCGTTGTTGTCCGCCAGGTGGGCCAACAGCGCTTGGGGTTGGGAAAGCCGGCTGAAAAACCTCTGCAAGTACGGCTCGGGGTTCATCCCCGGGGGGAAGGGGGTGCCCATCTTTTTGAGGATGTAGCGGGCCAGGTCCCCCTCCTGCTCGATCTCCTTCAGGATAGCGGGGCGGGAATAGTCCACCAGGTTCGCGGCGAGCATGAAGAGAAGCCAGGGTTTCAGCAATGCCGGATCCGCCTGCAGGCGGGCGGGATCATCGATGAACCCGCTGGCCGGATCGGCTGCGAGCTGGGCGATCGTCTGCCGGACCGCGTCGTTGCCCTCGTCGTTGGTGATTCGGAACGGGTTTTCGACGGACCGCGTGAGGGAATCATCCCGGAGGATCCAGGGTGCTGCCAGCCGCGGGATCAGCAGGCGCGGGATCTCCCGGTAGATCCAGCGGTAAAAGTAAGTTTCGTCGTCCCGGCCCATCAGGAAATCGCCCCGCTCATCCCGCGCGAAGAACAAGGCCTTCAGGAGCTCCCGGAGGGTCTCCGCCCCGAGGTCTTTCGGCGTGAGGTTGGGATAAACCGGCTTGAGCTGTCCGGCGATTCCCTCGAGGACTTTGTCGAGAGAAGGGATCCAATCGTCGTTCAGATGCTCTTCGGCTTCCCGGCCGTCTCCCAGCGCGTTCCGGGCGAACGCCCCCGCCCGGTAAGGGGTCACCGACAGCAGGCCCGCGCCCGCCGGCTGGGAAAGATCCACCACTCCCTCCGGCTTTTGGCGCAGGAGTTCAAGGAAAGAGTGTACGACCGCGGAGTCGCTCTGGGCCGCGTCGAAGTTGAACAGCGGCCGCAGGAGTTCCGCCGCCTTTTTCGTCTCCTCCGCCCCGGCGGTCGGGTTCTTCGTGTTCGCCGTCACGTAGGCATGGATGGAGAAGGAGGCGCCGTCTTCCCGTTCCGTGAACCGGAGTGAGTAGGTCCGCTGGGCGCGCGTATCCCCGAAATGGAAAACCGCGCTGCTCTCAAACAGGTCGCTGAAATCCTGGTCGGGCGGGGGATAAGCCGGCCCGCGGATGTGCCAGGAAAGAGGGAGTTGATCGAGGTGCGGGGTCCCGTCCCTCCGGATCTCCAGGGAGTCGATCGGGCGATCTTTCAGTTGCCGGACCACCTCGTCGTAAGGAATTCCGGCAAACTCCTCAAGGACGATCTCCCCCGCGCCGGCGGCGGAAACGGGAAGAGAGAGTCGATTCCCGAGACTGTTCTCAATGATCAGGTTGTACTTTATGGGGGTCCGGTACTCTGCCCGCACGAGCATTTCCCGGTTGATGTCTGTGTCCGTATAAAACGCGCGTTGCCGCTTGATCCGCTGTTCGATGTTAAGTCGGCGGGTCCGGTCATCTGCGACGAGCTTCATCTTTACGTCAAACGGGATCCCCAGCTTTCCTTCCGCATCCAGGATCTTGTACCCTTCGATCAGGAGCCAGGTCGGGTGTGACTCCGCCGTTTCTTTTCGGACGGCTTCTTTCAATAGACTCCAATCCTTTGCTTCCGCGTCATGGTTCACATAGAGATCCATGGGAATCATCGGAATCCCGAGCGCCCGGGCAAAGTAGGAAGCGAGAGTGCTTTTTCCGGCGCCCTTGTCCCCATCCAGAACGATGTAAGCCGGACGTTGTTCACCCGAGGCGGCGATTCGCAGGCGTGTTTCCTCCAACAATTTTTGGATGACCGGCAAGCTCTCGACAGCCCTGATCTCGCGCTCCTCCGCCCCGGCGGCGCCCCGGAATTCTCCCTTTTGAATGATCACTTGACGGACGTTCAGCCCTTGAAGCCGGAGGACCGCCTCTCGCAGGGGATCCGGCTGGCCATTCTCGGCGGCGTCAGCGTCATTTTGCTCAAGGAGCTCAGCCAGCGCGAGGTTCGTTCGCGATACCAGTCCTTTCCGGTTTCCGAAATGGTCGGTGACCTTGGGTTTCTGAAGGACCTTTCTCCCGGCAGTGTGGAAGGAAAGAGCCAGAACCGGGCTTTTGTCGAGCTCTTTGCGGAGGAAGGGATCCTGCCGGATGGCGTCCGGTAAAGCCAGCAGGATCTCGCGAGCTAGCCGCTGATGCTCGGTTCGCGGGTCTAGAGGTTTCTCCGGAGCGATTTGAATCCGGTCGATGCCGTGACGGTTCAGGATCATCAGATCAGCTCTCGCGAAATCGTCCGACGGGTTCTGGATCAGCCGGTCCAGCGCGTGGTTCAGCCGGGCAACCAGGGAGTTGGACTTTATGAAGCTCATCCGGGACGGAAACGAAGGGTCCAGCTTCGAAGTAAATCGGTAACCGAGGTTTATCTGGCGGCCGTCGACCTTCTTCAGAAGCTCGGGCCGGTTCGGCAGCTGTTGGGCGATCTGGAAAAGGATCTTTCTAGCCGTTTTCGGCATGTTGTACGGGGAGCGGCCCGCGTTTAAACCGCCATACAGCTCAACCTTCACGGCCGAAAAACCGTGGCGCTTGATTTTCTGTGCGGCTGAATTAGCGGGATCTTTCAGGATTTCCAGGACGCGTCCGTTCACCAGCGAGGCAAGCCGCGGCCGGCGCCCCAAGTAATCCCCCGCACTTCGGCTTTGGACAAGGATTCCCGCGAGCCGGCGGGAGATGATCAGCGGCTTGGCCTCGTCCGGTTTCGGCCAGCGGTAAAGATCTTGGGCGACCGCTTCGACCAGCTGGGCGGCTAAGGCCTTCGGGCTGAATTGAGGGTTCCGGATGGTGTGGCTGGGTCCTTTCACCAGAGCGACTTCCTGGATCCCGTGCGACCGCAGTGTGCGGACTGCCTCCCGCACGGAAACCGAGAGGTCTCTTGGCGAAACGAAAGCACGCTGGATCGCTTGATTGACCGCTTCCACGAGGGGCACATTCCTGTTCAGCGTAGTCGTGGAAGGATAGGAGATCCCTAATCCGGCGACGTAGTAATGAGTCAGGTGAAGCCGCCCGCCTTCCTGGAGGTAAGAGGGAAGGGGGGTTGGGTTTTGGCGATATTCCTGGGCCACTCTCTGCAGTAGATTCTCGGCGAGTCTTTGGGGATCGTAGTCGGATGGGATGGGCTTGGCGGCGATCTCCTCCGCGCCGGCGGCGGGGTTGTCCCTGGTGGAGTGCTCACTGAGAAGGCGAGAATGCCCGGCGAAAAAGCTTGCGACGGCAGATTTGGGCAACACCTCTGCCTCTCGAAGGACCGGGAAGACCAAAGACCAGAGGACTGAGGAATTTCCCGCAGCGGTTTTGACCGCGGCCTCGAAGAAGTTGTTGAAGGCGGCTTGTCCGGCAGTCCTAAAAATCTCCCTAAAATATTTCTTCAGCAATTTCTGGACCTCAGCCATCGAGACCGCCTCGCCTTGCTGAAGCCGCCGCTCCATCTCCGCGGCCAGCTCGTCCAGCGGTTTGGGAAGGGCTGTTCTCTTCCGATCGGCTTGTTTCGAAACGGTATTTTGTCCTGAGCGCAGAGTGGTCAACTGCTTGTCCGGTGGGCGGTTTGCATTTTCTTTTTCTACCAAGCTGCGGTAATCATGATCGGAGATCGTTCCGGCGCTCAGGCCCGTTCCTTGAGAGATCTCTCCAAGGGTTACGCGGCCCCCCGGATGGCGCCGCAGAAAGTCCGAGATCTTCCCCTCTGTGGTCATGGCGGCAGGGCGCTGTCCCGGGCGAAGCGTTTCGAGTTTTGAGTCCTTCGGGCGACGGCGATTCACCTGTGCGATCAATTGCCGATAGTTGTGGTCTTGAACAGTCCGGGGCGCCAAGCCGGTTCCGGTCGATATCGCCTGCAGGGTGAGAACGCCGCCAGGGTGGTTTCGGAGGTAGCTCAAAATCTCTTGACGGTTTTCCTCCGCGCCGGCGGATAGGCCCGCAACCACTTCAGCCCGGATTTGGGGCGGCCCCCGCGCGAAATGGGCCCGCTCGATCATCAAGTAGTACGGCTCCCCCTCCGCCTCTTGGCCCAAATGAGCCTCCACACTGTTGAGAAACAGATCCCCGAAATCGTATCCAGGCGGGGGATTGGGAGTTGAGGGAGAGTCGCTGCGGACGTGAGCGGCCGAGGGATCCAGGTCATCCCGGTCGGAATAGAATTTCAAAACATCAAGCTTGTAGTTCCGGTCGAACTTCCGCAGTCTCTCGGCTGTTTGATGAGCAGAGAGCCCCCATTCTTTGAACAAGACCTCCGACCGCACTTCTTCCTCCGCGCCTGCGTGGCGGGGCACATGCACGTTGATCTCGGCATGCAGGCGGTCGTGGGGGATGCCCTCCCGCCACCGCAGGAGATTGACATCAAACCGGGCGCCGTTGGCTTCCCGGGCATGCTCCAGCGCGGCCGTTTCCAGGGCTTCCCGTCCGCTCCAAGGATTGCCCGATGGGAAACGGCTTCCCTTACCGAGTGGGTGCTTTTTGTGCCGGCTGCTATCCAGGTACTCGAACAGGTCGAAAGACCAGGGGCCGTATTTGTCCAACAGCAATTCCAACTGGTTGAGGGGAATGTCCGACTTGCCGTGAACGAGCTCCCCTCTCAAAGAATCCCGGATGACCGTGGACGCCAGGCCACGCTCGTGAGAGATCTCTCTTTGCAGATGCTGGAGGGTCCGGTCGGCCGCCTGGGGGTCGATGGTGCGAAGCGCGTGCACGGCCGCCGGAATGACCCATTTCAACCAAGTGTGCGGATTTCCCTCCATCCGCGGGTCGATCTGGAGGATGAGGCGGATCCTCTTGCTGTGAAGCAGCTGTTCCAAATTGGAGATGACCCGACGCCTCTGCTCATCGGACAGTCTCGGGTTCAGCGCGAGGAGCCCGAGTGCCGCGCCCCGGCCGCTGTTGATGTGCGTCTGGGTTTTCGTCGGCATGACATGCAGGGCATGCAGAAGCGGTTCCAGGGCCTCGGGGCCGATCTGGCGGATCTTTTCCTCCGCTTCCTTCTGCATCGCCTCCGTTCCCAACGCTAGAGTGGGGAGCAATTTCTTCACCTGCTCTTTGGCCGTTTCCTCCGCGCCGGCGGGCGAAGGAGTTAAGGAGGCACGGAGCCCCTCTTCCATTCCGGTTTCTTTCGGGGCCTGGGTTCGCAGGCCATAGGCGGGAGGGGGCAGGACGAGGCCCAATATAAGGAAGGCGCAAAGGGCGTTTTTGAGGGGTTTCATGATATTAAAAGTATGGTTCGGCAGGGGGGGATAAAGCAAGAAAAATATCTGAATTTAGTTTAATTAACTAGTCTCGTCGGCCAGCTTGTAGAGGGGATGCGGGTTGAAGGCATCGGTGAAGTCGTAGATCTTTTTGAAGTCTTCCAGGGAGTCTTCTTCGGTCTTGCGGAGCAGTTTGGCGTCCACCAGCGTGAAGACGATCCGCCCAAAATCGTCCGTGGCGCGGATACCCCAGTGGGCGAAGACCTGCGCGGTGAGCGGACCGAACTGGTCCAGCCCATAGAGGCGCAGGCCTTCGGACAGTTCGCCGCCGGTGATGTGGCGCGGCTCCGGCAGTTGGCCGACGGTAAAGTGGAGTCCCGCCAGCACGAACAGGTAGGCCTCCGGTTTATACCGGGAATCCTTCCGGCAGATGGACTCGATCTTCTTCAAGAGTTCGGTGGTCGGGCTCAGCATTGCTTCACCATTTTATCCTGTTCAGGCCCCAGAGGATGCCGATGATTGATTTCGCGTCGACGATCTTGTTCTCCCGCACCAGCCGCACCGCCTCCCGGGCGGAAGCGGGATGGACCGTGATCTGCTCGTCCTTGTCCATCGGGACCGGTTTCTTAAGTTTCTTTAAGCCCGCGGCGACGAAGAGGTCCATCCGCTCGGTGGAGATCCCCGGCGCCGGGTAGAACCGGCACAGCCGCTTCCAGCGGGAGGCGCGGTAGCCGGCCTCTTCCATCAGCTCTCGCTTGGCGCAGGCCAGCCCGTTCTCGCCCGGCTCGCAGGTGCCGGCCGGGATCTCGTAGATGATCCCGTTGACCGCGTGCCGGAACTGCCGGATCAGGGCCACCCGGCCGCCGTCGAGAATCGGCAAGATGACGACGCTGGGCGGGTGGTGAATGGTTTCCCGCAGGTAGGTCTCGCCGTCTGGCTTGCGGAAGGTGTCCAGCGAAAGGGTGGCGACCCTTCCTCTATAGAGGGTTTTGGATCGGACGCGTTTCACCGAACCGGTCGCCATATCGCGAAATTATACCACCCCGTGTATAATAAATTTCCTCTATGGGACCCCTCGAGTCCGCCGCGAAAGCGGCCTTTTATGTGGTTGCCGCGGGAACCCTGGCCGGAGCATGGGCCGCGGTTTCCGCGCGGAACCTATTTCGGGCCGCACTCGGGCTGGCCGTGGCGCTGTTCGGCGTGGCGATCCTCTACCTCTACCTGGAGGCGGAGTTCCTCGCGGTGGTACAGATCCTGGTCTACGTCGGGGCGATCCTGACCCTGCTGGTCTTCGGCGTCATGCTGACGGCCCGGATCGCCGACCCGGCGTTGCCCCGGTGGAACCGGCAGGCGAAGGCGGCGCTGGCGCTGTCGGCCCTGCTTGGGCTGGGGCTGGCCCACCTGCTGGTTCACGCGAACTGGCCGGCCTTCCCGCCCGAGGCGCCCCCGGTCCAGCTGGAAGCGCTGGCACAGACCCTGCTTTCCAGCTACCTCCTTCCGTTCGAGGTGCTCTCGGTTCTTCTGCTTGGAGCGCTGGCGGGGGCGGTCTACATCGCCAAGAAAGATCCGGAATGATCATCCCGCTCCCGCACGTGCTGGTGGTTAGCGCCGGGTTGTTCGCGCTGGGGGTCTTCGGGGCGCTGAGCCGCCGCAACGCGGTCGGCATCTTGATGTCGATCGAACTGATCTTGAACAGCGCCAACCTCAACCTGGTCGCCTTCGGCCGCGCGTGGGGAAAGCCGGGCGGCGAGCCGCAGGTGCTGGCGCTGATCGTGATCGGGATCGCGGCGGCCGGCGCCGTCGTCGGGTTGGCGCTGGTGCTGGCGATCTACCGGCACCGGCAGACGATCTCGGCGGATGAGATCAAGCTGTTGAAAGGGTAATGCGATGCCACTCCTGCTGATCCCGGCACTCCCGCTGGCCTCCTTCGTCGTCCTTATCTTTTTTGGGCGCCGGCTTGGAAAATTTGCTCCGCTGGTCAGTTTGGCCGCACTGCTCGGGTCGTTCCTGCTTTCGCTGGGCCAGTGCGTTTCTCTCGCGGGGAGCGTTGGTTCGGTTCCCCTCCATTTCGTCTGGAGCTGGTTGCCTCTGGGGCAGGCGCCGCTTCGGATCGGCCTGCTCGCGGACCCGCTGTCGATCACGATGTGCCTCGTGGTGGCCGGGATCGGCTGGCTGATCATGCTCTACTCCACCGGCTACATGCATGGCGATCCCCGTTACTCTCGCTTCTTCGCCTATCTCTCGCTGTTTTTCTGCGCGATGCTGACGCTGGTGCTGGCGGACAACTTCCTCCTGCTCTACATCGGCTGGGAAGGGGTGGGCCTCTGTTCGTACCTATTGATCAGCTTCTGGTTCGAGAAACCGGCGGCGGCCAACGCCGGGAAGAAAGCGTTCCTCACCACCCGCGTCGGGGACTTGGGGCTCTTTGGGGCGATCCTGTTGATCGCGAAGCTGACCGGCGATCTGAGCTTCACGGATCTGCCGGCCCGGGCCGCGGCCCTCGGGCACTGGGCGCCGCTCGTGGCGGTGCTGATCTTCTGGGGAGCGGCCGGCAAGTCGGCGCAGTTTCCCCTGCACGTCTGGCTGCCGGACGCGATGGAAGGCCCGACCCCGGTGTCTGCGCTGATCCACGCCGCCACGATGGTGGCGGCCGGCGTTTACCTCGTAGCCCGGACCCTGCCGCTCTTCCTGCCGAACCCGCAGGCCCTTTGGGTGGTGGCGACGATCGGGGCATTCACCTCTTTGTTCGCCGCCACGATCGCCTGCACGCAGACCGACCTGAAGCGGATCCTCGCCTACTCGACGCTCAGCCAATTGGGACTCATGATGCTGGGGCTGGGCACCGGGAACTCTTTCGTCGGGATGTTTCACCTGGTGACGCACGCTTGGTTCAAGGCCCTGCTGTTCCTTGGCGCCGGCTCCGTGATCCACGCGGTGCACCACCAGGAGATCACCCGGATGGGCGGGCTCTGGCGGAAGATGCCGGTCACCGCCGGCACCTTCACGCTGGCGGCGGTGGCGATGGCCGGGATCCCGCCGTTTTCCGGGTTCTGGTCGAAGGAGGGGATCCTGACCGCGGTTTATCAATCTCTGCCGCCCGGGTACTTGGCGGTCGCGATGACCGTTTCTTTCCTGACGGCGTTCTACATCACGCGAGCGGTGTGGCTCACCTTCTTCGGCAAGCCAAGACAGGAAGCCGAAGCGCACGAAATCCATGAGTCGCCGGCCGTAATGGCCCTCCCCCTGTTGGTCCTCGCCGTGGGCGCCGCCGGCGTGGGACTGCTGGGTTCCCCTTGGCTGAGCCATTCGTTCCAACATTTTCTTGGAGTGGAGCTAGGGCACCACGAAGCGCCCCAGTGGATGGAGACGTGCTCCGTGCTGATCGCCTCCGCCGGCATCGCGCTGGCGCTGGTCCGGTACGGGATGGGCTGGCAGTTGCTGCCGGCTGGGATGCGGTCGGCCTTGAGGCCGCTCTACCAGTGGGCGGCCGGGAAATATTTCGTGGATGAACTCTACGAGGCGGTCCTCCTTCGGCCGGTCCTCTGGATCTCGCGCAAGGCGTTCGGATTCGATTCGAAAGTGGTGGACGGCGCGGTCAACGGGGCCGGGAACTCCGGTCTCGCTTTGAGCCGCGCGAAGCGGTGGGTGGACGAAAACATCGTCGACGGGGCGGTGAACCAAACGGCGGCGGGCGCCGGCTGGGCCGGCGGGGTCCTTCGGCAGGTCCAAACCGGGCTGGTGCAGAACTACCTGTTGGTGGCGACGGCGGGAGCGTTGGCCATCTTTCTTTTCCTGAGATAAGAGGAGCCGGATGAATTTACCCTGTTTAAGTTTGCTGGTTGGATTGCCGCTGGCGGGCGCGCTGCTCACCCTGCTGGTCCCGAAGGAGCGGGAAGGGCTCCTGCGCGGCATCGCCGCCGCGGCCACGTTCGGCGTGCTGTGCTTGAGTGTTTTCCTGATCTTCCGGTTCCAGCCGGCGGCGGCCGGGTTCCAGTTCGAGCAGAAGATCGCCTGGATCCCGCAGATCAACGTCTGGTACCACCTTGGGATCGACGGGATCAGTCTGCCGCTGGTTTTCCTGACGGCCCTGCTCTCCTTCGTCGCGGCGATCGCTTCCGCTTCCATCAAGGAGCGATTGAAGGAGTACTTCTTCCTCTATCTCCTGCTGGTGGCCGGCATGATGGGGACCTTCCTGGCGCTGGACCTGTTCCTGTTCTACCTGTTCTGGGAGATCGTGCTGGTGCCGATGTATTTCCTGATCGGCATCTGGGGCGGCTCGCGCCGGGAATACGCGGCGATCAAGTTCTTCCTCTACACGCTGGCTGGCTCGGTGCTGATGCTGTTGGCGATTCTGACCTGCTACTTTTCCTCCACGCCGCACTCCTTCTCGATTCCCGGCCTGGTCGAGAAAGGCCTCTCCTTGAGCGCCCCGGCCCGGTGGTGGGTCTTCCTCGGGTTCTTCGTTGCCTTCGCGATCAAAGTGCCGATCTTCCCGTTCCACACCTGGCTGCCGGACGCGCACGTCGAAGCCCCGACCCCGATCAGCGTCCTGCTGGCCGGCGTTCTGCTGAAGATGGGCGGCTACGGCCTCTTCCGGATCAGCTTCCCGCTTCTGCCGCAGGCGGCGGTCGGATTCAGTTTAGTGCTGGCGGTGCTCGGGCTCATCAACATCGTCTACGGCGCGCTGGTGGCGCTCGCGCAGACCGATTTCAAGAAACTGGTCGCTTATTCGTCGGTGAGCCACATGGGCTTCGTCCTGCTGGGTCTCTCGGCGCTGACCCTCTCCGGGTTCAACGGCGCAATGCTGGAGATGTTCAACCACGGCATGATTACCGGCGGCATGTTCCTTTTGGTCGGCGTGCTGTACGACCGGGCCCACACCCGGAACCTGGCCGACTTCGGCGGGCTGGGGGCGAAGATGCCGGTCTACGCCGGGTGGCTGATCTTTTTCTCGATGGCCTCGCTCGGCCTGCCGGGGCTCTCCGGCTTCATCGGAGAGTTCCTCTCTCTGCTGGGCTGTTTCCCGACGCACCCGGTGCTGACGGCGGCTTCCGTGATCGGGCTCGTGTTGGGTGCCTCGGTTTTCCTGCTGATGATCCAGAAGGTCCTGCTGGGGCCCCTGCATCCGAAATGGGCGGCCCTGCAGGAGATCAACCGGCGGGAGATTTTCACGCTGGTGCCGCTGGCCGCGTTCGTCCTCTGGGTCGGGCTCTGGCCGAAGACGCTGATCGGCTGGCAGTCGCCGGCCCTCTCCACCTTGCTGTACCGGCTGGGGGGCAACATTGGCTGGTGATCTGAACGCCCTCCTCCCGGAGGGGATCCTCGCCGCCGGCGGGATGCTCCTGCTGGTCCTGCCGTTCCTGCGCTCGGCCCGCCTGCTGGGATTCCTCACGCTGGCCCTGCTGGCGGCCGCCGCGGATTTAGCGTTGCTTCATTCGCTGAAAACAGGCCATGCCGTGACCGTCGTCTTCTCCGGCATGCTGACGCTGGACCGGTTCGCGGAATTTTTCCAAGCGGCGATCCTGGCGGCCGCGGGGCTGACGGTCCTGAGCGTGATGGGATATTCCCGGCAGGAAGTCCGGGCCCGGCGGGAATTCTATTCCCTCCTGCTTTTCACCACGGCCGGGCTCCTGCTGGTGGTCCGGGCCCGGCACCTGGCGCTCCTCTACCTCGGGCTGGAGCTGATCTCGGTGCTGTCCTACCTGCTGGTCGGCTTCCGGAAGAGGGACGGGCTTTCAATCGAGGGCGCGCTCAAATATTTCCTGTTTGGGGCCCTTTCGACGGGTGCCATGCTGTACGGCATCTCGCTGATCTACGGGCTCACGGGCCGGCTGGATTTCGCCGCGCTGGGGGCCTTGTCGCAGTCCGCGGCGGCGGCTCCCGGCGTGGTCCTGGTCGCCGTCCTTTTGGTGGCGGTGGGCCTTGCCTTCAAGCTGGCGCTGGTTCCGTTCCATATGTGGGCGCCGGATGCCTATGAGGGGGCCCCGACGCCGGTCGCCTCCTTTATATCACTGGGCCCGAAGCTGGCCGGCTTCGCCCTGGTGGCCCGGGTCTTCCTGGCCGGCCTTTCCCCTGAGGCCGCCTCCTGGCCGGTCCTCTTCGGTGGTATCGCCGTGGTCTCCATGACGCTCGGCAACCTGGCGGCGCTCTCGCAGACAAACATGAAGCGGCTCCTGGCCTACTCCTCCATCGCTCACGCCGGCACGATGGCGGTCGGGATCGCGGTCGCCACGCCGTTCGGGCTGGCCGCGGTGATGTACTACCTGCTGGCTTACGTCCTCATGAACGCCGCCGCCTTCATGGGCGTGATCGCTGTGGCCAACGCCGCCGGCAGGGAAGACATCGGCGCTTTCGCCGGACTCAGCCGCCGGGAGCCGGCGCTGGCCTTCATGATCACCGTGGCTTTTCTGTCACTGGCCGGGATCCCGCCGCTGGCCGGCTTCTTCGGCAAGCTGTGGATCTTCGGCTCGGCCCTTCAGGCCGGCGCCGTCGGGCTGGCGGTGGTCGCCGCCCTCAACAGCGTCATCGCCCTCTTCTATTACGTTCGGGTGATCAAAACGATGTATCTCGAGCCGGCCGCCACAACGGCCCGTCTGCCCAGCTCCCGTTCCCTGCGCCTTGGCCTCGCCCTCTGCACCGCCGGCCTGTTCCTGTTGGGGCTCTGGCAGGGGCCGTGGCTGGATCTCACCGCCCGTTCCCTTCCGGTTCCGGCGAAAGCCGGTTCCATCCCCTGGCTGAAGTAAAAATCGGCTTTTCAGCTCCGTCGGTTTTGGTTATACTGACCTGTGCCTGCCGAGGATCCCTACGCCTGGTATCGACGAGTCGGGGCTCTGGTTCAGATCCCGCTCATTTTGGGTTTGTCTCCCGTGGTGGGCGGCGCCCTCGGTTGGGGCCTGGACAAGATTTTAGGGACGCGGCCGGTTTTCACGGCCCTCCTTCTGCTGGCCGGTTTCGCGGCGGGCATCCGGCAGACCTGGGATCTGATCCGCAGGACTTCCTCGGACAAGTAAGGAACGCTCATGCAGATTCTCTCGACAATGGGACTTCTCTCTCTCGCAGCCGGTGCCCTTTGGGGGTTGGCCAACGCTTGGTGTCTGACCCGGGTGGTCCACTGCGTGATCGAGGGGAAGCGGGGTTGGAGCATGGCCGGGTGGCTAAGCGCCAAGCTCGTCGGGCTGTACGGGTTGGCGGGGTGGATGCTGATCGGCCTGCGCCTTCCGGCCGCCGCCTGGATGGCCGGGTTCACGCTGAGTTTGTTCCTGCTCGTCTTCAAGATGAACCCGTTGGTCGCCCGCAATGACTGAAGCAGTTCATGCCGTGGCGCCCGCGCACCCGCCGGAGATCCCGAACTTCATCACGCTGATCACCCATTTCATGCCGGAGGGCCCGGCCCAGCATTTCCTGCACACCTGGGAGAACGCCATCTTCGCTTTCGTGATCGTCGGGTTGCTGGGTGGGGTCATGGCGCTGGCCGCCCGGCGGCTGTCTCTGCGGCCCGGCCGGGGGCAGATGCTGGCCGAGATGGTGATCGAGGGTTTGGAAGACCTGGTCTGCGGCGTATTAGGGAAGGAGCAGGGCCGCCGCTTCCTGCCGTTCCTGGGGACCCTGTTCCTCTTCATCCTCAGCATGAACCTGGCCGGCTTGGTGCCGGGGCTGAAATCCCCCACCTCCCGCTTCGAGATGACCTTCTCGCTCGCCCTCTGTGTTTTCTTCACGGTCCAGTGGACCGCCATCCGGAGCTATGGTTTCTTCGGCTACCTGTACCACCTGATGAACGAGCCCAAGGACCCCGTCGGCTGGACGCTGGCGCCGCTCATGTTCTTCATCGAGGTGGTCGGCGAGATCGTCAAGCCGGTTTCGCTGGCGCTCCGGTTGTTCGGCAACATCATGGGGGAGGACACCCTGCTCGGTGTCTTCGTGGTGCTGGGGGCGATGACGTTCGCCTGGTCGAAACTGCCGATCGGTATTCCCCTGCACCTGCCGTTCGTCCTATTGGCGATCATCTTCAGCATCGTGCAGGCGCTGGTGTTCACGTCTTTAAGCATGATTTACATCTACACGAAACTGCCCCATCCAGAGGGGCATTAACCCAAGGAGAATACGCGAACAATGGAACCTACTGCTGTGGATTGGGCAAAGGTGGTGTTGAGCTTCGGGCTTCCGTTCGGACTAGCGCTGGCGGCGATCGCCTCGGCGATGGGTTTGGCGAAGGCCGTGACCGCGGCGATGGAAGCGATGGCGCGCCAGCCAGAAGCGGCGTCGAAGATCCAGGGCGCGATGATCCTCGGCTGCGCGTTCATCGAAGCGCTGACGATCTACGTCTTCGTGACGGTCCTGCTGTTCGGATTCGGCCTGCTGAAGATTTAAGGCGTTCGGATGCAGATTCTCGCGCAGTTCGTCGTCAACATCCTGGCGTTCGTCCTTCTTCTGCTGATCCTGAAGAAGTTCGCCTGGGGAGCCCTGCTCAAGGGCATCGACGACCGCAGGAATAAGATCGCCTCGGAGTTCGACGGGATCGAACAGACCAAGCAGGAGCTGGCCAAGCTCAAGACCGATTACCAGGAGCACCTGAACCGGATCGAGGAGGAGGCCCGCGCCAAAATCCAGCAGGCCGTCTCCGAGGGGCGCCGGGTGGCTTCAGAGATCGAGGAATCCTCCCGGGCCAACGCGCGCGAGGTGCTGGAGAAGAACAAGGAAGCGATCGCGCTGGAGGTGGCCAAGGCCCGGCTGGAACTGAGGGAGCAGGTGGTGGACCTGGCGATCCAGGCCACGCACAAGATCCTGCAGCAGCACCTGGATGAGGAGACGGACCGCCGGATGATCGAGGCGTTCATCAAGGAGATCAACGCGGTGGATCCTTCGGCAGGCTCAGGACGGAGTGGCCGTGGTTGACCGGACCGTCGCCCGCCGGTACGCCGAGGCGTTCGTGAACTCGCTGGAAAAATCGAGCCGGCTGGAAACCGGGCTGGAGGAGCTGGACCAGATCGCCCGGACCTACGGGCAGTCCAAGGATCTCCAGCGGTTCCTCGGCTCCCCGGAGATCGGTCCCGGCGAGAAGGAGCGCCTGCTGGACCGGGCGTGGGCGGCCGGTGCCGCGCCGGAGACCATGGGGTTACTGCGCCTCCTGCTGAAAAAGGACCGGATGGAGCATCTGCCGGCCGTTTGCGAGCAGGCGAAGACCGTCTCGGAGCACAGGCAGGGAGTGGTGCGGGGGAAAGTGTTCACCGCCCACGCGATCTCCTCGGCGGAGACGGACCGGCTGGCCCTGGCGGTCGGCAAGGCGCTGGGCAAGCGGGTGATCCTGGAGCGGCGGGTGGATCCGGCTTTGATCGGCGGGGTGCGCGTGGCGGTGGGCAGTACCCTGCTGGACGGGTCGGTCCGGACACAACTTGAAAAAGTGCGCGAACAACTGAAAGCGGTAAAGGTGAATTGATCCCATGAGCATACGACCGGAAGAGGTAACCAACATCCTCCAGCAGGAGCTGGAGAGCTACAAGACGAAGCTGAAGCTGGAGTCGATCGGCACGATCCTGCAGGTGGGGGACGGCATCGCCCGCATCTACGGGCTCGAGGAGTGTATGGCCGGCGAGCTGTTGGAGTTCCCCGGCGGGATCATGGGGCTGGCGCTGAACCTCGAGGCCGATTCAATCGGCGCGGTGATCCTGGGCTCCGACCGCGCGCTCAAGGACGGCGACCAGGTGAAGCGGACCGGTAAGATCGCGCAGGTGCCGGTCGGCAAAGCGCTGATCGGCCGGATCGTGGACGCGCTGGGCCGCCCGATCGATGGCAAAGGGCCGATCGCGGCCGAGGGCACCCGGCCGATCGAGGGGAACGCCCCCTCGGTGATCCAGCGCCAGCCGGTGAAGGAGCCCCTGATGACCGGCCTTAAGGCCGTGGACGCCATGATCCCGATCGGGCGCGGCCAGCGGGAGCTGATCATCGGCGACCGGCAGACCGGCAAGACGGCGATCCTGCTCGATGCCATCATCCATCAAAAAGGGACCGGCGTGATCTGCGTCTACGTGGCGATCGGCCAGAAACTTTCCACCGTAGTGGCCGTCGCCGAGACGCTCAAGCGCTACGGCGCGATGGACCACACGATCATCGTCAGCGCCACCGCTGAGGAGCCGGCCCCCCTGCAGTACCTGGCCCCCTATACCGGCTGCGCGATGGGGGAGCACTTCCTGTATAACGGCGGGCACGCGCTGGCGGTCTACGACGACCTCTCCAAGCACGCGGCTGCCTACCGCCAGCTCTCTCTGCTCCTGCGCCGCCCGCCGGGGCGGGAGGCCTATCCCGGCGACGTCTTCTACCTGCACTCCCGCCTGCTGGAACGGGCGTCCAAGATCCGGGACGACCTGGGTGGTGGTTCGCTGACGGCCCTGCCGGTCATCGAGACGCAGGCGGGGGACGTGTCCGCTTATATCCCGACCAACGTGATCTCGATCACCGACGGGCAGATCTACCTGGAGGCCGACCTCTTCTATTCCGGCGTGCGCCCCGCGATCAACGTGGGGTTGTCGGTCTCCCGCGTGGGAGGAAACGCGCAGACCAAAGCGATGAAGCAGGTGGCCGGCCGCCTGCGGCTGAACCTGGCGCAGTACCGGGAGCTGGCCGCCTTCGCGCAGTTCGGCTCCGAGCTGGACAAGGCGACGCAGCAGCAGCTGACCCGCGGCGAGCGGATGGTGGAGCTCTTGAAGCAGGAGCAGTACGTGCCGATGCCGTTGGCCCATCAGGTGGCCAGCATTTTCACCGGCGTCAACGGCTACCTGGACGACGTCCCGGTCGCTCGCGTGAAGGCGTTCGAGAAGGAGTTCCTGGCCTTCCTCGACAAGGGCTACCCGGACATCCTGCACGACCTGCAGAACAAAAAGGTGATCGAGCCGGCGCTGGAGCAGAAACTGAAGAACGCCGTCGAGAAATTCAAGACGCAGTTCAAGTAAAGGGACAGGATGCAGAACCTTCGCGCTTTACGACAGCGGATCCGCTCGGTCCAGAACACGCAGAAGATCACGAAGGCGATGCAGATGGTGGCCGGCGCCAAACTGCGCCGGTCGCAGGAGGAACTGCATTCCTTTAAGCCGTACGCCGAACATCTGAGCCAGGTGACCCAGCGGTTCCTCTCGGCGCACCCGGAACTGCGGCATCCGTTGCTCGACGGCGGGAAAGAAGAAGCGCCGGCCGGGCTCCTCTTGATCACCTCGGACACCGGGCTTTGCGGCACCTACAACGAGAAGGTGCTGTCGGCGGCCGCGAAATTCCGGATGGAGTTCCCATCGGCGGTGATCATGGCGATCGGCCGCAAAGGGACCCGCGCGCTGGTTCACCGGGGCACCCGGCCGACGAAGGAGATCGTCACCTGGGGCGGCCGGTACGACCCAGCCGAGGCCGGCAAACTGCTGGGCTGGATGGAATCGGAATACCTGGAGGGGCGGGTTTCTTCCTGGAACGCGGCCACCACGAGCTTCCTCTCCGCGCTGTCGTGGAAGCCGGTGGTGGAACGCCTGCTCCCGGCGGCGCGGCCGGCGGCCCAGGAGTATCCGGAGAAGGTCATCGTCGAGCCGGACGCCGTCACCTTCGCCGACCGGTTGCTGAGGCGGAACCTGCGCTCGCAGTTTGCCCGGATCCTGCTGGAGGCCTTCACGGCGGAGCACAGCGCCCGGATGGTGGCGATGAAGAACGCCACCGAGAACGCGGATGAAATGATCTCGTCGCTCACGCTGGTGCGCAACAAGGCGCGGCAGGCGGCGATCACCAAAGAGCTCATCGAAGTGGTTAGCGGCGCGGAAGCGCTGAAATAGGAGAAAGAGCCATGGCCGAAGGATTCATCGTTCAAGTCATCGGGCCCAGCGTGGACGTGGAATTCCCGAACGAGGCCCTCCCAAAGATCACCCACGCCGTCAAGATTGAGGATGCCGGGAAAAGAATCAACCTGACGCTCGAGGTGGCCCAGCACACCGGGAACAACGTGGTCCGCTGTATCGCGCTGGGGTCCACCGAGGGGCTCGTGCGCGGCATGAAGGTGAAAGACCTTGGGCATCCGATCTCGGTGCCGGTCGGCCCGCAGTCGCTGGGCCGGATCTTCAATCTCTTGGGGGACCCGATCGATGAGAAGGGCCCCGTGCCGGAGCCGAACAAGCGTCTGCCGATCCACCGGGACCCGCCCCCCTTCACCGAACAGGTTCCGGTGACGGCCATCCTCGAGACCGGCATCAAGGTGATCGACCTGCTTGCCCCCTACGTGAAGGGCGGCAAGGTCGGCATGTTCGGGGGCGCCGGTGTGGGGAAGACGGTCATCCTGCAGGAGCTGATCCGATCGATCGCCACCCAGCACGGCGGCGTCTCGGTCTTTGCCGGCGTCGGCGAGCGGACCCGCGAGGGGAACGACCTCTGGCTGGAGCTCAACGAGTCCGGCGTGGTCAAGAAGACGGCCCTCGTCTTCGGGCAGATGAACGAACCGCCCGGCTCCCGTTTGCGCGTGGCGCTGTCGGCCCTCACGATGGCCGAGTACTTCCGGGATGAGGAAGGCCGCGACGTCCTGCTCTTCATCGACAACATCTTCCGGTTCACGCAGGCGGGAGCGGAAGTCTCCACCCTGCTGGGCCGCATGCCGTCGGCCGTCGGCTACCAGCCGAACCTGGCTACCGAGATGGCCCAGCTCCAGGAAAGGATCACCTCCACGAAGCGGGGCTCGATCACCTCCGTGCAGGCGGTTTACGTGCCGGCGGACGACCTGACCGACCCGGCGCCGGCGACCACCTTCTCCCACTTGGACGCGACCACCGTGCTCTCGCGCCAGATCGCGGAGCTCGGCATCTACCCGGCCGTCGACCCGCTGGAGTCCACCTCCCGCATCCTCGACCCGCGCATCGTGGGGGAGGAGCATTACGGCGTGGCCCGCTCGGTGCAGAAGATCCTGCAGAGGTACAAGGACCTGCGCGACATCATCGCGATCCTTGGGCTAGACGAGCTCTCCGAGGAGGACAAGGGGATCGTCGCCCGCGCCCGCAAGATCCAGCGGTTCCTCTCCCAGCCGTTCTTTGTGGCGGAGGCGTTCACCGGCCAGCCCGGCAAGTACGTGAAGCTGTCCGACACGATCAAGGGCTTCAAGAAGATCATCAGCGGCGAGTTGGACGCCCTGCCGGAGCAGGCCTTCTACATGCAGGGCACCATCGAAGAGGCCCAGGCGCAGGCGGAAAAGTTAGCGGCCATCGGGGCGGGCAAGTGAGCTTTTCGCTCCAGATCCTGACCCCCAAACGCAAGGTCTTTTCGGGCCAGGTCGCGTCGCTGGTGGCACCGGGGGAGTTGGGGTACCTCGGCATCCTCTCCAACCACGCGCCGCTGGTCACCACGCTGATTCCCGGCAAAGTCACCTTCCGGGATCCGTCCGGCGGCGCCCCGCAGGTTCTCCAGTCCCTCGGCGAGGGCCTGCTGGAAGTGCAGAAAAACCAAGCCGTCCTCCTGCTGGACGACGTCCGCGAAGGGGCCGTTTGAAGTCTCTCCCCTGGTTCTTCGGCCTGCTGGCGGCGGTCATCGCCTGCGCCGTGGCGGCTCACCTGACTTCCCCCCAAATCCTCGCGGTCACCATCTTCGCCAGCTTCATCCTGGGCACCCTGTTTTACTGGCAGTTCCGCCTCGCGTTCGCGCTGACCGGCATCGCGGCCCTGCTGGCCACCCGGCTCCTCGACCTCCCGCACCTGATCGAGTTCGCCAACGTGGAAATCATCCTGTTCCTGATCGCGATGATGATCGTGATCGGGTTCCTCGAGGAGCGGAAGTTCTTCGAAACGCTGATGGAGAAACTGCTGGACCGGGTCAGCCACCGGGCCGCTTTTTTCTTCCCGGTGATGATGGTCCTCTCGATGCTCACGGCGGCGCTGGTGGACGAGGTGACCTCGATCCTCTTCATGACGTCGCTGACCCTGCACCTGACCAAGAAGCTGAAGTTGGATCCCTTCCCGTTCATCGTGATGATCGTGCTGGCCACCAACATCGGCTCCAGCGCCACGGTGGTCGGCAACCCGATCGGCGTGCTGATCGCGATGCGGGCCAGCTTGGCGTTCGGGGATTTCCTGCGCTGGGCGACGCCGATCTCCTTGGCGTGCTTGGCGCTGGCGATCGGCATCTGCATGCTCTATTACCGGGGGCCGCTTAAGGCAATGGCCGCGGGGATCGCGAAGAACCGGGAGAAGGCGATCGAGGAGACCCATACCACGCGCAAGGAGTTCCGCCTGGCGGGCATCATCTTCGGGTTGACGATCCTGGGGCTCGTCCTCCACCACGCGGTGGAGTACCGTTTGGGTCTTGAAAAGAACACCCTTCTGCTCGGGTTCCCGTTCCTGATGGCGGGGATCTGCCTGTTCATCGAGGGGGAAAAATCCCGCGGGCTGGTGGAAAAACGGGTCGACTGGTGGACGCTGGCCTTCTTCCTCCTGCTGTTCGCGTCGGTCGGGACCTTGCGCTACGTAGGTGTGACCGACCGGATCGCCGGCGGTCTCAAGGCGCTGGCCGGCGCGAACCCGGCTCTTCTGCTGGCGCTGGTGCTCGTGATCTCCGGGACGCTCACGGCGATCCTGGACAACATTCTGGTGGTGGCCACCTTCATCCCGATCGTTGCCGGCCTGGGCGCCTCGGGTGTGCCGGTGGGAGGGCTCTGGTGGGCCCTACTGTTCGGCGGGACGCTCGGCGGCAACGCCACGATGATCGGATCCACGGCCAACATCGTGGCGATCGGCATGCTGGAGAAGGAGAACCATCCGGTCCGCTTCAGCCGTTGGCTGGGGCCGGGGTTGGCGGTGACACTGCCCACGCTGGCGCTGGCCTTCCTGTTGCTTTTGCTTCAGCTTCCACTACTGCGTTAAATTTAAGGAGACAGAAACCATGGCTGCAACGAAGATCGGCGGTAAAGCACCGCAATTCACACTACCCGGCGACGACGGGAAGAAGGTCTCCCTGTCCGACTTCAAGGGAAGGAAGGTCGTTCTCTACTTCTACCCGAAGGACAATACGCCCGGCTGTACCCGGGAGTCCTGCGCCTTCCGGGATAACCTCACCGAAATCAAGCGCAAGGGCGGCGCCGTCCTGGGAGTCAGCACCGATTCGGTCGCCTCGCACAAGGGTTTCAAGCAGAAGTACGCGCTGAACTTCCCCCTGCTCAGCGACTCCGAGAAGAAGATGGCGTTGGCCTACGGCGTCTGGAAGCAGAAGTCCCTCTACGGCCGCAAGTACATGGGGCTGGAACGGACCACCTTCCTGATCAATGAAGAGGGCCGGATCGCTAAGATCTTCCCGAAGGTCCTGGTGGACGGCCACCTGGATGAGGTCCTGGCCGCGCTATAGCCCAGCCAATGCCTAAGGTCTTGGTAGTTCAGCACTCCGCTCCCGAAACGTTGGGCACCATCGCCGACGCCTTGACCCCCAGGGGAATTTCGGCCGAATACATCCGCAGCTTCCAGGAGGAGCCGGTCCCGAAAGCGCTGGATGGGATCGGCGGCCTGATCGTGATGGGCGGGCCCATGGGGCTGCGGGACCAGGGGAAGTACCCTTACCTGCGGGACGAAATGCGCCTGATCGAACAGGCGCTCCAGGCGGGCAAGCCGGTGCTCGGCATCTGTCTCGGCAGTCAACTGCTGGCCAGCGTGCTGGGGGGGCGGGTGACCGCGGCGAAGAAAGAGATCGGCTGGCACACGGTCCGGCTCTCTCCGCACGCCCAGCAGGATCCCCTGTGGGCCGGGATCCCGGCTTCCTTCACGGCCTTTCACTGGCACGGGGATATCTTCGAACTGCCGCCCGGCGCGGTCTCACTGGCCTCTTCCGACGCCACGCCGCACCAGGCGTTCCGGCATGGGCCGAAGGCCTACGGGCTCCTGTTCCACCTGGAGATGACCGAGAACATGATCCGGGAAATGATCCGAACCTTTTCGGACGAACTGCTGGAGCAGAACGTGGATGGCGGCTGGGCCATCCAGAAAGCGGAAGAACACCTGCCGGAGCTGGAAAAGATCGGCGCGGCTCTCTTTGGCCGCTGGGCGGATCTGTTATAATGCGCTTTGCCATGAGACAGCCGTTCCGGAAACTGCTCGCGTTGGGGATCATCGCCGCTTTCCTGCTGATGGCGACGGCGATGGTTCTGCCGCACACGCACGACGCGGAGACGGCGCATCACGCCTGCTGGGTCTGCCAGGCCAAAGCGATCGGCGTCTCCGCGCCGTCGGTCGGCCCCGATCCGGTTTCGCTTCATTTCACGGCCTTTTCCACTCCGGCCGCGCCGGCTCTCTTTTGTCCTCAAGCAATCCCGCTTTGTTTCGAAGCTCGCGCTCCACCCTTCGCCTCTCCGGTTCTCCCGTAGTTTTTCCCTGAAACAACCGTAATTCATCCATTTCATTTCTAAGGAGAGGGTTCCATGCGTCCATCCCTATGGATTCTGGTTTTGATTTGCACTCTTTGCGTGGTCCCGCCCGCTTCGGCGCTGGCGGATCCCTCGAGCGAAGAGGTGGTCTATGAACTAAAAGAAATGAAGAAATCGCTCAAGGCCCAGAGTGAGCTGATCCAGAAACAGCAGTCCCGTATTGACGAGCTGGAACGGCGGCTGGAAACCCGGCCGGTAGGGACCCCATCGCCAGCAACTCCCGTTCAGCCCTCTCCGGCTGTTCCTCAAAAGTCCGCTCCGGGCCAAATCGGAGCCGTCCTGCCGGAGATCGGCGTGGTGGGAGATATCGTGGCGACCGCGTCCGAGAGCAAATCGGACGCAGAGGGGAACAACCGCATCGCCGCCCGGGAAGTGGAGCTGATACTGGGCAACTACGTGGATCCGTACTCCCGCTACGACGCCACGATCAGCTTCTCCGATTTCGAAGAGGCCGGGCTGGAGGAGGGCTACCTGACCCGCTGGGGCCTGCCCTTTGACCTGAAGGGCCGGATCGGCCGCCTCTTCCCCCGGATCGGCAAGGCGGCGGCCTCGCATCGGGACTCGCTGGACAGCGTGAATGAGCCGCGGGTGGTTCAGCAGTTCTTCGGGGCGGAGGGGCTCAAGCGGACCGGTGTTGATTTCACGCGCATTCTGGAGGGTCCGTTCGGGCTGGTCTTCGAGCCGAGCATCGGGATGCTGGAAGGGGGTGTGGGGGAGGGAGGCAACGCCTTCGGCTCCACGCGCCGCCGGCCGACCTTTTACGAGCACCTCAAAACCTTCAAGGAGCTCAACGAGACCTCCAACCTCGAGTGGGGCCTGACCCACCTGGTCGGTTCGTCAGACGCGGATGCCCGGTTTGAGGTGAATGTCCTGGGAACGGATTTGACCTATCTGAACTACCTCACGCCGACCCACAAGCTCAAACTGCAGGGCGAAGCATATGTTCAGAGCCGGAGGGAAGCATTCAGCATCGACGGCACCACGGGTGCCACGACCCAGTTCGATCGGCGTCCCTGGGGGGGCTACGTGCTGGCCGACTACCGGTTCGCGCCCCGCTGGTCGGTGGGAGCCCGAGCGGACCAGGTGCGCATCGTGGATAGGACAGCCCCCCATCATGCCGATCAGGGCTTGGGCGCTTGGCTCACGTTCTACCAGAGCGAGTTCGCGCGCTGGCGCCTGCAGTTCCAGCACACGGAGCGAGCCAGTGAGAAGACGGAAGACGCCGTCTTCCTCCAGGGGACGTTCGCCATCGGGACCCACAAGCACTCGCTTCAATAAACGGCCTTATCCGAATAAAGGAGAAGAATGCGATGATTCGCCGATTCGCTGTATCCGCGTTTGTTTCGTTGGTGATGGCCGCGTTATTTCCGTCCCCGGCCGCTTCCGCCCAGCCGGTCCGGGTCGTGGCCACGCTGTCGGTGTTCGCCGATCTGGTCAAGCAGGTGGGCGGGGAGGAGGTGCAGGTGTCGTACGTCGCTTCGCCCCGGTTCAATCCGCACTTTATTGAGTGCAAGCCCAGCGACGTGCTCAAGGTCAAGAAGGCGGACCTGCTGGTGCACGGGGGTTTGGATTTGGAAGCTTGGCGCGGACCTTTGCTGGACGCCGCCGGGAACCCGGACCTATTTCAGGGAGGCAAGGGGGAGCTGGACCTTTCCACCGGGATTCCTCTTCTGGAGGTGCCGGACAAGCCGTTGAGCCGTCTCATGGGGGACATTCACCTCTATGGGAACCCGCATTACTGGCTGGGCCCGGAGAACGCCAAGATCATGGCGCGGGCGATCGCGGCCAAGCTCTCTGAGATCGATCCCGCTCACGCGGACGGCTACCAGAAGCGGCTGTCCGATTTTTTGGATCGCCTCGACCGCAAGATCGCCGAATGGAAACGGCAGGCAGCCACCATCCGCGGCAAAGAGGTGATTGCCTACCACAACGAGTGGCCCTACCTGGCTGAGTTCCTGGGGATCAAGATTGACCAGTTCCTGGAGCCCAAACCGGGCATTCCTCCCAACCCGAAGCACCTCGGCTTCCTGGAACAATACATCCGGTCGCGCCATATCCAGGCGATCATCCAGCCCACCTATTTCCAAAAGGCCCCCGCGGAGACGCTGGCCCGACGGACCGGCGCGAAGGTGGTGATGCTCTGCCAGAATCTGGGTGAACTGCCCGGGACGGAGGATTACCTTTCATTCATCGATTACGACGTCCGGCAGATGGTGCAGGCATTGGAGGGGAAAAATGGCTGAGTTCCTGCATCTGATGGCGGCCCCGTTTGCCGCCTGCCTGGTGCTCACCGGGATCCACGCTTACCTCGGCCTGCATGTGATCGAGCGGAAGGTGATCTTCGTGGACCTGGCGCTGGCGCAGATCGCGGCGCTGGGGTCCACGGTCGGTTTCCTGTTTGGCTTCGGCCTCCATCACGGCGCGAACTACCTTTTCGCGCTGGGGTTCACCTTCTTGGGGGCTGTCATTTTCGCGGCAACCCGGTTTAAGGAAGAGAAGGTTCCGCACGAGGCGATCATCGGCGTGGTCTACGCGGCGGCGGCCGCCGCCTCCATCCTCGTGTTGAGCCGGGCGTCGGAGGGGAGCGAGGAGGTCAAAGGCCTGCTGGTGGGACACCTGCTGTTCGTCACTTGGCCGGAGGTGGCCAAGGTTTTCCTGATTTACGCGGCGGTCGGTTTCGTCCACTGGCTGGCCCGCCGTCCTCTGCTGTCGATCTCCCAGGATCCAGCCGGCGCGTTCGACCGAGGCATGCGAGTCCGCTGGTGGGACCTATTTTTTTACATCACGTTCGGGTTCGTGGTGACCAGCTCGGTGGAGATGGCTGGTGTCTTGCTGGTCTTCAGCTTCCTGATCGTGCCGTCGATCTGCGGCGTTCTGTTGGGCAAGACAGTCGGCGGGCGGCTGGCGATCGGCTGGGGGATCGGCATCCTGACCAGCGTTATCGGGATCCTGGCTTCCTATTTCTTGGATCTGCCGACCGGAGCCACGGTTGTCTGCGCCTTCGGGGGGGTGCTTCTGGCCGTGGGCGGGCTCAAAGCCGCCGGCGTATAATGGGAAGGTGCGAAACAAGCTCCGGCCTCTTTCCCTCCTGCTGGCCGCGGTCTTCCTGACCGCCGGCTGGCGGTTCACGCCGCAGAGCCCCGCCGGTTCTTCGGCCGGCTCGAAGCCGGCCATGACCTGCTGCCGGGGCGAGACCCGCGGCTCCTGTTGCTGCGGCGTCGCCGGCGGGTGCGGCATGTGCGCGGGGGAATCGGCGGTCCACCCGCAGGCCTCCGCCGATTCCCTCTCTGGCCCGGCCCTCGCCCGTTGTCCCGGTCCGGCTGAAAAACGGATGGTCCTCGCGCAAGCTCTTGAAGGGATCCTGCCGGGTTTTCTTCATCTGACCGGCCCGGCGGTTTCAACGCAGATCCATCCCCCCGTTCGCGCCGGCGCGCCCGCGAGCCGCCGGCCTTCTCCCGAACTGCCTCCTCCGCGCAAGCTCTCCTGAAGACTAGAACGAACCCATCCGGTTCTTAATCGTTCAATCTAAAAGGAGAGAGAAATGTCTGCCACGCGCTTTCTTTTGGGACTTTTTCTATTCATGTTGCCGCTTGGTTTTTCCGCTCCGGCTTGGGCCAGCTGTGGGTCAGCGAGCTGCCCGGTCGATACCTCCGGCGAACGCCGGCAGGGAAAGGGCTGGGTCGAGATGGGTTACCAGTTCGAGCACATCGAGCAGGACCAGCACCGGATCGGCACGCGCGCCGCCGCTCTCGGAGAAATCCGCGGTCATCACGATGAGGAGTTCACCGTCAACCGGATCCACCGGTTCCTCGGCTCCGTCGGACTCACCGACCGGCTGGGGGTGGATCTGCAGGTCCCGTTCGTCTCCCGGTCGCATGCGCACATCCACCACCATGGCGACGAGGATATTTTAGAAGCATGGGACATCCAAGGGTGGGGGGACCTGGCCGCGCGCGTGAAATACGCTTTCTGGGTGCCGGAGTCCCGGCGGCTGCCGACCCTCTCCGCCATTCTCGGCGGGGAATTCCCCACCGGCACCCGTGGCGAAAAGAACGACGACGGCGACATCGCCGAGGCCGGCATCCAGCCGGGGAGCAATTCATACGATCTCATCCTCGGACTGTCCTCCCGTCAGGAATTCAGCGTCCCGATGCTCCGCGGCGGGTACGGCACCCTGCCGGTTTTTTCCAGCGTCATCGGCCAGCTCAACGGCCCCGGCACGGACAACTACCGGCTGGGGGATACCCTGCAGGTGAACCTCGGAACCTCCTACCCGCTGACAAAGCGGTTCGGCCTGCTGGGGCAGGTCAATTTCCTGCTCAAGGACCTGGATGATAAAGGAAGGACCGGGGAGGAGATCCAAAAAACCGGCGGGGAGTTCCTTTATTTCTCACCCGGCTTGGAGTTCCGACCCGCGGAAAACTGGCGGGCGTTCGCGCTGATCCAACTGCCCGTTTACCGACGGGTCAACTCGATCCAGCTCGTCTCCGACTACAACGTGCTGTTCGGCGCCTCGTACCGGTTCAAGGCGTTCGGGAGGCGCTGAACTGCTACAATAGCGCCCATGCAGTCCGCGTTGCTCCTGCTGACCGGTTTGTTTCTAGGCATGCGCCACGCGTTCGACCGGGACCACGTGGCGGCCGTCACCCACTTCATCTCTCTCGAGCCGGATCCCCTGAAGAGCGCTTGGTTTGGTTTCCGCTGGGCGGTTGGGCACGCGATCATGGTGCTGTCGCTCGGCTCCTTGGTCATCCTGCTGAAACTGAAGTTCGATCCGGCGTTTGAGCGCTACGCCGAGCTTGCGGTGGGTGTCTCGTTGATCGTGCTGGGGGTTTGGCGCCTAGCCCTGTTGATCCAGGACCACCGGCACCCCCACTCGCACGAGGCCCCCCGCCCGCACGTCCATCATTTCGCTCCGACGCTGGTCGGAATGGTGCACGGCGCTTCCGGGACCGCCGAGGTGTTCGTGCTCCTGCCGATCACGCTGATGGCCTCCAAAGGGTTGGCCTATCTCTACATCGGCCTGTTCAGCGCGGGATGCGCGATCACCATGAGCACCTACGGCTATTGGGCCGGGCGGTTCTACCGCCGGGCCAGCGAGCAGGGCCAGCGGCTCTATCATCTGCTGGTGATGCTGACCTCAGCGGCCGGGATCCTGCTTGGGCTAATCTGGATCCTCGGCAACCTCCGCTAGCCCTCACTCGGCGCTCCGCCGCCGCGTGCTATAATTCTTTCCACGCCGGCGTAGCTCAGTTGGTAGAGCAGCGCTTTCGTAAAGCGCGGGTCGCAGGTTCAACTCCTGTCGCCGGCTCTTTTTATCCCAGCAAGGAGGAATCCGATGGTCCGCATGAACCGCGTTGCGCTGGTCGCGTTTTGTTCCCTTGCGTTGGCGGCCGCTCCGTCGTTGGCCGCCCATTCCCACTCTGGAGATCTTCCAAGCTTCCGCGGGGATTGGCACCCGGTGGTCGGGGCAGGCGCTGTTTATCAGGTCGAGGGAAGGGGCCAGCCCGCGATGTCCTGGGAGATCGCCGTGGTCGGCAAGGAGCAGGGCGCGTACTGGATTGAGAACCGGATGGCCGTGCCCGAGGAGAGCATCATGAAGATGCTGGTGTCTCCGGGGGCGCCGCCTAAGAGGATGATCGTCAAGGCCGCGGGCCAGCCGGCGATGGAACTGCCGGTCCTGCAGGCGCAGGGCCTGCCGGAGACCAACCTCAAGCAGACGGCCAAACTGGTCGGCAAGGAGCAGGTCTCCACGCCGGCGGGTTCGTTCGCCTGCGACCATTACCAGATGAGCGAGCGCGGCGGCACCACCGACGTCTGGGTCACCGCGGCGGTTTCCCCCTACGGGCTCGTGAAGATGACCTCGCGGGACACCACGGTTACGCTGGCCAAGGTGGTCAAGGGAGCCAAGACCCGGATTACCGAGACGCCGCAAAAGATGGACATTCCCCAGATGCCAGGCCTCGGCGACCTGATGGGCGGCCGGGACCGGCAGTAGCGCCGGCCTGATTTGCTGGGCCTGCTCCGCGAACGGAACTTCCGCCTCCTCTGGCTGGGCCAGCTCTGCTCCCAGTTCGGAGACCGGCTGGTCCAGCTGGTCCTGATCGGGCTGGCGGCGGCTCACGCCTCCGGCTCCACGCTGACGCTGGCGAAAGTGATGGTGATGACCTCCCTGCCGGCTCTCCTGCTGGGCCCGTTCGCCGGCGCTTATGTGGACCGCTGGGACCGGAAAAGCACGATGATCGCCTGTGACCTGATCCGGGTCGTAGGCATCCTGCTCCTGCCGTGGCTCGCGGCGGCCGGGCGGATCCCCCTCTACCTGGATGTCTTCCTGATCTTCGCCGTCGGCAGTTTCTTCGTGCCGGCCCGGCTGGCGATGATCCCGGACGTTGTTGAGCCGGACCGGCTGGGCCAGGCCAACGCGCTGTTCACCACCTCCGGCATGATCGGCTCGGCGCTCATCCTGCTGGTGGGTGCCCTGCTGATCGAGTGGGCCGGCGTCAGGTGGGGCTGTTGGGTGAACGGGCTGGCCTACCTCCTTTCCGCCGCGCTGATCGCCCCTCTCCGCCGCAGGTCCGCCCGTCCTTCTCCGCCTGCCGGAGAATCGGCCGGCCGCATCCTCACCGAGATCTGGGAGGGGATCCGCCAGCTTTATCTGCATGACGATACCCGCCGGATGGTGGTCCTGCTCGCCCTGCTGGTGGGCGGGGCGGGAGCCAGCATGGTGGTCGGCACCGTGATGGTGCAGAGCGCCCTCCGCTCGGTGACCCGAGACCTCGGTTTCTTGAGTTTGTGGTTCGGGATCGGGCTGTTCTTCGGCACCCTCGCGCATGGGCGCTTCGGCACCGGCCGGCCGAAACGGAAGATCCTGGGGTGGGCGTTCCTGGGGTGCGGGTTCAGCGTTTGGTTGTTTGTGGGGGCCGTGCTGGCACTGCGTTCGGGCGCCGCCGCCTCTTTTGCCACCGGGCTGCTCGGCTTCTTCGTCGCCCCGGTCGGGATTGTCACCAACACGCTGGTGCACGAGGCCCACCCGGAGCGCCTGCAGGGGCGGATCTTCAGCTCGCTGGGGATCGTCTTTAACTTGTCCCTGATCCTCTCGATGCTGTCGGCCGGCTGGCTGGTGGAGCGGGGCGGGCGGGGTCTCCTGCTTGGGGGGATCGCCGCCGGTTTCGCCGCGGCGGGGATCGCCCTCCTTTTGGCGCGGAAACGTCCCCCATGTTATACTGAGTCGAAATGAGCCCATTAACGGTAGCCATCAATCAAACCAACTTCAAGACCGAAGTGCTGGACGCCAAGACCCCGGCGCTGGTGGATTTCTGGGCCACTTGGTGTGCCCCCTGCCGGGCGGTCGCGCCGGTCCTGGATGAGCTGGCTGAAAAGTACAAGGGCAAGTTCACGGTCGCGAAGGTAAACGTGGACGAGGTCCCCGACCTGGCCGTGCAGTTCGGCGTGCTGAACATCCCCACGCTGATCTTCTTCAAGGGCGGGGAAGAGGTGGACCGGATGGTCGGTTCCCAGGCCAAGGCCCAGCTCGAAGCCAAGATCCAGAAGCTCACCGGATAGCTCCTCCGCGCCGAACGTGCCTGTCCCCGCGATCGCGATCCTCTGTTCGGGGAACGGGAGCAACTTCCAGGCGATCCTCGCCGCCATCCGCCGCCGGAAACTGCGGGCCCGCGTGAGCGTCCTAGTCACCGACAACGCCGGCGCCTACGCGCTGGCGCGTGCGCGGAAAGCAAAAATCCCATCGGTCGTTGTCTCTCCCCCTCCCTTTTCCTCCCGCGAGGCCTTTGACCGGGCGCTGGCCCGTGTGATAGAAAAGTCCGGGGCGCGGCTGGTGGTGCTGGCCGGGTTCATGAGGATCCTCTCCCCTTGGTTCGTCCGGAGGTTCCGCGGCCGGATCCTGAACATCCACCCGGCCCTTCTGCCGGCGTTCCCCGGCGCCCACGCGGTGCGGGATGCCCTGCGCGCGAAGGCCAAGAGGACCGGCGTCACGGTCCACTTCGTGGACGAACAGGTGGACCACGGGCCGATCCTCCTGCAGCATGCGGTGCCGGTGCGCAGGGGGGATACCGAGAAAACCCTGCACAGCCGGATTCACCGGGTGGAGCACAAACTTTATTCGCAGGCCATTCAGCTTGTCTTAAACGGGAAGGTGAAATCGAAATGATCAAAACAGCGATCCAAAAAGTGCTGGCGCGGGAGATCCTCGATTCCCGCGGCTTCCCGACGGTGGAAGCCGATGTTTTCCTGAGCAGCGGCTGCCCCGGCCGGGCCGCGGTGCCCAGCGGCGCCTCCACAGGAAAGTTCGAGGCCTGGGAACTGCGGGACGGCAACCCGAAACGTTTCGGCGGCAAAGGGGTCCTCAAAGCGGTAAAGCATATCAACGGAGAGATCGCGCGGGCCGTCAAGGGGATGGACGCCGTGCGGCAGGAAGCGCTCGACCTGAAACTGATCGATCTCGACGGCACCGAGAACAAATCCCGGCTGGGGGCCAACGCCCTGCTGGCGGTCTCTCTGGCGGCGGCCCGCGCTGTTTCACACTACCAGCGCAAGCCGCTCTACGAATCGCTCGGCGGTTCCAAGGCAAACCTTCTGCCGGTCCCGCTGATGAACATCCTGAACGGCGGCCTCCACGCCGACAACGGGCTCGACATCCAGGAGTTCATGATTATGCCGGTGGGCGCCAAGAGCTTCCGCGAAGCGCTCCGGGCGGGGGCCGAGGTGTTCCAGTCCCTCAAGAAGATCCTCAAATCAAAAGGACTTTCCACTTCGGTCGGCGACGAAGGGGGGTTCGCGCCCCGGCTCTCTTCCAACGAGGAGGCGCTCCGGCTGATCCTGCAGGCGATCGAGCAGGCCGGGTACAAGCCGGGCCGGGACATTTCACTGGCGCTCGACGTCGCGGCCAGCACCTTCGGGGAGGACGGCTCCTACACGCTGAAAGCGGAGGGGCTTTCCTCCGTCCCGGCTTCCCGGCTCGTCGAGCTGTACGGCAAGTGGATCTCCCAGTATCCGATCCTCTCCATTGAGGACGGGCTGGCCGAGGAGGACTGGAACGGCTGGGGGCTCCTCACGCGGGAATTGGGCGGCAAGGCCCAGCTCGTCGGCGACGACCTGTTCGTCACCAACACGAAGCGCCTCCAGGACGGCATCCGCAGGAAACTCGCCAACGCCATTCTCATCAAGGTGAACCAGATCGGGACCCTCACCGAGACGCTCACCTGCATCCGCGCCGCGCAGAAAGCCGGCTACGGAGTGATCATTTCCCACCGCTCCGGTGAAACGGAGGACACAATCATCGCCCACCTGGCGGTGGCCATCGGCGCCGGGCAGATCAAGACCGGTTCGATTTCCCGCAGTGAACGGGTGGCCAAGTACAACGAACTGCTGAGGATCGAGGAACAGCTGGGCAAAAAGGCGGTCTACGCGGGGACAAAGTGGAACCGAAAAAGAAACTCTTAATCGGCGGCGGGATCCTGCTCGGCCTGCTGTTGCTGTACGGGCCGGCCTTCCTGCGCTGGTCGGAGCTCAACGCCCGGCAGGAACAGCTGGAAGCGGAGATCGCCGCCCTGAAAGGGGAAAACCTCCGGCTGGTCCAGGAAGCCAAACGGCTCCGGGAAGATCCTTCCTACGCCGAAGCGCTGGCTCGCCAGCAGTTCGGCTTCGTCCGCCCCGGAGAAACCGTCGTCAAGTTCCAGAAAGCCAAGACCACTCAGCCGCAGTCCCGTTAGTTAGCAGTAGTAAAATCTAGAATAACTCCTTGTTTTTCCTTCCTCTATTGGGTAACCTTTAGACAACCATGCTTCCGCGCAGACTTCCCACTAGTGCCGCTTCCCGGCTCCTTGCCCTTCCATTGATCCTGGGGCTCGCCCTGCCTTCTCCCGCCCTGGCTCTTCGCTCCATGAACGCTGGCATGGAGGAATCCCCCGCCAACCAATCGCTCCGCCGGGAGCTTCTCGGTCCGACTCCTTCCACCGCCGGCGCGGAGGAGCCGCCGCTTCTGGCGCAAGACGCGCAGGACCGGGTTTATGTGGGAGATGGGCGGTGGTTCCATTCGAACAAGTTCTTCGTCCCTGATCCGTCAGCGCGGGTCTTCCTTCAGACGCTGCGGGAGCAGGTTCCTCTGAATCGGCGGATGGACGTGCTCAACATCGGGATCGGGCCTTGGTCGTTTGCCCTCGGACTCGCTGACCGGGTCGGCCGGCTGACGGCGGTGGACAAGGATCCCACTTTGGCGGGCTGGGCCCGCGAGAACGTGGAGGCCTACGGTTTGTCCAACGTTCAGGTCCTGCAGGCCGGCGCAAGTGAATTTCTGACGCACGAGGCGGCCGGCCGGAAGTACGATCTGATCATTGCCGCGCCTGCCATGGTGCCGTTCTCCGAGCCGATGAAGGCCGTCGTGCGGGGCCTTGGACGGGAATATGCCGATGCGTTCATTTCGATGAACGATGGGGGGTCAAACGGTCGTCGGGAGGTGGACCGACTGCTGGAGAAGGCACCTTCTCTGCTCAAACCGGGGGGATCCCTCTTGCTTTTGCATCCCCAATTCCTTGGCCTGGGCAAGACTCAGGAAAAGCTGGCGTCCGTTGGTTTGCAGGGCAGGATTCTATATCAGGAAGATATCCAGATGATGGCCCGGCCGCCAAGTACCAACTTCTTGATCCAGTTCCTGGATTTCATTGAAGGGGCCAACGGCGTGCATCTGCGCGCCAAATCGGGCGGTGTTGTTTATCGCCTCGCTATCCTGCAAATTACCCCTGCCGCCGGCGCGGAGGAGATGGATATCTCCACCTGGGATTACTCCGCGCTGAATGTTGAGACGCGAGGCGGCGAGGACGTGGTCCCGATTCCGGCGCAGGGATTGCTGATCACGCCGGCGGTTCGGGATGCCATCCTCAATCGGATCAGCACGAACGGGGGTGTTCCGCTCTGGCTGAGCAATCGCAGCCGGCTGGTCCTGGGGATCACCCCCGGGACGCTGGAAGTGCGGGCGGAGAACAAATCCCAATTCTTCGTCTTTCAACCGCCGGCGTTCCGGGTCGGGGTCGGGCGGAATCCGGGCGAGCCGGAAGACCTGTATCACGATGGATTCCAACCGCACGACAGCGCCGCCGTTTTCATGAACGATCCGAGTATCGCCAACCTGCATTTGGAAATCGACCTGGTTCCTGACGGCACGGTGAAGATCCATAACCGGGCCCGGAACCGTTGGGCTTACATCCCCCTGGATGCCCTGAAAGCGATCCAAGCCGCGGTGAAAGCTCAGTCCGAGCCGCAAGCCGGCGCGGAGGAGGCGGAAATCGTGTTCGGGAAAACGGGGCTCAGCATTTTGGAGCTCAAAGAACAGCTGGAGCACTACCTTCCGTGGGGATTCGACTATTACGACGGTTCGCAGGAGCGGAAGAATTACCAGGGGGGTGCATCGGCCCTTCCATTTTTCTCTCCGTGGGAAGGAGAGGGAGTCCTTAGCTTGTTTGCCCTGAAGACGGAGAGGACCCTGTTCGACCTGTCCATCCAGCGGGGTGATCCGCATGTTCCGCCGGACAGGGTGTACGCGGTCATCACCGGGCGTTCCGCCGGCCGTGCCGGCGCGGAGGAAGAGCCGACGCCGGAGCAGATCACAGAACGGATACACGTCATGGCGGACGTGACCCATGACCTGGTCGATCTCTTGCGGGAGACCCGCAATGAAACCCGCCGGCCGCTTCTGGCGATCGTCCAAGACCAGCGCTACATGGAAGAGGTGATCACCCTTCTTTTCTCGGAAGACAAGCAGCTCCGGGCTTCTCTCCGCAAAGCCGGCCTCACGATCGCCGATGTAAAGGCCTCCATTCAGGCCCTGGTTCAAAGCCCGCGCGGGCACGTCAAGCTCATCCTGGCCGAGCCGTTGTTTTCAGCCATGGCCCTTGGGCGGGCCGCCGGGCTTCCGCTGGATTCTTCCGATCTGCTGGACCAGATGCGCGCTTCCATCGCCGCAAGAAATGCAGTCGGCAATTGGCCTCAGCAGAGCGACCTCATCTATCCGTTGGAAGAAAGCGCTCTTCTCCAGCTAGCCGAATGGGCCAAGCACAGCGTCGGCCTTTCCGCCGCCGGCGCGGAGGAGGTGCAGATTCAGGCGGTCTTCAACCAACTGCTGAAGGAGCCGGAGGTCCGAGGGCCCCTGTTGGACAAGGGTTGGTTCCCGCTGAGCGCCAAGCGGGCGCAGGCGTTGGGTTTTAAGGCGGCCGGAGGGCTCATCACGGGCGGGGTCATCATCGCCGACTCGGCCAAGCTGACCGACCCGAGCCACGCCATCCTCGCGGAGGACGGGCTGGGCAACCAGGCGGTCGAGAAGATGCTGGCCTGGATCCGGGCCGGTGACGGCGCTCCCGAGGTGGTGCGGAATGCCCGGCTGTTCAACGCGCACAAGGGAGACTTGATTGTTTTGAAAGCAAAGCCCGATCTGACAGTGGAACAGGTCCAGGCCTTACTCAAGGACAACGGCATCGAAGGCCCGGCCTCAGCCCGCACGCTGGTCGGCGCCGTCAAAGAAGTGGAGAATCTTCCGATCTTCGCGTTCCAGCTGCTGGCCGGAGAGGAAGGGTTGCCGGCGGTCGTCGTGCTGAATGTCGCCGTCCGCCTGCAGGACGAGGCGGGGAACAGCTACACGCTGATCCTGATGGCGTAGCGCCGGCTTCAGGCCGGTTTGGTTTTCTTGGCGAGTTGCTCCACCCGCATCGTGGCCAGCATCGAGAGGATGATCGCCAGCCCGAACAGGTAGATGCCGATCCTCGGCTGAACCTGGGTCAGGTCCCGCAGTTTCGCCGCCACAATCAGGATCGCCACCGCAAAGACGTCCAGCATGGACCATTTCCCCAGCAGGCCCAGCCAGTGCAGGGTCTTCATCCGCTCCGCGTCGCTCATCTTCCGGTACCAGAGGAGGGCCAGCGAGAAGAGCTTCACGAACGGGAAGACCATCGAGAAGAAGAAAAGAACGATCGCCAGCAACCAGTCGCCGCTCTTGGTCAGCTCCACCACTCCCACGAAAACCGAGTAATGGTTCTGCCAATGCCGCCAGAAGACGGTCTTCTCGACCGTCAGGATCGGCAGGGAGAGCCCGGCGATCAGCACCGCCAGTGCCAGTCCGATCAGCAGGGGCACATCCCTCCGGTTCGGGTGGAGGTCTTTCAGGGATTTCTTCATGCCCCCAGTGTATAATAAAGCTCTACTGCGGGGTAGAGCAGCCCGGTAGCTCGTCAGGCTCATAACCTGAAGGTCGCTGGTTCAAATCCAGCCCCCGCTAGACCTTATGACATTTTCATCCAATCGGGGTCTGACCCTCCGGGGTCAGACCCCACTTTTCTGCACGGCATTGAGCGCGACCGGATTGCTTCTGGCCGCGTACCTCTCATTTTTGCACTTGGCCCTCCTGCGCGGCGAGCTCTACGGCGGACCGCTTTGCGGTGGGGCCGCGTCTCTCTTTAATTGCCATGCGGTGGCCGCGAGCCGATTCGGCAGGATCTTCGGCGTCCCGCTGGCGCTCTGGGGCGTGCTGGGGTTCCTGCTCCTGGGGACCCTTTCGCTGATCGCATGGATCTTCCCCGATCTGCGCCGGCAGGCGCTGACGGGTACGGCCGCCTTGGCCGGGGTTTTCCTCGTGCTGGATGCCGGACTGCTCTGGGTGATGGTGGTGAAAATCCGGGCTCTCTGCGCTCTTTGCCTGGGGATGTACGGGATCAAGGGGCTCATTCTGTGGACGGTCAAGCGAAGCTCCTACAGGCGCTGGAAGGACCTGTTCAAGCCGATGCCCACTTTTTGGCTTGGGCTGCGTTCGCCGGACCTTCGGGCCGCCGGCTGGATCTTGGGGCTGGCCGCGGTGCTCGGGCTGGCCGGCATCCTGTCGGTCCACTTCACTGCGGAGTTCATGAGCCGCTCGCCCGACGGCCTGCGGGTGAGGATCATCGAACGGATGAAGACGGCCCCCCGCGTGACGGTGAGCGCCGGCGACAGCCCGCGGATCGGCTCGGCCGAGGCACCGGTTCAGGTGGTGATGTTCACCGACCCCCTCTGCCCGCTTTGCAAGGAAGCGAATGAGTTCAACGCGATCGCGCTCAAAACGCATCGCGGCAAGATCTCGCTGGTGACCAAGCAATTTCCGGATGACCCGGAGTGCAAGCGCCTGGGGGTGACCGCCACGCCGACCTTCTTCGTCAACGGCGTGAAAGTGCTCGGCGAGATCACGCCGGCCCAATTTGACGAGATTGTCCGACTGGAGGAAAATAAGGAGAATAAGCCATGAAGAAGCTCAGCGTTTTACTGTTCGGAACTCTCTGTCTTTTGCAATCCCTCGCGGCGCCGTCCGCCTGGGCGGTGACCTACACGATCGACCCGGACCACTCGGCGGTGACGTTCAAGATCCGGCACCTATTCTCGAAGACCTCGGGTGCGTTCAATCAGTTTGAAGGGACCATCGACTACGAGCCGGAGAAGCCGGAAACCTGGAAAACCGAGGCGGTGATCCAGGCGGCCAGCATCAACACCAACGTCGAGAAGAGGGACAACCACTTGCGCTCGAAGGATTTCTTCGAGGTGGAGAAGTACCCGACGATCACGTTCAAGAGCACCCAGGTGACCGACGTCACGCCGCAAACCGCCAAGCTGCACGGGGACCTGACGATCCACGGCGTGACCAAGCCGGTGGTGCTGGACTTGCAGATCCACGGGGTGGGCAAGGACCCGTGGGGGAACGTCCGGGCCGGTTTCACCGCCACGACCACGATCAACCGCAAGGAGTTCGGGTTGAACTGGAACAAGGCGGTGGAAACGGGCGGGTTTTTGGTGGGTGATGAAGTCGAGATCACCCTGGAAGCGGAAGGGTTGTTGAAACAATAACGATAAAAGGAGAAACGATGAACGCAAAGAAGCGCGCATTAATCGCGGCGTCGGTGGCGGGTCTGATGGCGGCCGGCACGTTGGCGGCGACCCAGTCGGTCCAGGCGGCGGAAGCCGGCAAGGTTCCCTGCTACGGCATCAACAAGTGCAAGGGCACCGGCGACTGCGGCGGCAAGGGGCATGGCTGTGCCGGCAAGAACGCCTGCGAGGGCAAGGGATACATCAACTTGTCCAAGGACGATTGCCTGCGCATCAAGGGCGGCAGTCTGACCGAAGCCGAGGGTTAAAGATGCTGGGATGCGGCGTCGGACTGCGGAGTGAGCATTACCCGTTCATCCAGGCCGAGTGGCCGAAGGTGGACTGGTTCGAGGCGATCTCCGAAAACTTCATGGACACCGGGGGGCGTCCCCTGCGCGTCTTGGAGGAAGTCCGGCGCCGCACTCCCGTCGCCCTGCACGGCGTTTCCCTCTCCATCGGGTCGTCCGATCCGCTGGATGAGAAGTACCTGGACCGGCTGAAGGTCCTGGCCGACCGGATCCAGCCGGCGATCGTTTCAGACCACCTTTGCTGGACCGGTGTGGAGGGGGAGAACCTGCACGACCTCCTGCCGTTGCCGTTCACCGAGGAGGCGGTCCGCCACATCGCAGGGCGGGTCCACCGGGTCCAAGAGACGCTCGGCCGGTCCATCCTGCTGGAGAACGTCTCCTCGTACGTCACCTACAAACATTCGGCGATGCCGGAGTGGCAGTTCCTGACCGCCGTGGCCCGCCGCTCCGGCTGCGGCATTCTGCTGGACTTGAACAACATCTATGTCAACGCCGTGAACCACGGGTTCGACCCCATGGAGTACCTGCGCAACATCCCCGGGGAGCTCGTGGGGCAGTTCCACCTGGCCGGCCACACCGACCAAGGCCCCTTCCTCTTCGACACGCACAGCCGCCCAGTGATCGAGCCGGTCTGGGACCTTTACCGGGAAGCGCTCAAGCGCTGGGGCCCGGTGGCGACGCTCATCGAGTGGGACGAGGACATACCACCGTTCGAATACCTCGCCGAGGAGGCCGCTCAGGCGCGGACGATCCTGAATTCCCTCATGCCAGCCGGCGCCCATGCCTGAACCCTCCCTTCGGGACGTCCAGCGATGGATGAAGTCCCGCATCCTTCCACCGGAACGGGGCGCCGCGGCGGCGGCCGACGTGGAATTGAATCCCCAAGCCGGGGAACCGGGCGTGGAGCGGCTCTCGGTCTACAGCGGCGGCTACGTTGCCCGCATGCAGGAGGCACTGGAGGAGGCCTACGAAACGATCCGGCACGTGCTGGGCGCCCGGGCGTTCAGGGAACTGGCGCGATGCTACGCCGCCCGGCATCCCTCGCGCGATTACAACCTGAGCTTAGCCGGCCGGGACCTGCCGGCTTTCCTGGCCTCTTACCCACTGACGAACGATCTGCCGTTCCTGCCGGATTTGGCGGCGCTCGAATGGAAAGTGGTGGAGGCGTTCCACGCGTTCGACTGCCTGCCGCTCGACCCGGCCCGGCTGGCGGCGGCTTCTCCCAAAGATTGGGACCGCCTGCGGCTGGAGTTCCAGCCGTCCGTCGGGCGGGTGGCCTCGGCGTGGCCGGTGCTCGACATCTGGGAAAACCGCAAGCGGCCGGTGGGCGAGGTGCGGATCAACCTGATGGGCCGCCCCCAGCGGGTGCTGGTCGCGCGCCGGGGTTTGGAGGTGCGTTGTGAGCTTTTGGACGATGCTCAGGACAAGGCGCTGGCCGCGCTGATGGAAGGGAAAACCTTGGGGGAGGTCTGCGAGCGGATCGCCGCCGAGACGCCCGCCGGCGATCCGCCGTTCGGAGAGTGGTTTTCCCGCTGGGCCGGGAACGGCCTGATTACCGGCATCCGGTGAAAAAGGACGTCGCCGAGATCTGGGAGCAGCAGCAGGACAAGCTGCGCTTCTTTGTCCGCGGCCGCATCTCCAACCCCTGTGACGGCGATGACGTCCTGCACGACGTCTTCGTCAAGGTAAACGCCGGGCATAAATCCCTGCGGGACCGGACCAAGATCCGCAGCTGGATCTACCAGGTGGCCCGCAACGCCGTTGTGGACTACTACCGCACCCACAAGAAAACCGTGGAACTGCCGGAGAATTTCCCCGCCTTCAAGAAAGAGAAAGACCCTTGGGCCCTGATCTCCCGCTGTGTGCGCCCGTTCATCGAGGAACTGCCGCCGATTTACCGGAAGGCCTTGCTGCTCTCTGAGATTCACGGGCTGGACCACGCGCAGGTCGCCAAGAAGCTCAAGATCTCGCTGGCCAGCGCCAAGGCCCGGGTCCTGCGCGGGCGCCGGAAGCTCAAGAAGAAGTTCGACAGCTGCTGCATCTTCGAGTGCGGCCCCCGCAAAGCCGAGATCCACAGCGACACCTTCTGCAAAGAAGAGTAATTCTCCCCCCGTAAAATTCCCTGTATCTTTTCGGGCCCCTCCCCGTCTCTTTAGGTGAAAAAGCCAAAAGACGACAAAGAACGGAGGTGCTCCGATGACGCGAATCAAGAAGACCCTTCTTTTCAGCGGTTTTGCGGTCCTTTTCCAAGCAAGCCCTTTTCTGGGAGCGGAGCCGGCCCCGGTTGAGCGGTTCTCTCAGGGGGATGTGCTTCCCCCAGCCGCGGCGGAAGCCGGCCAGGCCCAGGAACAGTCCGAGCTCCAGCACCGGACCGTCCTCCAAAACGCGCAATCGGCCCAAGCGATCCCCATTCCGGAAGCTTCCGACGGTAGTTATCGCCTCATTGTCCGGGATGCGCAGGTCCAAATCGTCCCCACCCAGCCCAATCTAGGTGCGGAGGTCACCGTGAACCTCCAGGACCCCCGCATGGCGGAGACCGAAATCAAAGAGGTGCAGGTCGAAACCATCCGCTTCATTTCCTTCGAGCGGGCGCCGATCGAGACCCCGTCCCACTCGATCGCCGAGATTTCTCTGAGGGATGGGAACAAGCTGTACCTGTTCCTGAAGCCGGCTTGGACTGTTTCCAGCCCGGTGAGGGTCCAGGTTGCCCGGGGCGTCATCACCCCCGACGGGAAAAAGCTCATTTACTCCGAGCTAACGTACAGTACCCAGAGCATTGTTGTCCGAGACCTGACCAAACCTTGGGTTGTGATGGCGGGCGTCCAGGCCGGTCAGTCCGGTTTTCCACCCGGCACGCGGAAGCTTTCTCCCATCGCTCGGAGCCTGGTCAGCAACCGCACCCTGGTCGTCAGCAATCTCTCTGCTCCGTTCGGCGGCTCGGGTCCTCATAACGAATTGACCGTGGTGGACTTCAGCGGAGAATATGCCCAAATCAAACAAGTTCAAATTGCCGTGCCGCAAGGAATAAATCCAATGGACTACAGCTTTGCATCAGGGAGCATCAACGGCGAAACGGCAAAGATCCGTCTTTATAACGGGAATGTTTACGAAGTCGGCCTGAAAGCCAATCCGCTGAAGGCAGCGTTGATCGCGGTGGAGCCGCCTCAGACCTCGCCCATCACCCAGCAGGGGCTGATCGAAAAGATCCAAGCCGACCTGCTGGCTGGGGTGGAACTGGAGCAGGTGAAGGGTTTGGAAACGGGCCGCCCCGAGATGGTCGCGGCGGTTGCCATCGAGAAAACGGATGCCTTTTCGAACCAGAAGCACCATCTCTTCCTGTATTCAACAGACGGGAAGGCGCTCCTGCAGGCAGGCATTATCAGCAATCCCTCCAAACCCTTTCAGGATTTTCGAATCGATGATACCGGACGGATCGCGATTATCCGGGAGAAAGGAGCCTTCTTTGTCTACGCGCGGGCGGGCGATGGCGCGACCTTCCGGTTCGAACGGTACGGGTCGTTCATAAGGGACGGCCTGACGATCAGCGATCCGGAAGGGCCCGAGATCGTCCTTCGGGCTTACGATCCGGAATTCGGCGGACCCGGCGGCCGGGAGACGGTTTTGAGCGTCAATCCGGAAGGCCGGCTGGAAAGCCAGGAGAGGGTCTTTGTCCCGGCGGACGTCTTAGCCGCTTTGCCCCGGGCGGTTTCTAATCCCGGTTTCGTGATCGAGCGGAAGACCCGGGAGGCGGGTTACTCGATGAAAGATTCGAATATTTTCACCCAGGCGGGGCGGTACGTCGCGACTTTCACGGAATATTCCCAATCGGCGAGCCCTTGTGATGGAGGGACCCAGGTCCTGGTGGTTTGGAGCATCGGGCTCCCGGATGTTTCTCCGGACGGCCGGTATGCCGTCGCTGCCTCGAAAGCTCGGCGGGAGGTCAATGGGCCGAATGGAACCGTGACTTGGACGCGGACAATCCGCGTGGTGAATGCCTTGACCGGGTCGGAGGAACGGACGATCTCCTTGAAGTCTCCGCTGTCGGATGAGGTGACGGACGTCCGGTTTGTCCACGGCTCTTCCACGAGGATATGGGTCAGCTACGCCTCCGGAAAGGCGGAGTTTTACGATGTCCGCACTGGGGAAGTCTCCTCCGGAATTGAAGGAATGCTGGCGCCGTTGGCACAGCATCTCGGGCCCGCCCGGGAAATGGCCTTGATCAGTTGGAAGCCGGTTGATTTTAAGAAGGCGGTCCGGGCCGGTTTCTCCACCGTTTGGCTGGGGGCCGGTGGTTTCCTCCAGCTCTCCGCCCCGGAACAGCAAGAGGTCCTGGCCTCGGCCCAGCAGGCCGGCCTGCCGGCGCTTGGGTTCATCGGCGGGGATCCGGAGTGGGTCAATCCTGCCCGCCCCGACCAGGCGGAGTTTGTAAGAACGGAATATCTCCGGCTCATGGAGGTGCTGGCCGAGTTTACGCGGCAGAATCCGGGGAACCTCCGGTTTTCTTTTGGCAGCGACGTCGAGCCATATACGAAATCATGGTGGGACGGGGATTTAACGCTCTACAGCGATCTCGTGGAAAACGTGATCGAGCCGGTTGTCCGGGAGTTTGCCCGGGCCCATCCGGATCGGATCGCACCGGACGCGCTGACCCGCTTCGAGCCGTTCTGGTGGGAGAACGGGCACGTTACCGAGGACGGCAAGACGATCCGCGGCTTGCGGGATTTTGCCTCCTCGAACGTCGCGAGTATGACCTACCGGAATACAGCGGACCCAATCCTCTCCGTTTCCGAATCGGTTCAAGCTCGGGTCCGGGAGGTTTCCGGCATGGAATTCTTTTTAGGGGCGGAGACCAAACCGGCCGGGCCGGGCATCCCGGCTCACATCACTTTTGACGGCCAGCTCCCGGCCATGGCCGGGGAGTTGATCAAAGCGATTCAAGGGATTCCCTCTCAACAAGCCAAATCTTTGAGAGGGGTCTTTATCCACTCGGGCAAAGCACAGGCGGATCAGCTGTTGGACGCCTTGCTCAGCACTCTCCAGGCCGAACCGCCGAAACTGGCCCCGGTCGTGCCCGCGCCGCCGAAGCCGGTTCCCGTCGCAGCGCCGGCGCCCAAACCGGCGCCGGCTGTGACTGCGTCGCCGAAGCCGGCTTCGGCCCCCGTAAAACCGGCGGTCAAGGCGGTCCCGCTCCCGACCGGCATCGGATTTGCGTTGTGGGCAGGCGGGAACCGGGTGGCCACGATCTCCCTAGGGTGGAGAGGTATCCGGGTAACGGGTGCCAAAGTTGTGTTTCTTTCCGTGCGGCAGGTGAAGGTCATCACCGCTACGGGCCGCGCTTATATCGTGAATATTTAGGGCCATGTGGCTCTGGGTTCTGATACTGTCCTTCGCTCTGAGGGGCAACGCCCCTCTCGAGAGCGGGGTGGAAGAGCAGTTGCAGGCCTGCCTGGCCCGCAGCCTCGTCGAGGCGGGCCAAGCCGGCGCCCGGTTCCATCAAGAGAACCGAAATGAGTGGCTGCCGCATCTGATTTTGAGCCGGTGGAACATCAAGAAAATAGCCGGGTTGGCCGAGGTGCCGGAAGCCCTGGAAGGCGTCCATCCGGTGCTGGTCCAAACGTTGGCGGGTCACGCGGGGGTGGTTTTCTCCGAGTCCGGAGGCCGGGATGCCGCGCTGCTCGCGTTAGCCGCTCGGGAGCCTGCCGGAACCGCGGCGGTCCTGGGCATGGGCAGGGGCTTCGACATCCCGCTGGCGGAACTGGCGCTCCGGTACCGGAAGGTGGTGCTGGTCGACTTGGATGAGCCCAACCTCTGGGCGGCGATCGAGGATTTGCGCCGGGAATTGGACCGGCTGGGATTGCCCGCGGAAAAGTTGGCTTCTGTCCTGGGGCGCGTGGAGATTCAGCTCGCCGACTTGTCCGGCATCGGGGACCGGCTGGGGCGGTTTGTCGTTCCGCATTCCCGGCCGGAGGCGGTCCGGGAAGGCCTGCTGTTTCTTGACCGTCAAGCCAGCGATCCACAGCTCCGGTCCTGGCCGCTCCGGGTGGCTGGGACGTACGACCTGGTGGTTTCCTCATTCGTCGTGTCCCAAATCAGCTCGGAGATTGTCCGGTCTGTCGAAGACTTGATTGCCGGGAAATTCGGCCCGCTCACTCAGGGGGAATGGGCGCAATTTCAGCAGGCCTTGCAGCGGTTGTCCAAGGCGGCGGCCGAAAACCATGCCGGCCACATCGCGGCGTTGCTGGCGCCGGGCGGGAAGGCGTACTTCTCTTCCGAATCCACGCTGTTGTGGCCGGACCAAAACGTCCAGGCGCCCCTTTTCCCGATCAACGACCTGCTCGAAACCGCCCGGGGGACGCACCATTTGTCCGTTACCCCCGCGGGCCAATGGCTCTGGATGCAGCGGATGAACGGAATTTTTTATCCGGGCGCCGGTTACTGGGTGGAGGCATATCAGATCAGCCGCGGCGGGTTGGAAGAAATGATCGGCGTCGGCCGGGAATCGGCCCTGTTCCTGGATTCGGGAGCGTAAAAAAGGCCGCGCTCCAAGAGCGCGGCCTTTGGTTTGAAGCGGAACGGGTTATTTGCCGAGCGTTTTCTCGCCCGGTTTCCAGCCGCAGCCGGTCAGCTCGCCGGTCTGAAGCGCCTGCAGAGTTCTTAAGGTCTCTTCCACACTGCGTCCCACCGGCAGGTCGTTGACGACGGCCGACTTCAGGTTGCCGTCCGGGTCGATGAGGAAGGTCCCCCGCAGGGCGATCCCCTTTTCCTTGATCAGCACGCCGTAGGCCTTCGAGAGCTCATGGTTGGTGTCGGCCAGCATCGGGAACTTGACCGCCCCCAGCCCGTTGGCCGCCCAGGCCTTGTGGCAGAACGCGCTGTCGGTGCTGGCGGAGAGGACCTCGGCGCCGGCTTTCTTGAACTGCGCGTAGTGCGAATCGAAGCTCTTGATCTCCGTCGGGCAGACGAAGGTGAAATCCAGCGGGTAGAAGAACAGCACCACCCACTTGCCCTTGAAATCGGACAGGGTCAGCTTCTTGAAGCTGCCGTCCGGCATGAAGGCATCGGTGGAGAAATGGGGCGCTTTCCGCCCAACCTGCAGAACCTCGTTCGGGGTGCTGACGCTCGTTTCCATGGGGCAAAAAACCTCCTTGAATGTTGTTTCCTGGGGTTGAGTTCAGGATACCATATTTCAATGAGAATCGCCCGCGCGTTGGCACTGGGAGGGATTGCCGCCCGCCGAAAGTGCGAGGCCTTCATCCTGGAAGGCCAGGTGACGGTGAACGGGGAGGTGGTCCGTGACCTCGGCCGGCAGGTGGAGCCGGGCAAGGATGAAATCCGGTTCCGAGGGAAAGTGCTTTCGTCCGAGGAACCGGTTTACTTCATGCTCCACAAGCCGGCCGGCTACACGACCACGGTTTCGGACCCCCACGCCGAAAAGACGGTGATCGAACTGCTCCCGCCCGGAATGAAGGCCCGGGTCTTTCCGGTCGGCCGACTGGACAAGGACTCCACCGGCCTGCTGCTGTTCACCAACGACGGCGATCTTGCCAACCGGCTGATTCACCCCCGCTACGGGGTGGGGAAATGGTACGAGGTGACGCTGGACCGCCCGCTGGATCCGCGGGCCCGGGCCCGCGTCCTGCGCGGCGTTCCGCTGGAGGAAGGTCCCGCCCGGGCGGAGCAGGTCGAGCCGGTCTCGGCCCGGACCGTTCGGCTCCTCCTGAGGGAAGGCCGGAAGCGGGAAATCCGCCGGATCTTCCAGCAGGTCGGCTACCGGGTGGAGGCCCTCTGCCGGGTCGAGTTCGGTCCTTTGAAACTGGGCCGGCTGGCCGCGGGCCAAGGCCGCCTGCTCTCCCCGGGAGAGGTGGCTCAATTGAAAGCGGGCCGGTGATCTGCTATCCTTGAAAAGTGCCTCGGACTGCTCCTCCCTCCCCTCTCGCGCCCATAGCTCAGCTGGATAGAGCGACGGGCTTCGAACCCGTAGGCCGGAGGTTCGAGTCCTCCTGGGCGCGCTTAACTTTGCGCTTTTGTTGTAAACTAGGATACTTTGTGGCGGGCCGTTAGCTCAGTCGGTAGAGCAGCTGACTCTTAATCAGCGGGCCGCAGGTTCGAGTCCTGCACGGCCCACATTTTTATTTAGATTTTACGGGCACGTGGCGGAACTGGAAGACGCGCAGGATTTAGGATCCTGTCCCGAAAGGGGTGGGGGTTCAACTCCCTCCGTGCCCACAGTGGAATCGCCTGCGGGTGTAGCTCAGTGGTAGAGCACCTCGTTGCCAACGAGGACGTCGAGGGTTCAAGTCCCTTCACCCGCTCCAGCTTGTATTCAGGACAGCGGTTGCAGGGCAGTAAGTTAACGCGGGTAGGGAAGATTGAAGGGACTTGAAGGGAGCCGCGCCTGGTTTTGTTGAGGGAGGTCCGACCTATGGGAGGGCCGACTTCCTCTGGCGCGGCGGCTGGCCGACCCGGAGCGAGGCGAAGCCGAGCGTAGGGCGCCAAGTCCCTTCACCCGCTCCAGCTTTTTGCTCCAGTTTTCATTAAATCGAACGGAGGTTAAGACAGCGTGAAGATCACCGATTTTCTTCGTGAAAAAGCCATCAGTGTGGATCTCCAGGCCAGAAACAAAGAGGGGGTCATCCGGGAGCTGGTCCAGCTCCTGGTCAAAGCCGGAGAGATCAAGCCGGTCGATGAGGAGAAGATTGTCCCGGTCCTGCTGGCGCGCGAGGCGCTTGGGAGTACCGGCATCGGGCAGGGGGTCGGCATCCCGCACGGAAAATCCAACGTCGTCCGCCAGCTCGTGGGGGCGTTCGGGGTCTCCCGGCGGGGCGTGAACTTCGATTCGTTGGACGGAGAAACCGCCCAGATCTTTTTCCTTCTGTTGGCGCCCGAGGACTCCGCCGGCCCGCACCTGAAGGCGCTGGCCCGGATCTCCCGGCTGTTGAAGGACCGGTACTTCCGCGACTCCCTGAAAGAAGCGAAAGAGGAGAAGCAGGTTGTCCGGATCATCCAGCAGGAAGACCAGAAGAGCTTGTGAATGAGCTGGGTCGCCGAACGGATGCAGACGATCCAAAGGGAAACCCGGAAGCGCCGCGTCTCGGCTTGGATGCCTCGGGCTGAGACGGAGAGCCCCGCGGCGGGGCAGGTCCTTCTCCGTTCCCCGGCGCTCACGCTGGTTCTGGATTCCCGGGCCGGAGGTGTTCTGCGAGAGCTCAGCGACAAGAAATCGGGGCGCGTCCTTCTCCATTCCGGGTGGGTCGAACGCTTGTTGGATCCGCGGGCCCGGGTGCGCGATTTCGCGCGGGGCCTGGCGCGGGAACTGCCGGCTCTTCCGCCGGGTCCTTGCTCCGCGCGGGTGGAGGAGGGAAAGGGTTTCGTCCGGTCGGTCTTGAGCCGGCGCACTCCCGCTTTGCAGGCGGCCAAGACCGTCACGCTTCCCCACCGCGGCCGCCGCGCGCTGTTCGCCCACCGGCTGACGAACGTTTCCGGCCGGCCGGCGGAATTCCTGTTCGGCACCGGGTTGACGCTCAACCTGAAAGACGCGCATGTCAACCGCACCGGGGAGGCCGCCGGCGTGCGGCGGTTCTCGGTGCTGGATCCGGCGGCCCGGCTGGAGGTGCGCTGGCAATTCAGCCGCCCGGCCCGGCTGTGGTATTTCCCGCTGGAGACCGGGTCCGGCGCCCGGCGCGTTTACCGCGGCGTGGAGCTGACCTGGCTCTGGCCTGTGAAGCTTCAGCCGGGGGAAAGCTGGCAGGTTCGGTGGCAATGGGAGGTCGAGGAACCCGGTGGCTGGCATCTACGCTAAAAATAAAAAGCCCAAAAGGAGCGTCCTGCAGGCGCTGAAAAAGCGCCTGCACATCCGGAGCCGCCAGGGCCTGCACGCCCGTCCGGCCGCCCTTTTCGTCCAGGTCGCCAACCGGTTCAAATCCAAGATCCGGGTGCGCAAGGGCCGCCAGGAAGTGGACGGCAAGTCCATCATGGGCCTGCTCACCCTGGCGGCTTCCCGAGGGTCCACCATCGAAGTGATCACCCAAGGAGCCGACGCCGAAGAGGCGATGGTCGCGCTCGAGCAGTTGGTCTGCAAAACCGAACCGCCGGCCGTGATCACCATCTTGAAACACTCCCCGGCTCATGGCGCAGCGCCGCACCCCTCCTAGGACCGCTTCTTCCGCCGCCGCGCGGGAGCGCAGGTCCTTCGAGCTCAAGGGAGTCCCCGCTTCCGCCGGCGTCTCGATCGGCCGGGCCTACCTGCTCGACGGCGAAGAGATTTCCATCCCCAAACAAACGGTCCCCGCCGCGGCCATCCCGCAGGAGGTGTCCCGCTTCAAGGAGGCGCTCGCCCGGACCCGCGTGGAGATCGAGGGGATCCAAGCGAAGATCTCCAAGGAGTTGGGCTTAGAGCACGCGGAGATCTTCAACGCGCACCTGATGCTGCTCGAGGACCGGGTCTTCATTGAGGAAGTGGTCGGCCGCCTCAAGGAACAGCAGCTCTGCGTGGAGCACGTCTTCTCGGAGGTCCTGCGCAAGTACGTGCAGGCCTTCTCGAAGGTGGAAGACGAATACATGCGGGACCGGGCCAGCGACGTGGAAGACGTTGGGCGCCGGATCCTGCGGAACCTCACCGGCCTCAAGCGCAAATCGCTGGCGGACCTCGATCACCCAGTCGTGGTGGTGGCCTATGACCTCTCCCCCTCCGACACCGCCACGATGCACCGCAAGCACGTGATCGGCTTCATCACCGACATCGGCGGGCGCACCTCCCACACGGCGATCATGGCCAAGTCACTCGAGATCCCGGCCGTGGTCGGGTTGGCGGCGGCCACGCAGAGCATCCACCCGGACGACGTGCTGATCGTCGACGGCATCAGCGGCAAGGTGATCGTCAACCCGGACGCCGACCTGCTGAAGCATTACGAGGGGCTCCAGCAAAAGCTGAAGACGCTGGACCTGGCCCTCCTGAAGATGAAAGACCTCCCGGCCGAAACGCCGGACGGCCACCGGGTCTATCTCACGGCCAACATCGAATTCCCTGAGGAGATCCCTTCGGTCATCGCGCACGGGGCCGAGGGGATCGGCCTGTACCGGACGGAGTTCTTCTACTTGAACCGCAGCGACCTCCCGACTGAGGAGGAGCAGTTCGATGCCTACCGGCACGTCGCCAAGGCGATAGCTCCGCACCCGGTCATCATCCGCACGATCGACCTGGGCGGCGACAAATTCATATCGGACCTTAAATTCCCGCGCGAGATGAACCCGTTCCTCGGGTGGCGCGCGATCCGTTTCTGCCTGGCCCGGCCGGACATCTTCAAGGTCCAGCTGAGGGCGATCCTTCGGGCCTCGGTGTTCGGGAAGATCCGGATGATGTACCCGATGATCTCCGGGCTCGAGGAGCTCCAGGCGGCGAACCGCATCTTGGAAGAGATGAAGGAAGAGCTGTCGCGGGAAGGAAAAAAATTCGACCCAGGGATGGAGGTGGGGGCCATGATCGAAGTGCCCTCCGCCGCGCTGATCCTGGACCTGCTGGCCAAGCACGTCAAATTCGTCTCGATCGGGACGAACGACCTCATTCAATATTCGCTGGCGGTCGACCGCGTGAACGAGAAGATCGCCTACCTCTACGAGCCGGCCCATCCGGCGGTCCTGCGGCTGATCCGGCAGATCATCCAGACGGCCCATGAGAACAACCTGTGGGTCAGCATGTGCGGCGAGATGGCCGGCGAGCCGGCGCTGGCCCTGCTCCTGCTCGGGCTCGGCCTCGACAGCTTCTCCACGAGCCCGGCCAACGTGCCGCGGGTCAAACAGGTGATCCGTTCGGTTCCGACGTTCCGCGCCAAGGAAGTGGTGAAAGAGGTATTCCGCCTCTCGACCGGGAAAGAGGTGGCACAGGTGGCCCAGTCCCGGCTGTGCGAACTGGTCCCGGAGCTATGCGAATCCTAGACCGTCTTGAGGCGGTCCGCCGCGTCGACCGCGGCGGAATGCTCGGCCGCGCGGCGGCCCTGCCGGGCCAGTGCGCCGAAGGATGGGAATGGGGTTTGAATTGGCGGGTGCCGTCCGGGTTTTCTTCGGCCGGCCAGATCCTGGTGCTGGGGATGGGCGGTTCGGCCATCGGCGCGGACCTGGCTGCCGGGATCGCCGGAGACCGGTTGAAAAAGCCGGTGCTTGTGAACCGGACTTACGATCTGCCGGCCTGGGTGAACCGGAATACGCTGGTGTTGGTCTGCAGTTATTCCGGCAATACCGAAGAGACCCTGTCCGCCGCGGGCCAGGCGGCCCGTCGGGGCGCCCGGATCGCCGTGATCACTTCCGGCGGCCGGCTGGCCGGCTGGGCGCGGAGACGCGGGTTTCCTCTATTACGCATCCCGCAGGGGCTTCCGCCCCGATCGGCGGTCGGCACCATGACCTTCGTCCCGCTGGGCCTGATGGTCCGGCTCGGGTGGATCCCCCGTTCGGCCCTTCCGGTGGAGCGGGCCTGCAGGGGATTAAACCGGTTCATCCGTTCCTCCCTAGGGCCGGAGGCGCGCACTGCGGCGAACCCGGCCAAGAAGCTGGCCATGAAGCTGGTGAACCGCTTGCCGGTGCTCTACGGCGCCGCCGGAGGATGGGAGGGGATCGCCTACCGCTGGCGGACGCAGTTGGAAGAGAATTCCAAGACGCTGGCGTTCCACCACATCTACCCGGAAGCCACGCACAACGAAATCTCCGGCTGGGTCCAGCCGAAGGGGATGATGAAGAACACGACGGCTCTTTTCCTGACCGATCCGGCGATGCACCCGCGGATCCTGCGGCGCATGGAATTCGGGCGGAGGGTAGTGCTCGGTGAAGGGGCCCAAGCGGAAAAGGTTTCGGTCCCCGGCCCCACGGTGCTGGAACGGATGCTGAGGATGATCGCGCTGGGGGATTTCGTCAGCGTTTACCTTGGGGTCCTGTACCGGATCGACCCGACGCCGGTGGTGCGGGTCGAGGCCCTCAAGAAGTTCATGAAATAGCATGGTTGCCATCGTTTTGGCGGCCGGTTACGGCACGCGGCTCTACCCGCTGACCGAGAACACGCCGAAAGCACTGCTCCCGCTCGGAAACAGCACGATCCTCGGACATTTGGAAAAGAAGCTGGCCGCGCCCGGGATCGGGATCCGGAAGGTGATCCTGGTCTCCAACCATCGGTTCGCCGACAAGTTCCGGGCCTGGGCGGCTCAGCCGGGCCACTCTCTCGCTTGGACCGTGCTGGACGACGGTTCCACATCGGACGAGAACCGGCTGGGGTCCATGGGAGACCTGGCTTTCGCGATCAAAGCGGAGAAGGTGGAGGACGATTTGCTGGTGCTGGGTTCCGATAACCTCTTTGAGGACGGCTTCACCGGCCTGGTAGAATTCGCGCGCGGGAAAAGGGCGGCCACGCTGGGGGCTTATGAATTGTCGGACCGGGCACTCGCTTCCCAATACGGCGTCTTGAGCGCCGATGCCTCCGGCCGGATCACCCGTTTCGATGAGAAGCCGGCCCAGCCGGAATCCTCGCTGGTCTCGACGGCGGTCTACTTTTTCCCTCGAAAGGCCGTGGGGGTGGTGCTAGAATACGTTTCTTCGCAGACAGCCACTGACAAGTTGGGTTCTTTCATCTCTTGGCTGGTCACCCGGGAACCGGTCTTGGCATACCGGTTTCGCGGGTGTTGGTTTGACATCGGCGACATCGCCTCGTACAAGCACGCACAGGAGACCTTTCGATCATGAGTGGACATTCGAAGTACCTCTTCACCTCGGAGTCGGTGACGGAGGGACACCCCGACAAGCTTTGCGACCAGATCTCGGACGCCGTCCTCGACGCCATCTACGACAAGGATCCCCAGGGGCGGGTCGCCTGCGAGACGCTCGTGACCACCGGCTTGGTGATCGTGGCCGGCGAGATCACCACCACTTCCTACGTGGATGTGCCCAGGGTGGCGCGCGAGGTCATCCACGACATCGGCTACTTCGATCATGAAGAGGTTGGCTTCAACTACCGCACCTGCGGCGTCGTGACCGCCATCCAGGAGCAGTCGCCCGACATCTCCATGGGCGTGGATACCGGCGGGGCCGGCGACCAGGGGATGATGTTCGGCTACGCCTCCAACGAGACCCCGGAGCTCATGCCTCTGCCGATCATGCTGGCGCACCGGCTGGTCCGCCGCCTGGCTGAAGTGAGGAAGAACAAGACGCTCAACTACCTGCGGCCGGACGGCAAGTCCCAGGTGACCGTCGAGTACGTGAACGGCCGGCCGTCGCGCGTGACCGGCGTCGTCATCGGCGCGCACCACAGCAGCCGCGTCTCCACGCCGAAGCTGCGGAAGGACCTGCGGGAGGTCGTGATCGACCCGATCCTGCCGAAGGAGTTCGTCAGCCGCGACACCAAGTACTTCATCAACGCCACCGGACGGTTTGAGGTGGGCGGTCCGATGGCCGATACCGGCGTCACCGGCCGCAAGATCATCGTCGACACCTACGGCGGATTCGGCCGGCACGGCGGCGGCGCCTTCAGCGGAAAAGACCCCACGAAGGTGGACCGCTCCGCCAGCTACATGGCGCGGTACATCGCCAAGAACATCGTGGCCGCGAAATTGGCCGACCGCTGCGAGATCCAGCTGGCCTACTGCATCGGCGTGCGGGAGCCGGTCTCCGTGATGGTGAACACCTTCGGCACCGGCAAGGTCTCCGAGCATGAGCTGGAAGAAGCGGTCAGGAAGCTTTTCGACCTGACCCCGGCCGGCATCATCCGGGACCTCAAACTGCGCCGCCCGATTTACCGCAAGACGGCGGCCTACGGCCACTTCGGCCGGAACGAGGCCGGGTTCACCTGGGAAGAGACGGACAAGGTGGACGCCCTGAAGAAAGCGGCCGGCCGGCATGGCGGCTCGGCTCACGCCAGCCGCAACGGTTCGGCCAAGACCATTATCCCGATCCGCAGCGCAGCCCGATAATGCCTTCCGATATCAGCAACCGCTCCCTGGCCCGCGCCGGGCAGGCCAGGATCGACTGGGCTGGCCGCTTCATGCCGGTCCTCGCCCGGATCACCCAGCGCTTCAAGAAAGAGCGCCCGCTCAAGGGGCTGCGCGTCAGCTGCTGTCTTCATGTCACCACCGAGACCGGCCAGCTGGCCGAGACGCTCCGGGCCGGCGGGGCCGACGTCTCGATCTGCGCCAGCAACCCCCTCTCCACGCAGGACGACGTGGCGGCTGCCTTGGCCGCGCGCGGTTTCAAGGTATACGCCCGCCGCGGCGAGAACCGACAGACCTACTACAAACACATCCTCGCCGTCCTTACATCCAAGCCGCACCTGACGATGGACGACGGCGCGGACCTGGTCTCCACGATCCACCAGAAATTCCAGAGCATGGCCGATTTCATGGTCGGCTCCACCGAAGAGACCACCACCGGCGTGATCCGCTTGAAGGCGCTGGCGAACCAGGGCAAGCTTCTCTTCCCGGTCGTGGCGGTGAACGATTCCCAAACCAAGTTCATGTTCGACAACCGCTACGGGACGGGGCAGTCCACGCTGGACGGCGTCCTAAGGGCGACCAACATCCTGCTGGCCGGTTCGGTCGTGGTGGTCTGCGGCTACGGCTGGTGCGGCCGCGGCGTGGGGATGCGGGCCCGCGGCATGGGGGCCCACGTGATCGTCACCGAAGTGGACCCGGTGAAGGCGCTCGAGGCGGTGATGGACGGCTTCGAGGTGATGCCGCTGGCGATGGCGGCCCCGCAGGGGGACCTCTTCATCACGGTCACCGGCGACATCCATGTGATCGGGGGCTCCATCTTCCGCCGCATGAAAGACGGCGCGATCGTCTGCAACAGCGGCCATTTCAACGTGGAGATCGACCTCGAGATGCTCAAGCGGATGTCCAAATCGTCTCGCGAGATCAAGCCGAACGTGGTGGAGTATGTGCAGAAGAACGGCCGGCGGATCATGGTCTTGAGCGAGGGTCGGCTGGTCAACCTCTCCTGCGCTGAGGGCCACCCCGCGCAGGTGATGGACATGAGTTTCGCGAACCAGGCCTTGTCCGCCGAGTGGCTCGTCAAGCACCGCGGCCGGTTGGAGCCCAAGGTCTACCGCCTTCCGGAGGAGATCGACGGGCAAATCGCGGGCTTGAAGCTCAGGAGCCGCGGCATCTCCTACGACCGGCTGACGCCTGAACAGAAGAAGTATCTCGCCAGCTGGGAAATCGGGACCTAAAAAAGCTTCGCTGTTTCAAGCCGATCGTTGACCGGCGTTCCCACGTCCTCATCCTGGGTACGATGCCGGGTCCGGAGGCGCTTCGCCGCCGGAAGTATTACGGCTTCCCGGGCAACCATTTCTGGCCAGTCATCCAAACGCTGTTCGGCAAGGAGGACCGGCCTCTTTCTTATCCCCAAAAGATCCGTCTGCTGAAAAGGAACCGGATCGCCCTCTGGGATGTGATTGCCTCCTGCCGGCGGAAAGGGGCCAGCGACAGCGCGATTACCCGCGTGGTCCCCAATAAGATCCCCGAACTGCTGAAGAGATACCCGAACATCCGGAAGGTGTTTCTGAACGGCAAGACGGCGGAGCGGCTGTTTTGGCTCCATTTCGGGGAGAAGGTCCGGATCCCGGTGGGGGCCCTGCCTTCCACCAGCCCGGCCCACGCCGCGATGAGCTTCGAGGAAAAACTTGAGAGGTGGAAGCGGGTCCGTTCCGAGGTCAGGCCAGCTTCTGCCAGGCCAGGCGGATCCCCAGGAAGGAAAATAGGGCCGGCGCGCCCCAGGCGGCGATAACCGGAGGGAGCCAGCCCCCCTTGCCGAACGCGATGAGGATCGCGTTCGCCGCGTAGAAGACCAGCCCGATCCCCAATCCCAAGCTTAAGCCCAGCGCCGCCCCTCCGCGGACCGGCTGGATCGCGAACGGGATGCCGATCAGCGTCAGCACCAAGCAGGCGAACGGAGCGGCCATCTTCGAATAGAAATCCACGCGCAGTTTCCGGATCGTGCCGCCGGCCGCGGTGCCCAGCTGGCGGATGTACCGGTACAGGTCCCGCGTGTTCATGAACAGGGACTGCGACTCCGAGGTCTCGAGCACCTCCGGGCGGTCGCCGGCCTGGATGACCTTCGCCGGGAAAGGGACCGGCCGCCCGACCGTCAAGCCCCGCTCGTTGAAGTGGAGGATCGTCCCGTTCAGGAAACGCCAGGAGGCGCCGGTCCAGGCGGCCGATTCGGCGGTGATCTTCCGGATCAGGCGCAGGTCCCGCCCGTGCTGGAGGATTACCACCCCCTCCATCGTTTTCTTCACCGGGTCGAACGACTGCGCGTACAGCAGGGTGTGCCCCTGGCCGTAGGCGGCCAGATGCTGGATCTTCCGGAGGACCCGGCGCGGCTTATCGGGGGAATCGGCCGGGTGCTCCAAGCTGTTTTCCTTGATCTGGTGGGTGACCAGGGCGGCCCGCGGGGCGACCGTTTCGTTGATGGCCAGCACGGCCAGCGAGAGGAACAGCCCCATCCAGACCAGCGGCCGGACGATCGCCCAAGGGCTGATGCCGGCGGCCCGCATCGCCATCACCTCCAGGTGCCGGTTGAATTGGCTCAGTGTGTAGAGCGCGGCCATCAAGCAGGCGAACGGGGCCACCTGGATGAAGATTAGAGGGACCATGGTGGCGTAGTAGCCAGCCAGCAAGCTCAGCGGCACGTGGTTGCGCAGGATCTCGTCGAGGTGGCCCAGCAGGTCCAGCACCAGGTAGAGCCCGATGAAGATGCCGAGGCACCAGATGAGCGGCGCCAGGTACGCCTTCAACGTGTACCGGTCGAGAATCTTCATCTATGCCACCGGCCGGGCCGCCCTCGCTCCGCTGGTCTCCTCCGCCCCACCCGGGGGAAGGGGATTCTCTCGCGATCCGGCCTCGTCTGGGGTGCTCGGCCCTCGCTGTGGACCCTCGGAGCTCTCGCAGAGCTAAACAAAGTCCTAAAGGAGCTCGGCTCCGTTTCCACGACGCTCGTGCCTGCGCGCCCCTGGCCTTCGGCCACCGCCGAGTCCGTCAACGCTCGTTCACCCCTCCCCCCGGGCGGGGCGTAGTCACTCCCGTGGGCTGAGGCCGCCGCGAGGCGGGCGGGACAAGCCGGCCTCGCCGAGCGAGCGGGCAAGGAGTCCCGCTTCCTCAGCTCGATCTTTTCAGGCAGCGGGACGAGCGAGCGAGGCGATAGAGCGAGGAGCCACGCTGGGGCGACGAGCGTACGGCGGTCCCGCCCGGCTCGGTAGGCGGACGAAGCAACACGGGTGGGGCGGAGAGGCGATGCGATGAGCATCATTGCCGGGCGGTCCTCCAGAGGAGGAACGAGCCGATGACGAAAAAGACGGCGTTGCCGATCCAGACCGCCGGGGCGGCCGGCAGGATCCCTTTCTCGGCCAGCGTTTGCCCCAGCACGAGGAACAGGTAATAGCCGACGAAGATCACCACGCTTAAACCGAACCCGACCGACCGCTGAGCCCGGCGCGTCGTGATGCCCAACGGCAGGCCGGTCAGGATGAAGACCAACGGCGAGAAGGCCATGCTGAAGCGGCGGTGGAGCTCCACGCGCAGGGGGATCGGGTCGATCCCCTCGGAAGAGAGCTTCTGCATCTCCGCCCGGAGCTGGGCCATGTCCATGTCCTTTGGTTTCCGGCCCAGCGTCTTGGGGTCCGTACCTTCGCCGACCAGCATGTTCAGCGTGTAGGTCTGGAACTGCAGCTTATAGAATTTCATCGGGTTGTTCGGGTCCGGCTCATCGGCCGCCCCGTCGTACAGCTTCAGCAGGACCCGCTGTTCCTTCGGGACCGGGATGAACTCTCCTCTTTGCGCGACGATCGTGCGGGTGGGGAATCCCTCCTTCGGCTCGTAGATCCGGATCTTGGAAAGCTTGTTCCCGTCCACCTGGTAGATGAACAGGATGTACGGCTTAAATTCCTTGATGAAGGTTCCCCCCTCCAGGAAGGCGGCTGGGTTGCGGACCCCGATGTCGACCAGCAGTTGGCGGGTGGCGTAATGGGACCAGGGCACCGCGTGCGTGTTGATCGGGATCAGCCCGATGCTGATCAGCAGGCCCACCAGCAGGACCGGCGCCGAGATCGCGTAGAAACTGATCCCCGATGCCTTCATCGCCAGGATCTCCCGGTCGCTGGAAAGCTTTCCGAAGGCCAGCAAGGTCCCGGTCAGCACCGCCATCGGCAGGGTGTAGCTGAGCAGGGAGGGGATCAGCAGGCCGAACATCTGGAAAATCGAGAGCGTTGAGACTCCCTTGTTAATCAGCAGGTCGGTGAGCTTGACGAGGTTTCCGACCACGAGCACGAACGTGAACAGCACCAGCGCCATGCAGGTCGGCTGGAGCAGTTCCTTGAGGATGTAAGTCCGGAGGATCCTCACCCGCGTGCCGCCGCCACGACGGTGACCGACCCGGCTCCCGCCGACTTCAGCAGGTCGGCGCAGGCCTCCGCGGTGGAGCCGGTGGTCAGCACATCGTCCACCAGCAAGAGGCGAAGCCCCTTCACCCGTTCTCCCCGGCGCAGATCGAACGCCCCCCGCACGTTCTCAGCCCTCTCTTGGCGTGTCAGCTCCGGCTGGGGGAGCGTGGGGCGGCAGCGGATCAGCCATCCGGTTTCGCAGGGGATCCTCAGCCGTTGGGCCAGGAGTCCGGCGAGCAGCTCCGCCTGGTTGAAGGACCGTTCCCGGAAGCGGGTGGGGTGAAGCGGGACCGGAAGGACTCGATCGGCGGGAGGCCTGCCCAGCCGGCCCAGCACCTGCTCCGCCATGCAGTCGGCCAGGAAGGGGGCCAGGGAGATCCGTCCCCGGTATTTCAAGGCGAGGATCAGCTCCCGGGAAACCCCCTCATAGAGGAAGGGAGTGATGGCGCCGTCCAGAGGGCCGACCCCCGCGCTCCAGGAGGGCTCGCACCGCGGCAGCAGGCCCGCACAGCGGGGGCAGGGAGAGGCGGCGCTTCCGGACTCCGTCGGGAAGCGGCAGGATGGGCAACCCGCCGGAAAGAGCAGGGAGCCAACGCCTCGGACCAACTCAGCGAGCATGAGTCGAGGATAGCATTGAGCCGCGAAAGGTGTCAACGCGGCTTGACCCCGTTAGACGGGTTATGCAGGACGTCTAACGGGGTTGACAAGGCCTCCCGCTGGCGACTACAATTTTCATCACCTACAGAAGGAGGCTCGCTAAGCAATGTCTCGCATGACCCGATTTTTTGCGGTTTTCGTTTTTGGAATTGTTCTGTCTGCGGCGCCGTTGTTCGCGGAGGAGTACGGCTCTCCGGCCCCATCCGATGGGGAAAAGGCCGGGACCAGCAAGACTGTTGCGTCCTCGGATGCGGCGGCCCCGGCCGACGCGGCCCCGGAGACCCCTGTGAGCGCGGAGACCTCCGCCCCGGCGGCCCCGGCCCCGGTTGCTCCCCCGGCGTTGAAGCCGATCACGATCACCTTCAGCGGTGAAGTGGCTTCCGTCGCCGCCACGGACAACCCGCCGATGATCACGGTCCAGGACCGCTACGGCGTGAAGAAGGAGATCTCGGTTCCCGCGGAAGCGAAGATCACGGCCGGGCCCGCCGCGAAAGGGTTGGCGGACCTCAAGAGCGGCGACAAGGTGACCGTGGAATATACCTACGACGTCGCCACGGGCAAGAGAACGGCCCAGACGATCACCGTCGGCGAGCCGGCGCAGACCGAGAGCTGATCTGATCGCGCTCGCCTCGGAGCGCATCCCGAGCCGGAAAGGGTTGAGCGGTCCCTTTCCGGCTCTTGCTTTCCCATGACCCCTAAGTGCAGGCATTTCGGGCCGTGCGGCGGATGCTCCCTGCAGGATCTGGATTACCCGGTCCAGGTGGAGCAGAAGCGATGTTCCGTGGTCTCCCTGCTCGAGAAAGAGCTCGGGGCGGCGCTCCTTCCTCCCATCGAAACCTTCCCGATGAAGGACCCCTGGAACCACCGGAGCAAGATGGAGTTCACGTTCGGGCGGGAGGGGGACCGGGTCACGCTGGGCCTGCATCAGCGGAACCGCTTCGAGCGGATCGTGGACATCGAGCAGTGCGAGATCGCCCATCCGGAAGTGAGCCGACTCCTCCGCACGATCCGGGAAGAGGCCAATCGGTCCGGCTTGGTTTCGTACAGCCCCAGGCGCCACGAAGGTTTCTGGCGATACGCGGTGATCCGGGTGAGCCGTTCCACGGGGCGGCTCATGCTGGTCTTGATGACGAACGACGGGCCGCGCGTCCCGCTGGAGCAAATGGCCCGGGAATTGCCGCGGCAGGTCCCGGCCTTGGCAAGTTTTTACTGGGGGGTCACCACGAAGATCTCGGACGTGGCCCGGCCGGACCGCTTGGAGCGGATGGCCGGAGAGGAGACGCTCGAGGACTCGGTCGGCCCGGTCCGGTACCGCTTCGGCCCTTCCAATTTCCTCCAGCCCAACGCCGCTTTGGTCGGCCAGGCCTACGAGACGATCCGGAAAAACGCCCGGCTGGAAAAGGGCCAGGCGCTGTACGACCTGTATTCCGGGATCGGGTTGATCAGCATTTCCCTGGCGGACGGCGCGGGCCAGGTCTGCGGCGTGGAGTCGGAACAGGAAAATGTCTCTTTCGCCGAGCGCAACGCCGAAATGAACGGGGTCACCAACACCACGTTCCTCTGCGCCCGGGTGGAAGACGTGCTGAAGGGGCGGGCCCTTTTCCGCGGTGGCCCGGCGCCGGACGTGATCGTGCTGGATCCGCCGCGCGCCGGCCTGCATAACGAGGTCCATCTCCCACTGCTTCAGGCGCGGGCCCCGCGCCTGGTCTATCTCTCCTGCAACCCGGCCAGCTTGGCCCGGGACTTGAAGATCCTGCTGGGGCGGGACCCCGGCTACCGGATCGAATCGCTCCAGATGTTCGACTTCTTCCCGCACACCCCGCACGCCGAAGTCCTCGCCACTTTAAGCCGCTCATAGTCTGCATCGCCTCCGCCCGGGGGTCGGGGTTCTCTCGCTGTCCGGCCTCGGCTGGGGTGCTCGGCACTCGCTGTGGAGCCTCGGAGCTCTCGCAAGACTGGATGGAAAGAAGAAGGAGCTCGGCTCCGTTTCCACGACGCTCGTGCCTGCCCGCCCCGGATCGGGTCGGGCCGGGGCGCGCCCCTCCCGCTTCTCTAAAAACAAAGAAGGAGGCGGGACCGCCGAGTCCGTCAACGCTTGTTCACCCCTCCCCCCGGAGCGAGGGCGGCCCGGCCGGAAGCGTACGGCGGTTCCGCCCGGCTCGGTAGGCGGACGAAGCAACATGAATGGGGTGGAGGGGGTGATTTGACAGATCGGGCTTTCGGTGCATAATTGAAGCGATGAAAGCCTCCTCGGACGGCGGATATAAGGAAGCCAAGATCTTCTCGCTGGTGCTGATCCCCCTGCTGGGCCAGTACGTGCTGACGCTGGAGGAGATGGGCGGGCAGCGGCTGGTGCCGATCTGGATCGGCGTCAACGAGGGCAACGCCATCGGGCTCAAGCTCCAGGACGAGCAGCTGCCGCGCCCCATGACGCACGACCTCATGAACAATATCTTCAAGGTGCTGGGCGTGAAGGTGGACCGGATCCTCATTTCCGACCTGCGCGACGGAACCTACTATGCCGTGATCTCGCTGACGGCGGGTGCCCGCCGCTACGAGATCGACGCGCGGCCTTCCGACGCGATGGCGCTGGCCGTGCGCACGGACACGCCGATCTTCGTGGGGGAGAAGGTCCTGAAGAAGTGCCCCGTGATCATGAAACCGATCAGCGAGGACGAGGTGGAGAAGTTTAAGCAGAACCTGCAGAACCTCAAGCCGGAGGATTTCTTCAAAGGGTTGGAATCCGGCCCCCCCGAAGAGGGAGAACCGCCGCGCGGCTGACGGGCCGGCTAGAAGAGCCCGCCTCCGTTCTCGATCCGTTTCTGGATTCCCAGAGCCACCTTTTGGGCCACGTCCACCTTGGGCAGGAGGTTTTTCCTGGCCCGCACGACCACCCTCACCGTCGAGGGGGTCAGCTGTTTGAGGACCACGACGACGTCGGCCTCCTGAATGCGGGCGTCCAGCCGTCCCCGTTTCGGGTTCTCCCGCTTGACCGCCCCCTGCTGTTTCACTTCCTCCCGCGCGGCGTTCCAAACTTGGTTCCAGGGACGGTCCAGATCCAGGACCACCGAGTCCCGGCTGATGGCATAGCCGGCCACTGCGCCGGTCGCCAACAGGACCGGCGCGCATCCGCCCAACAGCGGCAAGCACAGGAGAAAAAAGAGAAAGCGCCTCATGTATACTCGTAAGGGGAAACAGAGAACGAATACCATTTTATACAAGGGGTAAAGGCAAATGGCAATCCTGCGCATCCTGGAGGAGCCGGAGCGGTAGCGATGGAGGAGCCGAGGAAGTCCGCCACAGCCGAAAGGGCGGCCTCTCTCCCACCTCTGTCGGTCCTGCCGATGGCGGGCTTGCGCCCCATCGTTTTCGGCGAGCAGGCCTGCCGAGACCTGCAGCAGGCGGCCGGGAAGGAATGGGTGATCACCAACGGCCTGGGGGGTTATGCTTCCTCTACGATCCTGGGCATGAACACCCGCCGGTACCATGGGCTCCTGGTGGCGGCCACTCATCCTCCGGTCGGCCGGATCGTGGCCCTCTCCAAGGTGGAGGAGACCGTGGCGGTCGCCGGAGGGCGGTTCGAGCTTTCCACGAACCGGTATGAGAACGTGATCCACCCGGAAGGGTACAAATATCTCGCGGAGTTTCGCCTGGACCCGTGGCCCACCTTCCTGTTCCGGGTCGGGGAGATCCTGCTGGAAAAGACGGTCTTCCTGCTGCCGGGAGAAAACGCCGCGGTGATCGGCTACACCCTGCATTCGGCCGCCGGGCCGGTGGAGCTGACGGTCCGGCCGCTGGTGGCTCTGCGGGATTTCCGCCAGCTTTCCAGGGAGAACGAGGAGCTCAACCCGGCGGTCCAGGTCTCTCCCGATGAGTTGACCCTCCGTCCCTACGAGGACCTGCCGCCCCTGGTGATCCACCACAACGCGGAGATGGTGGAGCGCTCCTCCTGCTGGTACAAGAATTTTGAATACGACGAAGGGTCCGGCCGGCCCCGGGAAGACCTGTGGTCGTTCGGCACCCTGCGCTTCCTGCTGAAGGTCGGGGAGTCCTGCTCGCTGGTGGCCTCTCTGGGCCGGCGCGGGGTGGGAGACCTGGCCTTCCACCGCCGCCGAGTCGAGAACACGCAGAGGGTGGCCGCCCAGAACATCAAGGCCCCGGGATCGGGCCCCTTGGCGGCGCGCCTGAGCTGGACCGCCGAGAGTTTCTTCGCGCGGCGCGCGGAGAGCGGCCGCTCCGGGACCGACACGGTGCTGATGGCGGGGTTCCCCTGGTTTTCCCCTTGGGGCCGGGACGCGCTGATCGCCCTGCCGGGCCTGGCCTTAAGCACCGGGCGGATCGATCAGGCCCGCGCCGTCCTCCAGACGCTGGGTTCCCAGGTGAAGGGAGGGCTGATCCCGGTCCGGTTCTCCGAACAGGAAGGATTGCCGGAATACGACTCGGCCGACACTTCTCTCTGGTTCTTCTGGGCGGTCTGGCACTACTGGAAAACCACGAAGGACCTTAAGTTCATTTCCAAGAAACTGCTGGACCCCCTGCAGGAGATTCTGGAGGGGTACTTGGAGGGGACCAACTTCGGCATCGCGATGGACGAGGACGGCCTGATCCGCTTGAGTGACGAGGAGATGCCGCTCACCTGGATGGATGCCCGGGAGCCCTCGGAAGGGGAACTCCCCGGGCCGCCGATCACGCCGCGGGCCGGCAAGCCGGTGGAGGTCAACGCCCTCTGGTACTGCACGCTGATGATCATGGCCCATCTCGCCGAACGGCTGGGCCTCAAGCGGGTCCAGGCCTACGCGCGGCTGGCCCGGCTGGTCCGCCAAAACTTCTCGCGCAGGTTCGTTTCGCCGAAGGGGATCTTGTACGACCGGCTGACCGACAAGGGCCCGGACGCGGCGCTCCGGCCCAACATGCTGATCGCGGCGGGCCTGCCGTTCACGCCGCTCTCCCGGGCGCAGGGGCTGGCGATCCTGGCCGCCGTGGAGAAGCACCTGATGACGCCGGCCGGGATCCGCACGCTGAGCCCGGACCACCCGGAATACCGGGGACGTTTCGAGGGAGATCTTTTGTCCAAGGCGCGGGCGTACCACCAGGGAACAGTCTGGACCTGGCTGATCGGGCCGTACGCGAGCGCCTTAGTCAAGTTCCGGGGGCTCACGCGCGCGACCCGCTCCACGATCTCGGCCCAAATGAAGCCGATGGTGGCCCATTTGGAAGAAGGATGCCTCGGCTCCGTCAGCGAACTGTTCGACGGAGATGCGCCGCACCTGCCGCGGGGCGGGCTGTCGCAGGCCTGGTCGGTCGGGGAGCTGTTGAGGGCGATCCGGGAAGCCGGCTTGACGCAATTGTAAGTGGGAGGACGATTGGGATATACTAGGTTGCGAGGAGGGAGCAATCGGATGAAACGCAGGCCGCGTGGGTTCACCCTGCTGGAGTCCGTTGTTGGCATCAGCCTGCTGGCGCTGGTGGGTTTAAGCTTCGCGTATCTTTTGACCACCTCCCAGCGTTTCCTGGTCCAGAGCACGAACGCCGCCTCCAGCCAGACGGATGCCTCCTTCGCGGTGGAGCACATCAAGCGGAACTTGACCACCGCGACCAACATCGCTCAGCCGGCCGCCGGGACCAGCGGCTCGACGCTGGAGTTCACGTGGCAGCCGACCGCGGCCACCGCGGTACGGACGTCGCGCTACGAGGTTCAGGGGACCGATTTGCGGTTCATCCCCGACACGACGGCCGCGGGCACATTCGAGAGGATCGCGCAAGGGATCCAAACCCTCTTGTTTGATCGGTCCACGGCGGGAACGGTCGTCATCGAGGTGACGGCCCGCAGGACAAGCGGCGGGGATTCCCGGGATATGCGGATTGTGACCGCGATCAGCCCACGGGGGGTTTTCCAATGAAATTTTCAGGAGAAAAAGGGGTTGCCATGGTGACAGCCATCGTGCTGGCTCTCATCGTTTCCGTGACAGCCGCCGTGGTCTTGTCCCTGACGTTCCGCCGTTTTGAGCTTTCCGCTTTCCGGACGGACCATGCCGTCGCGGCGGGCACCGCGGAAGCCGGTTTCCAGTACACCTTCGCCCGGCTGGACCAAGATGCCGTTTTCCGCACGGCGGTGCAGAACAAGAGGACCACGTTGGGCCCCGCAGCCCGGCCGGGCGATCGGAGCGCGAGCGACTTCGCGGCGGAATACGTGCTGACCTGCGACGCGTCGGTTCCCGCCGCGCAGAGGGATGAGCTGGTGCCGGCCCTGCACATGGGGGCCGCCGTTGCCGGAAAGCACGTCACGCTGCGCATCCGTTTCTTCACGGCCGCGGATAGTCCGCCGTTTGCCGCGCGGCCATACCGCGTTCGTTCGTTTTCCAACTTCGGCACAGGACAACAATAAAATGATGAAAAACAGGAGATCTGAGGCGGGCGCCACCCTTTTGGAGATCCTCGTTGCGATGCTGGTCATCGGCCTGGTGGCGACCGGGATCGTCACCGCCTTCATTTTCAGCCGCAAGGTGACCTGGCGCTCCAGCACGGAGCTGTCCGGTGCCTCGCTGGTGACCGGAATGGCGGATGAACTGCGGGCAGCTGTTTCGGGTCCCACCGCCGCCGGCCTGACGCTGCAACCCGGGATCTATGTGGACCAGAACATGCAGAATCCTCCGGCTACTGCGACGCCGCTGGCGGCGCTGAACCTGCCGGACAATTTCCTGAGGTTCCAAACGGACGCCGGGACCGCCGGATCGACGGTCGCGGCGGACAACCATGGGGACGGCCGGCTGGTCGTCGTGGAGAACGTGGGCCAGGACCTGGACGGGGACGGCCAGGCCGGCTTGGACTTGAACGGGGATGGGACCACCGACCTCCGCCGGGTCCGTGTCCGGGTGAAGTTCACTTCGCCGAGCACCTAAAGCCCTAGAATTTCCAGCGGATTCCTGTAGAATAACTCTTTCGTGCAACGCACCATGATTTCCTCCCAAGAACCCGCAAAACTGACGTTCGACGGGAAGACGCTGGATCTGCCCGTCATCACCGGCTCCGAGCAGGAGAAAGGGATCGACATCGCCCGCCTGCGGAGCGCCACCGGTGCCATTACGCTCGACCCCGGCCTGGGCAACAGCGGCTCCTGCACCAGCGCCATCACCTTCCTGGACGGCGAACAGGGAATCCTGCGCTACCGGGGTGTCCCGATCGAAGAGCTGGCCGAGTCGGCCTCCTATCTTGAAACCGCTTATCTGCTGATCAACCGCCAGCTCCCGAACCGGCAGCAGCTGGACCGGTTTAAGATGGAGTGGGCGGCCCGCGCGGCATTGCCGGCCGGGATGGAGAAATTCTTCGACAGCTACCCGAAGACGGCCCACCCGATGGCGGTCCTCTCGGCGGCGGTGCAGATGCTCTCCGCGTACCACCCGGAGCTGACGAACGCGAATCCCACGCCGGCTCAGATGGAAGAGGTGATCTTCACCCTGCTGGGGGCTCTGCCGACGCTGTCGGCCTACGGGTACCGGAAAAGCAAAGGGGAGAAGGTACTTCCGCCGCGGGAAGGCCTTTCCTATACCGCCAACTTCCTGTACATGATGTTCGGCCGTGAGCCGGACGAGGTCTGCGTGCAGGCGATGCGGCAGATGTTCATCCTCCACGCCGACCACGAACAGAACTGCAGCACCTCCACGGTGCGGATCGTCGGTTCTTCCCGGGCCAGTGCCTTCACCTCCATCTCGGCCGGCATCGGCGCCCTCTGGGGCCCCCTGCACGGCGGGGCCAACCAGGCGGTGATCGAGATGCTGGAGGGGATCCATAAGAGCGGTGTTTCCTTCGAAACCATCTTGGCCAAAGCCAAAGACAAGAACTCCGGGTTCCGGCTGATGGGCTTCGGCCACCGGGTCTACAAGAATTTCGATCCCCGCTCCCGGATCATCAAAAAGGCCTGTGATCAGGTCCTGAACCGCTTGGGGATCCAAGATCCCCTGCTGGACCTGGCCAAGAAGCTGGAAGAAGCCGCGCTCAAGGACGATTACTTCGTTTCCAGGAAACTCTACCCCAACGTGGATTTCTACAGCGGCATCATCCTGCGCGCGCTGGGGATCCCCACCGAGCAGTTCACCGTGATCTTCGCGCTCGGGCGGATCTCCGGGTGGCTGGCCCATTGGAAAGAGATGCTGGAGTCTCCCGATTTTCGGATCGTCCGCCCCCGTCAGATTTACACGGGGCCCACGCGGCGTCAGTACCGTCCTCTCTCCGAGAGGCAGTAACCCCCCATGACCCCACCACCTCCATTCATGAAAAGAAGTTTCATGGTTCGGAACGAACCCGCCACGCCAATGGCGTGGCGAACGGAGGTGGTGGGGTGAAACGGAAAGTCGCTATCATCGGTGCCGGTAACGTCGGCGCCACCTGCGCCCAGCGGGTGCTCGAGCGCGGGCTAGCCGACGTGGCGCTGGTGGACGTGGTCGACGGCGTGGCGCAGGGCAAGGCGCTGGACCTGGCCGAGGCGGCCCCGCTCGAGGGGCACGACTGCCGGATCACCGGCTCCACCTCCTACGACATCCTCCGGGGGGCGCAGGTGGTGGTGGTGACGGCCGGCATGCCGCGCAAGCCGGGCATGTCCCGCAGTGACCTCTTGGAAGCCAACTCCAAAATCGTCGGCTCCATCATCCCGCAGGTGGCGGCCCAGTGCCCCGATGCGATCCTGATCACGGTAACGAACCCACTCGATACCATGACCTACCTCGCCTGGAAGCTCAGCGGGTGGGGACCCGAGAGGGTGATCGGAATGGCCGGCGTGTTGGATTCGGCCCGGCTCCGCTTCTTCGTCGCAGAGCGGCTGAACGTCTCGGTGCAGGATGTGGATGCGATGGTGATGGGCGGCCACGGCGACAGCATGGTGCCTTTGCCCCGCTATACTACGGTGAACGGCGTTCCTCTGCCCGAGTTTCTTCCTCCGGCCGAGGTGGAGAAGCTGATGCAGAGGACGCGCGACGGCGGCGCCGAGGTGGTGAAGCTCTTGAAGACCGGCTCCGCTTTTTACGCGCCGGCCAGCTCCGCGGCCGACATGGCGCAGGCGATCCTGAACGATGAGCACCGCCTCCTTCCGGCCTGCGTGCGGCTCTCCGGGCAGTTCGGCCTGAAGGACGTCTTCTGCGGCGTCCCGGTCCGGCTGGGCGCCAAGGGGGTCGAGGAGATCGTGCAGATTTCCCTGACCGATTCCGAGAAGGCCGCCCTCAAGGCGTCGGCCGAGGCGGTCCGCCAGGACATGCAGGCGGTGGACGCCCTGTTCCAGAAGGCCTAGCGTGCGCCTGCTGGAGCATCAGGCCAAGAAGATCCTCTCCCAGTGGGGGATCCCCATCCCCCGCGGCGCGGTGATCACCCAGCCCGCTCAGCTCTCCCCGGCCGTCCGGAAGGCCGGCGGCTTCCCGGTGATCCTGAAAGTCCAAGTCTACGCCGGCGGCCGCGGCAAGGCCGGCGGCATCGTAAAAGCGGCCAACCTCTCGAAAGCAAAAACAACCGCCAAGGAACTGCTTGCCAAGCGGTTGGTGACCCCGCAGACCGGACCGGAAGGGGTACCGGTTAAATCCCTGCTGGTGGAGCAGGGGCTGACGATCCTGAAGGAATATTACGTCAGCGTCCTGATCGACCGCTCCCGGCAGGCGCCGATCGTCGTGGCCGCCCGCGAAGGGGGGATGGCCATCGAGGAGCTGGCCCAGAAGAACCCGGAGGCGATCCTCACAACGCCGTTCGATCCTCTTCTCGGGCTCCGCTCCCATCACGCCCGCCGGATCGCCGGCTGGCTGGGTGTTCCGCCCGAACACCGGGAGACCGCCGTCCGCCAGCTGATGAAAATGGCGCAGGGATTTTTCTCCTCCGACGCCTCCTTGGTGGAGGTGAATCCCTGGGCCCTCACGAAAGAGCAGGGCCTGCTGGCGCTGGACGCCAAGATCACCGTGGACGACAGCGCGCTGTTCCGCCACCCAGAGCTGGAGAAGATCAAGACGGCCGATGCCGACACGCCGAGCGAGGCCAAGTCCCGCCTGATCGGGATCAACTACGTGGGGCTCTCCGGATCCATCGGCTGTATGGTCAACGGGGCCGGGCTCGCGATGGCGACGATGGACCTGATCAAACTCCACGGCGGCGACCCGGCCAACTTCCTGGATGTGGGAGGCGGCGCGGACGTATCCCAAGTGCGCGAAGCGTTCAAGCTGATCCTAGCCGACCGGAACGTGAAAGCGGTGCTCGTGAACATCTTCGGCGGGATCATGAAGTGCGACGTCATCGCGCAGGGGATCATCGGGGCCGCCAAAAGCGTCCGGATCAAGGTGCCGCTGGTCGTCCGTCTCGAGGGGACGAACGTGGAAGCCGGCCGGAAACTGCTGAAGGAATCGGGGCTCGGGTTCCTCACGGCGGCCGACATGGACGAAGCGGCCGAGAAGGTGGTCCAGGCGGCCCGGCGATGAGCATCCTCCTCGATAAGAACACGAAGGTCATCGTGCAGGGGATCACCGGGAAAGCCGGCTCCTTCCATGCCGCCCAGATGTGCCAGTACGGCACGCAGGTGGTCGGCGGCGTCACGCCAGGACGCGGCGGCACCCGCTGGCCCGCCCCGGCCGATGCCATCGAGGCGGGCCGGGGGAAAGGGCTTCCGGTCTTCGATTCGGTCGCGGAAGCCGCCGCCGAGACCGGGGCCACGGCCACCGCCATCTTCGTGCCGGCCCCGTTCGGCGCGGATGCCATCCTCGAAGCCGCCGAGGCAGGTCTTTCGCTGGTCGTCGTGATCACCGAGGGGATCCCGGCGCAGGAGATGCTCAGGGTGAAGAGTTGGCTGAGGACGCGGGAAAACCGGCCGGTCGTCATCGGCCCCAACGGCCCGGGTCTCATCACGCCGGGGCAGGCCAAGATCGGCATCCTGCCGGGCTACATCCACAAGCCGGGACCGGTCGGCGTGGTCTCCCGCTCCGGCACGCTCACCTATGAAGCGGTCTGGCAGTTGACCCGGCTGGGGCTGGGGCAATCCACCTGCGTCGGGATCGGCGGTGATTCCTTGCCGGGCACCGGGTTCGTGGAGATCCTGGAGCGATTCGAAGCCGACCCGGAGACTAAAGCGGTCGTGATGATCGGGGAGATCGGCGGGTCCGCCGAGGAAGAGGCCGCCGCTTTCATCAAGAAGAAGCTCTCCAAACCGGTGGTCGCTTTCGTGGCGGGTGCCACCGCACCCAAAGAGAAGCGAATGGGCCATGCCGGCGCCGTTATCGCCCAGGGCCAGGGGACGCACGCTTCCAAGATCAAGGCCCTCCGCTCTGCGGGTGTGGGGGTGGCCGACAATCCTGCCGTCATCGGAAAAACTCTGCAAACCGCGCTCGAAAAGCTCCGCGTCCAAGTTTAGCGTGTATACTAATGGGCGATCAGGGAGGGTTGCGCTGATGAGGACCCGTTACGGAAACACCCAACCAGTTTTCCTTGCTTCTCTTCTGTT
>Ga0209515_10000185_pt1 | contig 118959 bp, 111 predicted proteins | sample Subgroupgradi54m_FD_187454 | JGI IMG/M metagenome (GOLD analysis project Ga0209515, IMG submission 187454) | Subsurface groundwater microbial communities from S. Glens Falls, New York, USA - GMW60B uncontaminated upgradient, 5.4 m (SPAdes)... ... | reverse complement strand
GTCCCCTTGCCACTGGGGTTGAGGATCTCCACCGCCCGCTTGGCTTCCTGGGCCAGGGGTGGATCCTCGGTTTCACGTGAAACATTGGTGTCGGTCATGGCGACCTCGGTGTGAGCGGGAACGGCGGGCGGGTCAGCTATCGGGGGAGGCGACCCGGGGTTGGGTTTGCCGGATGCCTTGTTCTTGGGTGTCGCACCGTGATGGTCTGCGACAGGCGCTTCGGTGTGCGAGTACACGGTATCCGTACCGGTCCCGTCCTGTGTTCCCGAGGGCTGCGGGACGGGTGCGCGGCCTACTACAGCTGCACGGGCGGGTGATCCGGGAGGGGTGACGCCCCCATCGGCCGGTGCCGCCGATCGCGGGGCGCTGTCACCACGAGGATGCGGTACGGATTGACTCTCGGCTGCAGCCGCGGGAACCACTGGAGGGCCCGACGCGGTTTCACGTGGAACCCCCATCGACTCGTTGCCGTACCTGCCGGCGTGGCCATGTACGTCATCGTGATAGCTATCCTTCTCGCGCACCTTGCCAGTACCGTCCATTCAGGATGGATATGCCCGTTAACACGAGGCGTGCGGTTCAACGGGACAGCCGGGCAATCGAAACGCCCTTATCCGATTGTCTTGCCGCCACATCAACGGCGCGCGGCCAGCCTACGGCCCGCAGCAAAAGCAAGGCTACGGGTGCCCGCTCTCGCGGCTCGGAGAGCCTATCCCTCTCGCCCCGACGCCGGGGATCCGGAACGAGGGCTGAGCCCGACGGACCCAGGCGTTGGCAATTGCCGCCGGACCCCAGTCCATCGACAACTATATATCTATGATCGAGAGGCGGTCGTGAGTGTCTGAATAGCCGCGGATGAGTCGTCAGCCAGCGGTGGGCTGTTCTGGCTGGCGCGTCCCCTGCGCGGTCAGTAGCCGCCAACGGTCATCGGTTGCCACGTACACGTGGATGTAGCGGCACCCATGACGTCCACCAACAGGAAGTCGTCAGCGAGCACCTGGTCGAGGCCGACGCGGTCCGCGAAGAGCAACGCCTCGAAGAAGGAATGTTCGGTGGCCAGTACCGCAGCATCGGTCAGCGGGTGTTCGGGGTTCATCGCCTCGCCTCGCCGACCCCGTCGGCTGGACAAGGGGACGCGGGACAATCCGCAGCGCGGCCCAAATCCGCCGTCCGCCCTACGTCCGGGAATGGGCCGAAATCCGCGGCGCCGGGCACCTGGAGAGCCTCCACCTGCAACGCCACGCAGCCACGCTCACCACCGGCGCACGCCCGGATCAGGCGCGTCAGTCGGCAACACAGCGCCTCCCGCTCGCGCAGATCAGCCTCGACCTGAGTCAGCTTGGCGTGGGCGGCGTCCAGGATGTCCCCGGTCGATCGACTCTCGGACGCGTCGAGCAACTCGCCGATCTCGGCGAGACTGAACCTGGGGCTCTTCGCCCGGAGGATCCATGCGAGTCGCCGCTGGCTGGCTTCGATGTACCGGTGTCGTCCGGTCCGGTCGCACCAGGTCACGCCGCTCATGGCAACGACTCTACGACCCGTACCACGGTACGGATGAAGCTCGCGGATCGGCGGAGGTCAGCTGCGGCCGACGCCTCGCCGCAGCCGGCGGTGCACTGAGCCCGCGCCGGCACGGACCGGACCCGATCCCGCTGCGGCCGGCAGCACCAACCGCTCCCGCACCACCTCCACGACGGTCGTCGGGGGAGTGAGCGGATCCGGCCGACACTCCCGTACCACCGGGTCACCACCCCCGAGCCGACGAACCGCGGCGCCATGCAGAGCCACCTCCTCAGCGGCCGTGGTCCCCTTCAATGCGAGCAGCCGTCCGCCGACCTTGATGAGCGGCAGGCACCAGGTCGCCAACCTGTCCAGTGGCGCGACAGCCCTGGCGGTCACCACGTCGGCCGACGAGCGGAGTTCCGGGCACTCCTCGGCGCGGGCGCGGACCACCCGGGTACCGGTCAGTCCCAGCTGGGCCAGCACCTCGGAGAGAAACGTGGCGCGGCGGGCCAACGACTCGACCAGCACCACCGTGAGATCGGGCCGGGCCACCGCGAGCACGATGCCTGGCAGTCCGGCGCCCGAGCCGACATCAATCACGAGCGCCCCGATCGGGATCAGCTCGGCGGCGGCGGCGCAGTTCAACAGATGCCGTTCCCACAGTCGCGGAGCTTCCCGTGGCCCGATCAGGCCGCGCAGGACTCCCTCGGTCGCGAGCGCCTGACCGTACTGCTCGGCCAGGCTCATCCGGTCGCCGAAGAGCAGTTGCGCTACACCGCGTAGCTCGGCCGGAAGCTCGACAGTCATCTCCACCCGTCCTCGTGCCACGGCTGCCCCGATGGGCGAACGGCCTCTCCGACAACAGCGTCCAGAAAAAAGCCAGCGCCGCGCACGATCGTGCGCGGCGCCCGGACCCCGTACCCGCTCAGCTGACCGGGTGCACCACGATCCGCCGAGCCGGCTCCACACCTTCGGATTCGCTCTGTACGCCATCCATCGCGTTGATCACGTCGTGCACGCATTTGCGCTCGAACGCGCTCATCGGCTCCAGCCGCACCGGGTCGCCGTACTCCTTGACCTTCTCGGCCGCGTTCTTGGCGAGGGCGGTGAGCTCCTTGCGTCGGGTCGCGCGGTACCCGCCGATGTCGAGCAGCAGCCGGCTCGGCGTACCCGTCTGCCGGAACACCGCCAGCCGGGCCAACTCCTGCATCGCCTCGAGGGTGCTGCCGTGCGGCCCGACAAGCGCCTGCAGTCGACCACCCACCACCTCCACGACCGGACGCCCAGCCGATACAAGCTCGTCGATGTCTCCGTCGTAGTCCAGGATGTCGAGCAGCCCCTCGACATAGTCGGCCGCGATCTCGCTCTCGTGGAACAGCGCGGCATTGTCCGGCGAACGGTCACCGGCTCCGCCGGAGAGGGAACCACCCGACCGCGAACCGCCGGAGCGCGAACCAGCGGCCTGCGGAGCAACGTCATCGGAGTCGTCGGTTGCCGCAGCGTCGTCCGGGCCTTCGGCGTCCTCGGGGTCCTCATGGTCCTCGGGATCCACGACAGGCACCGACTCGAGGTCGGCCGGTTGGGTACTGATATCGGTCACGGGTCTCATCTCCGGTGTTTCAGGGCGCCGTACGGGCACCGTCGGGACGTCTCGTGGTACGACCTCGGGCACAGGGAGCGCTCCCGCACGGCGCTGCGACCCGGATCCATCGACTTCCGGAGCCTCGACGAAGGCCCGGTCGGCGCGACGAACTTGGCCGGCGCGGGATGCGCTGCGACCCAGTTACCGCTTCTTGGCCGTACCGCCCTTCTTGGGGTTGTTCGGCTTCGCCCCGACCTTGGGGGCCATCCAGCCGGAGGCCTCAATGCCCGGGATGGCGCCGTTGCTGGTGTCCTTCGGACCGGGCTTGGGGGGTACCGGCTTGCCGGCCGTACCAGCGGCACCAGCCGTACCCTTCCCGCCCGTGCCGCCCTTCGCCATGGCCGGCGGCGGGTACTTGCGAAGCACCCAGTGCTGCTGGCCGAGCGAGAACAGGTTCGTGGTGACCCAGTAAATGATCACGCCGATCGGGAAGAAGCCTCCGGAGATCAGCAAGGAGAACGGGACGCCGTAGAGCATCAGCCGCTGGATCATGCGCTGCTGTGGCTCCTCGGACCAGCCGGTCTTCTTGATCATCTGCCGGCTGGTCAGGAAGGTGGTGACAATCATGATGGCAACCAGTGCGGCTGCAACAACCTTCACGTTCGTGACGGAGGGGGCTTCCAACCCGAACTTCGCGAACTTCCCCAGGTCCACGGCCGAGGACTTGAAGCTCGCGGCGATCGGGGCACCGAAGAGCCGGGCTCTCGATGCGCTGTCGAATTGGCCTCCCGACCAGCCGTACAGGACCTTCCACGGCCCGGACGTGTCCGGGTTGACGTGGTGCAGCACGTGGTACAGCCCGAAGAAGACCGGGATCTGCAGGAACATCGGTAGGCAGCCCATCAGCGGGTTGGCCTTCTCTGTCCGGTAGAGCTCCATGAGCTCTTTCTGCATCGTCTCCCGGTCGCCCTTGTGCTTCGCCTGCAGCTCCTTGACCTTCGGCTGCAGCGCCTGCATCGCCCGCTGGGACTTGATCTGCTTGACGAAGACCGGGAACAGCACCGTCCGCACGGTGAGCACCAGGAAGACGATTCCCAGGATCCAGGCCCAGTTGGTACCCAGGAACGCAGCCTGGCCGACGATCTTCTCCCACAGACCGTGCCAGAACAGCAGGATCGCGGAGATCACGGTAAAGATCCCGGTCATGATCGAGCCGAAGAACTGCTTCACTACGCGGCTCCCGTCGCGTCAATGCGGTCCACGCGTCTGCGGGGCGCCCGCGGTGGCGGCACCGGGTCGTACCCACCCGGGTGGAAAGGGTGACAGCGCAGCAGGCGCCGCATCGCCAGGCCAAGTCCTCGAAACGCCCCGTGAGTCGTTACCGCCTCCAGGGCATATGCGCTGCAGGACGGATAGAACCGGCAACGCGCCGGCATCACCGGACTTACCCAGCGACGGTACGCGATGATCGGGAGCGCCATGATGCGGGCACTCCTGCTGCGCGGCTGCACCGGCGGAGGCTCACCAAAGACGCGGGACGACATCATCGTGGCTGCCCGCGGCGAGTGGTGCCGGCGGTCCGCCCCGACCGCGCTGACCTTCGCCCCGGCTCGGCGGCAGCTCCGAGCGCGGCGTCCAGATCGACTCCCAGCTGGGCATAGCCGCGCCCGGCGGCGGCGGGCGTGGCGCGGACCACCACGTCGGCGCCGACCGGCAGTGCGCTCAGCCGCTCACGCATCAGATGGCGCAGCCGGCGCCGGACCTGGTTGCGGACCACCGCACCTCCGACAGCCTTGGATACCACGAAACCGGTCCGCGCCACCGACGCTGCGGCCGCTGGACGGGCTCCGGTTGGCTGCTCAGCGGGGGCTGCGGTACCGGTGGGTGGGAGTACCGACGCGACGGGCGAGCTGGCGACGTGGACCACCAGGGCGCCGCGGCCAGCACGACGGCCGGCACGGATCGCCGCGGCGAACTCCGCCCGCCGTCGCAGTCGGTTCGCAGCCGCCAGCACCAGGTAATCCTCAGAACCGGATGACCGGTGCTCAGGCAGTGAGACGGGTGCGGCCCTGGGAGCGGCGGGCCGAGATGATCGCGCGGCCGGCCCGGGTGCGCATCCGCAGCCGGAAGCCGTGCGTCTTCGCGCGCCGGCGGTTGTTCGGCTGGTACGTGCGCTTGCTCACTGGAGGCTCCGTCGTCGTATGCTTCGCGGGCGGGTACCGACCGCGAAGCCACCTTACCAGTGGCCGCAGATCAGCCCCTCCACGGTACGCGGGTACCCACGACGGGGCAAACGCCGGCTCCGCCGTCAGCCGCCGGCCGGCCGTCTTGTGGACAGCGGTTGAGAGGTTGTGGACAACGCTGTTAACCTGCCCCTTTGCCTGTAGCAAACCGGCAGAACATTCGGGACCTCCCGGAGTCTCCCGACGGTCGGTCGGGCCAGAACCGACGAGGCGGTCGCTCGTTCGCCACGATGGGTCCGACTGTGCACCGGCCAGAAGCCGCTACGGCGAATGCACCAGGTCCGGCTCCACCGACAGTCCGTCGGTGGCCGGTGACTCGTTGATACACAAGTTGTGGATAACTTGTGGACTGCGCAATTGTGGGTCGGCGTCGTCGACTCGGCAGGGCCGACTCACCGCCGGCCGGAGTCCGCAGGTCGGGCTCGGCCTCCGCTTGTCGCTGCGGCAGTTGCCGACACAGGACGGGGCACGGAACGCAACGATCGAGAGGGTGGCGCACCATGGCCGAAACGATCGACCTGGGGGCGGTCTGGGCCGCCGCGACTGATGATCTCGCTGACGAGATCGTCTCGCCGCAGCAGCGGGCCTACCTGCGGATGACCCGGCTCCGGGCCATCGTCGAGGACACCGCGCTGATCTCGGTACCGGACGCGTTCACCCGCGACGCGATTGAGTCGCGACTGCGTCCCTCGATCACCGACGCGCTCTCCCGCCGGCTCGGCCGGGCGATCCAGGTCGCGGTGACGGTACGCCCGCCCGAGGACCCGACCACCGCGGGCACGGTACCCGCAGCAGCGCCCGCGGTGACCTCGATCCCGGCCACCTCGCCCGTCGTGCCGGCCGCCCGGGACAGTGGCGAACGCCGCTACGGCGAAGTCAGCCCCGACGACGGTGGCGCATGGGGAACCGCGATCCCGTCCGGCCTCTCCAGCCGAGCAGTTGACACTGCCGGGGTACCGGCCGACCAGCCGCCCCGGGGTGGCGGCGGGACCGGCCGCGACGACCGCCGCCCGTCCGGCACCGCGGACACCGCCGGCAACCGGCTCAACCCGAAGTACACCTTCGAGACCTTTGTCATTGGTTCGTCCAACCGCTTCGCCCACGCGGCGTCGGTCGCGGTCGCCGAGTCTCCGGCGAAGGCGTACAACCCGCTCTTCATCTACGGCCACTCGGGGCTGGGCAAGACCCACCTGCTACACGCCATCGGCCACTACGCCACGACGCTGGGCAATGCCCGTTTCGTCAGGTACGTGTCGACCGAGGAGTTCACCAACGACTTCATCAACTCGCTGCGCGACGACAAGACCAGTGCCTTCCAGCGCCGGTACCGCGACGTCGACATCCTGTTGATCGATGACATCCAGTTCCTGGAGAACCGCGAACGCACGCAGGAGGAGTTCTTCCACACCTTCAACACGCTGCACAACGCGAACAAGCAGATCGTGATCACTTCCGACCGTTCGCCGCGACAGTTGGCGACCCTGGAGGACCGGCTACGGACCCGCTTCGAGTGGGGCCTGCTCGCCGACATCCAGCCGCCGGACCTGGAGACGCGGATCGCGATCCTGCAGAAGAAGGCAGCTCAGGAGCGGCTCTTCGCACCACCGGACGTGCTGGAGTTCATCGCGTCCCGGATCGCCTCCTCGATCCGCGAACTGGAGGGCGCACTGATCCGGGTCACCGCCTTCGCCAACCTGACCCGCGCCCCGGTGGATTTGGCGCTGGCCGAGGAGGTGCTGCGCGACTTCATCCCGGACGGCTCCGGTCCGGAGATCACCGCCGACCAGATCATGGCGTCGACTGCGGACTACTTCGGAGTGAGTCTGGAGGATCTGCGTGGGCAGTCCCGTTCCCGGGTACTCGTCAACGCGCGCCAGGTCGCGATGTACCTGTGCCGTGAGCTCACTGAGCTGTCGTTGCCGCGCATCGGCCAGGCGTTCGGCGGGCGCGACCACACCACCGTCATGCACGCAGATCGGAAGATTCGTCAGCAAATGGCCGAACGGCGTTCGCTGTACAACCAGATCGCTGAGCTGACCAACCGGATCAAGCAGATCGCCTGACCGACGACTGCTCCGGGTCGCGGCGCGGCGTCAGACGTCGCCGAGCCGGAGTGGTCGAGCACCGAGCGGAGCGAGGGCCACGAGGTCAGGCCTCAGCGGCATCGCCTGACCGAGCGCACCGAGCGGAGCGAGGGCCACGAGGTCAGGCCTCAGCGGCATCGCCTGACCGAGCGCACCGAGCGGAGCGAGGGCCACGAGGTCAGGCCTCAGCGGCATCGCCTGACCGAGCACTCTCACCTTGGAGTCAGGCATCATCCACAACCTGTGGACGAAGACTGTGGACTTCGCTGTGGACGTACCCACACCGTGACCGCTCGGCGGACGGGGGGTGACGAATGGGTGAACCCCACTACCCTCACAGCACCCGGATTCCTTGCCCTGGCCCATCGGCCCTGGCCCATCGCGCCAGCCAGAACACCCTCATCTGACGGCTCGGCCATCCGGCCGCCGCTGATACGTCGGCTCGCACCTGAGGAAAAACTGTGGGACAGCGGGGCGTCGACGGTGGAAAACCTGGGGGTGCAGCGGGGACAACGACCGGGTCAGCGTGCCTGTGGATGACCGGGGCGTTCACCAGGGTGGTCATGCACAGCCTCCACGGGTCTTCGAAGCCCCCTTGAGCAGCGACAACACTAGTTGTCCCCAGATCACACACCACCTATGACGACGACTAGTTCTCTCTCTAGTACAAGAAAAAACAATCATCTGGTTGGGGAAAGCTTCGGTGCGTCCCGCCGGGCAGGCACCGAAGCTCCAGAAGCGGGAACCGCCGGGCCCATTGTGTGAATCTGGCCCGGACGCCATATGGTGCATAGGCACACCCGCGGGGGCGCCGCCTCTCGCGCACCCCCGACAACGACAGCTCACACGTCGACGCGGGAGGACCGCGATGAAATTCCGAGTCGAGCGCGACGCGCTCGCCGATGCCGTGGCCTGGACAGCGAAGAGCCTGCCCAGCCGGCCTTCTGTGCCGGTGCTCGCCGGCGTCATGCTTCGACTGGCCGACGGGCACCTGCAGGTGTCCGGGTTCGACTACGAGGTCTCCAGCCAGGTGACCGTGGACGTGCAGGCCGACGCCGACGGCGCCGCACTCGTCTCCGGCCGGCTGCTCGCCGAAATCACCAAGGCCCTGCCGGGCAAGCCGGTCGAGGTCGCCGCGGTCGGCTCACACGTCGAGCTCACCTGTGGCAGCGCCCGTTTCACGCTGCCCACCATGCCGGTCGAGGACTATCCGACGCTGCCGGCGATGCCGACCAGTGCCGGGACCGTCGACGCGGCCGCCTTCGCCGCTGCGGTCTCCCAGGTCGCGATCGCCGCTGGGCGGGACGACACGCTGCCGGTGCTGACCGGAGTGCGGCTGGAGTTGGAGGGGAGCACGCTCGCCCTGCTCGCCACCGACCGGTACCGGCTGGCCGTGCGCGAACTGCAGTGGAGCCCGGACGACCCGACGATCAGCCTGTCGGCGCTGGTACCGGCGAAGACGCTCGCAGACACCGCGAAGACGCTCGGACCCCTGGGCGGATCGGTGACCATCGCGCTGTCCCGGGGCGGGGTCGGCGAGGGGATGATCGGTTTCTCCGCGGGTACCCGCAAGACCACCTCACGGCTGCTCGACGGCGAGTTCCCGAAGGTGCGCGCCCTGCGGCCGGCGACGCACAGCGCGCAGGCGAGCGTGTCGGTGCCCGCGCTGACCGAGGTGGTCCGCCGGATCGCTCTCGTCGCCGAGCGGGCCACTCCGGTGCGGCTGTCGTTCAGCGAGGACGGACTCGTCGTCGAGGCGGGCGGCACCGAGGATGCGCGCGCCAGCGAGGCGATGGACTGCACGTACTCCGGCGATCCGATGACGATCGCCTTCAACCACCAGTACCTGCTCGACGGACTGGCCGCGCTGGACGCCCCGGTGGCGGTGCTGTCGTTCACCGATCCCAAGAAGCCGGCCATCATGGCGCCAGGGGTTGCCGATGCGCCGGGCGAGGCGGCGTCGGGATACTGGTACCTGATCATGCCCGTGCGGCTCGGCGGCTGACCGCGTTTCCCGGCAGTCGGTCCACTGTGGAGGTTTGAGATGCAGCTGGGACTCATCGGGCTGGGTCGGATGGGCGGAAACATGCGTGAGCGGCTGCGCGCCGCCGGGCATGAGGTTGTCGGGTACGACAGAAACGCCGAAATCTCCGACTCCACCAGCCTCGCCGACCTGGTCGGCCAGCTCACGGCGCCGCGGGTGGTCTGGGTGATGGTCCCCTCCGCAGTCACCGAGGAGACCATCGACGATCTGGCGGAGCTGCTCGGCGAGGGCGACATCATCATCGACGGCGGGAACTCCCGGTTCAGCGACGACGGCCCGCGGGCCGAGCGGCTGGCTTCGCTGGGTATCGGGTACCTCGACGTCGGGGTCTCGGGTGGCATCTGGGGCCGCGAAAACGGGTACGGGCTGATGGTCGGCGGCGGCGAAGAGCAGGTGCAGCGCTGCATGCCGATCTTCGAGTCGTTGAAGCCGGCCGGCGAGTTCGGCTTCGTGCACGCCGGCGGCGTCGGTGCCGGGCACTACGCGAAGATGGTGCACAACGGCATCGAGTACGGGCTGATGCACGCCTACGCCGAGGGGTACGAGCTGCTGACCGCCTCGGAGTTCGTCACCGACGTCCCTGGCGTGGTCCGGTCGTGGCGCGAGGGCACGGTGATCCGTTCCTGGCTGCTCGACCTGCTCTCCGCGGCGTTGCAGGGCGATCCGGAGCTGGCGGGCCTGCGCGGGTACGCCGACGACACCGGCGAGGGGCGCTGGACCGTCGAGGAGGGGATCCGGCTCGCGGTACCGATGAATGTGATCGCCGCGTCGCTCTTCGCCCGCTTCGTCTCGCGCCAGGAGGACTCTCCGGCGATGAAGGCCGTTGCTGCGCTGCGCAACCAGTTCGGCGGGCACGCGGTGAAGTCGGGCCCGGCGCCCGGCAGCACCACGAGCGACTGAATGTACGTCCGCCAGCTTGAGCTGGTCGACTTCCGGAGCTACCCGCGGGTCGTGGTCGACTTCGAGTCAGGCCCGGCGGTACTGGTCGGCGCGAACGGTCAGGGCAAGACGAACCTCATCGAGGCGCTCGGGTACGTGGCGACGCTGGGCAGTCACCGGGTCGCCACCGATGCACCACTGGTCCGGTCCGGCACCGCGCGGGCGGTGATCCGCACGACCGTCATGCACGAGGGGCGGGAGCTGCTGGTGGAGCTCTCCATCGAACCGGGGCGCCCCAACCGGGCCCGGCTGGGCCGGGCTGCGGTGACCCGACCACGCGACGTACTGGGTGCCCTGCGGGTGGTGCTGTTCGCCCCGGAGGATCTGGCGCTGGTCCGCGGGGATCCGGCCGAGCGCCGCCGGTACCTTGACGAGCTCCTCACCTCACGGCTGCCGCGCTTCGCCGGGGTACGCGCCGACTACGACCGGGTACTCAAGCAGCGCAACGCTCTGTTGCGTACCTCGTACCTGGCCCGCAAGACCGGTGGGGCGAGACCAGAGATGTCCACATTGGATGCGTGGGATGTGCACCTGGCCCGGTACGGTGCGGAGCTGGTGGCCGGGCGGCTCGAACTGTGTGCCGCGCTCGCACCGCTGGTGGCCAGGGCGTACGACGCGGTGAGCGCGGGCCACGGCGACGCCCACCTCGCCTACCACGGATCCTGGGCGGCGGAACAGCCGATCGCCGGTCTGAGCCTCCAGGATCTGCAGGAGCTGCTCGCCGCCGCCCTCGCCGCGGCCCGACCGTCCGAAGTGGAGCGTGGGATGACCCTGGTCGGCCCGCACCGCGACGACCTGCCGCTGACCCTGGGTGAGCTGCCGGCCAAGGGGTACGCGAGTCATGGCGAGTGCTGGTCGTTGGCGCTCGCGCTGCGGCTGGCCGCGTACGAGCTGCTGCGCACCGAACGTATCGAGCCGGTCCTCATCCTCGACGACGTCTTCGCCGAACTCGACACCGGACGCCGGGAACGCCTGGCCGGGCTCGTCGCCGACGCCACCCAGACGCTGGTCACCTGCGCCGTCGAGGCGGACGTACCGGCCGGGCTGCGCGGCGCACGATACGAGGTGGCCGGTGGGCAGGTGCGACGTGTCCGCTGATGGCCAGCCGCCCGGTCCGGCGCAGCCGTCGGCGGCCGGGGAGGCGGTGTCGGCGGCCGGGGAGGCGACCGGTCCGCAGCTTGCCCGCGCCGCGCTGGAGGCCGCCGCGGCGCGACGCAACGCGGCGAAGCCATTCCGCAGAACCTCCGCGTCCGGCCGGGAGTCCGCCGGGCGGGGCAGACGACTGCGGGGGTACTCCGGGGCCGGTCCGGATCCGCGCGATCCTCAGCTGCTCGGCTCGGTACTTGCCCGGCTGGTGAAGGCCCGGGGTTGGCAGGGCCCCGCTGCCGAGGCCAGAGTCCTGGGTGACTGGGAAAGGGTCGTCGGCGCCGAGGTCGCTGCGCACTGCCGGCCGGTGAAGTTGGAGGGTGGCGAGCTGACCATCGAGGCGGAGTCCACTGCCTGGGCGACCCAGCTGCGGCTGCTCGCCGGCCGGCTGCTCGCCAGCATCGCGGGCGTGGTCGGCCCGAAGGTGGTCACCAGGCTGCACATCCACGGTCCGGCGGCGCCGAGTTGGAGCCGGGGCCCGCGGCGGGTCCGGGGCCGCGGGCCGCGCGACACCTACGGCTGAACGGCCGGGGCGCTCGACAGGATCGGGGTAGTCAGACGGCTGTCCCGGCGGTCGATACGGCAACCCGATCATGGGGCCGGCATCGCGCGGTCCGCGGCGGGGCCGGCCGTGACGGGGCGCGAGGGGTATCAGGAGTCGGCGTAGACGGCGTAGCCACGGTCGGCACAGCGACGGTAGAACTGGGCGAGGATGGCGAGCTCGGTGGCGGTGAAGCTCCAGGGCGGCGGATTGCCCGCCGGATCCCGCAGTGCCGCCAACCGACCTTCGAGCCAGCGCAGCTGGTGCCCAGCCAGGCGGCCGTCGGCGAGCGCAGCCCGCAGTACCGTGCCGACCGTATCGAAGGTGACGTCTTCACCGTACGCCCGGTGGCCGTACACGAAACGTTCGATCCCGCCGGCGATCCAGGCGCAGCCGTCGGGGTCGATCACCGGGTCCTCATCTTCGGCCGCGGCGTCGGTGGCGTCCAGGACGCCGGCCAGGCCGAGCATCAGATCGACGAGTTCGGTGTAGCCGGTCACGCGTACCCTGCCGGTCCTGGCGATGTGGTCGGCGAGCGCTGCGGCCGGCCCGGGCAGCTCCGGCCTGGCGTCGACCAGCTCACCGAAGTCGATGAACTCGGCAGGCGCGACCGGGTCGTAGAAGCGCTGGGTGCGCGGCCAGTGCACCGCGACATTGTCCAGCCCCATGCCCGCCCCACCTCCGCCGTAGCCGCGCTCCCGGACACATCGCGCCGGAACATACGACACGCCAGGCGCCCAGCGCGACCCCCGGAACGGACAGCTTGCGATCGAGACCCGCCGTTTTGTGCAGAGTTGCCACATTGATAGCCATGTCCAAAGGGGTACGGGCCGGTTCCGCCGCCACGGCGGGCACCGTCCGACCGGGTGAAGCCCGCACTGAGCCTCCGCCGGACGGGCGGGGCCCGCCCTGAGCCGCTGTGCCGGACCGGGCGAGGCCCGGCCCGAGCCTCCGCCGGACCGGGCGGGGCCCGGCCTGAGCCGCTGTGCCGGACCGGATACGCCGGCGCCGCAGGGCCGGTCTGCCGTAGCGCTTCCTGGCTGGTCGCGGCGCGCCTGGCGCGTGGGGGGACTTGCGGACGGACGTGTTCGGGTGGCTACGGGGCACACAGGTGCTCCGAAAGGCCGCCCGGTGCGCCAGATTGTCGCGCCGGCACAGTAGGATCAGAGCCTGGAAACAACCGATCTCTACCTGCGCGCACGCTGCGGTGGTCGGCGCGCCAGGATCCACCGGCACCCCTCGGGTGTGCGTCGGCGTGTTCTGGCGTGCCTGCCGCTTCTGTGTGCCGCTCGACCCCGCCCCGCTGGCCGCCGACCGACGGCAGCCGCGAGGTGCGAGAAAGCGACCGAGGGTGGCAACGCCAAAGCAGCAGGGCGCTTACAACGCATCGTCGATCACGGTCCTGGAAGGCCTCGACGCGGTCCGCAAGCGGCCAGGCATGTACATCGGCTCGACCGGTGAGCGTGGATTGCACCACCTGGTCTGGGAGGTCGTCGACAACTCCGTCGACGAGGCGTTGGCCGGGCACTGCGACACGATCGTGGTGACCCTGCTGGAGGACGGCGGGGTACGGGTGGTCGACAACGGCCGGGGTATCCCGGTCGACATGCACCCGGTGGAGAAGCGCCCGGCCGTCGAGGTGGCGCTGACCGTCCTGCACGCCGGCGGCAAGTTCGACGGCAAGGCGTACGCGGTCTCCGGCGGTCTGCACGGCGTTGGCGTCTCGGTGGTCAACGCGCTCTCCACCCGGGTCGACGTGGAGATCAGCAAGGACGGGAACGTCTGGCGTCAGACGTACCTCAACTCCAAGCCCGCGGCCAAGTTGGACAAGGGCGAGGTCACCCGCAAGAGCGGGACCGCCCTGACCTTCTGGCCGGACCCGAAGATCTTCGAGACGGTCATCTTCAACTTCGAGACCATCTACCGGCGGCTGCAGGAGATGGCGTTCCTCAACCGTGGGCTGAACATCGTGCTGCGCGACGAGCGTCCGGTCGAGGGGACCGACACCAAGGAACGCGAGGTCACCTTCTGCTACAAGGGTGGGATCGCGGACTTCGTGCGGCACCTCAACCAGACCAAGACCCCGATCCACCGCTCGGTCGTCGAGTTCGGCACCGAGGCTGAGGGCATGTCGATCGAGATCGCGATGCAGTGGAACGAGTCGTACGGCGAGAGCGTGTACACCTTCGCCAACACGATCAACACCCACGAGGGGGGTACCCACGAAGAGGGTTTCCGGGCCGCGCTCACCGGCATCATCAACAAGTACGGCGCGGACAAGAAGTTTCTCAAGGGCGACGAGAAGCTCTCCGGTGAGGACATCCGGGAAGGGCTCGCCGCGATCATCTCGGTGAAGCTGGCCAACCCGCAGTTCGAGGGGCAGACCAAGACCAAGCTCGGCAACACCGACGTGAAGGGCTTCGTGCAGCGGGTCTGCAACGACCGGTTGGCCGACTGGCTGGAGCGCAACCCGGCCGAGGCCAAGATGGTCATCACCAAGGCGTCGGCCGCGGCCCGGGCCCGCCTCGCCGCCGCCCAGGCGCGCAAGCTGGCCCGGCGCAAGTCGCTGCTGGAGTCCGGCTCGATGCCGGGCAAGCTGGCCGACTGCCAGTCGACCGACCCGCGGGTCTCCGAACTGTTCATCGTCGAGGGCGACTCGGCCGGCGGCTCGGCCAAGCAGGGGCGCGACCCGAAGACCCAGGCGATCCTGCCGATCCGCGGGAAGATCCTCAACGTGGAGAAGGCGCGGATCGACCGGGTCCTCAAGAACAACGAGGTCCAGGCGCTGATCACCGCTCTGGGTACCGGAATCCATGACGAGTTCGACATCGAGAAGCTGCGGTACCACAAGATCGTGCTGATGGCCGACGCGGACGTGGACGGCCAGCACATCCGCACCCTGCTGCTCACCCTGCTGTTCCGCTTCATGCGACCGCTGGTCGAGTTGGGCCACGTGTACCTGGCCCAGCCGCCGCTGTACAAGATCAAGTGGAACAAGAAGGGCGACGACGCGCAGTACGCGTACTCCGACCGCGAGCGCGACGGGCTCATCTCCCTGCGCCAGCAGACCAGGCCCAACGCCAAGCCGGACGACATCCAGCGGTTCAAGGGCCTGGGCGAGATGAACTACCCCGAGCTGTGGGAGACCACCATGAACCCGGCGACCCGCACCCTGCTACAGGTCACGCTGGACGACGCGGCCACCGCGGACGAGCTGTTCAGCGTGCTGATGGGTGAGGATGTCGAGGCCCGACGCTCGTTCATCCAGCGCAACGCCAGGGACGTGCGTTTCCTGGACATCTAGGCGGGTCCATCCGGTGAGCGGGCGCGGGCCCGACCCGGAGCATGTCCACAGTAGACGTGTCCACAGTAGACAACGGTGACGAAGAGGACTGACGGGTGACGCAGACGACGGGTCCGCAGGACGACGGTCCGGAGGACAACAACCCTGGCGGAGTCGGGTTCGAGAACGGCCTGGCCGCCGCAGCCACGGGTGAGGGCCCCCGCGGCCGGGTCGAGCCGGTCGGCATCGAGGTCGAGATGGCGCGCTCGTACCTGGACTACGCGATGAGCGTGATCGTCGGGCGGGCCCTGCCGGATGTGCGGGACGGCCTCAAGCCGGTACACCGCAAGATTCTGTACGCGATGTTCGACAGCGGGTACCGGCCGGACCGCGGGTACGTGAAGTGTTCCCGTGTCGTCGGCGACGTGATGGGCCAGTTCCACCCGCACGGCGACTCGGCGATCTACGACACCCTGGTCCGGATGGCCCAGCCCTGGTCGCTGCGGTACCCACTGGTCGACGGCAACGGCAACTTCGGCTCGCCCGGCAACGATCCAGCAGCCGCGATGCGCTACACCGAGTGTCGGCTCGACCCGCTGGCCATGGAGATGCTGAGGGACATCGACGAGGACACCGTCGACTTCGTCCCCAACTACGACGGCCGCGCGCAGGAGCCCACGATCCTGCCGGCCCGCTTCCCCAATCTGCTGGTCAACGGCAGCGCCGGGATCGCGGTCGGAATGGCCACCAACATCCCGCCGCACAACCTGCGCGAAATCGCGGCGGCTGTGCAGTGGTGCCTGGACAACCCGGAGGTGGCGGAGCCCGAGACGCTCGACGCGTTGATCGGCATCGTCAAGGGCCCGGACTTCCCGACGTACGGCCTGATCGTCGGTACGACGACGATCGAGGAGGCGTACCGTACCGGGCGCGGTTCGATCCGGATGCGCGCTGTGGTGGATGTCGAGGAGGACGCCCGGGGCCGGGCCTGTCTGGTGGTCACCGAGCTGCCGTACCAGGTCAACCCGGACAACCTCGCCGAGCGGGTCGCCGAACTGGTCAAGGAGCAGAAGCTCGCCGGGATCGCTGACATCCGTGACGAGTCGTCCGGGCGTACCGGGATGCGGCTGATTCTGGTGCTCAAGCGGGACGCGATCGCCAAGGTCGTGCTGAACAACCTGTACAAGCACACCCAGCTGCAGGAGACCTTCGGCGCGAACATGCTGGCCCTGGTCGACGGGGTGCCGCGCACCCTGAACCTGGCCCAGTTCATCCGGCACTACGTCGCGCACCAGATCGAGGTGATCGTCCGGCGTACGGCGTACCGGCTGCGCAAGGCCGAGGAGCGCGCGCACATCCTGCGCGGTCTGGTCAAGGCACTGGACATGCTCGACCAGGTGATCGCTCTGATCCGGCGTTCACCCAGTGCCGAGGAGTCCAAGACCGGCCTGATGGAGCTGCTCGACGTCGACGAGCTGCAGGCCACCGCCATCCTCGACATGCAGCTACGGCGGCTGGCTGCACTGGAACGCCAGAAGATCATCGACGAGCTAGCCAAGATCGAGATTGAGATCGCCGACCTCAAGGACATCCTGGCGAAGCCGGAGCGGCAGCGCAGGATCATCTCCGAGGAGCTCACCGCGATCGTCGACAAGTGGGGCGACGATCGGCGTACCCGGATCATCCCGTTCGACGGCGAGGTCTCAATGGAGGACCTGGTCGCCCGGGAGGACGTTGTCGTCACGATCACCCGCACCGGCTACGCGAAGCGCACCAAGACCGACCTCTACCGCTCACAGAAGCGCGGCGGAAAGGGCGTGAGCGGGGCGACGTTACGCCAGGACGACATCGTCAGCCACTTCTTCGTCTGCTCCACGCACGACTGGATCCTGTTCTTCACCAACAAGGGCCGGGTGTACCGGGCGAAGGCATACGAACTGCCCGAAGCCAGTCGGATCGCCAAGGGCCAGCACGTGGCCAATCTGCTGGCGTTCCAGCCGGAGGAGCAGATCGCCCAGGTCATCGAGATTTCGAACTACACGGTCTCGCCCTTCCTGGTGCTCGCCACGAAGGATGGCCTGGTCAAGAAGACCCGCTTGGAGGAGTTCGACTCCAACCGCAGTGGTGGCATCATCGCCATCAACCTCCGTGACGACGACGAGCTCGTCGGCGCGGCGCTCATTGGTGAGGACGAGGATCTCCTACTGGTCAGCAAGAAGGCCCAGGCGATCCGGTTCAACGCCAACGATGATGCGCTGCGGCCGATGGGTCGGGCTACTTCCGGGGTAATAGGTATGCGGTTCGGCGACGGCGACGAGCTGTTGTCGATGGAAGTGGTCCGGGAGGGAATGGACGTGCTGGTCGCCACCGACGGCGGGTACGCCAAGCGCACGCCGATCGACGAGTACCCGCTGCAGGGCCGGGGCGGTAAGGGAGTGCTGACCGCCAAAATCACGTCCCGGCGCGGGGGCCTGGTGGGTGCCGTGGTCATCAACCCGGAGGACGAGCTCTTCGCCATCACCTCCAACGGTGGCGTCATCCGCACTCCGGTGAAGCCTGTACGCCGGACAAGAGATCGGAACACAATGGGGGTCAAGCTGATGGACCTCCCGGAGGGTGTAACCCTTGTCGCGATTGCTCGCAACGCTGACGAGCCGGACGAACAGGACTAACTCATGACGGAGACGCAGGCGCCGGGGATGGCCGAGGCAACGGCCGTACCGGTCGAGGGCGGGCCGGCGACGGCGCCGTCAACCTCGGCCGGGCAGTACCCGAGCGGGCAGTACCCGGCGGTCGCGACCGGTCGTGCGACGGTGGTGAGCCGGCCGCCGACGCCCTTCGAGAGCCCGACACAGCCGTCGGTGGACGCCATGTCCGCCCCCAGGTTCATCCGGCCACCGGGGATGCCGCCCCCTCCCGACTATCCACCGCAGGTTTCCGTCGATGCCGACGCCGGCCCGGTACCGGTGATCGGGGTGGGGGCCGAGGCTGGCTCGGAGGTCGGCGGCGCGACGTCGACCATCACCGGCCCGCGGACCAGGGGGCTCGGCACCGGTCGCCTCCCGGCCTCCAGCGCCCGGCTCGCCAGCGGTGCGGCCCGGGTCGCTGACTCGCTCCGCGGCGCCCGGTCCACCGTCAGTGCGGCGGCCGGCCGGGGCCCCCGCCGGGCCCGGCTCTACATCAAACGCATCGACCCGTGGTCGGTGATGAAGTTCTCCTTCGCCGTGTCGTTCGTGCTGCTCTTCGTGGCGGTCACCGCGACGGCGGTGCTGTACTTCGCGCTCGACACGATGGGCGTGTTCGACAGCGTCAACAAGGCGCTCGCCGATATGGTCAGCGCCGGCGGCGGCAACGCCAAGGATGGCGGCTTCAAGATCACCGCTAAGGGCGTCATCTTCGCGTCGGCCCTCATCGGTACCGTCAACGTCGTACTCTTCACCGCGCTGGCCACTCTGGGCGCGTTCATCTACAACGTATGCGCCGATCTCGTGGGCGGAATTGAGCTGACGCTCGCCGAGAAGGAGTGACATCCTGTTCCGGTACGCCGCCCTGGTGCGAGTGGAGCTTTTTGCGAGGGGCGCCGCGTACCGGCCTGGCTTGGGAGCGACGACGCGGGTACGGTAACGTGGCTTCTCGCGTCCGGTGCGTCCACGCCGGCAGCCACGGGGCTATAGCTCAGTCGGTTAGAGCGCAGAGCTGATAACTCTGAGGTCGCTGGTTCGATTCCAGCTAGCCCCACTCGCAGCACCTCGCCAGCCGGGCCGCCGTGGGTCGTCCGGCCCGTCAGTGAGGAGACCATCGATGCTCAAGAAGCTGATCGTTGTCGCCGGTATCGTCGGCGCCGCCGTCTTCATCGCCAAGAAGGTCAAGACGGCCAATGAGGATCGGGCGCTCTGGCACGAGGCGACGACTACCGCCGACCTGCGGTAGTCCCACCGAGGACGCCGAGGCGGGCTTTCCGCCATCGCCTGTTCATCCACGACAGGCTGCCGCGGTACCAACAGCGGCGACGCTCGGGTTATCCGGGGACGTAGCTCAACTGGCAGAGCACTGCCTTTGCAAGGCAGGGGTTAGGGGTTCGAGTCCCCTCGTCTCCACATTAGGTCCCCCGCGAACACTGCCCGTCAGTTGCGAACCCGGACCGAGCCGTGTACGCCGATTGATGGTTGGCGCGTCATCGCCTCTACCACAGGTGGCCCTGCAGCGTCTCTGGCCATAATTCGGACCGGTCGCTATTGTGGTCGTCATGGAGATCATACCGATCACCGAGGCCAAGGCCCGGATCGCTGAGCTTGCCGACCGGGTCGCTCGGGAGCACGACCATTTCACGATCACCCGCAACGGCCGTGCCGACGTGATGCTGATCTCGGTGGCTGAGTACGAGTCGATGCAAGAGACACTCGACCTGCTTTCCGACGACGAGGCCCTGGCTGATCTGCGCCAGTCGCGGGAGGATTTCTCGGCCGGCGACACGTTCACTGTGGACGAGGTCCGTGCTGAGCTTGAGCGCCGACGTGGTGGGGCGGCCTGATGCCCGCAGGCGACGAGCCGGCCCAGGAAGGCGTCGATGAAAGGCCTAGCTCGTACACGGTCCTGCTCTCCCGGCAAGCGCGGCGCAACCTGAGCGAGAACCTTCCGCTGGACGTGGCGATCGCGGCAACGGAAACCATCCAGAATGCGATCGCCGTCAACCCCGCACGGGTGGGCAAGCCGCTCGACGAGCCGTTTGACGGGTACTACTCGGCCCGCCGTGGCACCTACCGGATCATCTACCGGATCGACGAGGCCAAGCGCGTCGTAGAGATCCACTCGATTCGCCACCGCCGCGACACCTACCGCTCGTAGGGAAATCCCACGTCCGTGTCGTCATTGGCTCGCCGTCCCGATTCACTGACTCCGGTCATTGGGGTACGAACGCAGTTGACTCCTCTACATCGTAGAACTACTCTCCACCGTAGTTTGTTCGTACGCTGTAGAGGAGGAGATCCATGCTGCGGATCACCGGTGTGACCAAGGCCTACGGTGAACATCCGGTGCTTCGCGGGGTCGATCTCGACGTTGCCGCCGGCCAGATCCTCGGTCTGGTCGGGGCCAATGGCGCCGGCAAGACGACGCTGATCTCGATCGTTGCCGGGCTGTGCCGGCCCGACACCGGCACCATCGCTGTCGCCGGCATCGACGCCCTGGCGCATCCCAGACAGGTGGCCCGCCACCTCGGCCTGGCTCCGCAGGAACTCGGCATCTACCCGACCCTCACCGTGCGCGAGAACCTCTACGGTTTCGCCCGCCTCGCGGGGATCGCCGGCCGGGCCGCTCACGCCCGTACGCTCGAGGTGGCCGAACTCCTCGGCCTCACCGAACAGCTCGGGCGACGCGCCGACCAGCTCAGCGGCGGCCAGAAGCGCCGCCTGCACACCGGGATGGCCGTGCTCCACCGGCCGAGCCTGCTCTTCCTTGACGAACCCACGGTCGGAGCCGACATCCAGTCCCGCGCGGGCATCCTGCAGATCGTCACGACGATGGCTGCCGAGGGGACCGCCGTGGTGTACACCACCCACTACCTGCCCGAACTCGAGCAGCTGGACGCCGAGATCGCCGTGCTCAACGACGGGGTGATCGCCGTGCGCGGTCCCTGCCGCGAGGTCGTCGACGGCTGGGGTCGGGCCTCGGTCAGGCTCCGTTTCGCTGAGCGTGCACCGCAACTCGACGGCTGGACCGCGAACGGCGCCCAGCTCACGCCGGATCAGCCGGTCGTCGACCCTGGGGCGATGGCGGCGCAGACCCTGATCGCTCTGGGTGCCGATGCGACGCACCTGGTTGGGGTCGACGTGATCCGACCCAGTCTCGAATCCGCCTACCTGGCGATAACCGGCCGTCTCTTCAGTGCGGAGCCCGACAATGATCTCGCGGCGTAGTCTTGCCATCGCCCGTACCAGCACCCAACTGCTGCTCAGCGACCCAGCGCCGATGATGGTCACCATCGCGATGCCGCTGCTCCTGGCGCCGTTTCTGGTACCGGCAGCCAAGGCTCAACTGCAGCTCGCCGGGTACGCCGCAGCCAACGGCAGCGAGCAGATCATTCCCGGGGTGGCGGTGCTGTTCGCTTTTCTCAGTACCCAACTGGTCGGCACGCTCTTCTTCCGGGAGCACGCCTGGGGCACCTGGGACCGGCTGCGCGCCAGCCCGGCGACCGGCGCAGACATCGTGCTCGGCAAGGTCGCGCCGCTCTACCTCGTGCAACTTGTACAACTCTGTGCGCTCCTGAGCGCCGGCCGGCTGCTCTTCGGGTACCGGCCCAATGGGTCGGTGCTGGCCCTGGCTGCCGTGGTCGCCACCTTCGCGGCGATGCTCGTGGCCTTCGGCGTGATGCTCGTGGCGGTGTTCTCCACGATGGACCTGGCGCTGGTTCTCGGTAATCTCGGGGGCATGGTGATGGCGGGGCTCGGCGGCGCGCTGGCGCCGGTGTCGTCACTGCCGCAGTGGGCCCAGACCCTCGCGCACGGTTCGCCGGCCTACTGGGCGATGGACGCGATCCGTGCCATCACCCTCGATCACGCCGGTCTGGCGGACGTCGCCCGTCCACTCACCGTCCTGCTCCTCTTCGGCGCGGGGTTCTCAGCGGTCGCGGCCTGGCGGTACCGCCCGGCTACGGTCAAAGTCGGGACGACGTGACCCGACCCGGTGGTAGTGACGCTCAGTTGCCGCAACGCCCGACCCGGCCGGCCCTGACGCGTGACTACATCGTGCGCACGGCCCTGGCCCTGATCGACCGGGACGGTGTCTCGGCGCTGTCGATGCGCAAGCTCGGCGCCGAGATGGGGGTCGACGCGATGGCGATCTACCACTACGTACCGAACAAGGCGGCCCTGTTCGACGGGGTGGTGGAGCTCATGTGGTCCGGGGTGCAGCCGCAGGCCTTCGACCCGGCGCTGCCCTGGACCGAGCAGGCCGCGGCCGCGATGCGGGCGTTCCGGGCCGCGCTGCGGGAGCACCCACGGGCGGTGCCGATCGTGGGGACCAGACCCGCGGTCACGCCGAGCATGCTCGACATGCTCGACCGCTCGCTGGGGTTGCTGACCGGTGCGGGACTCGGCTCCACCGAGGCAATTGACCTGATGAACTGCCTGGCCGCGTACACGATCGGGCACGTGCTGGCCGAGGTCGGCGAGCCGGTCGGCGGCGAGGGGACCCCGCCTGAGGCGGTCTACGCGGCGCTGACCCCGCAGACCCATCCCCATCTCGTGGAGGCGTTCATGAACGGCTACGGCTACCGCCCCGACGAGCAGTACGAGGCCGGGCTCACCGCGTTGATCGCCGGCTGGTCCGCAATGGCGGGCACCCCGGCGCGCCTGGGAGATCCGGACTACAGAGAAACTACAGCGTGACCGTCGAGCCTGAGCACGTGCGAGAGATCGTGCTGTTGTCTGATGAGCGCATCACCGCGCTGCCGGCCCAGGAATGCGGCGAGCCGCTGGTCGACCTGCGGGACTTCCCGGAGTTCTGGCTGGACAAGCGACTGGCCGACTCCGGCGGTGCCTTCGCGCATTTACGTGTTGGCGTGGTCGACCGCTTGGCGGAGGCCCAGAGCCTGCTGCCGGGGGGAGTGCGGCTGCTGGTGGTGGAGGGGTACCGGCCGCCGGGGCTGCAGGAGACCTACTTCGCGGAGTACTCGGCGGAGCTCCGGCTGGCGAATCCGCAGTGGCCGGCGGAGCAGGTACACCGCAAGGCGAGCCGGTACGTCTCGCCGCCGGAGGTGGCCCCGCACGTCGCCGGTGCGGCGGTGGATCTGACGCTGTGTACTGACGACGGCGAGGAACTGCCGATGGGTACCGAGGTGAACGCGACTCCGGAAGCCAGTGCGGGTGCCTGCTACAGCGGGGCGGCCAACATCGCCACAGATGCCCGGGAGAACCGGCGGATCCTGACCGGGGTGCTGGCTGCCGTCGGAATGGTCAACTACCCGACCGAGTGGTGGCACTGGTCGTACGGCGACCGTTACTGGGCGTACACCACTGGGGCTCCTGCGGCCCGGTACAACCACGCGGCGCGGTGGGACTGATCCGTTCGGAGGTGGCCGACGCCGTAGCGTCCCGGTAGCTTACGCACGACTGTGCGGAGGCGGTCGGAAGGCTAGGCGGAGGGTTCGTGGAGTTCCGGGTACTCGGCTCGTTCGAGGTGTGGGCCGATGGTCGACAGCTCGAATTGACCGCGGCCAAGCAGCAGGCGCTGCTGGTCACCGGGGTACTCGACGCGAACCGGGTGGTCTCGGTGGCCCGGCTGGTGGACGCGATCTGGGGCGACGATCCGCCGAACACCGCTGCCGCGCTGGTCCAGACATACGTGCACGGGCTGCGCCGCCTGTTGCACCAGCCGGACCAGCCGCCGGTCATCGCCACCCGCCCACCCGGCTACCTGGTCCGGGTGGAGCCCGGCCAGCTGGATCTGCACACCTTCGAGCGGTTGCTCGCCGAGGGACGCGCCGCAGCGGCACAGGGCGATGACCGTGCGGCCGCGCAGGCGCTGCGGGCCGGGCTGACGCTGTGGCGGGGTCGGGCGCTGGAAGGCCTCCAGACTCCGGTGCTGCGCAGCGAGTCGGCCCGCCTCGAACACCTGCGGATGTCCGCGCTCGAGGAGCGGATCTCCGCCGAACTGCGGCTGGGCCAGCTCGCCCCGCTGGTCGCCGAGCTGACCGGGCTCATCGCGGCCCATCCGTGGCGGGAGGGGCTGCGCGGGCAACTGATGTTGGCGCTGCACGGGTTGTCCCGCCAGGCTGAGGCGCTCGATGCGTACCGGGAGGCCCGCGCGGTGCTCAGCGCCGAACTGGGCATCGATCCCGGCGCCGAGCTGCAGGGGTTGCATCAGGCGATCCTGCGCGGCGATCCCCCGCAGTACCGGCCGGTCGCCGAGGCTGGCCCGAGTGTGCAGCCCGGCGGGACGGGGGCGTTGACGGTAGGTCCCGGGGGGCTGATCGAGGGCTCGGGGCCCGAACTGGTGCCGGTCCGGACCATCCCGTCCCAGTTGCCGCCGGCGATCGCGGATCTGACCGGACGGCAGTCCGAGATCGCGAAGCTGCGCGAGGCGCTCTCCTCGGCTCCGGAAGCTGACCACCCGGTGCTCTGCGCGATCTCCGGCAAGGCGGGCAGCGGGAAGACCGCCCTCGCGCTCTCCGTCGCGCATCTGGTGCGCTCGACCTTTCCCGACGGTCAACTCTTCGCCCGGCTCCAGGGCGGCGACCCGGGATCCGCCGCGGTGCCGCACGACATCGTCGGCGCGTTCCTGCGGGCGCTCGGAGTCGACGCGGCGCGGCTACCGGAGGGCGTCGAGGAGCGTACGGCCCTGCTGCGCAGCCTCCTCGCCGAGCGCCGGGTGCTGATCGTGCTCGATGACGCGGCGTGCGAGGCGCAGGTACGCCCCCTGTTGCCGGCCCATCCGGGCTGCGCGGTGCTGGTGACGAGCCGGACCGCGCTGGTCGGACTGGACGGTCGGGCCGCGGTGCCGCTGGACGTGCTGGACGCAGTGGACGCGACAGCGCTGCTCGGGCGGATCGCCGGGCCGGATCGGGTGGCCGCCGAGCCCGCCGCCGCTGCCGAGATCGTGGCGCTCTGTGGCGGGCTGCCGCTGGCGGTACGCATCGCCGGCGCCCGGCTCGCCAGTCGGGGCCAGTGGCCGCTGTCAGTGCTCGCGGCTCGGCTGCGCGACGGGTACCGCCGGCTCGACGAACTGACCGCCGGGGACATGGGCGTACGGGCCAGCCTCGAGTTGAGCTACCGCGGCGTCTCGGAACCTGAGCGCGCGGCGTTCCGGGCGTTGGGCGCGCTCGGGGTGCCGGACTTCTCCCCGTGGCTGCTGGGCCCGCTGCTCGACATCGGCGTCGCCGACGCTGAACGGCTGGCCGACCGGCTCGCCGACGCACAGCTGCTCGACCCGGCCGGCGTCGGCGCTGACGGGGAGATCCGGTACCGGATGCACGACCTGATCCGGTTGTACGCCAACGAACGGGCCGCCGCCGAGGAGCCTACCGACGCCCGCCGGGAGGCGCTGACCCGGGTACTGTCCTGCCTACTGGTGATCCTGGAGGAGGTCTGGGCGCGTACCGCCAGCGGTGCGGTGCGCCGGCGTCCGCTGCACGATCCCGAGCACTTGCCCGCTCCGAGCCGTCCGGTGCCGGCCCCGGTCAATGGCGACGCCTGGCTGGAGGCTGAACGCTGGACCCTGGTCGCCGCGGTGGAGCGCGCCAGCGAGTTGGGACTGCACGGGCCGGCCTGCGACCTCGCCGCGCTGCTCTCCTCATCGCTGCGAATCCACAACAGATTCGACGAATGGTGGCGTACCCACGATGCCGCCCTGGCCGCGGCCCGGGCTGCCGGCGACCGCCGCGGTGAGGCGGCACTGCTCTTCGGCCTCGGCCAGCTGCGCTACGAGCAGGACCGGTTCGAGGATGCCCGGGTGTACTTCGAGGCTGCGCTTTCGATCAGTGCCGAGATCGCCGAACCGTACTGCGAGGCGGGCTGCCTCACCGCGCTCGCGACTGTCCACAGTGAACAGGGTAGGTTCGCCGAGGCGCTGCAGCTGCTGCCCCGCGCGATCGCCATCTGCCGCGAGGTCGACGACTCCGACACGTTGGCCGAAGCGGCGTACCGGGTCGGGTACGTGCACCGCGAGGTCGGCCAGTTCGCTGAGGCGCTGTCCGCTTCGCAGGAGGCGCTGGAGCTGTACACCGCGGCGGGCAACCGTCGGGGCGAGGGGCTGACCCTGCGCTCGATCGGCCTGGTACACCGGGCGGTCGGCGCCCTCGACGAGGCCCAGGAGGCCTTCGAGCGCGCGGTGGCGGTCTTCTGCGACACCGGTGACCGGCTGCTGCAGGCGTACAGCCTGCAGTCGCTGGCGAAGGTGCACATCCGGCAGGGGCGCAGTGTGCGGGCCCGCAAGCCGCTCGCCGAGTGCCTGGCCATCTGCGAGGGGCTCGGCGACAGTTTCGGTACTGCGTTGATGCTGCGGACGATCGGGGAGCTGCACCTGGCCGAGGGCGAGCTCGACCAGGCGCTGAACTATCTGACCGCAGCCACCGCCCGGTGGGAACTGTTGGAGCTGCCGCTGTTCCGGGCGCGTACCCAGCGGGACCTGGCTGAGCTGCACGAGCGGCGGGGCGATCGGGACGCAGCGGCTGCGGTGCGGGCCATGGCGTTGGAGACGTTCCGCGAGTACGGCAGCCGCGAGTACGACGAGCTGTCCCGCGCGTACGGCGCCGCCGAGCCGGGCAGCGCCTTCGGCGCTGACCTTCGGCCGGCTGAGCCCGGACCCCCTTCCGACTGACCTGCGCGCAGCCGAAGCAGCGGGACCGCTCGCGGCTGACCGGGTGTCGACGGGTGAATTCGACGGGGTGTAGGCGGCCTATTTCCACGGCCTGACCGTGCAGCTGTACGCCTACACCGGCGATCTCGGCCAGGCGCAGGACCTGGTGCAGGAGGCGTTCTGTCGAGGCTGTCCCGGTGGGACAGCCTCGACAATCCGGTTGCCTGGGTGGCCGACCTGTCGCGCGGCCGCGGTGCAGTACGGCTACAGCGGAACTGAAGTGGGCCCGGCGATCCTGGTGTTGACGACGAAAGCCGGTCCTCTTGCGGCGGGTGTGTGATTGTGGGTGGCGTAGTCCAGGTAACGGGGGACTGCGCCGCCCCAACGGGGGCTACGCCGCCCTCGTGCCATGTCCTACCCTGCAAGAACGCCCGGATCATCAGCACGTTCAAACATCCTGGTACGGATCATCACGGTGGGTCAGGAGTAGACGATGCGGGTACAGCGGGGTAGGTCCGCCGCGCGGGTTGCGGTGGTCGTGATGGCGGTGGGGCTGCTGGCCGGTGCGGCTGGCTGCACCACCAACAAGAAGGCCGACGCGGGCGGTACCTTCGTCATCGCCGGTGCGGGCGACCCGAAGAACTTCGACCCGATCTTCAATGACGACGGCGAGTCCTTCCGGGTCATCCAGCAGCTCTACGACACGCTGATCCAGAACAAGCCGGGTACCGCCGACGTGGAGCCGGGCCTCGCGCAGAGCTGGGAGCGCGACATCACCGGCAAGGTGTGGACGTTCCACCTACGCACCGCAGTGAAGTTCGCCGACGGGACGCCGTTCAACGCCGCGGCGGTCTGCGCCAACTTCGACCGCTGGTACCAGATGAAGGGTGCGGCGGCCCAGGGCAACATGAGCTACTACAGCGACCTCTTCGAGGGCTTCGCGCACAACGAGGTGGAAGATCTCGGCGACCCGCTGTACAGCCGCTGCGCGGCGACCGACGACGCCACCGCGGTGCTGACGCTCAACCGGTACAAGGGAGCCTTCCCGGCCGCCTTCACGCTCGCCTCGTTCTCCATCTCCAGCCCGACCGCGCTCGCCCGGTACGACGCGAACAAGGTGACCCAGGTCGGCGACGCCTTCGAGTTCAACGACTACGCCAACCTTCACCCGACCGGCACCGGTGCGTTCACCTTCGGCGGCTGGGACAAGTCGACCGACGAGATCACCCTGCTGCGCAACCCCGACTTCTGGGGGGTCAAGGCCAAGGTCGAGAAGGTGGTCGTCAAGGTGATCACGGACGAGACCACCCGCAAGCAGGAGCTGCGCGCCGGTACCGTTGATGCCATTGACTTCCCGGCCCCGGCCGACCGCAAGTCGTTGGCGGATGCCGGTTTCCACGTGCTCGCGCGCCCCGCCTTCAACGTGCTCTACCTGGGCATCAACCAGAAGGCCGACCCGAAGCTGGCCGACCTGCGGGTCCGGCAGGCGATCGCGTACGCCATCAACCGCCAGCAGTTGGCGAGCACGCTGGGCCCAGCCGGCACCCAGGTGGCCAAGGAGTTCATGCCCAACACCCTTTCCGGGTACGCCGACGACGTCGTCGAGTACTCCTACGATCCGGCGAAGGCGCGCGACCTGCTCGCCCGGGCCGGGGCGCAGAACCTGGCGCTGGACTTCTACTACCCGTCCGGGATCTCCCGGCCGTACATGCCGTCGCCCGCGGACATCTTCCAGGCCATCGCCAAGGATCTGGAGGCGGTCGGGATCCACGTCACCGGCGTGCCGCGCCCGTGGAATGGCGGCTACCAGTCCGACATCATGCGGCTGGGCAAGCACGGCCTGCACCTGTACGGCTGGACCGGCGACTACAACGATCCCGGCAACTTCGTGGGTACCTTCTTCGGCCGGCCGAAGCTCGACTTCGGCGACGAGGCGATGACCGACATGTTCACCCAGATCGCCGCCGCAAGCTCCGAAGTGGACGATGCGAAGAAGAAGGCGTTGTGGCAGCAGGTCAACCGCGACGTGATGGCGAAGTACCTGCCGGCGGTGCCGATCTGGCACTCGCCACCGGCAATCGTGACCTCGAAGAAGATCAGCGGTCTGGTCCCCTGCCCCGGTACCGACGAGCGGTTCAACACGGTGGAGAAGCACGCGTGACGTCGCGCAGCGCGGGGTGAGCGCGGCTCGGGGTGAGCGGTCATGATCCGCGTGATCGTCCGCCGGCTGCTGCAGCTGGTACCCACCCTGTTCGGCCTGTCTGTGCTGCTCTTCTTCTGGCTGCACAGCCTGCCCGGTGGCCCGGTGGAGGCGATGCTCGGTGAGCGGGCCACCCCGGCGAAGCGGGCGCTGCTGACCCGCGCGCTCGGATACGACCAGCCGATCTGGGTGCAGTACGGCAAGTTCGTGCAGCGCCTGGTCACTGGAGATCTCGGCGTCTCGACCCGGACCGGCGACCGGGTCGTCGACGTGCTGGGCCGGGCCTTCCCGGCGACCGTCGAGTTGACCGCGTTCGCGATGGGATTCGCGGTGGTGCTGGGCATCCCGCTGGGCTACCTCGCCGCGCGGCACCGCGGCCGACTGCTTGACCAGCTCGTCGGAGTCGGCACGCTGGTCGGCGTCGCGGTGCCGGTCTTCTTCCTCGGGTACCTGCTCAAGGACACACTGACCCAGCGGCTGCACTGGTTTCCGCCCTCGGGGCGGCTCTCCACCGGCCTCGACACCATCCACGCCACCGGCTTCTTCGTCCTCGACGGCCTACTCAACGCAGATCCGGGCGCCTCGGTCGACGCACTGTGGCACCTGATCCTGCCGGGGCTCACCCTCGGCGTGATCCCGCTGGCGGTGCTCACCCGGATCACCCGCGCCAGCGTGCTGGACGTGCTGAACGAGGAGTACATCCGTACCGCTGAAGCCAAGGGACTGCGCAACTCCACGATCCGGCGCCGGCACATCCTGCGCAACGCCCTGCTTCCGGTGGTGACCAGCACCGGTCTGCTCACGGGCAGCCTGCTCGCCGGCGCGGTGTTGACCGAGAAGGTGTACAACTGGGGCGGCCTCGGCTCGCTGATCTCCGACTCGATCACCGGGAGTCGGGACTACCCGGTACTCCAGGCGATCATCATGCTGGCGGCGCTCGTCTTCGTCGTGATCAATCTGGTGGTCGACCTGTGCTACGCCGTCATCGACCCCCGGGTGCGCCTGCCATGAGCCGGTGGCGGGCCGCGCTGCGCCGGTTGTCCGGCAACCCGTCGGCCGTCGTGGGCGCGGTGATCGTCGGCGGCTTCCTGCTGGTCGCTCTCTTTGCCGGGGTACTCGCGCCGCACAGCCCCTACCGCGAGTACCTGATCAGCGAGGTCCGGCTCGGCGAGAGCCAGATTCCCGGGCCCCGCTCCGGATTTCCGCTCGGCGCTGACGAGCGTGGGCGCGATCTGTTGTCCCGCCTCATCTACGGCTCCCGGCAGACGCTCTTCGTCGGCGTCGTCGCCACGCTGATCGGTCTCGTCGCCGGTGTCGCGCTCGGGGCGGTCGCTGCCGGGGGCCGGAGCGGGAGCGCAGGTCGGGCCGGCCCGCGCGGGTGGGTCGACGTGGTGGTGATGCGGATCGTTGATGTCGCGTTGTCGCTGCCCGGTCTGTTGCTCGCCATTTCGCTGGCGGCGCTGGTCGGTCACGCCAGCCAGTGGACGGTGATCGGCGCGGTGGCCGCCACGAACGTACCCGTCTTCGCCCGGCTGCTGCGCGGCTGCGCGCTCGCCCAACTGGAGCGGGAGCACGTGTTGGCCGCGCGGGCGCTGGGCGTGAAGCAACGCTGGATCGTGCTGCGACATGTGCTGCCGCATGCGCTGTCGCCGGTACTGGCGCAGGCGACGCTGACCCTGGCGACGGCGATACTCGATGCGGCGGCGCTGTCCTTTCTCGGGTTGGGCGATCCGGATCCGGCCCGGGCCGAGTGGGGTCTGATGCTCGGCGACGGGCAACGGTTCTTCGAGATCCGCCCGGAGCTCGCGTACTACCCCGCACTGGCCATCATCGTCGTCGCGCTCGGCTTCATGCTGCTCGGCGAGGCGATGCGGGAAGCCATCGACCCGAGGAACCGGTAACGGCGCCGGCCGCCTCGGCCCAAGACACGAGACGGCCGGCACCCTCTATCCAGGCGGCCCGACCCGATCAGCCAGCCCGCCGGCCAATGATCGTTCCGGTGCGAGTCACCAGGTACCCGGCATCCGGGTTGCTACGGTGGGCGTGACCTGGCAGTCCAGCACAGCACTCCGAGCCCGGAATGCGCGTCTGCCTGAGGAGCACGATCCCCGTGAATAGCACAGAGGAGTGGCTGACCCGCTCCGGTGGGCTCGCCGGCCGGCTGCGTGGCCTGCGCCGCCGGGCCAACTACACCGGGCAGAGCCTTGCAGGTGGGCTGGGCTGGGCCCAGCCCAAGGTCTCGAAGATCGAGACTGGCAAGCAGATGCCGACGGCCGAGGACGTCGCCGACTGGGCGCGCGCCTGCGGTGCCGACGACGACACGACGCGGGAACTGCAAGACATGCTCACCGAAGCAAGGGTCATTCGTCGACAGTGGCGCCAACAGGGCGTCCACCTCCTTGACTCGGACCCGGGCGAGGTTGACGCGTCGGTCGCCGCCCGGATGCGTCGCCAGGAGGTGCTCTACGACTCGTCGCGGCGATTCGAGTTTGTCGTCACCGAGGCCGCGCTTCGGCTGGTCTGGTGTCCCGCGGCGGAGATGCTTGCCCAACTCGACCGGCTGATTGGTGTGACGACGGGTCCTCCGCACGTCTGGTTTGGGATCATCCCGTTCGGGGTGGAGTTGCCCACTGTGGCACAGAACAGGTTCGTCCTTTTCGACGACCAGGCCATCGTGGAGGGCTATGTCGACGAGACGACCTATCACGGTGATGACGCGGCGGGTTTCGCGAAGGCGATGGATCTGTTGATGGCCGAGGCGTGGACCGACGAACAGGCGCGCCGGTTGATCCTGCGCGCGATGCAGGATCTTCGGCGGACACTGTGACGCAGCGGCGATCGGCAATGCTGGGACCGCGTCGCGGTGCCGGACCGCTGCTGGAGGTCCGGGAGCTGAGCGTCGTCTTCAGCGGGCGGAGCGAGGAAACGGTCATTGCGGTCGACGGGGTCAGCTTCACCGTCGAGCCGGGTCAGACCGTGGGTCTGGTTGGCGAGTCCGGCTGTGGCAAGAGCGTGACGGGTCTGGCGATTGCCGGACTGCTATCCGCGCGGGGCAACCGGGTCGGCGGCCAGGTGGTCTTCGCGGGGCGCGACCTGCTGGCGTTACGGGCAAAGGAAAGGCGCGACCTGCGCGGCCGGGAGATCGGCATGATCTTCCAGGATCCGTTCGCCGCGCTGAACCCGGTACTCCCGATCGGGCTGCAGGTCGCCGAGGTTTTGCAGCGGCACCGGGGCTGCGACCGTCGGGGCTCCATGCGTAGCGCCCGGGAACTGCTGGACTCTGTCGGGATTGCCGACCCGGACCGGCGGCTGCGGGAGTACCCGCACCAGATGTCCGGGGGGATGCGGCAGCGGGCGCTGATAGCGATGGCGCTCGCCGGCCAGCCGAAGCTGCTGATCGCCGACGAACCGACGACTGCGCTCGACGTGACCGTGCAGGCCCAGATCCTCGACCTGCTGCGGCGCGTGGTCGAGCAGACCGGCACTGCGCTCCTGGTGATCACTCACGACCTCGGGGTGGTGGCGGGTCTCTGTGACGAGGTGCACGTGCTGTACGCCGGCAAGCTGGTGGAGTCCGCTGAGCGGCACCGGCTCTTCGCGACGCCACGACACCCGTACACGCACGGGCTGTTGGGCGCGGTGCCGCGGCTGGACTCGCCGCGCGGCCAGCCGCTGAGCCAGATCCGCGGCTCGATCGCAGACGCGCCCGGGTGGGCGCAGGGCTGCGCCTTCGCGCCGCGCTGCGACCGGGTCGTGGATGCCTGCCTGACAGGTACCCCGCCGCTGAGCACCGGAGCCGGGCAGGCCTTGCGCTGCAACAACCCGATGCCGGTGGAGGTGCCGGGGTGACTGATCAGTCCACAGTGGAGTCTCCGGTGGTGCCGGAGCCGCAGCCGGCGCAGCCGCTGGTCGAGCTGCGCGAGCTGACGGTGCATTTTCCGGTCCGCGCCGGCCTGCTTCTCGGCCGTACGGTGGGACTTCTGCGGGCCGTCGACGGGGTGAGCCTGTCCATTCCGCGGGGCACCAGCTACGGCCTGGTCGGGGAGTCCGGGTGCGGCAAGAGCACGCTCGCCCGCGGACTGTTGCGCCTGGTCGAGCCGACTTCTGGCGAGATCCTGTTTGACGGTACCGATCTGCGACAGCTGAACAACGAAGCGATGCGGCGGATGCGCCGGCGCATGCAGCTCGTGTTCCAGGACCAACTCTCCACTATGGACTCGCGACAGAACGTCGAGTCCTTGCTGACCGAGGGGTTGCGGGCACACGGCCTGGGAAACGGAGCGGTAGCGGTCTCGGCGCGGCTACGCGACACGCTCAATGCGGTCGGACTGCCGGCGGGCGTACTGCGCCGGTACCCGCATGAACTCTCCGGAGGGCAGCGTCAACGGGTCGGCCTCGCCCGCGCGCTGGTGCTCCAACCCGACCTGATCGTCGCCGACGAACCCGTCTCCGCGCTGGACGTGTCGATCCAGGCGCAGGTGCTGAACCTGCTGGCGGAGTTGCAGCGGACGCTGCAGCTCACCCAGTTGGTGATCTCGCACGATCTCGCGGTGGTACGCCACATCGCCGATGTGGTGGGCGTCATGTACCTGGGCGTACTGGTCGAGGAGGCGTACTCCGACGAGCTCGCCGCGACGCCGCTGCACCCGTACACCCGTGCTTTGTTGTCGGCGGTGCCGGTGCCGGATCCGACGGTGGAGGACCGGCGCGAGCGCATCCTGCTCAGCGGCGACCTGCCCTCGTCAACTGACCCGCCATCCGGATGTCGGTTCCACACCCGGTGCCCGTGGGTACGGCCGACCCGGTGTGCCGATGAACGCCCCGAACTACGGGAGTTGCGCCCCGGACACCGGGTGGCCTGTCACTGGGCGCAGGAGTTGGCCGTGTCAACCACACAGGTCAGCGGCCGGGGTGGCGGCGGTTGGATTTGCTGACAGAATGCGGTCCACGGGTACGGACGGCGGACAGGGGTACGGCAGATGCGCTGGCGGAGTTTCGTGGCTCTGGGGGACAGCTTCACCGAGGGCCTCGACGACCAGTACCCGCAGAGCGAAGACTTCCGGGGCTGGGCCGACCATGTCGCGCAAACCCTCGCTGGGGCAGCTGCCGCGGCGGGGGGCGAATTCCGGTACGCCAACCTCGCCATCCGCGGCAAGCTGCTCGGCGGCGTCATCGATGACCAGGTGCCCGTCGCGCTGCGGATGCGCCCCGATCTGGTGAGTTTCGCGGCCGGAGGCAACGACTCACTACGGCCCGGCTTTGACGCCGCCGCGCTGGCCACCCGCTTCCACGACGTGGTTGCGCTGCTGCGCGGCGGAGCCGGCGACGCGGACAGCGGCACCGGCCGCAGCAACGGGCACCGTCCGGACCTGATTCTCTTCCGCTTCATGGACTACGCGCGGTTCCTGCCGGTCAGCAGGACGATCCGGCCGCGGATCGAGGCGATGAACGCGGTGGTGGACGAGGCCGCGCAGCGCAACGGCGTGTACCTGGTCGACCTGGAGCGCGACGAGGAGTTCGCCAATCCGCGACTGTGGAGCGAGGATCGGCTGCACCTGGCCGCGGCGGGGCATCGCCGGGTCGCCGCGCACGTGCTCAGCGCGCTCGGGGTGGCGCACGATCCGCAGTGGCTCGCTGCGCCCGAGGCGCCCGTACGGCGTTCGTGGCCGGCGGCCCGGGTCGCTGATGCCCGCTGGGCGGCCACCTTCCTGGTGCCCTGGCTGACCCGGCGGTTCCGTCGCCGCTCCTCGGGCGACGAACTGAGCGCGAAACGCCCGGAACTCGCGCCCTGGAGCTAGGGCACCTCTTCGGGGAGCGAGAGCAGGTGGTCCAGTACGGCGCTGAGCCGGGAGTGGGCCATCGCGATGCACGAGTCGGCGGCGCCGTAGTAGAGGCGGAGCTCGTCAATTTCCGGGTCGTGGACCAGACCGCTGGGGAACACCACGTTGGGTACGTCGCCGACCCGCTCGTACGGGGCGTCCGGCCCGAGTACCCAGTTCTGGGTACGCCGCAGTACCCGCGTCGGGTTCTCCAGATCGAGCAGCACGAAACCGACCCGGTAGATCGCGGTGCTTACCATCTGCTTGACGCCGTGGTACGCGACCAGCCAGCCCGCTTCGGTCTCGATCGCCGGTGGTCCCATCCCGATCCGGGCGGCGTCCCACCAGGCACCCGACCGGGAGTGCATCACCGGCTCCGGGGTGGTCCACGACCGCAGGTCATGCGAGCGGGAGAGCCAGACGTCGGCGCGTGCACTCATCACCGACACCGGTCGGTGGAACAGCACGAAGTGGTCGCCGACCCGGCGCGGCAGCAGCGAGGCGTTCTTGTCCTCCGGCGGCATCACGATGCCGAACGGCTGGACCGAGCAGAAGTCCTCGGTCATCGCCAGCGCCACGCACGGCCCGCCCGGCCCGTACGCGGTGTACGCGATGACGTACCCGCCCAGTTCGGCGACGTAGGTGATCCGGGCATCCTCAACGCCCCAACAGGTGCTGGGGTCGCCGGGGTCGTCGGCGATCAGCGGCTTGGGGTCGACCCGCCACCCGGTCCGGCCGTCCGCGCTGCGCGCCACGGTCAGGTGCGAGATGCCCCGACGGTCCTCGACCCGGCACAGCAGGATGGTCTCGCCGTTGTGCAGCACCGCGGCGGGATTGAAGACGCTGTTCATCGGGTACGGCCAGTCGCTGGCGCTCAGCAACGGGTTGTGCGGATCCCGGTGGAACAGCTCTGTGTCGTCGGAAAGCATCAGTCAGGGTCTCCGTGGTGCGTTCGCGGGTGCGGGTGTTTCGTGGAGCACAACCCGGTCGACCGGACCCCGCCCGGCGCCGGAGTCGGGCAGCGTTGCCAGTCCGGCGCCGACCAGACTCATCAGCGCCTGATGGTACGCCAATGTGGACTCCGCGCCCTGGTTCTCGTTGGGCGCGGCCGACGACAAACCGTCCCGGCAGCCGCCGGTGGCGTCGGAGTACAGCCGCGCGCCGGCCCGGTTACGACCGAGGAACCAGGCGTACGCCCAGCCGGCGAGTTGGGAGTACCGGGTCTCGTGGGTGTACTGCCAGGCAGCCACCAGCGCCTCGACGCAGGCGCCGGCGTCGATGGGCTGTTCGTCGCCGTCGTCGTCCCAGCTGGTCGGGGCATCCGCGTGCCGGTGCCACGAGTTGCCGACCACGCGCAGGATGCCCGCGCCGGTGGGACCCGTGGTGAGGCCGACGTGGTCGAGGTACCAGTCCAGGGCATCGAGTGCGCGGGCCGCTGCCCGGGCGTCGTCCAGGCGGATCGCGGCCGCCAGCATCGCCTGCGGCAGCCGGGCGTTGTCGTAGGTCAACTCCAGTTCGAACCAGCGCCACCCGGGCGCCCGGGTCCGGATGGCGAGCAGTGCTGCGTCCAGCCGGGCCAGCAGCGGTGCGATCTCGTCGGCCGGGCGTTCGCCGTGGACCAGACCCAGCAGGGTGTACGCCGCAGTGCGCAGCCCGGTGTCGGCCAGTACGCCCGCGGCCGGGGCCAGCGTGTCGAGCAGGGTGGCGGCGGTACGGCGCAGCTCGGCGGGGCAGGCCGGGCTGCCGGAGATGACGCCGAGCGCCCAGGCCGCGCGGCCGACGTGGTCGCCGAGGTGCGCGGAGTCCTGCCAGCTGCCGTGGTAGCTCATCATGTTGTGCAGGCCCGGGCCGGACCAGGGCCGGTACGCGGCGCCGAGGAAGCCGACGCACTGGTGTACCCAACGCCTGGCGAGCGCGGTCTGCCGGCCCAGTGCCAGCAACTCGACGGCGACGATGGCCAGGCGCGCCATGTCGTCCACGCAGTACCCGGACTCGGGGTCGGGTTCGCTGCCCCGGGCGAACTGGATGATGCCGAAGTCGTCGGTGAGCTTCTCCAGCTGCGTCAGCCGCAGCGCCGGGGTGGCTCCGAGCGGACGGGTACGGCCGGTGCCGGCGGTGGCCCGGGTGGCTGTGGCCCGGGCCGGTCCGGCGCCAGCGACCGCCCCGGTCAGCACCTCGCGGACGAGCGCGGCGAACTGTACCGCCACGGCTGGCCAGGTGATCCGGGCGCCGATCGATTCGGCCGCCGCGGTGGCCGCCGCGAGCGCATCCGGATGGTCGAGCAGGTTCAGGATCGCACCGGCGAAGGCGGGTACATCCGCGCAGGGCACCAACGTTCCGGCACCGCCGCGCAGCATGTCCTCGGCGTACCGGTAGGACGAGGAGACCGCCGGGCGGCCGGCCACCAGGGCGAAGGTCAGCGCCCCGGAGCAGGTCTGTTCCGGTGAGCGGTACGGCGTGACGAAGAGCGTGGTGTGGTGCAGCAGTGCGGAGAGTTCGGAGTCGGTGAGGAACGCGTCGACGAAGTGCACCCGGCCGGTCAGCCCGAGCTGCTTGACCTGGGCGTGCAGGCTGTCCCGGTAGGCCTCGCCGGAGTGCCGGGCGACCTCGGGGTGGGTGGAGCCGGCCACCACGTACTGCGTCTGCGGGTGGTGTTGCACCACCTGGGCCAGCGCGTCGATCGCGAGGTCGATCCCCTTGCCGGGGCTGAGCAGGCCGAACGTGGTGAGCGTGGGTTTGTGCCGCAGTCGGGCAAGGAGTTGGGCCAGCTCCGGGCGTAGCGTCGACGGTTCGGGGGGTTGCCGCAGCACCAGCGGTGCGCCGTGCGGCACGACGGCAATCTGGTGTCCGGCCGCGATCCGGGTGTTGATCACCATGTTCCGGGCGGTCTCGGTGAAGACGGTGACCCGGGCTGCCTGGGCGCAGAGCGCCCGCAGCGTGCTGGCCTGCCCGGGGGTGGGAAGGGACAGCACGGTGTGCAGCGTGACCAGGTAGGGGATGCCCCGCTCGGTGAGCGCGGCGGCGAGCGCCAGGACGTGCGCACCGTCCGGGCCGCCGAAGATGCCGTACTCGTGCTGGATCAACACGACCCGTACGCCGGCCGCGTGCAGCGTCTGCGCGGCGGCCGCGTAGTCGGCGGCCACGTCCTGGCGGATCGTGGCAACGACCTCGTCGGGGTACTCCAGGCCGTCACGGTCGATGGCGACGACGACCGTACGCAGGTCGTCGGTGGCCGTGCCGACCGCCTTGCGGACGTCGGCGGCGTAGGTGGCCAGCCCACACCGCCGGGGGGTATAGGTAGAAACGATCGCCAAACTGGGTAGATCGGCGCAGTACGACATGTCGTCAAGATACTCGTCAGAGGTGCTCCGGGTAGGAGTACTTCGATATGACGGAAACGCATCTTCTGTCACAACAGGCTCCTTCTGTCCCGCCGATACCAGGCCGAGCAGTGAGGAGAGGGTGCGACGACCCAGGTGAAGATACGAGTCAATGGGATACATGTCCCGAGCCTCACCGGTGCCCCGCTCCGCCGCCAGGGTCTGAAGTCACGGATAAGGCAATCCACAGGAGGTTTGAAACTTTGGGCAACGGGTCGCCTTGATCACAGCGCCCTGGTGGTTGGGGCCGTTTTGTCAGGCGGTGGCCGGCGTTGCCCATGAACGATCGTTCAGCTCGCTCTTGACGTTCGGTTACGCTGGCCGGATGACGGTGGAACAGCCGGTGGCCCGGCGGACACCTGCCCCGCGGCCGCGACGCCGGTCGCGGCGGGAGGAGATCCTCGAGATCGCGGTGGGCCTCTTCGCCTCCCGGGGGTACTACGGCGTCTCCATGGACGATATCGGCGCGGCCGCTGGCGTCACCGGCCCGGCGCTCTACCACCACTTCGCCGGCAAGGAGGCGATGCTCGCGGCGGCGCTCAACCCGGTCAGCGAGCAGCTCCTGGCCGGCGGTCGGGCCCGGATCGGGCAGTACACCGATGATCCACAGGCCGCGCTGGCCGCACTGGTCGACTTCCACGTCGACTTTGCGCTAGCCCACCCCGCGGTGATCGCGCTGCACCTGCACGAGCTGGACCGGTTGCCGGATGAACCCCGCCGGGCAGTGCGCCGGCTGCAGCGGCAGTACGTCGAGGAGTGGGTGAACGTGCTCACCGCGCTGCGCTCCGACCTCGATGCCGCAGAGGCGCGGGTGCTGGCGCACGCCGCGTTCGGCCTGATGAACTCGACTCCGTTCCTGGGCGGTGAGGTGGACCGCGAGCGCCGCGCCGAGCTGCTGCGCGTCGCCGCGCTGGCTTCGCTGGTCGGCTGACGCGCCCACCACGCCGGTCTGTCCACAGGGGATCACCGCTCCCGTCCACAGCCTTGTCCACAGCCTTGTCACCGCCCGACACTGTTAGGAGGCGACCGTGATCGGCTCGCTGCTCATCGCCAACCGGGGCGAGATCGCCCGCCGGATCATCCGTACCGCCCGCCGGCTGGGCATCCGCACGATCGCGGTCTACTCCGAGGCCGACGCGACGCTGCCATTCGTCACAGAGGCTGACGAGGCGGTACTCGTCGGCCCGGCGAACCCCGCCCTGTCGTACCGCAACACTGAGGCGATCCTCGCGGCGGCGAAGTCCACCGGGGCTGAGGCGATCCACCCGGGGTACGGCTTTCTGTCGGAGAACGCCGACTTCGCCCGTACCGTCGAGGCCAGCGGCCTGGTCTGGGTGGGGCCCGGCGCCGACGCGATCACCGCAATGGGCGACAAGATCAACGCACGGAATCTGATGGCCGCGGCAGGTGTGCCGGTGGCCCCGGGCACCACGGACCCGGCGCACAGTGTCGAGGCGGCGCTCACCGAGGCGGCCCGGATCGGCTACCCGGTGATGGTCAAGGCCGCGGCCGGTGGCGGCGGGATGGGGATGGCGCCGGCCGTCGATGACGAGGCCCTGCGCACCGAGTACGACAAGGTGAAGGGCTTCGCCGAGCGGATGTTCGGCGACGGTTCGGTGTTGATCGAGCGCTACTACCCTCGGGTACGCCACATCGAGGTGCAGATCCTCGGCTGGCAGGACAGCGCAGGTGACGGTCACGTAGTTGCCCTCGGCGAGCGGGAGTGCTCGGTGCAGCGGCGCAACCAGAAGCTCGCCGAGGAGTCCCCGTCGCCGGCTGTGGATGGCGCCCTGCGGGAGCGACTGTTCGCCGCGGCGGTACGGGCCGGTAAGGCGGTCGGGTACCGCAACGCGGGTACCGTCGAGTGCCTGCTCGACCCGGGTACCGGCGACTTCTTCTTCCTGGAGATGAACACCCGGTTGCAGGTGGAGCACCCGGTGACCGAGTGCGTCTACGGGGTGGACCTGGTCGAGGAGCAGCTGCGGGTGGCATCCGGGCTGGCTCCGTCCTTCGACCCGGACGCCCTGGTGGCGCGCGGGCACGCGCTCGAGCTGCGGATCAACGCCGAGGACCCCAAGCGGTTCCTGCCCGGGCCGGGGGCGATTACCAGCTGGGTCGAGCCGACCGGCGAGGGGGTTCGCGTGGACAGTGGCTACGCCGCCGGGACGACGGTCACGCCGAACTACGACTCCCTGATGGCCAAGTTGATCGTCTCCGGGCCGGACCGGTCCACGGTGCTGGAGCGGGCGAAGGCGGCGGTCGCGGCATTCGAGATCGTCGGGCCGAAATGCAACCTGCCGTTCTTCGCCGAGCTACTGGAGAACCCCGAGTTCGTGGCCGGCGACTACGACACCGGCATCGTGGGCCGGATGCGGTAGCGCCCGCCGGAGCTGCTGTCATAGATGGAGCAGCTCCGTAGGGTGCTGAGGAGGTACCCGGCTCCCGGTCGCCCGAGGAGTCGCCGACAGAGGGGGTCGAGCGGAGATGGCCGGACTGCCGACGGAAGGGCTGCCTGCCGCCGTGGAGATCCGCGAGGTCGGGCTACGGGACGGGCTGCAGAACGAGGCGCCGGTACCGACGGCGGCGAAGCTGCGCCTGCTCGACGCGCTGGCGGCGACCGGCGTACGGCGGATCGAGGCGGTCAGCTTCGTGCACCCGGCCGCGATCCCGCAGATGGCCGACGCCGACGAGGTGTGGGCAGCCGTCGCGGCCCGTGCCGTGGCCCATACCGCAGCCGGGTCGGGGTCCGGGGCGCCCGGGGTGCGGTACTCGGCACTGGTACCCAACAGTCGGGGCGCCCAGCGGGCACTGGCCGCGGGCTGCCGGGAGATCGAGGTCGTCGTCTCCGCCTCGGACACCCACAACCGCCGCAACGTCAACCGTCGCACCGCGGAGTCGCTCGACGACATCGCCGCGCTCATCGACGCCCTGCACAACAGCGGGGCGACCGCCGAGGTGATCGTGGCGACCAGCTTCGGCTGCCCGTTCGAGGGGGACGTCGACCCGGCCCGGGTGCTCGCCATCGTGGACCGGGTGCTGGCCGACGGCGCGGACCGGATCGGGCTCGGCGACACCACCGGGATGGCCACCCCACGCCGGGTGGTCGAGGTGGTCGCGCCGATCCGGGACCGCCACCCGGACACCCCGTTGCTGCTGCACTTCCACAACACCCGCGGGGCGGCGCTGGCCAACATCCTGACCGCGCTGCAGTTGGGCATCACCGAGTACGACGCGAGCGTGGGTGGGCTCGGCGGTTGCCCGTACGCGCCCGGTGCCACCGGCAATGTGGCGACCGAGGAGGTCGTGCACCTGCTGCACGACCTGGGTATCGAGACCGGGATCGATCTGGAGGCGTTGATCGGGGCGGCCCGGCTGGCGCAGGAGATCGTCGGCCGCGAGCTGCCGTCCGGAGTGCTGCGCGCCGGACCACGCATTCCTCGCGTTCCCCGGCCGGGCGAGATACCCTAACGATCGTTAACCTCGGTGCCGGGCGGCCCGGTCTGAGGTCCGCTCGGTTTGAGGGCCGCTCGGTCTTGAGGCCGCGCGGTTTGAGGGGGCTTGCGGTGGCGCTCGACGATGAGGCGTTGCGGCAGCTGCGTCAGCGCGTACTGGCCGGCGGCGCGGAAAAGTACCATACCGCGAATGCGGCCAGGGGCAAGCTCTTCGCCCGGGAACGGGTGGCGCTGCTGGTCGACGAGGGATCGTTCGTCGAGGACGGCCTGTACGCCAACGCCCTCGCCGAAGGCCTGCCCGCCGACGGGGTGATCACCGGCAGCGCCACAGTGGACGGTCGCCCGATCTGCCTGATGGCCAACGACTCCACGGTCAAGGCGGGCTCCTGGGGTGCCCGTACCGTCGAAAAGATCATTAGAATCATCGAGCGCGGCTACGGTTCGGGCCTTCCCCTGGTGTACCTCGTCGACTCGGCTGGAGCCCGGATCACCGACCAGGTGGAGCTCTTCCCGGGTCGGCGCGGCGCTGGGCGGATCTTCTGGAACCAGGTGCGCGCCAGCGGCTCGATCCCGCAGGCGTGTGCCCTCTTCGGGCCGAGCGCCGCGGGTGGGGCCTATATCCCGGCCTTCTGCGACGTGGTCGCGATGGTCGACGGCAACGCCAGCATGTACCTCGGCTCGGACCGCATGGTCGAGATGGTCACTGGCGAGAAGACCACGCTGGAAGCCATGGGCGGGGCGCGGGTGCACTGTACCGAGTCCGGCTGCGGGCACTTCCTCTGTGCCAGCGAGTCCGAGGCGATCGACACGATCCGGCGGTACCTGTCGTACCTTCCGTCGAACTGGACCCAGCCGCCGCCGACGGTGCTGGCTACCGGGCCGCCCGAGGGCGTCGACCTGGCGGCGCTGGTGCCGGCTTCCGAGCGGCAGGGGTTCGATGCGCGGCGGTACCTGCGCGGCCTGCTCGACGCCGACTCGTTCTTCGAGCTGCAGCAACTGTGGGCGGGTGAGGTGACCATCGGCTTCGGGCGGCTGAACGGTGAGGTCGTCGGGGTGGTCGCGAACAACTCGATGATCAAGGGCGGAGTGCTGTTCGTCGACTCGGCCGACAAGGCGACCCGGTTCGTACAGCTCTGCGACGCGTTCAATGTGCCGCTGCTGTTTCTGGCCGATGTACCGGGCTTCATGGTCGGCTCGGCGGTGGAGAAGCAGGGCATCATCCGGCACGGCGCCAAGATGATCTCGGCGATTGCCGAGGCCACGGTACCCAAGATCTGTGTGGTGATCCGCAAGGCGTACGGCGCCGGCCTGTACGCGATGGCCGGCCCCGGCTTCGACCCGGACGCGACGATTGCGCTGCCCACCGCCAAGATCGCGGTGATGGGCGCCGAGGCGGCGGTGAACGCGGTCTACGCCAACAAGATCGCCGCGATCGTCGACGAGGCCGAGCGGGTCGCCTTCGTGCAGGCCCGGCGCGAGGAGTACGAGCGGGACATCGACGTCGCCCGCCTCGCCAGCGAGCTGGTGGTGGACGCGGTCGTCGAGCCGGCCGACCTGCGCGGCGAGCTGATCCGCCGGTTCACCGCGGCCCGCGGCAAGGAACGGCACTTCTCCCGGCGCCGCCACGGCGTCACTCCGGTCTGACTGAACGAAGGAAAATCTCATGGTCGACTTCAGGTTGAGCGACGAGCATGAGGCGTTGCGGCAGACCGTCCGCGCGTTCGCCCGCGAGGTGGTCGCGCCGGTGATCGGCGGGTACTACGAACGGCACGCGTTCCCGTACGAGATCGTCCGGGAGATGGGAAAGATGGGCCTGTTCGGGCTGCCGTTTCCGGTGGAGTACGGCGGGATGGGCGGCGACTCCTTCGCGCTCTGCCTGGCCCTGGAGGAGCTGGCCCGGGTCGACTCGTCGGTGGCGATCACCCTGGAAGCCGCGGTATCGCTGGGCGCGATGCCGATCCTGCGGTACGGCACTGAAGCGCAGAAGGAGCAGTGGCTGCCCCGGCTCTGCACCGGCGAGGCGCTGGCGGCGTTCGGGTTGACCGAGCCGGGCTTCGGCTCCGATGCCGGCGGTGCGACGACCCGGGCGGTGCTCGACGAGGCGACGGGCGAGTGGGTGATCACCGGCTCGAAGGCGTTCATCACCAACTCGGGGACTGACATCACCGCGCTGGTCACCGTGGCCGCGGTCACCGGGCAGCGCACGAACGGGCACAAGGAGCTCTCGTCGATCATCGTGCCGGCGGGTACCCCCGGCTTCACCGTGCAGCCCGGGTACTCCAAGGTCGGCTGGTGCGCTTCGGACACCCACGAACTGAGCTTCGACGCGGTGCGGGTACCAGCGGAGAACCTGCTCGGTGTGCGCGGTCGGGGGTACGCCCAGTTCCTGCGTACCCTCGACGAGGGCCGGGTGGCGATCGCGGCGCTCGCCACCGGGTTGGCTCAGGGCTGTGTCGACGAGTCGCTGCGCTATGCCCAGCAGCGGCACGCGTTCGGCCAGCCGATCGGGGAGTTCCAGGCGATCCAGTTCAAGATCGCCGACATGGAGCTGCGGGCGCACACCGCACGGCTGGCGTACTACGACGCCGCTGCGCGGCTGGCCGGGGCGGCCGCGCAACCCGGCCCGCCCGCGCAACCCGGCCCGTCCGGCCCGGCCGACGGTGACCTGAAGCGCCGGGCTGCGATCGCGAAGCTGTACGCCAGCGAGGCCGCGGTAGCCAACGCCCGGGAGGCGACCCAGATCCATGGCGGGTACGGGTTCATCAACGAGACCCCGGTCGCCCGCTTTTGGCGCGACGCGAAGATCTTGGAGATCGGCGAGGGTACCTCCGAGGTACAGCGCATGATCATCGCTCGGGAGCTCGGCCTGTAGCGCGACGCGGCTGGTCCATCGACCAGGTGGCCGCACTGAACGCACCCTCCCGGTGACTCTCGGCCGACGATCGTCCGATTTGTCCCTAGCCGGGATAGGCTGCCCACTCATACCGTGGATGTCCACAGGTGCGGGCAGGGGTGGGGGTCGGTCCATGGGCAAAGAACTGACGCAGTCCACATTCGGCCGGGACGACCGGGCGCGCTACCGCCAGAAGGTGCGCCGGTGCCTGGACGTGTTCGCGCTCATGCTCAACGACCTGCACTTCGATGCCGACCGTCCGATGACGGGTCTGGAGATCGAGCTCAACCTGATCGACGGCGACGCCGAACCGGCCATGCGCAACGCCGAGATCCTCGCCGACCTCGCCGACCCGACGTTCCAGACCGAGCTCGGACAGTTCAACCTCGAGATCAACGTACGGCCCCGGCTGATCGCCGGCGACGGCCTCGACGAGTACGAGCGGGACCTGCGCGGCTGCCTCAACCACGTCGATGAACTGGCCCGCAAGTACGACGCGAATCTGGTGCTGATCGGCATCCTGCCGACCCTGACCCCGGCGCACACCGTGCTGGCCAACCTCTCCGCCAACCCGCGCTACCGGGTGCTGAACGAGCAGATCGTCGCGGCCCGGGGCGAGGACATCGCCCTGGACATCCGGGGCCCGGAACGGCTGCAGTTCGCGACCGACTCGATAGCCCCGGAGTCGGCGTGCACCAGCGTGCAGTTCCATCTGCAGGTCGCGCCCGAGGCGTTCGCCAGCTACTGGAACGCGGCGCAGGCCATCGCCGGCATCCAGGTCGCGGTCGGTGCCAACTCGCCGTACCTCTTCGGCAGGCAGCTCTGGTCGGAGACCCGGATCGCCCTGTTCGAGCAGGCCACCGATACCCGCTCGGACGAACTGAAGGCCCAGGGGGTACGCCCGCGGGTCTGGTTCGGGGAGCGGTGGATCACGTCGATCTTCGACCTCTTCGAAGAGAACGTCCGGTACTTCACGCCGTTGCTGCCGATCTGCGACGAGGAGGATCCGGTCGAGGTCCTGCGCGCTGGCGGGGTACCGCGGCTGGGCGAGCTGCGCCTGCACAACGGCACGATCTACCGCTGGAACCGGCCGGTGTACGACATCATGAACGGCCGCCCGCACCTGCGGGTGGAGAACCGGGTACTGCCGGCCGGTCCGACCGTGGTGGACATGCTGGCCAACGCGGCGTTCTACTTCGGCCTGGTCCGGGCGCTCGCCGAGGCCGACCGTCCAGTGTGGACACAGCTGACTTTCTCGGCCGCCGAGGAGAACTTCCACGCGGCTTCGCGGGACGGGATCGACACCCGGGTGTGGTGGCCCCGGCTGGGCGAACTGCGGGTGACCGATCTCGTCCTGGAAAGGCTGCTGCCGCAGGCGCACGAGGGATTGGCCCGGTTCGGCGTCGACGTGAAGGTGCGCGACCGGCTCCTCGGGGTGATCGAGGAGCGCTGCGTGACCGGGCGCAACGGGGCCGTCTGGCAGGTCGAGACGGTACGTGCGCTGCAGGAGCGGCGCCATCTGGACCGGGCCTCGGCGCTGCGCGAAATGCTGGAGCGGTACACGGTCCAGATGCAGAGCAACGAGCCGGTGCACACCTGGCCGGTGGAGTAACGCTCAGCCGCGCTTGCGCGGCTTTCGGCCGCCGGTCGGGGGGGCGGGCTTGCGCTGATCCGGCCAGAGCGGCGCCGTGGCGGTGCTCCCGGTTGCGCTGGTGGTCGCGGTGGCGGCCGACGTCGGGCCGGCGGTGGGCGCACCGTCGTCACCGTCGTCGCTGGCGAATATCTTGCCGGCCTGGCTTGACGGCGATGCCAACGAACCCTTGCCCAGTCCTGCTGTGGGGGAGTCGGTCTGCGTCGACTCGTACTCCTTGTCCAGACTGGACAGCGACACTGCCCAGTCGGCGAGCGCTGCCTCCTCAGATGCGCGGGTGCGTTTCACCGGGGTGCTGCGCGGCTTCGGCACGGCGTCCGTACCGGCACCGGTGTCCGCGGCGGTGTCTGTGGCGGTGTCTGTGGCGGTCATCGCGCCGGTGTTCGCCTCAACGAGCGTGCGGCTGCTGGTGTTGCCGGTCGTGCTGAGCGCGGCGATCAACACCGATCCGGCGATCCCGGCCAGCACGGCGTACGGCGCGATAACGTACACCCATTTCTGGTCGCTCGGCACCGCGGTCGGGCTCGGGGCGCCGAGGAAGTACGCTGCGGCAACCAGCCCCGGGCCGATCGCACCGGAAATCACCACCCCGATCCGGTTGTCGCCCCGGCGCCCGGCCGGCCAGGCCGCGAGCGCACCGACCACCAGAGCCATGGTCAGGATGACCAGTGCGCCCGGCACGTATAGGTCGCGCCACCAGCCCTTTTCGATGAACTGCCAGACCCCGATCTGGTAGCCGAGCAGGCTGGTCTTTGTGCGTACCCCGTTGATCACCGCGATTGCGGCGAGTCCCCAGAGCCATGACGCCGACACGACGACGTTGGCGGCGATGGCGCGGGTACTGAGGGCCGCGAGTGCGATGACCAGTCCCAGGAGTACCCCGATCACCGCGTACGCCCCGGCGGTCACCGAGGGCACGAAGGCGTCCACCCGGTGTGCGGCGCGGGCCGGGAGTGCGACCAGCGGCACGGTGATCAGCCCACCGATCGCCGCGGAGAGCGCGATGGCCAGCCGCCAGGCCGCGCTCATGATGCCGGTGAGCCGGCTGCGCGGCCGGCCGTCGGTGACCGGGGAGCCGGCGCGGGCCCCTAACCGGTCAGCAGCGACGGCGCCGAGAACCGTGGATGTCGCAGCGATCCACACCACCCAGGCGAGGCTGGCCAGCCACGGGTCCGGGATGTCCGAGCCGGTGGGCGGTGCCGTCCAGACCACGATGCCGAGCCCGTACCCCAGGCCTAGCTGGGCTGCCCCGGCAGCGGCGGACACGCCGATCGCGGTAAGTATTGAGCCTGCCCAGCCACGTGCTGCCATGCCGGGCAGCGTATCCCCACGTGACCACCCTCAGGCAGTCCCGCTGCGGGCGGGGGTTCGCCGGGCTCGTGGTCACCCTCGGCTCATGGTGAGATGTTCGGCATGTCCGACGAGCCGAACCCAGCCGACCCGCCCGCTCCCGCTGTGCCGGCCGCCGCCGCGACGGTACCCGCGGCTGAACCGGATGCGGCCGCAGCGGTCGAGCCGGCGCCACGCTGGTCGGCCCGGGCCACGGTGCGCCCCTCCGTCGCGGCGTCGCACCCGGGCGACGACACCTGGGGCGGGGCTCAGGTGATCTTCGAGGACCCGTACGGCGGACGCTCCTGGTTCACCCCGGTCGTGGTCAGCGTGGTGCTGCTGATCCTCTTTGCGATGCTGGGTACCGGGATCTGGTTGATCTACCTGAACACGAAGAATGCCGGAGCGACGACCCCTGCGTCCTCCTCCAGCGTGACCGTGACGCCGAGCGGGACCGCTTCGGCGGGCCGGCCGACGTCGCCGACAGCCACCCCGTCAGCGACGCCCTCGGCGTCGGTGAGCCCGTCGGAGTCGGCGGGTCCCTCGGCGTCATCAACGCCGAAGGAGTCGGCATCGGCGTCGGGTAGGCCGTCCGCCTCAGCGTCGACCTCGCACACCGGACGGACTGGCTAGCCGACCGGGCTCCGGACCGGGGTACCGCGGAAGGATGTCGCGGCGTGCCCGGGTTGCGGGACCTTGACCTGCTGCAGCCCGTCGACCTGTACGAAGATCGACCGTCGTTCGACCGCGTCGCCGGAGGCGTTGAGCTGGTACCCCTCCAGCCAAACCCAGCCGTCGTAGGTTGGCCAATCCAGTACCCGGATCAGCCGGAACATCATCGGTTGGACGAACTGGACGCTGGCCTTCTTCGTTACGCGCAAAATGTCGCCGGCTCTGGGTAGCACACCGACTCCCATTCCGTACATCAGGTGTCGTTCCATCCGCCTTGAGACCGTTTCGGTCGTGGACCAGACGCGTTGCGGTGCCGGCGCCTCAGGCGCTGCGCACCACCGGAGCGTCGGTTCCGGGGCCATCCGAGGCACACCGGAGCCCGGTTGCGCTATGGGTACGAACGTCGATGTAAATCGACGCTCCGGCTACTTGTACGTTTTTGCGGGCCTAGCGAGTGCTTTACAGCGAAGTTCTGATGAACAATCTGTAACCCGCGCCATACGGACAGCCTGCACCGTCGTGCTGAACAGTGCAAGTTGCACTCACGTGAAAACACTGGCTCTCCATCGTTAGGGTAGGAAAAGCTGGTGTGACCCCACCGGGGGAGACGATCAGGACACCCGACTCGGCGCGACAGTCTCTCCAGCCGGAGGTGAACGGTGACCGATCGACGGGGCAGCCCGACGCTACGGCGACGCCAGCTCGGCATGGAATTGCGACGGCTGCGCGAGGAGACCGGCGCCACCATCGAACAGGTAGCCGAACGCCTGCAGTGCTCGACCTCCAAGATTTCGCGCATCGAGACCGGGCACACCGGGGTCACCGTCCGCGACGTCCGGGACATGGTCTCGGGGTACGACGTTTCGGACGCCGACCTCGCGGTGCTGGTGCAGCAGGCCCGGCAGGCCCGACAGAAGGGCTGGTGGCAGCTGTACGGCGCGGTGCTCACCGGCGCCTACGTCGGGCTGGAGGCGGCGGCTGACCGGGTGGCGGTGTACGAGGCGCTGGTCGTACCGGGGCTGTTACAGGTCGAGGACTACGCCCGGGTGACCATCCGCGCCGGCCGTCCGGACATCGGCCCGAAGGAGATCGACCAGCGGATCCGCGTCCGGATGAATCGTCAATCGTTACTGTTTCAGGACGATCCCATCGATCTCTGGGTGGTGCTCGACGAGGCGGTGCTACGCCGCGGAGTCGGCGGGCCCGCGGTCATGCGCCAGCAGCTCGACCACCTGGTCAAGGCGGCTGACCTGCCGAACGTGACACTGCAGGTGCTGCCGTTCGCCGCTGGTGCACACGCCGGGATGGACGGGTCGTTCACCGTCCTGCGTTACGAGGGCGGCGCCGCCCAGAGCTTCGTGTTCGCCGCGAACGCCGCGGGTGGTCTGTTCCTCGAAAAGGATGAAGAACTACACAGGTATTCATTCATCTTCGATCATCTGCGGGCGCACGCGCTGCGCCCGGACGAGTCCGTCCAGATGATCGCCGGAGTGGCAAAGGAGTGGTGCTAGTGGAGATCGAGGCGAAGGGTATGCGGGTCACGCTCGACGATGCGCAGTGGCGCAAGAGCGACCGCAGCGGCCCGTACTCCGACAACTGCGTGGAGGTCGCCTTCGTCGGCGACGGCGTCGCGGTCCGCGACTCGAAGAATCCTGACGGCGGGGTGTTGCTCTTCACCCAGTCCGAGTGGGACGCCTTCGTGGCAGGCGCCAAGGACGGGGAATTCGATCTGGACTGACGGCAGCCGAACCTGTCCTGTCAAAGGCCGGGGCCGCCCGAATACCGGGCGACCTCGGCCTTTCGGTCCGTCGCCAGCGGTGCCCCGCGTCGTTGTACTCCACAGTGCATCAAACGGCTATTTCAGGCGGTACCGCGGGGGCGTTGAGGCCACCGCGCCCCGATGACCACTGAAGTGAGGGCGGTACGTGATGACGGCGATCAGCTTGGGCCAGGAGAACTACGGAAACGGCTCTGTGAAGAACGACGACCGGATCAGCGGGCAGGCGGGCGTCTACCGGCCGGCCGCCCGCCGGGACAGCAACGCGGTACTGCCGATCACCCGTCCCGGCGAGGATCTCGCCCGGCGCAACGGGGCGTCGAGCATCGACCGGGGCAGCTCGGTTCTGGATGCGCCGGCGCCCATTGCCGCCTCGCTCCCCGTACCCCGGGCGGTCGAGCCGACCCTGGTCGAGCTCGCCGGGCCGGCCTTCGGCGACGACGTGCGGCACAACGGCTTCAACGGATCGGTCGCTGACCACCCCCTGCTGCGCGGCCTGATGTTGGAGCTGCCGGCGAAGGGCAGTGCGCCACAGCAGGAGTGGATGGACCGCTGGTTCGAGGCGGCCAGGTCGATCATGGAGCTGATCTACGCTCCCGAGCGCCACTGACGTCCGCCCCTGACATCACCGAGTGGTCCGGGCGGATGACGCGGCGTAACTGTTGTCTCCATAGAGTTGCTTCCTTACCCCACGCCGCCGCGTTCGTCGGGCGGTGACACGGGTCGGGTCAGCCGCCGGTACTCCGGCCGGGGCCCGACCCCAGGAAGGAGCGGCACATGGGACTCCGGATGCGTCAACGCGCCTCAGTGATCGGCCTTGCCGTGGCCTCGGCAACTGTCATGGCGGCCCTGACTGCCAGCCCGGCCACAGCCGCTCCGACCGAGGGCACGATCCACGACGCCGGTACCGCCACGGTGGTGCCGGAGAGCTACGTGGTCGTACTCAAGGAGACCGACGCGCTGCGGAGCAACGGCGTGGAGACCTCCGCCAGGTACCTCGCCGGCAAGTACCACGGACAGGTCCGGCAGGTGTACAGCAAGGCGGTGCACGGCTTCGCGGTGACGATGCCGGAGGCGCAGGCCAAGCAGTTGGCCGGCAACCCCGCGGTCGAGTACGTCCAGCGCAACGGCGTGTACCACGCCATCGGTACCCAGACCAGTCCGCCATCGACCGGGCTGGACCGGATCGACCAGCGCACCCTCCCGCTGGACAAGTCGTACTCCTTCCCCAGCGTCGCGTCGGGCGTGCACGCGTACATCATCGACACCGGCATCCGGGTCTCGCACACCACCTTCGGTGGGCGCGCCACCCTCGGCACAGACACGGTCGGCGACGGTCAGGCCCCGCTGGGCGACTGCAACGGGCATGGTACCCACGTGGCCGGCACCGTCGGGGGTGCCGAGTACGGGGTGGCCAAAGGCGTCTCCCTGGTGGCCGTACGGGTACTCAACTGCAGCGGCAGCGGTACCACCGCGACCGTGGTGGCGGGCATCGACTGGGTGACCAACAACGCCGTCAAGCCGGCGGTGGCGAACATGAGCCTCGGCGGCGGGGCGGACCCGGTGCTGGACGCCGCGGTACAAAAGTCGATCGACGCCGGCATCACCTACTCGATCGCGGCCGGCAACTCCAACGCCGACGCCTGCGCCACCTCGCCGGCGCGGCTGCCCGCTGCGATCACGGTCGGCGCGGTCGACCAGAGCGACAACCGGGCATCCTTCTCCAACTTCGGTACCTGCGTGGATCTCTTCGGCCCCGGGGTGGGCATCGTCTCCTCGTGGCTGACGTCGCCCACCGCGACCGCCACGCTCAGCGGGACCTCGATGGCGACCCCGCACGTCACCGGCGCCGCTGCGCTGGTGCTGGCCGCCGACCCGACGTTCACCCCGCAGCAGGTGCGCGACGCGCTCGTCACCAGGGCGACCACCGGGGTGGTCGCGAACGCCGGGACCGGTTCGCCGAACCGGCTGCTCTACGTCGGTACCGCCCCGCAGCCGATGGACTTCGCCATCGCGACCACGCCCACCTCGGGCTCGACCGCGCCGGGCGGTTCGGTACCGGTGACCGTGGCCACCACGGTGACCCGGGGCACCGCGCAGCCGGTGCAGCTGTCGGCCAGCGGTCTGCCCGCAGGCGCGACGGCGACGTTCACCCCGGCCTCGGTGACCGCCGGCGGTACGGCGAAGCTGGTCCTCGCCACGTCGACATCGACGCCGGCGGGGAGCTACCCGGTGACGATCACCGGTACCGGCACCGCGGCGACACACACCAGTACGTTCTCGCTCACCGTGACCGGACCCACCGGTGGATGTGCGGGCAGCAACGCCACGGATGTACCGATCCCGGACGCCGGGAAGGCGGTCACCAGCGACATCGTGATCGCCGGCTGCAACCGCAAGCCCGCGACGACGTCCAAGCTGCACGTGACGATCGTGCACCCGTACCGGGGCGATCTGCTGATCGACCTGGTGGCGCCGAACGGCACCAGGTACCGGCTGAAGACCCCGAACATCAAGGAGGGCGGGGCCAACTTCGACTACACCTTCGGCGGGGATCTGTCCTCGATCGCCGCCAACGGCACCTGGAGACTGCAGGTACAGGACGTGTACCTGCGTGACGTCGGGTACCTCGACTCCTGGTCGCTGTCGCTGTAGCAGCCGACTGAACTATCCTCGATTCAGACATCCCGTACACGCGCCATGCTGCAAAGAACCCTTGACTCATCAACTTTGACGAGTATCCGGGGAGGGTGGACGGATGGACGTCACGGTTGCCGACCGTGTGGAGTGTGGTGCGGCCATCGTCAGTCTCGCAGGGCAGCTCGACGTGGACAGCGCGCCGACGCTGCAGTCCGTGCTCGCCGACCTGATGGCGCGCCCGGTCAACCGGATCGTGGTCGACCTCGGTCGGCTCACGTTCTGCGACTCGATCGGGCTCTCCGCCTTCGTCGTCGCGCACCGGTCGTGTACCGCGGCCGGCGGTTACCTGCGGCTGGCTGCGCCCGCGCCGCTGCTGTTGCAGATCCTGACGGTGGTCGGACTCCTTGCCGAGCTGCCGGTGTACGCGACCGTGTCGGATGCGTGCGCCGGCGACAGCGGTCGGCTGCACCGACCGCCTACCCAGTGGATCGACCGGTAGCCGGTCAGACCGTGAAGGACGCCGGGGGCTCGGTGGCGGCCGGTGGCGGTACGGCCCGCCACAGGCCCAGCTTCTGCGCGGCCAACCGGGCCAGGTACGCCGGGTTGAGCAGCAGGTACCGCTTCCACAGCCGGCCCGGCTCCAGTCCCAGCCGCCACAGCCACTCCAGCGCGTACCGCTGCATCCACGCGGGCGGGATCCGCAACTGACCGGCGTGGTAGTCGAAGGCGGCGCCGACCGCGAGGAGCGGCACATCCAGCAGCGGCCGCATCGCGTAGGCGAAGACCTCCTGGCGCGGGCAGCCCAGCCCGACCAGGACGACCCGGGCGCTGGAGGCGGTGATCCGATCCGCGATCGCCTTCTCCTCGCCCAGCTCGGCGGGGCGGAACTTCGACGGCTCGCAGCCCGAGATGACCAGGCCGGGGAAGCGCCCGGTCAGCGCCGGTACCAGCCGGTCGAGCGTGCCGGTCGTGGAGCCGTACAGGTACACGCCCAGCCCTTCGGCCGCACAGCCGCGCAGCACCTCCAGGGTCAGCGTGGGGCCGTACACCCGGTCGGTGAGGCCGGCGCCGTGCAGCAGGTTGAGCGCCCAGCGCACTGGCTGGCCGTCCGGGGTGACGACGTCGAAGGAGTTGAGCCGGGCCCCGTGCGCGGAGTCCAGCACCCCGGTCATCACCCCGTGTACGGCCAGCGCGGTCAGCGCCAGCGGGCGGCGTTCCCGGGCCGCGGCCAGTACCCTCTCGGCAGCTGCGGGATAGTCGACCACATCGACCAGGATGCCCAGGACGTTGCGCTTGCCGGCGTCGACCATCAGGCCGGGACCCACTTGCCGACGTTGGCCTCGTAGATCTCCTGCAGGATGGCCGGCACGTCGTAGGTCATCTTCCAGTCGGGGTAGTGGTCGGCGAAGCGCGCGTTCGAGCCGACCCACCAGATGTGGTCACCGACCCGGTTGGTGTCCACATAGGAGTGGGTCATCGGGTTGCCGGAGATCTTCTCGGCCAACGCGATCGCCTCCAGCACGCTGGCGTTGGAGTGCCGGCCGCCGCCCAGGTTGTAAACCTCGGCGCTGCGCGGGGACCGGAAGAACGCCTCGAACGCGGCGACCACGTCATGGCTGTGGATCGCGTCGCGGACCTGCTTGCCCTTGTACCCGTAGATCGTGTACGGCCGGCGCTCCATGGCACAGCGCATCACGTACGCCAGGAAGCCGTGCAACTCGGTCGCGGAGTGCGCCGGCCCGGTCAGCGTGCCGCCCCGAAAGCAGGCGGTACGCATGTCGAAGTACCGCCCGTACTCCTGCACCATGACGTCGGCGGCCACCTTCGAGGCGCCGAAAACCGAGTGCAGGCACGAGTCGATCGACATGTCCTCGCGGATGCCCTGCTCGTACGGGTGTCCCGCCTCGATCTCCCAGCGGGTCTCGAGCTCGACCAGGGGCAGCGTGTTGGGCCGGTCGCCGTACACCTTGTTGGTCGAGCAGTGCAGGACCGGCGCGCAGATGCAGTGCTCGCGGACGTTCTGCAGCACGTTGAGCGTGCCGACCGCGTTGACGTCGAAGTCGGTGAACGGGTCGCGCACCGCCCAGTCGTGGCTCGGCTGGGCCGCGGTGTGGATCACCACCGCGACGTCCTTCCCGTACCGGCCGAAGATCCCGGCGAGGGTGTCGCGGTCCCGGATGTCGACGTCGTAGTGGGTGTACGCGTCACCCAGCTCGCTGGTCAGCTGCAGGACGTTCCACGCGGTGGAGGCCTCGTCCCCGAAGAACTGCCGGCGCATGTCGTTGTCGATGCCGACAATGTCCAGTCCGAGCGCGGCGAAGTGACGGACCGCTTCTGAGCCGATCAGGCCAGCCGACCCGGTCACGATGGCGACGCTCACGTGCAAACCCCTTTTCGTGCACCCGAATCGGTGATCCTGCCACACCGGGCCGCCATTGCTCGGGCGCCGCCATTTGCTCAGGCGCCGTCGTGCTGGGCCAGCGCGCGAAAGGCCAGCAGCAGTTTACCCGGCCGGCGCCGTCGCTTTGGCGCGACTGCCGTTGCCGAGCCCCCGGGTCGGAGCAAGTTCCGTAGTACCCTGTAAAAAGTGCAGGGTACTACGGAACTGGTTCGAAACCTTTCCCAACGGAAGAGGTGCGCATGGTGCCCGAGACGGTCGTGGCGGCGCTGGACGCCGTCTGGTCCGGCTCCACCGCCGGGGCGGAGGAGTCCGAGCGGTTGGACTTCAAGCAGGACAGCCCCAGTGGTGCCAAGGAGACACTTCGGATCGTTCTCGACGCCGCGCTGTGCCTGGCGAACACCGGGGGTGGCACGGTCGTCCTCGGGGTTGCCGATTCCACGGCTGGGCCGCCGGCCTTCCTCGGTACCTCGATGGATCCCACGGCTGTGCGGCTCAGCGTGCACGCGAACAGCCGGCCACCGCTGGTCGTCGCCGCCAGCGACGAGACCTATCGCGGGCATCGGCTGCTTGTCGTGCAGGTGCCGGAGAGTTCGGAGATCCACTCCGATGGCAAGGGCAGGGCTCCACGTCGCATCGGGACCGAGTGCAAGGGCATGGATCCCACCGAGCAGCAGCGGCTTCGTGAGGAGCGAGCGGGCTTGGACTGGTCGGCGCGGGTCGCGCCGGGCCTGTCCGCGCCGATGCCCGCAGCCTTCGTGGTAGCGCGTCGACGGCTTTCCGCGTCGCTCAACCCCGAACGGCGCGCGCTGGCCAGGCTCAGCGACGAAGACCTGCTGCGCGCGCTGGCTCTCGTGTCGGTGGACGACCAACTGCTGCAGGCGGGGCGGGTCTTCCTCGGTCAGGACGGGGTCAGCGTCGTCTACCAGTACCGGGAAACACCGGGCGGCGAGCCGGTCATGGTGGAGCGGATGACCGGAGCGCTGCTTACCGTCTACGACCGCGTCATCGAGTTGCTTGCGCTGCGTCGCCGGCTCACGCCAGTCACGCTCCCGGACGGCCAACAACTCCAGGCCGAGGACTTTCCCGAGCTCGCCGTGCGCGAAGCCCTGACAAATGCCTTGATCCACGGGGACTACCAGCTCGACGACCCGGTAACCATCGAGCACTCACCTGTGGTCCTGGTGATCACTTCCCCGGGTCCGCTCGTCGCCGGGGTGCGGATCGACAACATCCTGACCCACCCGTCCAAACCGCGCAACCGGCGGTTGGCCGCTGCGGCGCGAACTGTCGAACTGGCCGAGGAGGTGGGACGGGGCGTCGACCGCATGTATCGGGAGATGGTTCGGTCCGGCCGGCCGACGCCGACGATCGAAGCAACCTTCGATCAGGTGCGGGTGGCCCTGGTGGGGACCGCTCCGAACGTGCATATCGCACGCTATGTCGCCGCGCTACCTGCGCTCGTCCGGGACGATACCGATGCGATGATTGTGTTGCTCAAGCTCTGTACCAGTCGGACCATTGCGGCGCGCGTCATGGCTCCACTTCTTCAGAAGGGCCCTGACGAGACCGAGGCCTCCCTGCGCCACCTGGCCAGCGAGCTTGTCGGGATGATCGAACCGACTCGCGAGAGCGCCCGCCTGGCCCACCCGAACTACCGTCTCCGAGACCACGCCCTCAAGCAGTTGGGGCCGGCCGTGCCGTACGCCCGCCACAAGGCCGACGAGATCGAACGGCGGGTGGTGGCTCACGTCTGGGAGTACGACCGCATCACCAACTCGACCGTGCAGAACCTTTTCACCGTCGGTAGCGACCGGGCCCGGCAGATTCTCGTGGATCTTGTTGCGCGGCAGATACTGATGAAGACCTCGACGGCGCAGCGCGGGCCCAGCGTCGAGTACGGCCGCGGGCCGAAGTTCCCACCGCGGCCCGCTCGACGGCGCGCCCGGCCTGGGTCGAGTTCATCCGGGCCGAACCAGATGCCACTCGAACGGTGACCTGCCGGTGCGGTTGTCACAGCGTGCGGCTGCGCGCCACAAAAAACGACGGGCCCCGTGCGGGGCCCGTCGTTGCGGTGGGGAAGAAGGGAGTTGAACCCTCACGCCCTTTCGGGCACACGGACCTGAACCGTGCGCGTCTGCCATTCCGCCACTTCCCCGAGGCGAAGCGAAGGGAATCGTACCCCAGCCCCGGGCGGAGGCCCTCCAAGGGAGGGGCAGTCGGAGCGAAGGTGAATCGCGCCTCGACAAGCTCGCCTATCCGCGCGCGTCCTGGCGCCGCAGACTAGGCTGCCTTTTTGCGCCCGAAGGGTAGCACGCAAGGGTTCGGTCGGTGTGCATGCGAGTGTGCGCGGGCCGGATACCATCATGACCTCGGAGCCCGAGGAGGAACCGGTGAGTGTGCTACAGCGCTTCGAGAAGCGCCTAGAGGGTCTGGTCGAAGGGGCCTTCGCCAAGGTCTTCAAGGGTGTCGTCCACCCGGTAGAGGTCCTCAACGCCATGCAGCGGGAGTCCGAGGCGCACAAGGCGATCTTGGCGGGTGGCAGGACGTTGGTGCCCAACCGCTACGTGATCGATCTTTCGCCGTACGACCACAGCCGGCTGGCGCCGTACGCGGCAGCGCTCGCTCAGGAGCTCGCCCAGTCGCAGGCGGAGTTCATCGGCGAGCAGGCCTGGACCGTCTACGGCGATGTGATCGTGGAGATCGAACGCGGGGACGGGCTGGACACCGGAATGTTCCGGGTCACCGCCGAGGTCTACACCGGCGGTGATGTCGCGCCGGTGCAGAACTACGAGGCACCTCCGCCGTATGCGCAGTACGACCAGGGGCCGTACGCCGGCTCCGGAGGTCCGCCACCGGGCGGCGCCCCCCGGACGGCGCGGATGGTCAGTAACGACGGTCGCAGCTACCCGCTCTCCATCGGCTCCACCGTGATCGGTCGGGGTGACCAGGCGAATCTGCGCCTTCCCGACGTCGGCATCTCCCGCCGGCATGCCCGGCTCGACTTCGACGGTGCCCAGGTGGTGCTCACCGACCTCGGCTCGACCAACGGCACGATGGTCAATGGTCAGCGGGTGTCGGCGTGCGCCTTGAACGTGGGTGACATCATCCAGTTCGGCACGACGACACTGACGTATCGCGCCGACGGCTAGTTGACAGGCCGACCGGACGATCCGGAATAAGGGGCTGCATGCCAGGAATCGTGCTCACCGTGGCCAGGTACGGCTTCATCGTGCTGCTGTGGATCTTCGTGTTCACGGTGGTCGGGGTGATCCGTCGAGACCTGTTCGCCGGGGTACGGTCCAGGATCGTCGCGGCCCCGCGGGGGGTGGGTCCGTCGGCGGTTCATGCCCGACCGGCGAAAGTGAAGCGTGGCCGGGCCGCGCATCAACTCCTGGTCACGGCGGGCGCGCTCGCCGGTACCCGGATCACTCTTGGCGAGGCACCGATCACCATTGGCCGGGCGGAGGATTCCACTCTCGTGATAACTGACGACTATGCATCGGCCCGACATGCGAGGCTCGTCCCGCGGGCCGGGCAGTGGTACGTCGAGGACCTCGGCTCGACCAACGGGACCTACCTCGATCGCGCTAAGGTCAGCGCACCCACCCCCGTCCCCCTCGGCGTGCCGATCCGGATCGGCCGCACATCTATCGAGTTACGGCCATGACCCTTACTTTGCGCTATGCGGCCCGCAGCGACCGCGGTCTGATCCGAGCCAGCAACCAGGACTCGGTGTACGCCGGACCGCGGCTGCTGGCTGTCGCCGACGGCATGGGCGGCATGGCCGGCGGAGACATCGCCAGCAATATCGTCATCGCGACGATGGCGCCCCTCGACGAGGACGTCCCGGGCAGCGCCATGATTGACGCCCTGCGGGCGGCCGTCGACTCGGCCAACCAGCAGCTCCGCGACACGGTCGAGGCGAACCCGGCCATGGAGGGCATGGGGACGACGCTGACCGCGATGCTCTTCGACGGCAGCAAGATCGGCATGGTGCACGTCGGGGACTCGCGGGCGTACCTGCTGCGCGACGGCGAGTTCATCCAGGTCACCAGGGACGACACGTACGTGCAGATGCTGGTTGACGAGGGGCGCATCACGGCCGAGGAGGCCAGCAGCCACGGCCAGCGTTCACTGCTCACCAAGGCACTGGACGGCCGTGACTCCGAGCCGGAGTACTCAGTCCGGCAGACCCTGAGCGGAGACCGGTACCTGCTGTGCAGCGACGGGCTCTCCGGGGTGGTCTCCGCCGAGACGATCGACTCGACGCTGCGCGAGTACACCGACCCGGATCAGTGCGCCGACCGGCTGATCCAACTCGCCCTGCGCGGTGGCGGCCCGGACAACATCACGGTGATCGTGGCCGACATGACCAACGAGGACATCGTCGAGGAGACGCCGATCGTCGGCGGTGCCGCCTCACAGGACCGGGGGATGGCCACCTCCGCCGACCAGTCGATGCCCTCGGCGCGGGCGTCGGCGTACGCCCAGACCCGCCCGGCGGTGCCCGACGCCATCGCTGACCCGGACGGGCCGGACGAGGACGACGAGCGGCCGCACCGCCACCCGGTGCGCACGGCGTTGTTGCTGCTGGTCCTGCTCGGCGTCTTCGGTGGCGTGCTCTGGGGTGGCTGGTGGTACACCCAGACGCAGTACTACGTGGGGGTCAACGGTGACGGCCTGGTCGCGCTGTACCGCGGGGTGCCGGGGCAGGTGGCCGGGGTGCGGCTCTACTCCGAGGTCGCGCACACCGACCGGCCGCTGACCGACCTGATCAGCGAGGCGCAGAACGGCGTCAAGCAGGGCACCTACTCCTTCGGTAGCAAGGCGGAGGCAGAAAAGCAGCTGACCGCGCTGACCGAGGAGCCCACCGGGACCAAGGAGAACAAGAACCTCAAGAAGTTGTGCGCGGAGACCCCCACCGCGCCGACGACCAGCACCCCCACCGCGCCGACGACCAGTACCCCCACCGCGCCGGTTTCTTCGCCCGTCCCGACGACCCCGGCGACGAGCGTCAGCCCGAGCGCCGCCCCGTCGAGCTCCCCGACCAGTTCGCCCGAGTGCCGTAAACCCCACTGAGGACCAGGACGCCACAGCCGTGACCGCCCCCGCTCTCCCGGTACCGCCGCCCGCGAACCCGGGCGTCGGCGCCTTCGCGTGGGCCCGGGGAAGCCGGTCCCGCACCCGGACCCGGCGCAATGTGGAGCTGGTACTCCTGCTCTTCGGCATGGCGCTGGTGGCGGTGTACGCCTCGGCGGTCGAGCTCGGCCTGTACGGCAGACTCAAGCTGGACTTCGTCCTGCCGCTGGCCGGGTTGACGACACTGTTCATCGGGGCGCACATCGCGATCCGCTGGCTCGCGCCCTATGCCGACCCGGTGCTGCTGCCGGCCGTCGCTCTGATCAACAGCATCGGCGTGATGTTCCTGCGCCGGCTGGACATGGGCGCGGCCAAGGTCCATGACGACGACTGGAACCCCGTCGGGACCTCCCAGCTGGCCTGGACCGCCCTGGCCGTGCTCGGTGCGCTGGCGCTGCTGTACTTCGTGCGCGACCACCGGGCGCTGTCGCGGTACGCGTACACCCTGGGGCTGGTGGGCATCGTGCTGGTGCTGGCCCCGGCGGTACTGCCCGCCAAGTTCTCTGAGATCAACGGCGCGAAGCTGTGGATCCGGATCGCCGGCTTCCAGATCCAACCCGGCGAGTTCGCGAAGCTGACTCTGCTGGTCTTCTTCGCGTACTACCTGGTGCGCAAGCGCGAGGTGCTCTCGCTGGCCAGTAAGCGCGTGCTCGGCATCGACTTCCCGCGCGGGCGCGACCTCGGGCCGGTCGTCACGGTCTGGCTGATGAGCCTGATGGTGCTGGTCGTGGAGAAGGACCTCGGCACCTCGCTGCTGTACTTCGGCATGTTCGTGGTGACCCTGTACATCGCCACCGAACGGGTCAGTTGGCTGATCATCGGCCTGATGCTGTTCATCGGCGGCGCCTTCGTGGCGTACACCCTCGGTGGCCTGATCGGCGGTCCGTTCGCCAACTTCCACGAGCGGGCCCAGATCTGGGTCGACCCCTTCAGCGACCGGATCGCGCACGGCAGGCCGGTCTGGGACGGCGACGGGTTCCAGCTGGTGCAGTCGCTGCTCGCGTTCGGCGCCGGCGGGTTGTTCGGTGCCGGACCGGGGCTGGGCCTGTTCCGCGGATCGCTGCCGGAGGTGCAGACCGACTTCATCTTCGCCGGGATGGGTGAGGAGATCGGCCTGTTCGGGCTGACCGCGCTGCTGGTGGTCTACCTCGTCATCGTCGAGCGGGGGATGCGCGCGGCGATCGGCGTGCGCGACTCGTTCGGCAAGCTCTACGCGGGCGGGCTCTCCTTCACGCTGGGGTTGCAGGTGTTCGTCATCGTGGGCGGCGTGACGAAACTGATTCCGCTGACCGGGCAGACCACGCCGTTCCTCTCCGCCGGAGGTTCCTCCCTGGTGGCGAACTGGCTGCTGATCGCACTGCTGTTGCGGATCTCCGATGCGGCCCGCAGGCCGGCCACGGGTTCGGCGTCGGCGCGTGGCGGCCGGGGACCGGCCCCGGCCCCGGCCAACCTGCAGGAGCTGCCGACCGAGGTGGTCCGGTGAACGCGCCGCTGCGCCGTGCCGGAGTCGTGGTGCTCGTCCTCTTCGCCCTGCTCTTCGTGAACCTCAACTGGGTACAGGTCTACAAAGCCGACGAGTACAACACCTACGAGCACAACGGCCGGGTGCAGATCTCGGAGTACGGGCGGCAGCGGGGCAACATCGAGATCAGCGGGGGCGAGGTGGTGCTCGCGAAGAGCATCGACTCACCGGATTCGCTGAAGTACCAGCGCACGTACCCGGGGCTGGACGAGTACGTGGACGTCGTCGGGTACAAGCCGGTCGGGTTGGGCACCACCGGGGTGGAGAAGATGGAGGACGCCTGGCTCTCCGGCAACTCCAACGCGCAGGCCGCAGACCGGTTCCTCGCCTCGCTCACCGGTAAGACGCTCGGCGGCGGCATCGTGCAGCTGACCCTCGCCAAGGCCGTGCAGGACACCGCGTACGCCGAGCTCACCCATAACAAGCTCAACGTGCCCAAGGGTGCGGTCGTGGTCCTCGACCCGCGCACCGGCGCGCTGATCGCGGCGGTCTCCACGCCCAGCTACGACCCGACCCCACTGGTCAGCCATGACACCGCGGCGGCCGAGGCCGAGTACGTGCGACTCGTCGGCAACCCCGACGTGACGCCCAAGATCGGCCCGAAGGTGCCGAATCAGCCCACCCTCAACCGGGCGTTCCACCAGGCTGTCGCCCCGGGCTCGACGATGAAGGTGATCACCTCCGCCACCGCGCTGACCGCCGGGGTACGCCCGGAGACCCAGCTCAAGGGGGGCGACACCTACCAGCCGGACCCGCAGGCGGGCTTCACGATGCACAACTTCAGCGACGGGACCTGCGGCGGCGGCGCCAACCCGGAGATCACGATGAAGCAGGCGCTCACGGTGTCCTGCAACACCGCCTTCGCGCGGCTCTGCGTGGAGCAGCTGAAGTCCAAGCAGTTCGGCGCGATGGCGCAGGCGTTCGGTTTCGAGGAGAACGAGCGCGCGGCGAAGGACCAACCGGCGCTCTTCGACCACGACCCCGGCAACGCCATGCAGACCATCACCAGCACCACCGGCAAGCTGAACCGCGACGACGGGAGCGAAGAGCCGGCGGTACTGGCGCAGTCCTGCATCGGCCAGCAGAGCGTGCGGATGACCCCACTGCAGGGTGCCCTGATCGCGGCGACGGTGTGCAACGGTGGGGTGCAGATGCGGCCGTACCTGGTGGACCGGGAACTGCGGGCCGATCGCACCACCGAGGACTACCGGGCCAAGCCGCGCGAGCTGCGCCAGCCGATCACCGGGGCAGTCTCGGCGGACCTGCGGGACATGATGATGAACGTGGTGCAGAACGGTACCGCCACCGCCGCCAAGAAGGTGTTCACCGACGCCGGTATCACCACCATCGAATTGGGCGGCAAGACCGGTACCGCGGAGTCCGGGGGTACCGGCGCCGGCGACGGCGACCACGGTTGGTTCATCGGGTTCGCGATGAAGGACGGCGTACCGATCGCCGCGATCGCGGTACTGCTGGAGAACGCGGGCTCGCACGGCAGCGGCGAGGCGACCCGGATCGCTGGCGAGGTACTGAAGACTGTCGTCAAGGATCGGGGCTTGTGATGAGGTGTCCACGATGGTGAGCCCCGGCACGATGCTCGGTGGCCGGTACCGCCTCGACGAGCGGATCGCCAGCGGTGGCATGGGCGATGTCTGGCGCGGTACCGATGAGGTGCTCGGCCGTACCGTCGCCGTCAAGATCCTGCTGCCCGCGCTGCTGGAGGAGCCAGGCTTCGCCGAGCGGTTCCGGGGCGAGGCGCGCACCATGGCCACGATCAACCACCCCGGTGTGGTCGACGTCTACGACTACGGCAACGAGGGCGGCACCGCCTTCCTGGTGATGGAGTACGTCGAGGGCGACGCGCTCTCGCGGACCCTCGGTCGGGTCGGTCGGCTCACCCCGTCGCGGACCATGGCGCTGCTCGCGCAGGCCGCGGATGCGCTGCACGCCGCGCACGAGAAGGGCATCGTGCACCGCGACGTGAAGCCGGGCAACCTGCTGGTACGCCCGAACGGCACGCTGGTGCTCACCGACTTCGGCATCGCCCGTTCGGCCGCCGTGAGTCAGTTGACCCAGGCCGGCACCGTGCTCGGCACCGCCTCGTACCTCTCACCCGAGCAGGCCTCCGGCGCCACCGCCACGGCCCTGTCGGACGTGTACGCGCTTGGCGTCGTGGCGTACCAGTGCCTGGCCGGCCGGCGCCCCTTCGAGGGGGACAACCCGCTGGAGATCGCGCTGCGGCACGTGCGCGATGCGCCGCCGCCGCTGCCCGGCGATATCCCCGCACCGGTACGCCAGATCGTGGACCGGGCGATGGCCAAGGATCCGGCCGCCCGGTGGCCCTCCGCGGCCGGGCTGGCCCAGGTCGCGCGGCAGGCGTCGGCCCGGCTTGCCGCCGCGGGCTCGGCGACGTCGGCGGCGTTGTCGGCCGGCCCGGGAGGCCGGCCCGGCCCGGGCGCACCGATCTCCGCACCGCCGACGTCTGGCCCGCCCGGTCCGTTGAGCCCCGCGCCGGGCTCCTTCGCGGGCAGTGGCCCGTTCGCGCCGCCGACCGGTCCGCACGCCGCGGGCGGCACCCGGGTGCTTGGCCCCGGCGAGCTTCCGGGCGGTGCGGGTGCGCCCCGGGCCGGCGCGGGCACGGGGGCCCCGTCCAGCCCCGCCGCCCCGGGCCAGTTCGCTCGCGGCGCTGCGGGGGTACCGCCACCGCCAGCGTCCTCCGACACCTCGTACACCTACCTCGGCGACGGTGGGTTCCCGCCCACCGGGCCGGTCGGCGGAAGCCCACAGGCCCCGTCCAGCGGCGGCCGGCGCAGGGGGCTGATCGTGGCCATCGGGGTGCTCGCTGTCGTGCTGGCCGTACTGGTCTGCGGCGGCGGCGGTTACCTCTGGGTGCACCGCAACGACAATGTCGCACCCGCCGCGTCGTCGACGACGCCCGCCAGCGCCCCGACCACCAGCCACCGGCCAGTGGTCGGCACCGGCCCCACGCGCACCATCGACTGCAACGGGGCGAAGGGTACGGTCGCGTCCACGCTCCGCAAGACGCTGGAAGGATTCCACTTCATCGTGATCGAGGTGGACGTCCCCGGCGGGCAGGCCGGCCGGGTCGTCGAGGTGACGCCGTGCGGCAGCGGCATCCCGGAGGGTTCCGAGATCACGATGAGGGTCTCCACCGGGAGGCCCGCGAGCGGCAGCACCAGCCACGCTTCGACCCCCGCCCCCACGACCAGCTGTGACCTGTTGGGGCCTGGCGGACTCGACAACTGCCTGCCCAGCAGGCGCTGATCACGGATGCCAGAGATGACGGAACCGAACGAAGGACGACTGACGAGATGACCGCGCAGGCCCGCCTCCTCGGCGGGAGGTACCAGGTCGGCGAACTGCTCGGCTATGGCGGAATGGCCGAGGTGCACCTCGGCCGCGACCTCCGGCTCGGCCGGGACGTCGCGATCAAGACGCTGCGTACCGACCTGGCCCGGGACGACACGTTCCAGCTGAGGTTCCGGCGCGAGGCGCAGAATTCGGCCTCGCTCAACCACCCGGCGGTCGTCGCCGTGTACGACACCGGTGACGAACCCGGTCCGGCCGGCGAGACCGTGCCGTACATCGTCATGGAGTTCGTCAACGGCCGTACCCTCAAAGAGGTGCTGGCTGCCGAGGGGCGGCTGATGCCGCGGCGCGCCATGGAGATCACCGCGGACGTCTGTTCCGCGCTGGAGTTCAGCCACCGGGCCGGCATCATCCACCGCGACATCAAGCCGGGCAACGTGATGCTCACCCAGACCGGCCAGGTCAAGGTGATGGACTTCGGCATCGCCCGGGCGCTGGCCAGTGGGGCCAGCACGATGACCCAGACGTCGGCGGTGATCGGCACCGCGCAGTACCTCTCGCCCGAGCAGGCCCGCGGTGAGGCGGTGGACGCGCGCAGCGACGTCTACGCCACCGGCTGTCTGCTCTACGAGCTGGTCTGTGGCCACCCGCCGTTCGTCGGGGACAACCCGGTCAGCGTGGCGTACCAACATGTCCGCGAGGATCCCCGGCCACCGAGCGACAGTAACCGCGACGTGACCCCGGATGTCGACGCGATCACCCTCAAGGCGCTGGCCAAGAACCCGATCAACCGGTATCAGAGCGCTGGCGAGATGCGCGCCGATCTGCTGCGCGCCGCCGCTGGCCGGCCGGTGATGGCCACGCCGGTGATGCGGGAGACCGAACGTACCTCGATGATTCCGCCGGGTGGGGGGCGCGGTGCGGGGCCGGGCACCCGTCCGGTGGCGCGGGTCGCTCCACCGCCGCGACGGCGGAGCTCGACCGGGCTGGTGGTCGCGCTCACCCTGCTCGGGCTGCTCGCGGTCGTCGCCCTCTCGGCCGGACTGTGGCTGGCCAGCCGCACGAAGCTGGTCGCGGTACCCGACCTGCGCGGCAAGACCCAGGCCGCCGCGGAGACGGCAATCAAGGACGGCAAGCTCACCCCCAAGGGCAAGACCGCGCAGGGCAACTGCACCAAGGGCCAGGTCATCGAGCAGAGCCCGGCGGCCGGGGACCAGGTCGCTGAGGGCCAGACGGTGGAGTACACGGTCTGCCTCGGCCCGAACGCGGTGACCGTCCCGCCGCTGCTCAACCTCAAGAAGGACCAGGCGCAGAAGGCCCTCACCGACAAGGGTCTGAAGTTTGAGCTGGTCTCCGTCGACAGCTCCGTCGACCAGGATGTGGTCATCGGCTCGGATCCCATCGAGGGGACCGCGGTCGACGCTGGCGCGACCGTGAAGGTCAAGATCTCCAATCACAAGCTCCGGAAGGTGCCCGACCTGGTCGGAAAGGCCCGCGTCCAGGCCGAGGCCGCGCTGGCGCAGGCTGGCTTCACCAACGTCAGGTTCGTCGACCAGGCCTCGTCGGCGGATCAGAACGGCAAGGTGATCAACCAGAGCCTGGACGCCGGGTTGGAGGTGGCCCCGGCGACCCAAATTACGATCTTCGTGGGTCAGTCGGGCTCGCCGTCACCGTCGCCGAGTCCGTCGGTCTCGAAGACGCCCTGACGGTCAGGCGAAGGCGGCTACCCGCCGGGCTTCGACCTCGGCCGCGAGCTCCGGGGCCCGGTCGAGCGCCTGCGGGTACCCGCAGACCGCCAGCCAGTTCGCGAGCATCAGGTGCCCGCCCTGGGTGAGTACCGACTCGGGGTGGAACTGCACACCCTCGATCGGCAGGGTGCGGTGGCGCATCGCCATCACCACGCCCGACTCGGTCCGTCCGGTCACTTCGATCTCGTCGGGCAGCGTCGACTCCACCACCGCCAGCGAGTGGTACCGGGTGGCCGTGAACGGGTCGGGCAGTCCGGCCAGTACCCCGGCTCCGGTGTGCTGTACCAGTGAGGTCTTGCCGTGCAGCAGTTCAGGTGCGCGGTTCACGGTGGCGCCGAACGCGACTCCGAACGCCTGGTGCCCCAGGCACACCCCGAAGATCGGCAGTTCACCGCCGTACCGGCGGATCAGCGGCGCGCAGATGCCGGCACGTTCGGGGGTACCCGGGCCGGGGGAGAGCAGGACTCCGGCCACCCCGAGCCGGCCGACGTCGGCCAACTCCAGCTGGTCGTTGCGCCGGACGTCGCACTCGACCCCGAGCTGGCCGAGGTACTGCACCAGGTTGTAGACGAACGAGTCGTAGTTGTCGACGACGAGGACGCGCATCACATCACCTGCTGGGCCGGGGGGAGACCTGGTTGTTCGGGCTGGCGCCGGTGGAGCCGCTGTGGCTGGGCGTGGCGCTGGTGCTGCCCGGCCTGGCCCCGCTGGGCGTGGGGCCGCTGGGTACCGTCCCGGCCGGGCCATTGCTGTCGGTCACTTGGACGTCGCCGAACGGCAGCAGCTTCTCCGCGGACGGGAAGACGCCGTACCAGAGCAGCGCGCCCGTGGCGGCGATCAACAACGTCGAGCCGACGAGCTTGCCGGCCCGGCCGAACGGCAGGTGTTGCCAGATCCATCGGTACATCCGGGTCAGCTCCCCAGCTCGGCAGGCTTGCCCTGGGCCCGGGTCTGGCTGTGGTCCAGCTCCGCGTGCACCACCAGCCGCTGGTAGTTGTCCCACTTCGGGTTGCAGGTGGTGATCGTGAGCGCCTTGGCCCGGCCGGCGATCGGTGCGACCACGTAGATCGCGGTCGGTACGACGATTTCGGTGCCGTAGACGCGGTAGACGTACCAGGTGTCGCGGGTCTCGACCACGATCGGGTCACCGGGCCGCATCTGGTCGAGGTCCCAGAAGATCGCCGGGGTACGGTGTCCGGCCATCGAGAAGTTGCCGGTCTGGCCGGGCAGCGCCGTTTCGGGGTAGTGGCCGGGGGCGTACGCGATGTCGCCCGGCTGTACCCCCTGGACGACCACCCACTGCTTGCCCAGCCGCGGGATGTACAGCCGGGCGAGGGCGTTGCCCAGCGGCGGCAGTTCCGTGGCGGCGACGGTACTGGTGCTGCCGGAGGCGCTCGGGACCGGCTGAGCCGGGGTGTCCCAGTTCTGGGCCAGTTGGCGGTCCAGGTCGCTCTGGTGGGCGCCGATGATCGCCGCCTTGCCCCAGACCTCGTAGGCCGCGAACAGCAGTACGACCAGCCCGAAGGTGATGAAGAGCTCGCCGGTGGTGCGGAGCAGGGTGCGCAGCACCGAACCGACCGTGGTGCGGGTCAGGTCCGAGTACACGCTGCGGTATCCCTCCCCGGTGCGCTCCGCGCGGAGCCGGACCACCCGCACGCCTTTGGGCGCCGGTTCGGGGGCCGCAGCGCTGGCCAGGTCGTCGGCGCCGGGCGTCCGGCCCGGCAGGACGGCGCCCATCAGCATCGTCGCATCGGCCGGAATCGCCCGGGCCGGTTTCGGTGAACCCACCCGCGGGAGGACCGCGGTCGCGTCCGATTCCTCGCGAACCCGTCGTCGGGCCTGGTCGGGGACGCTGCGGCGGCTGGGCTGCTCGGGGACGCCATGGCGGGCGGGCTGCTCCGGGACGCCGCGGCGGGCGGGCTGCTCCGGCGCCCGGGTTCGGTCCTGCTTGGGAGCGTTGTGTCGGGCCGTCCGGTCGGTGCCGCCGGACGGGCCCGGCGGCACGGCCGGCACCCGGCGCGGCAGGTCGGCGGCGTCGGGCGGGGTGCCGGGGGCGTCGGGTGGGGTGCCGGGGGCGTCGGCGTCGGCGCTGCGTCGGGGGTTGAACCAGCTGTCGTCGGGTTCCCTGGTCATCGGCGGACTACCCGTCCACCCGCGCCGAGCGTAGGGCGATCGAGCCGTCATACGCCGGCAGGGTCACGTCCCCCTCGACCTTCACGTCATAGCCAAGGCCGAAGATCGCCACCGCGTCCCGGTACAGCCCGACTTCGGCCGAGGCGTCGAGTGCCCGCTGGAGGCGTTCGTGGTCGCCGATGACGGTGATCACGAAGGTCGGCGAGTACACCCGGCCATCCAGCAGCAGGGTGTTCCCGACGCAGCGCACCGCACTGGTGGAGATCACCCGGACGCCCATGATCGTCATAGCTTCGGCCCCACCGGCCCACAATGCGTTGACCACTGCCTGCACGTCCTGTTGGTGGACGACCAGATCGTCAGGGCGCGCATTCGGGCGGGTGCCGTCGGCGCCGCGTGGGGCGTCGTTGAGCCGGACCGTCATTCCCGGTCCGCGCAGCGCGGTCAGTCCGGCGCCGGCGAGCTGAAGGCCACCGCGGGCGCGCTGCTCGGCCACCTGGGCGTCGGAGCCCGCCAGCACCTCGGTCTGTTGATCGATCTCGTGGCGCAGGGCGGCGGCCTGCGCTTCGGCGCCAGCGACGTCGTGCCTGCGCTCGGTGATCAGTCCGGTGAGCTCGGGGCGGCGCTCGTTACGCAGCTCGGTACCGGCGGAGGTGGTCTTGGTCGTAGTGAACAACAGGCCAGCCAGCAGGGTCACCACCGGCACCAGCAGCGACCAGCCGCGCCGGCGCTCGGGGCCACGGCGCGGGCGTAGGGCTGCTCCGGCGCGCCGGAGCACGCGGTCCCAGGAGGACGCGCCAGATGTGTACTCCATCCCTCCCCTTCCCACGGCCGAGCGCCAGTGTGACTACGCTAGCCCCGGAATGCTATTCCGGGCTGTCCGGCGTAGGGTTCGCCGCACGACCCCTCCAGGAGAGCGCAGTGCCCAAGTCTCGCGTACGTAAGAAGAAGGTCTACACGCCGCCCGCTGAGCTGCGGCCGCAGTCAACGCTGGCCGCCCGGCGGCGGCCGAGCCCGGTCTGGCTGCCGGTCACGGCTGTCTCGTTGATCGTGTTCGGCATCCTCTGGCTGGTGATGTTCTACCTGACCAAGGACTTCACCGAGCCGATGATCACCCCGTTGGCCAAGCTCAACTTCTGGAACCTGGGCATCGGCTTCGGCGGCATGGTGGGCGCGCTGCTACTGCTTTCCAAGTGGCGGTAGGGTCAGCCGCCACCGGTGGGCGGCCGGCGGGCCGGTGGAGCATCGGACTCACAGCCGAACGGCCGCACGTACCTCCCGGAGACCGGATCGAGCACCAGGCTGCGGCAGTCCAGCTGGGGACTGCCGAGTAGCGGTACGGTCGCTGCCACGCCGCGCTGGCCACCGGTGCTGACCGCCCGGATGGTGAACGTGTAGTTCAGGCCCGGGTTGAGCCCGGTGACGGTCAGCGTGGACTGCCCGGCCGGTACGGTCACCGGCACCCCGCCGACCGTCGGGGTCATCAGCACCTCGTAGTTGGCCACCACACCCGAGGCCCCCTGGTACTGCGGGGGATCCCAGGAGAGCTGGGCGCTGGTGCGGTCCGCAGCCAGTGCGGCCGCCACGTGCCGGGGTGCCCCGGGGACCGCCGCCTCAGCGAGAGTTCCGCAGTGGTACACCCGGACGTCGTCGAGCAGGTAGTCGATGACGCCGGTCAGCCGCCAGCGGAAGGTGACCGTCTGTCCGGCGAGCGAGCCGAGGTTCACCCGGTTGGACGCGTACCCCCGGGTCAAGGTGAAGGAGTTGCTGCCCTGGTTCAGCCCGTCGCGACCGAGTACCGAGGTGTCCTGCCAGCCACCGCCGTTGTTGTACTCCACAAACGCCTGGCCGCCGGAGCTGAACATGACGTTGTGCGCGAACCACAGGTAGGAGTTGGAGCCCGCGGGCACCGTCACGGTGACCTCGGCCGTCACCAGGTTCGGCGCGGGTGCGGCCAGCGACCCTGACGAGTAGCCGTACAGCGCCCGGGTGCCCGAGTGGGCGTACGAGACCGGAATGTCGGAGGACGGGATGTACGACCAGGTTCCGGTTGCCTGCTTGCCGACCTCGTCCGGCCGCGGGGTGATCTTCCAGCGGCCCGACGTGCTCTCCATGGTGTCGGTGAAGGTGTCGACAGCGGGCGCTCCGGCGGTACTGCAGACGGGGGCCTCGGTGACCCCACCGTTGGTGCTGAAGAACTGGTCCATCTCGGTGCCGAGAATGACCTTGTCCACCTGGGTGCAGTCGGCGGCGGTGATGCCGTGGAATCCGAGCAGCTGCCGGCAGCCCGTACTCAGAGCGCTCGCCAGGTCGCCGTAGTCGGCGCCGGAGGTGAGCAGGTTCATCACCCGGTACCACAGCTGGACCGACTTGTCCCAGCCGAGCCCGGTGATCGTCTGGCCGTTGAAGGTACCGCCGTCGGAGATCAGGAAGGCTGCCTTATTGGCGATGCCGTTGTTCTGGTGTACCCCGCCGTTGTCCGCGGCGCCGAGGTAGAAGTTGGCGCTGGAGCTCTTGTCCGGCTGGTTGAACAGCGGCGGGTTGGACATGTCGCGGATCGCGCCGATCGGCAGGTCCTCGCCCATCTTCCACTTCACCGCGAGGCTGTCGTTGCCGACGCCGTCGGACTGGTCGATGAACTCGCCCATGATGTCCGACAGCGCCTCATTGATCGCGCCGGACTGGTACGCGTAGAACAGTTCGGAGGTGTACTGGGTGACCCCGTGGGTCAGCTCGTGGCCCACGACATCGTCCGCGCCGGCGTACCCGGCGCCGAAGACCATCTGGGTACCGTCCCAGAAGGCGTTCTCGAACGGGCACGAGCCGACGTAGTTGATGATGTCGCAGGCCCGGACGGTCGCCTTCAGCGGCAGCCCACGCCCATCGACCGAGTCCCGGCCGAGGTTGTTCTTGTAGAAGTCGTAGGTGATGCCGAGGTTGTCGTACGCGGCGTTGACGTCCGCCACGGGGCTGGTCGGGTCGCCTTCGCGGCGGGCTACCGGGACCGCGCCACCCTCGACGCACTGGTACCCGGCGGGCTTGTTCAGATCGACCCGGGTGTTGGCGAGGTCGCAGATGAGCCGGCTCTTCGCGGCCCGCTGGTCGGAGATGACCAGCGACGCGGTGCCGTCGACGGCGTCGACCAGGACCAGAGCGACCGCAAGGTCATCGGCCTTCAGGTGTACCTGCCAGGTGGGGCGCAGTTCGGCCCGGCCGGGTGCGCCGATCAGCCGCGGGTCGTAAAGCCACAGCTCGGGAGCTCCGGCGGTGACCCGGACGCCGGTCAGGCCGAGCTGCTCGGTGGCGGCGGCGATCGCGGTGTGGGTGGCGTCGGCGGCGCTGACCGCGGCCACGGTGCCGCTCGGGGGGCCGTCGGGTGCCTCGCCGGTGGCCGCGATCACTGAGCCGGAGCCGCTGAGCGCGACGACGAGTTGGCCGCCGAGGACCGGTACGCCGCCGGCGTACTGCTGGAAGCGCACGAGGTGCTGCCCGCCCGGTACCGCCTCGTTGCGGGTCTGGTGCAGGATCTGTCCGGCCGGTACCCCGAACGCGGTGCCGTAGTTCTGCACGAACGCGTTGGCGGTACGGCCCGGGTCGCCGCTGGCCGGCACACCGGGGAGCCCGGTGAGTGGGTGCTCGGGCTGGGCGGCGACGCTGCGAACGTGGCCGTCGGGGTCGACCCGGACGGCGGGGGGCTGGTCGGCGCCGTGGCGCAGGGTGTTGAGCACCGACCCGGCGCCACTGGTGGTGCCGGTGGCTGTGGTGGAACCCGCCGCCGGCTCGGTCGCAGCGGGTGAACCCGTACCCGGCGAGGCGGACACCGCCGTGACTGGCGGGTTGGCGACGACGATGTCCGGCCCGGCCGGCCCTTCGGGGCTCCGCGGCGCCGCGGCGTTGGCGATCAGGACCGCGGTGCCGAGCACGGCAACGGCCGCGATGGCGCTGAGCGATCGACGGTTCAGCATGCGCAAGGGCATGCGGAGGGGCATGCGGAGGGGCATGCGCATCAGAAGGGTCCTCCCCCGTTGGGACGTGGCGTGCTGGCGCGAACGTAGCCGAAGATCAGCCATCAGGACCATCAGCCATCCGTCCGAAAGCCGGCCCCCTGAGCTCCGCCGAACGACCCCTCTAGGCTTGTCGGACAGGACCGGACAGGACCCGACCAGGGAGGCGTACCCATGGGCCCAGTGCAGGTGGTGTCCACGATCCTCGCCGTGGTGGTCACCGCGGTGGCGATTGTCCTGGTGACCCGCACCGTGGCCCGGATGGTCCGGGTGGTCCGGCTCGGCCGACCCGACCCGGAGCGCTCCGTGGGTAAGCGGCGGCGCACCGTCACCATGCTGCGCGAGACCCTCGGCCACACCCGGATGCTGCGCTGGACCGTCGTCGGGGCGGCGCACTGGTTCGTGATGGTCGCCTTCATTCTGCTCTCGTCGCTCGTGTTGGCCGCCTACTTTGAGGTGGTCAACCCGAAGGCGGACCTCCCGATCGTCGGTGGCTGGACGGTGTTCGGGCTACTCACCGAGGTCATCGGGGTACTGAGTCTGGTCGGCATTCTGGTGCTGATGGGTATCCGGCTGCGCAACCGGCCCTCGAAACCCGGACGGCGTTCACGCTTCACCGGCTCCACCATGTGGCAGGCGTACTACGTCGAGTACACGATCCTCGGGGTGCTGGTCTGCGGTTTCGGAATCCGGGGGCTGCGGTCCGCCGCCGGCCACCTGCCGTACCCGGTCTGGGCCGCCCCGGTCTCGCACGGGATCGGCGCGATGTTCGGCGGGCTCTCCCACCGGGCCGCCCTCAATGCGATCACCGTGACCGCACTGGTCAAGATCCTGATCAGTATGGCCTGGGCGATCACCATCGCGCTCAACATCACCATGGGTGTGGCCTGGCACCGCTTCACCGCGTTCTTCAACATCTTCTTCAAGCGCAGCGGCACCGCCGCTGCGGCGCTGGGCGCGCTGCGGCCGATGATGAGCGATGGCCGGCCACTGGACTTCGAGGAAGCGGATCCCGAGAAGGACCAGTTCGGGGTGGCGCAAGTGGAGCAGTTCACCTGGAAGGGGCTACTGGACTTCAGCACCTGTACCGAGTGCGGGCGGTGCCAGTCGCAGTGCCCGGCCTGGAACACCGGCAAGCCGCTCTCGCCCAAGCTGCTCATCCTGTCCCTGCGCGACCACGCGTACGCCAAGGCGCCGTACCTGCTGGCCGGCGGGGGAAAGACGCTCACCGGCGACGAGAAGGGCACCCCGGAGCAGCTCGCCAAGGTCGACGCACTCGCGCTGGCCGAGGCCGGGCGGCCGCTGGTGGGCGGGGCCGACGTCGGTGGCGTGATCGACCCGGACGTGCTGTGGTCCTGCACCACCTGCGGCGCCTGCGTCGAGCAGTGCCCGGTCGACATCGAGCACGTCGACCACATCATGGACATGCGCCGGTACCAGGTGCTCATCGAGTCCAACTTCCCCAGTGAAGCCGGCGTCATGCTGCGCAACCTGGAGAACCGGGGCAACCCGTGGGGCGCTCCGCCGAACACCCGCGAGGACTGGACCAAGGGGCTGGACTTCGCGGTCCCGAAGGTGGCCGATGGCGGGGACTTCGAGTACCTGTTCTGGGTGGGTTGCGCGGGCGCCTTCGAGGACCGCGCGAAGAAGACCACCCGCGCCGTCGCCACCCTGCTGCACGAGGCCGGCGTGAGCTTCGCCGTGCTCGGCCAGGGCGAGACGTGTACCGGCGACCCGGCGCGCCGGATCGGCAACGAGTTCGTCTTCCAGATGCTGGCCCGGCAGAACGTCGAGACGCTCAACGCGGCCTTCGGCGACCGCCCAGCCAGGAAGATCGTGGCCACCTGCCCCCACTGCTTCAACACCCTGGCCAACGAGTACGGCCAGCTCGGCGGGGACTTCGAGGTGGTGCACCACACGCAGTTGCTGGCGCACCTCGTCAGTACCGGCAGGCTCACCCCGGTACAGCCGATCGAGGGCGGCCTGACCTTCCACGACCCGTGCTACCTGGGCCGGCACAACCGGGTCTTCGCCGCGCCCCGCGAGGTGCTCGGCGCAGCCGTCGGCGCCGGTACCGGCTCCGGCGGCAACGGCCTCACCGAGATGGCCCGCAACAGCGAACGCTCCTTCTGCTGTGGCGCCGGCGGCGCGCGGATGTGGATGGAGGAGCGGATCGGCAAGCGGATCAACGTGGAGCGGGTCGAGGAAGCGCTGTCGACCGGTGCGGGCACGGTGGCCGTCGGCTGCCCGTTCTGCCTCACCATGCTCGGGGACGGGGTGACCGGGAAGAAGGCCAGCGGCGAGGCCGGCGAGCACGTCGAGGTCGTCGACGTGGCCACGGTCCTGCTGCGCTCAGTCAGGCCCGAGCCCGCAGCGTGATCCGACCATCGACGTGCTCATGCTGACGGCACTGCTGCCGCTGCTGGCGTTCGTCGCGCTCACCGTGGTCAACGCGGGCTTCGTGGCGGCCGAGTTCTCGCTGGTGACGGTGGACCGCGCGGAGATCGAGCGGCGGGCCGAGGCGGGTGACCGCAGCGCGCGTACCGTCCGCAAGGCGCTGCGCGAGCTGTCGTTCCAGCTCTCCGGCGCCCAGCTCGGGATCACGATCTCCGCGCTGCTCACCGGCTACCTCGCCGAACCGGCACTGGCGCCGTACCTCCGGCCGGCAATCGAACCGGTCGCCGGCAGCGCCACCCGGGGCGTTACCGAGGCTCTGGCGCTTGCCTTCGCCACGCTCTTCTCGATGCTCTTCGGCGAGTTGGTACCCAAGAATGCGGCGCTGGCCCGCCCGATGCCGATCGCCCGGGCGACCGCCGGGCCACAGCGCACCTTCTCCAAGGCTTTCGCCTGGCTCATCAAGGCGCTGAACGGCTCGGCCAACTTCGTGGTCCGCCGGCTCGGGGTCCAGCCGCAGGAGGAGCTGGCCAGTGCCCGGTCGCCGGAGGAGTTGGGCCTGCTCGCGGCGATCTCCGCGCGGGCCGGGGCGCTGCCGGCGGAGACGGCGGTCCTGCTGCAGCGCACGATCCGCTTCGGTGAAAAGCGGGCGGCTGAGGCGATGACCCCGCGGGTCGACATCGTGGGGCTGCGCGCCGACGCGACAGTCGCCCACCTGCTCGCGGTGGCGCGGGAGACCGGGCGCAGCCGCTTTCCGGTCTACGTGCAGACCCTCGACCACGTCACCGGCGTGGTGGCGGTGACCGACGCCCTGGGGGTACCCCCGGCACGGCGCGCCAGCACGACGGTGGCCGCGGTCGCCCGCGAGCCGGTGTACGTGCCGGAGAGCCTGGACCTCGACGGGGTCCTTGACGCACTGCGCACCGGCGGCGCCGACCTCGCCATCGTGGTCGACGAGTACGGCGGAACGGACGGACTGGTCACCACCGAGGATCTGGTCGAGGAGCTGGTCGGCGAGATCGCCGACGAGCATGACCTCGATCCGGCCGGGTTGGTCGCCGGGCACAGCGATGAGTTCGTGTTGCCGGACTTCGACGGTGCGGGGCTGGCGCACGCGGTGCTCGTCGACGGGGTGCTGCGCGAGGATGAGCTGCATGAGCGCACCGGGTTCCGGCTGCCCGAGGGGCCGTACGAGACCCTGGCCGGGTTCCTGATGGCGCGGCTGGGCCACATCCCGGCCGCCGGCGAGGTCGTCGCCGAGAATGGCTGGGAGTTCACGGTGGTGGAGGTCGAGCGGCGCCGGGTGGAGCAGGTCCGGGTGAGCCGGGTGGCGGTCGCCGATGCCTAGGGCCGCGACGAACCGGGTGGCGGTCGCCGGATGAGTACCCTGCTGCTGGCCATGGTGCTGTTGCTGGGCAACGCGTTCTTCGTCGCCGCGGAGTTCTCGCTGATCGCGGCCCGGCACACGGTCATCGAGCCGCTGGCGGCGACCTCACGCCGGGCCCGTACCGCGATGCGGGCGATGGGTGACGTCCCGCTGGTCATTGCCGGGTGCCAGCTCGGCATCACGATCTGCTCGCTGGGGCTGGGCGCGGTCGCCGAGCCGGCACTGGACGCGTTCTTCGACGGGCCGCTGCACGCCGTGCGGATGGGCCGGGCTGCGCACCCGATCGCGTTCGTGCTCGCTCTGGGCCTGGTGGTCTTCGCGCACACGGTGCTCGGCGAGATGGTGCCGAAGAACGTCACGCTGGCCGGCCCGGAGAAGGCGGTGCTCTGGCTGGGCCCGCCGATGTACGGCTTCTGCGTGGCAACCAGGCCGGTACTGGTGGCCATGAAGTGGATCTCCCGCGCGATTCTGAGGCTCTGGCGGATCGAGGCGACGGACGCGGTCAAGACCGTCTTCACCGCCGAGGAGCTCGCCGGGCTGGTCGCGCAGGCGCGCACCGAGGGCCTGCTCGACTCCGAGGAGCACGCCCGGATCAGCGGCGCGCTGGCGCTCTCCGAACGTACCGCCCTCGACGCGCTGCGCCCGTGGTCGGAGGTGACGACGGTGCCAGAGGATGTCTCGCCGGCGGCGCTGGAGGTGCTGGCGACGCGCACCCGGCGGACCCGGTTTCCGGTCGTCGAGCGTTCCTCGCGGCGGGTGCTCGGCTTCGTCCACATCAAGGACGTGCTCGGTACCTCCGGTGCGCAGCGGCGGGAACCGATCCCGGCGGAGCTGATCCGGCCGCTCGCCGTGGTGCCCTCCGACCGGACCCTGGCCGAACTGCTGCTCGCCATGCGCCGGGAACGCCGGCATATCGTGCTGGTCAGCGACGTACGCCGGCCGCTCGGGGTGGTCACACTGGACGACGTGCTGCACGCCGTGGTGGGCGAGCCGCTGCCCGCGCGGCAACTGCCCGCGCGGCCGTAGCCGGCTCCTCCGGGGTGTTGACTCTGGGTACACCGGCAATGAGCGGTACGAATAAGGCCCGTTTGTCGGCTTGCCGGGCAATGGTGACCTTCACTATCCTCGGCTATCGTCCGACCGTCGGAAGGTCGCGCCCCTCCGCGGCCGCGATCGGACACCGCAGCCCGAACCCGTCAGCCAACCCGCTGGGCGGTCAGGGGAAGAAGGAGTCGGTACCCGTGGCAGCCGCCCGTGGTCTCGCCTGGTCGCTGCGCACCCGGTCCTTACCCACCCGGTCCTTACGCACCGCAGCGGTGCGCGTTCTCGCCGCGGCCGGTGCCGTCGTGATGGCCCTGGTGCCGGTGACCAGCGCCTTGGCCGATCCTCTGCCGAGCCCGGGTGCGATCGAGGCACAGATCACCGACCTGTGGAACAAGTCCGAGCCGCTCATCGAGGAGTTCAACCGGGTCCACGGCCAGCTGACCGCGGCCAAGGCCCACACGGCCGCGCTCGAGCAGCAGATGCGGCCGCTGGAGGACCAGATCGACGCGGCGCTGGCCCAGGTGACCGCGATCGCGGTGCGCCGGTACAAGCAGGGCCCGGGCTCCTCAGTGGTCAACTCGTTACTGACCAGCGGGTCGCCGACCGAACTCGCCGACCAGTTGTCGCTGCTCGAGGCGGTGGCCGTCGGCCAGCGGGACAAGATCAGCGCAGTCACCAGCGCGCGGGACAAGCTCGCGGCGGACAAGAAGGCGTGGGAGGACCTGGTCGCCCAGCAGGCGAAGCTGGACGCCGACGCGGCCGCCCGCAAGAAGGTGATCGACGACCAGCTGGCGACCCTGCAGCAGCTCCGGCTCAAGGCGTACGGCACCACGAACGGCACCGGCTACTACCGTCCGGTCGCCTGCCCGTTCGTTTCCGTCGGGGGCGCAGCCGACGTCGCGGCGCAGGCTGCCTGCGCCCAGGTTGGCAAGCCGTACGTGTGGGCCGCGGCGGGGCCGGACAGCTTCGACTGTTCGGGACTGATGAAGTACGGCTGGGGGCAGGCCGGAGTGACCCTGAGCCACTACACCGGCACGCAGTACCAGGAGACCACCAGGATCACCCGCGATCAGCTGCGTACCGGTGACCTGATCTTCATCTACAGCGACATGCATCACGTCGCGATGTACATGGGGGGCGGCTGGGTCCTGCACGCGCCGAGCTTTGGCGACGTCGTCCGGATGGCCAACATCGACTCGGTCGGCCCGATCAATGGCTACGGCAGGCCGGGCGGCTGACCGGTCGGCTTTTCCTGCGTTCATGGTGGCGAATGTCGACTGCGCTGGATGTGGCATCAGGCACAACACGCTTCGTGTTGGTACCAAGACCGCACGTAGTTCTTTGGTGGGCAAAGAAGCCAATAGGCCGCGAATCGTCTGCAACAGGTGCGGCTTCTCCGGCTGCCAAACGTCAATCGGCCGCAATCAGTACCGTACGGTGACTTGCCACGTCGCGCGGCGCCCCCTAGCGTGACAATTCGCCGGACGGATGTCGGCGCCCACCACGGCGCCCCAGCCGGCACCGCCGAATCGAACATCGAGCCGGGGACCCACCGCACATCACTGGGGTGAATCCGCTGCAGGCAGCGGTAGGGCGATCTTCCCGCCCGAACCCGTCAGCTAACCCGGTACGCGGTCATGGGAGAGGGAGTCGGAGTCGGTGGAACTCCATCCGATGCGGCCGGATCGGCCGCGTCTCAGCTCCGCACGCAGGCTCCTCGGCGCTGTCGTCGCCGGCCTCGCCGGTCTGCTCGTGGCGCTCGCGCCAGCCACACACGCGTTCGCCGGGCCCAGCGTCGCTGAGCTCGAGGCGCAGATCGATGCGAAATGGCACGGCCTTGAGCCCTTCGTCGAGCAGTACAACGCCGCTCAGGTCCGCCTCGATGAGGCCAAGGCCAAGGCCGCCAAGCTCGAAGAGCAGATCAAACCGCTGCGCGCGCAGATCGAGGTCGTACAGGCCCGGGTCTCCGTGATCTCCGTCGAGGCGTACAAGTACGGCCAGCAGGCCACCATGAACGCGCTGCTCTCCAGCGAGTCGGCGGCCGGCCTGGTGCAGCGGCTCTCGCTGCTCGACTCGATCGCCGCGGGTGAGCAGGCCACGGTCTCCGACGCGCTGCGGGTCAAGCAGACGTTCGACGAGCAAAAGAAGCCGCTGGACGATCTGGTGGCTCAGATCTCCGCGCAGCAGACCCAGATCGCGGCGCAGGCGAAGAGCATCCGGACCGAGATCGACAGCCTCAACCAGCTCCGGCAGCAGGCCGGCAGCAGCGCGGGCGGCGGGCAGCGCCCGGTGCTGTGCCCGGTCGCCTACGACGGCAGCCCGGGGGCCCGGGCGGCCCAGTACGCCTGCGGCCTGATCGGCGTGCCGTACGTCTGGGCCGGTGAGTCGCGCAGCGGCGTCGACTGCTCAGGTCTGATCAAGCTCGCCTGGCAGCAGCAGGGGATTTACCTGCGGCACAACACGGTGATGATGTGGGACGACCTGAGGCACGTCTCCCGCGCCCAACTCCAGGTCGGCGACTCGGTGCACTACTACTCCGGCGATTCACACATCGCCATGTATGTCGGCGGCGACTGGATCGTGGAAGCCGCAGCGCCCGGCACGACCGTGACGATGTCGAAGATCGACGCGTACCCGATCTACGGGTTCAGCCGACCCAACGGGTAGCTCCTCGCTCGCCGACCGGCGCCGGTCAGGCGGTCGGCCAGGTGCGCCAGTTCTGCCAGGAGCGGCTCGGCGTGGGGCCGCGCTGTCCCTGGTACCGCGAGCCGTAGACCGCCGCGCCATACGGGTGCTCGGCCGGCGACGACAGCCGGAGGATGCAGAGCTGTCCGATCTTCATGCCGGGCCACAACTTGATCGGCAGGGTGGCGACGTTGGAGAGCTCCAGCGTCACGTGCCCGGAGAAGCCCGGGTCGATGAAGCCGGCCGTGGAGTGGGTGAGCAGGCCCAGCCGGCCAAGACTCGACTTGCCCTCCAGCCGCCCGGCGAGCTGGACGCCCAGCGTGATCACCTCGAGCGTCGACGCGAGCACGAACTCACCCGGGTGCAGCACGAACGGCTGGTCGTCGGGGACCTCCACCAACGCGGTCAGGTCGTCCTGTTGCACGGCAGGGTCGATATGGGTGTACAGGTGGTTGTTGAAAACCCGGAACCAGCGGTCCAGCCGGACGTCCACGCTGGACGGCTGTACCAGGGCAGGCTCGAACGGCTCCAGTTGCAGCTGACCCTGCTTGATCTCGGTGACGAGGTCGCGGTCGGAGAGCAGCATCCTTGGAGGGTACGTCCCGCTGGTGGTGCGGGTGCCAGCGGCCGGACCGCGGCATCGGCCCGAGCCTGAGGCGCGGTCAGCGCTGCCGCCACACGGCTGGAGCTGCAGCGGTCCGGTCTGCACCGACCTGTCACCCGATGGGGTCGCGACTACCCGTCTCGAACATATGTTCGATAGGATGTTGGCATGGCTTCGTGGTCGGAGTTCGTCGCGGCTGAGCCGCTTCTGGCGGCAGGGATCCGCGCGCTCGTCCATCAGTACGGGCCCGGGCTGGGCTACCTCGCCACCGTGCGCGCCGACGGCGGCCCCCGGGTGCACCCGGTCTCACCCGTGATCACCCGCGATGCGCTGTACTGCTTTCTCGTCGACTCACCGAAGCGGCGCGACCTCGATCGCGACGACCGGTACGCGCTGCATTCGTTCCCGCCGGACAGCAGCGACGACGAGGCGTACCTCTCGGGCACCGCGCACCCCGTCGCCGACGTCGAGCGCGTCCTGGAGTTGGCCCAGCAGATGCGCGCTGAGCCGCGGGTCGACTGGCGGCTCTATGAGTTAACGGTGGACGTGGCGATGCTGGTGCGCAACGCCGAGCAACCGGTCGGCAGCGACCGGGCGCCGGCGGTACGCCAGGTCTGGCGCGACCCGTTGCTGCCCCACCGGCGGGGTGAGGACCTGCTGGATCAGCGCAGCGATCCGAATCGCGAGGCGTGCGAGCCGCGGGAATGTGCGCCGCCGTGCCTGAGCCGCTAGAGTGGGTGCGCTCGCGGGTGTAGTTCAATGGCAGAACATCAGCTTCCCAAGCTGACAGTGAGAGTTCGATTCTCTTCACCCGCTCCACTTGCTCTCCGAAGGCCCAGGTTGGGACCGAACTCCCGGCCCGGGCCTTTGCCGTCCCCGCCGGCCTGGCCCGCCAGAGTCGGGCCGTTCAGCGGTGCGCCGGCTTCAGGGCCGAAGGCCCCTGGCTGGTGGGGATGCAAGGTTCGACGATGAGGGGCAGCCCCGTCGCACCGGAAGTGAGTGAGTATGACTCCGCTCAAGCCCGCTGAAAGCGAGGACCGGCTGGTCCGTGACCCGGACCGGCGCACTGGATTGCGCGGCCTGATCGCGCGGTATCCGATGGTGTCGTTCACCGTGCTCGCGTACACATTCTCGTGGGCCTGTTGGGTTCCGCTGCTCGCCTCCCGGCAGGGCTGGATCGACTGGTCAGCATCGAGCTATCTGCATCTGTGGGGCGGTCTCGGGCCGTTGCTGGCCGGCGTAGCCGTGGTGGGGGCTCTGGGCGGCCGCCGAGCGTTACGGGATCTGAGCCGTCGGATGGTGGCGTGGCGCAGCCGCGTGTCCGGTGGCTGGCGCTGGCCGCGTTGGGCCCACTTGGGTTGTTCCTGGTGGCTGTTCTGCTGGCTCGGGTTCTGCAGGGGCAGTGGCCGGACCTGGGCCGTTTCGGGGCAAGCACCGAATATCCCGCCCTGCCGTTGGCCATGTTCTGGCTGGCCAACCTGGTCTTCTACGGGTACGGCGAGGAGGTGGGCTGGCGCGGGTTCGCCCAGCCGTACCTGCAGCGGCGGCGGTCGGCGCTACGCGCGGCTGCTCTGGTCAGCGTGGTGTGGGCCGGCTGGCATCTGCCGCTCTTCGGCATCACCGAGGGCTACCGCCAGATGCCGGCCATCGGCTTCGTCGGCTTCTTCTTCAGCCTGCTGGTTGGTGCCTTCGTCCTTGCCTGGCTGTACCTGCGCAGCGCTGCCAGCATCCTCGTGGTCGCAGTCTTCCACTCGGTCTTTGACATCGCGGCCACCACGCCAACCAGTACGACCCTCATCCCCACGCTGATGGGAGCCGCGGTCACCGTGGCTGGACTCGCGGTCATCCCGGAACTGCATCGCAGGCACGGCAGTCCGTCCACAGCGGACCTGAGGTAGCGGTGCGAGCGACCCAGGCCGGATGATCTCGGGCCGTTCGACCGTAGGCTGATCTTGCCGGGCTGCCCGGGGGCTGACCTGAGCAGGGCCGGGGTCGTATCGTTGCCGTTCATGGCGTTCGATGGGACGGTACGGCCGCGGCACCGTTGGCATCACGCCGAGGCTGAGCTCGACGACTTCGTGATCATCACGTACCGGGTACCCACCGATGCGCTCGCCCGGCAGCTGCCCGCCGGGTTTGATCCCCAGGTCCTCACGTTCAACGATGGGGCCACCGCCTCGCTCGTCTCCGCCGTCGTCTTCCGATCGCGACTTCCATTTCCGGTTCTGCCCACCGGTGGCGATCTCCTGCGGGCAGATCAACTACCGCACATACGTCACCGCCAGGGACCCGGGTCGGCAGGGGTACCCGAATCAGGACCCGGACGGGGGCGCGGACCTGGGCGGGACGGCCCGCGACCGTCTGGGCGTATGGTTCTTCGGTACCAGCCTGGACCATGCGCTTGTCGCCGTACCCCGACTGCTGTGGCGGATGCCCTGGACGCGTAGCCGGATCAGCATCGCCGCCAACTGGAGCGCCACTCCGGCGACCGCGCCCGCCCGCCCCACCCCACCCGTCCCGGGCACGGTGAGCGCCCCGCGTGCCCCGGCCACCTCGAGTCCTCCGGGCACCTGGCGGATGAGCGCGACAGACTCCGGTGGCACCAGCTTCTGTGAGCTGGTCGACGCGGGCCTGCCGGCGGACCAGCTCGACGGCTTCACCGACCGTGACCACTGGCTACGGGTGCTCACCCACCCGACCGCCGGCTGGTACCCACGGCTGGGCGGCGGCGTCGGCTGCTACAGCATCTGGCACCCGGCGATGGCACCGCGGCGGTTCGAGTCGCGTGCCGCCCGGTTCCTGGTCTTCGAGCAGCTCGGCCTCATCGGGCCGGACGCCGTACCGCACTCAGTCCTGGGCCAACCGGGGCCGCGCTTCGACATCCACACGCCGCCCCGCCGCTTTCGACCAGGGTAGGCGAGCCCCGATTTGGTCGTACACATGTTCTATCCACAACCTGTGGATCGAACCTGGTGCACCGACCCATCTCACAGGTACTGTCACAGCTATGGCCACAGCCAACGTCACAGTTTCCCTCGACCCGTCCGTTATCGACATGGCGAAGGACCAGGCTCGCGCCGCCGGCATGAGCATGTCGGCCTGGGTCGCCCGGACCATCCGGGCCGCGACCATTGCTGAGGCCGCCCGCCGCTACGAGCAGTTCGACCTTGAGGCGACCGATGCCGAGGCGATCGCGGTGTGGGACGCCGCGCACCGGCCCGGCGGTCGGCTGGCCGGTGCTGATTGGTAAGGCAGGGCGAGGTCTACGACTACGCCATCGGCACCAGCCGGTACCGCCTGCTCGTGGTCAGTGCCGACGGCCACAACGAGGTCCGGACCCCCTGGGTGGTGCCGATCCGGCACGGCACCCTGGACGCCCCGCCGTACCTGGTGGCGCTGCTGGACGCCGACCCGCTCGGCGGCTCCGCCGACATCGAACGGCTGGACCGGGCGGCGGTCACCGGCGAGCCCATCTGCCTGGTCACCGGCGCTACCATGCAGCGCGTCCGCGAGGCGATCACCACGCTCTTCGCCGCGTAGTCCGATTGATTCCTCACGACAGACCGGGATACCCCCCTCATCGCCACTCCGCGGACGGCCAGCCGCCCCAGGGTTGACTGTCCATCATGGACGATCGGAGACCCGTCTGTACCAGGGCGGTATCCCGCCAAATGGGTGAACCGATCTGTGCGGAAACCGTACTGTCAATGGGCGCGTCGAGTTGACGACGTGCGTAACCCGGTTGCTACGGTCCTGCCTGGACCTGCCGTCTCGCGAAGGGAAGGGTGTTGTCCGGTCAGCATGCCGCACGACCTTCTCCGCGACCGTTCCGTACCCTTCTGCTCCTCGGCGCAGCCGTGAGCGCCGCGATGCTCTTCGGCGCGGGCGTCGCAGTGCTGCAGTTGCCGTCCGCGGCGTCCATGCCGGGTGGCGTCGCGCTCAGTGGCGGCCTGGCGGTGCCGAGACTGCCCACCCCGAGCGCGTCGCCCGCCGGCGAACGGGACGAGCCGCACGGCGGGGAGCGCGCCGGCCGCGGCGACGAGCGCCTCGCCACCGCCCCGGCCAGCGCGGCGGAGCCGACGGAGCCGAGCGGACCTCCCGTGCCCGCCCGGCCGGCCGCCACGCAACCGGCCGCCACCCAACCGGCAGCGAACAGCGGCACCTGCCAGGTGTCGTACTACTCCGATGGCGGGCACACCGCCAGTGGCGAGGTCTTCGACCCGACGCAGTTCACCGCGGCCCACCCCACGCTACCGTTCAACACCCGGGTCCGGGTCACCAACGTGGCGAACGGAAAGTCGGTGGTGGTCCGCATCAACGACCGCGGCCCGTTCGTGCCCGGCCGCTGTCTCGACCTGTCGTCCGCGGCGTTCGGGCAGATCGCCTCGCTCGGCGCCGGGGTGGCGACGGTCCGATACAACGTCCTGGCGTGATCGGGCCTGCCGGCCCGGGCGGTCCGGCCGAACGTGGGAGCGGATCGGCACTCACAAGGTGGCATGCTGTCTTCCGTGGCCGGTAAGCCTCGTTCGTCGGGCCATGGCCCGGTCAACCCGGAGAGTCGCGCCGGGCTCGGTGCCGCCACGGCCCTGCTCGTGCTGCTGAGCGTCGCCGAGCTGGCCGACGGTGCCAAGATCAACCACATCGGCCTCTTCGCGACGGTGCCGTTCCTGGCTGCGGCATTCGCCTCCTGGCAGGAGGTCCTGCTCGTCGGCGCGGCCGCGACGCTGTTCAGCGTGGTGTTCGGGTTGGCCGACCCGGCCGGGTTGAGCGTGGCGATCATCGAAAACATCACCGGGACGGTCGTCGCCACCGGCATCGGGGCGGTCGTGGGAGTGATCCGGCAACGGCAGGCCGACCGGATCGTCCAACTGTCCCGGCTGGCCTCAGTTGCCCAGGGTGCGGTGTTGGGCCCGATCGGCCCCCAGATCGGCCAACTCGCCATCGCCGCCCGGTACATCTCGGCCAGCGCCGCCGCCGATATCGGCGGCGACCTGTACGAGGCGCTCGACACGCCGTACGGAGTACGCATGATCATTGGCGACGTGCGGGGCAAGGGGCTGGAGGCGGTACGCCTGGCCAGTATCGTGCTCGGCTCGTACCGGCACGTCGCCTATGAGCGGGCCGACCTGCGCGCGATCGTGGCCGACCTGGACCGGGCGGTGGCCCGTTCGGTAGGCGAGGAGGACTTCGTGACCGCGGCGGTCGTGGAGGAGCGCGGCGGTACCCTGACCATCGTCAACTGCGGACACCCGCCGCCGCTCCTGCTGCGCCGCGGCGAGGTGCTCGAACTGAATCCGCCGTCGCCCGCGCCGCCGTTGGGCTTCATGCCGGTGGTACAACCCCGGGTCGAGCGGTTGGAGCCTGGTGACCGGCTGCTGTTCTACACCGACGGACTCGCTGAAGCTCGCCGGGACGGGCAGTTCTTCCCCATCGCCGCGCGCGCCTGGGGACTGCTCGGGCACGGTACCGTCACCGATGGGCTCGCTTCGTTGGAGAGTGCCCTCGTCGACTGGGTCCGTGGTCAGCTCGACGACGACATCGCGCTGGTCCTGATCGAGTACGCCGGCAGCCAGGCCAAGCCGGTGCCGGTGCCGCGCTGGGAGATCGGCGGAGCGGGCTCCCCGGCACTCACCTGATGAGATCATCCCAGTCGGGGCGCCCCGACGTCAGCTCACGCAGGCTGCGGCTGGCCCGGTGCCGACCGGTGTAGTGGCGTGGGTACCTCGGGGCGAAGAGTGCGCCCACAAATTTCATGATCATAACGGTCCCCTCCCGCTGGGTCATTCGCTCCAACGACAGCTCACGGGCGGGGTGACGCGAACCCCGGCGAACCGGGCGCGAACCATCGGCGGGGCCGATCCGCCCCCACTCCCGACGTTGTCTGCCCGCCGATCGTCCGGATAAATGACCGAAAAAACGACCCTGTGCGGCGTACTTCCTTCCGATGTGAGATCAGTCACCGCGCGGCGAACTTGTCGTTGTTACCAGCCAGTAGCACAGTGGGAGGCTACCGGCTAGTAACAACGACCGGCACCGCGCACGACGTCCTGACGCCTCCCTGGGCGTACCCAGAACGGGAGTCCTCCGATGAGCCACTACAAGAGCAACCTGCGGGACCTGGAGTTCAACCTCTTCGAGGTCTTCGGTGCTGACACGCTGGGCGTCGGCCCGTACTCCGAACTCGACCAGGACACCGCCCGGCACATTCTGGCCGAGGTGGACCGGCTCGCCCGCGAGGATCTCGCCGCCAGCTACGCCGACGGCGACCGCCACCCGCCGGAGTACGATCCGGCCACGTTCAGCGTGCGGATGCCCGAGTCGTTCCGCCGGTCGTACCAGGCGTTCATCGACTCGGAGTTCTGGCGGCTCGCCCTGCCGGCGGGGATCGGTGGCACCCATGCGCCCCGGACGCTGTGGTGGTCGCTCGCGGAGCTCATCCTCGGCTCGAACGCACCGGTCTGGATGTACGCCTCGGGCCTGGCGTTCCTCCAGACGCTGTGGGACGAGGGGACCGCGGAGCAGCGGGAGTGGGCCAAGGTCTTCCTGGACCGGCAGTGGGGCGCCACGATGGTGCTGACCGAGCCCGATGCCGGCTCCGACGTCGGCGCTGCGCGGACCCGGGCCATCCCGCAGCCCGACGGCTCCTGGCAGTTGGAAGGCGTCAAGCGCTTCATCACCAGCGGCGAGCACGACCTGACCGAGAACATCGTGCACTACGTGCTGGCCCGGCCGGTTGACACGCCCGGTGCCGGCGGGCCGGGTACCAAGGGCCTGTCGCTGTTCCTGGTGCCGAAGTACCATTTCGACCCGGCGACCGGCGAGCTCGGCGAGCGCAACGGGGTGTACGCCACCAACGTCGAGCACAAGATGGGGCTGAAGGTCTCCACCACCTGCGAGCTGACCTTCGGCCAGCACGGCGTCCCGGCCACGGGCTGGCTGCTCGGCGGGGTACACGACGGCATCCGGCAGATGTTCGGCATCATCGAGTCCGCCCGGATGATGGTCGGGACCAAGGCGATCGCCACCCTCTCCAGCGGGTACCTCAACGCCCTGGAGTACGCGAAGAACCGGGTGCAGGGCTCCGATCTGGCCCACAGTGCGGACAAGTCCGCGCCCCGGGTGCCGATCACCCAGCACCCCGATGTGCGCCGCTCGCTGCTGTTGCAGAAGTCGTACGCCGAGGGGCTGCGCGCGCTGGTCTGCTACACCTCGTCCTGGCAGGACCAGGTGGTGCTGGCGCAGGCCGCTGGCGACAGCGCGGCCGCGAAGACCGCCGCACGCGTCAACGACCTGTTGCTGCCCCTGGTCAAGGGGTGCGGCTCGGAGCGGGCGTACGAGCTGCTCAGCCACGAGTCGCTGCAGACCTTCGGCGGTTCGGGCTTCCTGCAGGACTACCCGCTGGAGCAGTACATCCGTGACTCGAAGATCGACACGCTGTACGAGGGTACGACCGCGATCCAGAGTCTGGACCTGGTCTTCCGCAAGATCGTGAAGGATCGCGGCCGGGCCCTGATGGTGGTGGCCTCGGAGATCACCGAGTTCGTCGACTCCGAGGCCGGAAACGGCCGACTCAAGGAGGAGCGACTGGCGTTGAGCCAGGCGTTGGAGAACGTGCAGGCGATGCTCGCCGAGTTCATGGGCTGGCTGGCCACGGCGCAGGGCGGCGAGACGACCGAGCTCTACAAGGTCGGTCTGAACTCCCGGCGGCTGCTGCTGGCCATGGGTGACCTGGTCGTCGGTTGGCTGCTGCAGCGCCAGGCCGAGGTGGCGCTGCGCGCGTTCGGCCGGGACGACCTCAGCGCCGCCGACACCGCGTTCTACCAGGGAAAGATCGCCGCTGCGCGGTTCTTCGCCCGCGAGGTGCTGCCCCGGTTGGCCTCCGACCGCGCGATCGTCGAGAACGCCGTACTCGACCCGATGGAGCTCCCCGAAGCCGCGTTCTGACCGTACTCTTCCCCGATCTTGGACGCCTGAGCAGGCTATCGGCCGCCTGAGCGTCCAGGATTGCGGAAGACGGGGTCAGGCACGGGCGGTGTGGGTGGCGGTCAGGGGTGCTTGTCCGGGGGTACAGGTTGACCAGTCGCCGGTGACCTGGTGTACGGCCAGGCCGCTGGTACGCAGCCCCGCCGGTGGGCCGCCCGCGCGGTCGAACAGCGCCGACAGCTGCGACAGCGTCGGATTGTGCCCGACGAGCAGCAGTACCCGTGCGTCCGGCTCGGTGTCCGCGATCAGGTCCACGAGCTCGTCGGCCTCGGCCGCGTAGAGCAGCGGCTCGTAGACGACTGTCACCTTCGCCGCAGCGTCGCCGAGAGCGGTCTTCACGCCGTACCAGGTGTCCCGGGCACGCCGGGCAGGTGAGCAGAGCACCACGTCGGGTACCAGCTGATGGTTGATCAACCAGGCCCCGGCGGCCCCGGCGTCATCGTGGCCGCGAGCCGTCAGCGGGCGCTCGGCGTCACCGGTCTGCTGCGGGTGTTCGGCCTTCGCGTGCCGTAACACCACCAGTCTCCGATCGCTCACGGTGCCTCCTCTCGTTTCGGGGCTGCGGTCGTTTGGCCGCTGGCCCATGCCCCGCTCGTCCAGCGTGCCTGATTCGGGGATCAGCCGGACGGGTATTCCTTTGTCGGCGGTGGGTTACCACCACCTTCAGTCAAACAGTGACAAAGGAGGTTACCCATGGGCATCGGCGGCAGCATCTTCCTCATGGCGGTCGGCGCGATCATCGCGTTCGGCGTACATGCGCAGGTGGGCTTTCTGGATCTTAGTGTGGTCGGCTGGGTACTCATGGTCGCGGGTTTCGCCGGCGTGATCCTGACCCTGTGGCTGTGGAGTGGCCGGCGTCGCCAGACCGTGACACAGACGACCAGCGCGGACCCACGGGTGGCCGCAGACCCGCGGATGGTCGCAGACCCGCGGGTGGCGTCCCGCGAAACCGTGCACGAGGAGACCTGGGGTCCGCGGTGATCACGGGTACCTCTCAGGCGAACAGTGCGAGGTAGATCGCGATGTGGTGGCAGGTGGCCGCCACGAGCGTGCACGCGTGAAACAGCTCGTGGTGGCCGAACACCCTCGGCCACGGATTGGGGCGGCGCAGTGCGTAGCAGACTGCGCCGCCGCTGTACGCCAGGCCACCGGTCAGCAGCAGCGCGAAGACGACCGGGCCGCCGCGCTCCTTCAGCTGCGGCAGAACAGCCACCGCAACCCAGCCGAGTGCGATGTACAGGCCGGCGGAGATCAGGCGGGGCCCCGCCGGCCAGGTCATCTTCACCGCGATGCCGGTGATGGCGCCACTCCAGACGATCGTCAACAGGGTGGTGCCGGAGCGACCGGGCAACAGCAGCAGGCCGAACGGTGTGTAGGTACCGGCGATGAATAAGTAGATCATCGAATGGTCGAGCCGCTTCATGACCGAGTACCCGTGCGGTGACCAGACCCGCCGGTGGTAGAGCGCGCTGGTCCCGAAGAGTGCGCAGATCGTGACGCTGTAGACGACGCAGGCGACCAGCGGTGCCCAACCCGGTCGGGTGGCCGCCACCGAGTTGAGCACGATGCCGCACAGGATCGCCACGCCGAACGCGTACGTATGCAGCCAGCCGCGCATGCGGGGCTTGCCGATGTCGATCGGGCGCAGCCGCGGAAGGGTGGTGGTCACGAAAATGACGTTACCCATCACCACCGCGTTCGTACCGAATACCGGTGAGGCGCCCGCTACTTCGTCTTCGCCGGTCGTAGGCAGAGGATCTCGGTCTTGCCGCCGGAGTACCTGACCTCGACGGTCGGTTGGTTGAGGTCAGGGCAGAGCTCCCGCTTGTCAACCTTCTGCACCACGGTGTACGCGCCGGTATCGGAGCAGCCGGCCACGCTGACCTTTTCGCCGCCGTCCTGCTTCACACAGCTGTTGACCGCATACGTCGTGCCACGCGCCCCGCCCAGAGTGGTCACGAGGATCACCGTGACGGCCGCGAGCACGATCACCGTGCCGGCCACGACAGCGCCGATCAGCAGGCGGCGGCGGCTTGGCGGCGCTGTTTCGTCGTCGAAATCCGGTCCCTCTGCGGGCACCGTCGCCGACTGGGCCGGGTCGTAGCGGGAGGTGGGCTCGCCGGGCGCCTGCGGCGGGTACCCGGAGGAGTCGCGGACGTAGCTGACCGCGCCGGGATAGCCGCCCGGCCCGGAGCTACCGCCGGCTCCGGGGTACCCACCGGCTCCGGGGTACCCACCGCCCGGGGCGTAGGGCGCTGCCGGCTGGGCCGGTGGCGGCGCCGGTGGCGCAGGCGGCGGGGGCAGGGGCGCATGGGGCGCATGGGGAGCACTGCCCGGTGGCGGCGCCGGTGCGGCGAAGCCGGAGAACGTCGCGGAGGAAGATGTCGAGCGACCGGGCGCCCGGGTCGGTAGCTTTGCGCTCCCCGAGACCACGCGGGGTGTTGGCTGGACCACAGCTGGCGAGGTGCCGGCCGAAGGGTACGCGTCCGGCGGTTCAGGTGCCGGCGCCACCTCCGATGCCGGTGGCGCCGGTGGCTTGACCGGCTGGAACATGCTCGGCGGCGGCGGCGGCGGTGACGGCGGCGGCGGCGGGGTTGCGGACGGCTTGACCGGCTGGAACATGCTCGGCGGCGGCGGCGGTGCGGGTACCGAGGCGCTGCCGCGGGCCATCGGCACCGAGGCGCGGGCCCGGGCCGATCCGGCCTCGCCCGGCTGACCGCCGGACCCGGTACCGGTGGAGCTGGCAGGCTCGACCCCGCCCGCCTGATCACCAGGCTCGGTCCCGCCCGGCTGCCCACCGGCATGCGGCACGCCCGCCGCCCAGAGCGAGGCCGGCGGGGCGCTTGGGGAGCCCTCCGCCGGCTCTGCGCCGGTCGGGTTGGTCTCCTGGGACGTCATGCGCCTCTCCTCCGTCTACGGCCTGCGCGTGGTGCGCACCGGGCCCCCCATCATCGGTGGTCGGAGACCAGGTTGGTCAAGAGTCTCCGGCCGGACCTTTGCAGAGTTTTGTCCAGGAGGGTGGTGCGTGCTGCGAACCGTACCGACCGAACCGGCTGTCGACCAGTCTCAGGCCGGCTCTCCCGGTCAGCCCCAGGCCAGCAGAGCCGCCCCTGGGTCGCAGAGGAAGGCGCCGACGTCGCGGAGGAACCTCGACCCCAGCTCGCCGTCGATGATCCGGTGGTCGAACGACAGAGCCAGTGTGGTCACCTGGCGTACCTTGACCTTCCCGCGGTGGACCCAGGGCGCCTCGCGGATCGCCCCGAAGGCCAGGATCGCCGCCTCACCCGGGGGCAGGATCGGGGTGCCGGTGTCGACGCCGAAGACGCCGACGTTCGTGATCGTGAACGTGCCTCCCGCCATCGCGGCCGGTGCGGTGCGGCCCTGCCGGGCGGTCTGGACCAGCGCCGACATCTCGCCGGCGAGCTCGCGCAGACTCAGCCGGCCGGCATCGGCAACGTTCGGCACGATCAGGCCGCGGTCGGTCGCCGCCGCGATGCCCAGGTTCACGTACTCCTTGACGATGATCTCGTTGCCGGCCCAGGTGGCGTTGACCGCGGGGTGCCGGGTGATCGCGAGCAGGACCGCCTTCGCGGCCAGCAGCAGGGGCGAGACGCGTACCCCGCGCCACTCGGGCTGTTCCCGGAGCCGGTCCAGGGCGCGCATCGTGCGGGTGATGTCGATGGTGAGGAACTCGGTGACGTGCGGCGCGGTGAAGGCGCTGGCCACCATGTTTTCGGCGGTCAGCTTGCGGACTCCCTTGACCGGGATCCGCCGTTCCCGGTCGGGGCCGACGCGTGGCGCCGTAGCGGGCCGGCCTTGCGCGGCGCTGACCGACTGGCCGAGCGCCGCGCTGGCTGCAGGGCCGACGGCGCCGGGCCGGGCCTGCTGTACGTCGTCCCGGGTGATCGAGCCGTCCGGCCCGCTGCCCGCCAGGGCGTACAGGTCGACACCGAGATCCTTGGCGAGCCGGCGTACCGGGGGCGTGGCCAGTGGCCGGTCGCTCGTTGCCGGGGCCGGGGCCGGGGCCGGGGCCGGGGCCGGGGCCGGGGGCTCCTTGCGGGGGCGGCGCTGGGCGGCACCGGTCTTCGGGCCGTACCCGACGAGCACCGGAGTGCGGCCGGCTGCGCCGCTCGATGTGGCGGGAGGAGGCGCGGCGGGCGTGCTCTCGGCGGCTGCCCCCGGCTGCGTGTCGATCGCGATGATCGGGGTACCGACCTCGACCGTCTCGCCCTCGCCGTGCAGGATCGCGCTCACCTGACCGGCCCACTTCGCCGGGATCTCGACGGCTGCCTTGGCTGTCTCCACCTCGACGATCGGCTGGTTCAGCGCGACGGTGTCGCCGACCGCGACCAGCCACCGCAGGATCTCGCCCTCGGTGAGCCCCTCACCAAGGTCGGGCAGGCTGAACTCCTTGATCCGGGACATGCTCACCACCCGAAGGAGCGGTCGGCGGCGTCGAGGATCCGGTCCAGGTCGGGCAGGTACTCCTCTTCCAGCCGGGCAGGGGGGTACGGGGTGTCGAAGCCGGCCACCCGCAGTACCGGGGACTCCAGCGAGTAGAAGCAGTGCTCGGTGACCCGGGCCGCGATCTCGGCGCCCAGCCCCACGTTCGACGGCCCTTCGTGTACCACCACCAGCCGGCCGGTACGCCGCACCGAGGCGTACACCGGCTCCAGGTCGAGCGGGGAGAGCGAGCGCAGGTCGATCACCTCCAGCGAGCGGCCGGCCCCGGCGGTCGAGCCGTCCGCGGCTGGGGCCTCGTCGGCGGCTGCGGCTGCGGCGTCCAGCGCGGTACGCACCATCGGCCCGTACGCCACCACGGTCAGGTCGGTACCGGGGCGCACCACCCGGGCGGCGTGCAGCGGGTACCGGTCTTCGAGCGTGGAGTCGACAGCGACTTCGCCCTTCTCCCAGTACCGCCGCTTGGGTTCGAAGAAGATGATCGGGTCGTCCGAGGTGATCGCCTGCTGGATCATCCAGTACCCGTCGTCAGGGGTGGCGCAGGAGACGACCTTGAGCCCGGCGGTGTGCGCGAAATACGCCTCGGGCGACTCGGAGTGGTGCTCGACGGCGCCGATCCCGCCGCCGAACGGGATCCGGATCACGATCGGCATCCGGAGCCGGCCGCCGGACCGGTAGTGCAGCTTCGCCACCTGCGAGACGATCTGGTTGTACGCCGGGTAGACGAAGCCGTCGAACTGGATCTCGCAGACCGGGCGGTACCCGCGGATCGCCAGGCCCACGGCGGTGCCCACGATGCCGGACTCGGCGAGCGGGGTGTCGATCACCCGGTTTTCCCCGAAATCCTTCTGCAGCCCGTCGGTGATCCGGAAGACGCCGCCGAGCTTGCCCACGTCCTCGCCCATGATCAGGACTTTGGGGTCGCGCTCCATCGACCGGCGCAGCCCCAGGTTGAGCGCCTTGCCGAGGGTCAGCGTCTCACTCATCCGTCCGAGCTCCCCTCGAAGGAGGACAGGTACTGCGCGAACTGCTCGCGCTGCACGTCCAGCAGCGGGGAGCCGTGCGGGTACACGTGGTCGAAGAGGAGCAACGGCTGTGGATCGGGCATGGTGAGCACCCGCTCGCGCAGGTCTGTCGCCTCGCGGGTGGCGTGCTCCTGCACCTCGTCGAAGAAGTCGGCGTCGGCGATACCCTGCCGCTGCAGGTACGCCCGGTACCGCGCGATCGGGTCCTTGGCCTGCCAGGACTCGACCTCGCTGGCGATCCGGTACCGGGTCGGGTCGTCGGAGGTGGTGTGCGCGCCCATCCGGTAGGTGTACGCCTCGATCAGCAGTGGGCCCTGCCCGTGGCGGGCCAGGTCGAGCGCGGCCCGGGTCACCGCGTACACGGCGAGCACATCGTTGCCGTCGACCCGCATGCCGGGGAAGCCGAACCCGGCCGCGCGCTGGTACAGCGGCACCCGGGTCTGCCGCTCAGCCGGCTCGGAGATCGCGTACTGGTTGTTCTGGCAGAAGAAGACCACCGGGGCGTTGAAGACGCTGGACCAGACGAACGCCTCGTTCACGTCGCCCTGGCTGGAGGCGCCGTCGCCGAAGTAGGCGATCACCGCCTCGCCGTCGGCCGGGTCGTCGGTACTGCCGAGCTTGCCGTCCATCGCGATGCCCATGGCGTACCCGGTGGCGTGCAGGGTCTGCGCGCCGATCACGATCGTGTAGAGCTGGAACCGGTGCTCGTGCGGATCCCAGCCGCCGTGGTTGACCCCGCGGAACAGCTTCAGCGGTGCGATCGGGTCGATCCCCCGGCAGTAGAGGACGCCGTGCTCCCGGTATGTCGGGAAGGCCATGTCCTGTGCCCGTAATGCCCGCCCGGAGCCCACCTGGGCCGCCTCCTGGCCGAGCAGGCTGGCCCATATGCCCAGCTCACCCTGGCGTTGCAGCGCGGTCGCCTCGGCGTCCAGCCGCCGGACCACGACGAGGTCGCGGTAGAGCTCGCGGTACTGCTCGTCGGTGAAGTCGACCGTGTAGTCCGGATGGTCGACCCGCTCGCCGTCCGGCGTGAGGAGCTGCACGTACTCCGGCTCGCCCGCGGAGCTGGCTGGCCGGGCCCGGTCGCGCGGAGCGGCTTCGTGGTCGCCCTTCGACATCGGTCCCTCCCTGTCGTGTGCGCCGGCTCCAGCATGGCAGACACCTGGCCGCCGCCCCACTGCTGAGGTCATCTCGCGCCCCAACCGCTCCGGGTACCCCCCGGCTCCACGACCCGCAGCGGTGGCGGCCAGGGGTCAAGGCCGACGCGGGGCGCAGTGCGGTCGGATAGTTGTCAGCCGAACCGGCGGATCGTCGTCCAGCCTGCCGCGTTAGACCCGGCGAGAGCAATTCCCGTCGACCATTTTCTCATCGACGAAACCCCATGGCGAAGGAGTGCGGCGCGTTGTCCCGCCCCGACCAGCGCCCGTCCGGGCCAGAACCTGCCCAGCGCCCGTCCGGGCCCGGCCGGCGTCCGCGCGGGCGCCGCCGGTATGCCATCGGTACGGCGACGCTGGTGGTGCTCGCCTCGGCGCCGATGCTTGCCGTGGTGATGGCCGGCTCGGCCGCGCTGGAGCCACCCTCCAGCGCGCGCAGCCCGTTCGTGGCTTCCCGCCCCGACCGGCCGGTGATCGTCGGGACGGGCCAGGGTGACCCCGCATCGCCGTCCGCTCCGACCGACCCGACAGCGCACCCACCGGCGGACGGCGGATGTCGGGGGTACCCGACTGCGGCGGCTGGGCAGCACCGGATCACCGGGCATGGCACCGGGTCGCGGCGGGCGGCCGATCCGAACTGCGGGTACCCGGACGACGGGGTCAGCCTCGATCTGCGGAGCATCGTCATCCACGTGGGCTGAGGCGCAGCAGCGGCGGGTACAGCAGCGGGGCGCTGCCGCGCCGGTACAGCTGGGCGGGGCGGCCACGCTCGCCCGCGGTGCTGTGCCCGACCGGCTCCACGAACCCGTCGGTGCTGGTCACCTTGCGGTGGAAGTTGCGCGGATCGAGGGCGGTACCCCAGACCGCCTCGTACACCTCGCGCAGCTCCGCGATGGTGAACTCGGCCGGGCAGAACGCACCCGCCAGCGGGGTGTACTCCAGTTTGGCCCGGGCCCGTTCCACCCCGTCGGCCAGAATCCGCCCGTGGTCGAAGGCCAGGTCCTTCGGGTTCACCTCGTCGAGCACGCGCCACGCGGCGTGACCGTCGGCGACGGTGCCGGGTCGCGGCCCGTGAGGCACGAGCGAGCCGGCACCGTCGGTACCCGCGATCGGGGCCGGGAGGTCGGGCAGCAGCGCCAGGTACGCCACCGTGATCACGCGTCCGCGCGGGTCGCGCCGCGGGTCGCCGTAGCTGGCGAGCTGCTCCAGGTGGCCCGCCTGGGCGCGTACCCCGGTCTTCTCGTGCAACTCCCGTACGGCTGCGGCGTCGAGCCCCTCGTCGGGGTGGACGAACCCGCCGGGCAGCGCCCAGCGCCCCCGGTACGGCGGCACGCCCCGGCGGACCAGTAGCGCGTGCAAACTACCGTCCCGGATGGTCAATACGACCAGATCGACGGTTACCGCGAACGGCGGGTGGACCGCTGGCTGGCTGGTCATCCGACTTTTCACCACCTTGACGAGAAGTATCGGCGAAGCATATCGTCACCATGACGATAACGAGGGAGGACCGATGGCGGACATCACCCGTCGGGTGTTTCTGCGCCACCTGCGCGCAGCCCCGACCAGCTGGGTGCAGCACACGGTGCGCGGCTCCGTGAAGCATGAGGGCGTCGGGCACTCGTTCTGGTACCGGCCACTCACCGCGGTACTGAGTGAAGTACCCGTCGATGACCGTGAGCTGCCGCTGCTGTTCCACGCGCGTACCAGCGACTTCGCCGACGTGACCGTGCAGGCGACCGTGACGTACCGGGTGAGCGACCCCAAGCTGGCCTCGGCCCGGTTGGACTTCTCCATCGACCCGCACCGTGGCCTCGGGCGCGGACAACCGCTGGACCAGATCGCCACTCTGCTCGCGGAGCTGGCCCAGCAGCCGGCGTTGGACCTGCTCGCCCGGGCACCGCTGACCGAGGCGTTGACCGCCGGCATCGCCACCGTCCGGGAGGCGGTCAGCGCGGCGCTCGCCGCCGACCCGCGGCTCACCGAGACCGGGGTGAGCGTGGTCAGCGCCCGGGTCGTGGCGATCCGCCCCGAGCCCGACCTGGAGCGTGCGTTACAGACGCCGACCCGCGAGGCGGTGCAGGCCGAGGCTGACCGGGCCACCTTTGCCCGGCGGGCCAACGCCGTCGAGCAGGAGCGCGCCATCGCGGAGAACGAGCTGCAGAACAAGATCGAGCTGGCCCGTCGGGAGCAGCAGCTCGTCGAGCAGCAGGGCGCGAACGTCCGGCGTCAGGCCGAACTGGACGCCGAGGCGGCACTCGCCGCGGCCCAGGGCGCGGCAGCCGCGGAGCTGGTGGCCGCACACGGGCAGGCCGAGCGGGAGCAGGTCGCCGCGGTGGCCGAAGCGGAGCGGACCCGGCTGGTCGCCGCCGCCGAAGCCGATGCCTCGCGGGCACGTGACGAGGCGCGCGCCGTCGGGGTACGGGCGGTCGGCCTCGCCGAGGGTGATGCCGAGACGGCGAAGCTCGCGGCGTACCGGGACCTGCCGGCCGCCGTGCTGCAGACGCTCGCGCTGCGCGAACTGGCCGGGAACCTTCCCGAGATCGGTCAGCTCACGGTCACCCCGGACACGGTGACGAACCTGCTCGAAAGGCTCGTCCCGCGATGAGCATGAAGGCCAGCTACGCGTCGGCCACCCTGGCCCCTCGGGTGGTCGTCGTGTCGCGGCACAGCGAGCTCGATGAGCAGGTCGCGCGGCACGGTACCAAGGCGGCGGCCGGGTTCTTCCTCAAGCAGCGGGGGCAGAACCTGGCCCAGTCCGCAGCCCGCGGCGACGCGCTGACCGAGGCGCTGACCGAGGTGGGCGCCGCGATCCCGGCGCAGTGGCGGCGCGGGCATGTGCACCGGGAAGACCTGTCCCGGTTCCTGTTCGGGCCGCAGGACATCGTGGTCGCGGTGGGCCAGGACGGCCTGGTCGCCAACGTCGCCAAGTACCTCGACGGCCAGCCGGTCATCGGAGTCGACCCCGAGCCCGGGCGCAACCCGGGGGTACTCGTGCAGCACCGCCCGGATGCGGCGTACCGGCTGCTGCGGTCGGCGGCGCAACCCTCTGCCGCGGCGCGCTCCGCACCGGTGCACGAGCTCACCATGGTCTCCGCACTGCTCGACGACGGCCAGGAACTGCTCGGCCTGAACGAGGTCTACATCGGACACCAGACCCACCAGTCCGCCCGGTACCAGATATCCACAATGGACGGCCAGCGGGAGCGGCACTCGTCGTCCGGCGTGGTGGTCGGTACCGGTACCGGCGCCACCGGCTGGTGCGCCTCGATCGCCCGGCAGCGTCCGGACGCGCCGCGGCTACCGGCCCCCGACGAGCCGGCGCTGTGCTGGTTTGTCCGCGAGGCGTGGCCGTCGCCGGCGACCGGGGTCACGATGACCGCGGGCCGGCTGGACGGGGCGCAGCGGCTGGAGCTGACGAGCGAGAGTGAGCGGCTCGTGGTCTTCGCCGACGGGCTGGAGTCCGACCGGCTGGAACTCTCCTGGGGCCAGCGGGTCAGCGTGGGGCTGGCCACCCGCCGGCTGCGCCTGGTCGTCTCGGATCGGGACGGGTAGCCCGGCCCGGGGGTGGCTCCGGACCGGTGGCCGGCGGCCGGGAAAAACTTCTCTGGGCGAATCGGTACCGCGCAGGCCCGCGCGGGGCGACGATGTCAGGGTGACGCAAACCACGATGTCTGCCCGCCGGACGAACGCGGTTGCCATCCGGGCGTACCGGCCGGAAGACCATAACGCCTGCCGCCGGTTGTGGGCTGAGCTGACGGCGGAGTTCCGCACGATGTACCCGGGGCACCCGGTGCCCGGCGAAGCCAACGCGGGTTCACCCGATCCGGGGGCCGGATTCGAGGAGTACCTGACCCGGCTGGAGCTCTCCGGGATGTGGGTGGCCCACCACGCCGAACACGGGGTGGTCGGCTTCGTCGGCCTGATCCTGCAGGGCCGGATGGGCACCGTCGACCCGATCGTGGTCACCGCGGCCCAGCGCGGTCAGGGGATCGGGCGGGCCCTGCTCGAGCACGTGGCTGAGCAGGCACGCGGCCGGTCGCTGCGCGAGCTGCAGATCTCGCCCCTGCTGCGCGATGCGGGGGCGGTGCACTGTGCCTACCGCGCGGGGTACGGTACGGCGGCCACCGTCACGCTCACCCTCGACCTGACCGGGCGTCAGCACCTGGGTACCGACGGCGTCGAACTGCACGGGATCCGCTTCGGGTACTGACCCGTCAGTCGACGCGTACCCGCTGCCGGCCGGTGTAGACGTTCATGGTGGCCCCGCGCAGGAAGCCGACCAGTCCCAGTCCGGCTTCCTTCGCCAGCTCGACGGCGAGCGTGCTCGGTGCGGATACCGCGGCGAGCAAAGGAATCCCGGCCATCCAGGCCTTCTGCGTGAGCTCGAAACTGGCCCGCCCGCTGACCAGAAGGACGTGCCCGGTCAGCGGGACCCTGCGCTCCCGCAGCGCCCAGCCGATGACCTTGTCGACCGCGTTGTGCCGGCCGACATCCTCGCGCAGGCAGACCAGTTCGCCGGCCGGGTGGCCGCCGCCGCCGCCGCCGTCGTCGTCGCCGTCGCCGCCGGTCACGGTGAACAGGCCGGCGGCGTGCAGCCCGCCGGTACTGGCGAAGCCCCGCTGTGCAGCGAGCAACTTCTCCGGCAGCGACGCCAGGGTCCCCGCGGGTACCACGGTCGGGTCAGCGGTGACGTCGTACGCCGACCGGGTGCGTACCGCCGCGATACTCGCCTTGCCGCAGACCCCACACGCCGACGTGGTGGGGAAGTGCCGGGTGGGGTCGGTCTGCGGCGCCGGTACGCCCGGGGTGAGCACCACGTCGACCACGTTGTACGTGTTCGGTTTCTGGTCGCCCGCGCACAGCTGGGCGGTGTACACGTCGTCGGCGTCGCGGATGAGGCCCTCGGTGAAGAGGAAGCCCAGCGCGAGGTCGAGGTCGTCGCCCGGGGTGCGCATGGTGACCGTGAGCGGAGCCCGGCGGCCCGGGCCCGGCGGGCCGACCCGGATCTCCAGCGGCTCCTCGACGGCGAGGTTGTCCGGCCCCTCGCGTGCTGTCGACGCAGCCACGTTGACCCGTAGTACCGCCCGGCGCCCTGTCGTCCGTCCCATCCGGCCATTCTCGCGGTTCCTGCGGGGGCAGCACCAAGGAATTCGCGGTCACTGCTGGACGAGAACGGCCCACTGTACGGAGGCGGGTGCCTCCACTCGAAGGCTGACCTGGCGGTCGTCGGGGAAATAGATCGTATTCTTCGTCGCGTTGAGCGCCGCTGCGACACACGGCACATCCATCGAGCCGACCGGTGAGTAGATCACCTTGGCGGTGCCCGCACCGAGACAATTGAAGTTGATCCACAATTCGCCCTTGTGTGCGAAGAAGCTCCCGGCCGCACGGCTGCCCGACGTTGCCGGCTGTTGGTCGAGAATCCTCAGGTTCGGGATGGCTTCGGGAGTACCCACCGCGTCCGAGGACATGGAGCTTGTCGCGCTGGCTGGCGGCTGTGGCTGCGAGCCGTCGCGGTTCGCGGTGCAACCGGCCAATCCGAACCCGACGACGAGACTCAGTACCAGATAGCTGGTTGTCCGGGTCTTCATTTCCTTTACTCCCCTCGGCGGCATCCGGGCGTATCCCGTGCCTCTCCTATGTGGATCGGGCAACGGCTCCTTCGCGATGCTCGGAAGAGCCTGCGTATCTCACGCTCCGGAGTCGGCGCATCAGGCAAGGGCGCCAGTCCAGGCTCAGCGGCTCTTGCCCATGACGGCCCTCATGTTGCAAGGGCGCGAGCGGTCTGGCTTCTGACGGTTGCTGGCGCGCATCCCAGGATCTGGGCGGTCTGCGCGACGTCGAGGTCTTCGACGTACCTGAGTACGACGGCGGCGCGTTGCCGCGGCGGGAGCTCCCGCAGCGTGGCATACAGGATAGACCATTCGGCGATGTTGCCGTCGTCCGCTATCGCTGCTGTCGCATCAGGTACCCCGGCTTGCAGCACCTCCCGTCGCCAGCGCACGTGCCGACGATTGTCGATGTAGAGTCGGTACATCGTCCGCCGAACGTAGCCTGGGGAGGCGGGATCCGCTGAAGAGCGCTTCGGTAGCGTCGCAATGCCCGGTGATGGTTGCTGGTGAGCATCGTTGCGATACCGTACAGCCACGGCATTGCCGACCCGGCGTCGGGTTTGGTGTCCAGCCGCCGTCGCCACGCTTCGAGGAAGACGGCCGACGTGAGGTCCTCCGCTACGCTCCACTGTCCCGTCCGGCGGAAGCAGAAGTTGTAGATCGCCCGGTTGTGCCGGAGAAAGATCTCCCCCCATGCGTCCGCCGAACCGCCGATGGCGCTACTCCACAGATCTACATCGGTGCGTGCCTCTGGCGGCAGGTTCATACTCTCTCTATATCCGCAGGGATGGCGTGGTTCCACTCTATTTTTCTGGCACTGACATGCGCACCGCATTGCTCGACAGGTTGACGCTCCGCAACCACCCCCTGCGTGAGGCCTCCCGCGTGGCGGCAACTCCTTGATCAAGGCGGCGGGCGTGCAGACTGAGCGGGTGACTCAGGAGGGGTACGCGGCCGTGATCCTGGCGGGCGGGGCGGGGCGCCGGCTCGGCGGGGTGGACAAGGTGGCGGTACCGGTCGCCGGCCGGCCGATGCTCGAACGGGTGCTGACCGCCGTCGCCGATGCCGCGACCCGGGTGGTGGTCGGGCCGCCTCGGGACGGACTACCGGCGGACGTGCTGCGGGTACGCGAGGAGCCGCCCGGCGGTGGGCCGGTTGCCGCGGCCGCAGCCGGACTGGACGTGCTGCCGGCGGCGGTCAGCTGGGTTGCGCTGCTCGCCGGGGACCTGCCGTACCTCACGCCCGAGGCGGTGGCGCTGCTGCGGGCCGCAGCCGCGGACCCGGGCCTGGACGGCGCATCCACAGTGGACGGTGCTGTGCTGGTGGACAGTGAGGGTCGCGCCCAGCTGCTCTGTGGTGTCTGGCGGGCGGGGGCGCTGCGGACCCGGCTGGCTGCGCTGGCCGGAGCTGGAGCCGGCGAGGTCGGTGCGGGCCTGGGCAGGGTCGGTGCGGTCGGTGCCGTCGGTGCGGGGCCGGGCGGGGTCGGTGCCGCAGCGGCCGGGTCGGGTGGGCTGGCTGGGCAGAGTATGCGCGCCCTGCTCGCCGGGTTGAGGGTGGCCGAGGTGATCGTGCCGGTAGCCGGATCGGCCCCGCCGCCGTGGTACGACTGCGACACTGAGGACGACCTGCGACGCGCGGAGGAATGGGGCCGATGAGCACGCTCGACGAGTGGACGGTGGCGGTACGCGCCGCGCTGGATCTGACCGAGACCACCCCCGACGAACAGCAGCTCGTGCTGGACCTGGCCCGCGATGTCGCCCACGGCGTCGTCCGGCCGGCAGCCCCGGTCGCGGCGTACCTGCTCGGCCTGGCGGTGGGGCGGGGCGGCGATCCGGCGGCGGTGGCCGCGACGATCATCGCGCTGGCCCACGACTGGCCGGCCGCGCCCACGGACTGAGCCGCACCGATCAAGCAGGCCGCGTCGACCAGGCCGGCCCGCCACGATCGTTGCTACAGCTGGGACAGGGCCTTCCGGGCGAACGTGGTCATCGCGCCTTCGACCTGCTCTTCGGTCCAGGCCCCGTCGGAGCGGTAACCCGTCACGATCAGGTCGAGCACGAGGTTGCCGTCGAGCGCGGTGAACTGCCAGCTGGCGGACTGATTGCTGGAGCCGTCAACCTTGAAGACCGAGGCCTTGTCTCCTACGCCGGAGACGGCAGTCGCCCCGTTCTTCGGAGCCAGCGTGTTTGTCAGCGAGTTGAGCTGGTATCCGTAAAAGGTGCTGGCCAGCTTGGCGTCGCGCTGGTAGAAGGCGAGCAGACCGATGGTCGCCTGGCGGCGGGTGCCCTGCGCTCCAGCGGCGAGCTCCAGAGCCTGGCTGCAGGTGATCGTGGCGGCCGAGCCGGACACATCCTGGCTGCTCGGGGTCGACGGTCCCTTCGGGTCACCGAACACGTCCTTCAGCGCCGAGAAGTCCAGCCGGGTGCAGATGTCCGCCTGGGCCGTGTGCGTGGCCGAGCTGGCGCTCGATGCGCTCGCGCTGGCGCCGCCCGACCCCGGTGTCGACGTGTCGCTCTTCTTGACCACCAGAATGACCGTGGTGACGCTCATCACCAGGATCAGGGCGAGCCCCACGACGATCACGCCGACGAGCGTGGCGTTCCTGCCGCCCGCGGCCGGACCGGCCGGCGGCGACGGGGACGGGTATCCGCCGGGCGGCCCGCCCCACGGGGCCGGTGTCGGGTACCCCCCGGGCGGCGGGTACCCGGGCTGGCCGGGCTGACCAGCGAGGGGCGGCTGTGTCACGATGTCGACCTCGCATGTTGAAGGGTTGTCCGTAGAGCTGCGGCACGCACTACAGCTTGGGCAGCGTGTTCTTCATGGATGTCGTCATGGCGGTGGCCAGCTGCTGGATCTGCGCGTCGGTCCAGGCTGAGGCCAGGCTGCCGTCGACCTCCAGCTTGTAGGTGACGTTGCCGTCGAGTACCTCGATCACGCAGTCGGCGTAGGGGTCCGATGGTGTGGTGGTGTCCCAGCGGTAGAAGAAGGCCCTGTCACCCAGACCGGTCAGCGTCTTGACGCCGTTGACCTTCGCATACGTGCTCTTCGCGTCGCTGAGTTCCAGATCCTGCCACGAGCCGGCATTCGCCACGTTCTTGTGATACGTCGCGACAGCCGTGACGAAGGCGTACACCCGGCCGGAAGCTGAACCCAGCTCAGCGTCGCAACTGACATCCACGATCGTGCTGAATTCGTCGCGTGAGTTCTTCGGGGTACCGTTCACATCGCCGAAACTGGGCTTCAGCGACGCGAAGTCTACTTTCGTGCAGATCTCCTGCGGGGCGGTCCGGGTTGAGCGGGAACCGGTCGGGGTGCCAGTGCCGGTCGTGGACGGGCGGGCCGACGTGGTGCGGGTCGCGCCGGGCGATGTGCTGGTGCCGCCGGCGCTCGCCGTGTTGTCGCCCTTGTTGCCGGTCAGTTTGACGACCGCGAAGACACCGACGCCGAGAATCAACAGGATGGCCAGCACGACGCCGCCGATGAGCAGGCCCCGGCTGTTGTTGCCTGCTCCGGGCTGTGCCGGATAACCGGGCTGTGCCGGATAGCCGGGCTGTCCCGGAAAACCCGGCTGTGCGGGGTACCCCGGCTGCGCCGGAAATGCGGTCTGTTCGGGGTAGCCGGGGACGCTACTGGTCGGGTATGCCGGTCCGGCGACGCCCGGGTAGCCGGGGGCGCCGGCCGGGGCGCCCCACGGGCCGCTCGTCGGCGTGCCTTCCGGCCAGGGCGCGGCCGGGCTGCCCGGCGGCTGACCGTACGGATCGACCGGCGGCTGTCCGTATGGCGGCGATGGGTACCCGGGGGGTGGTCCGTAGCCGCTCTGATCCGGTTGGCCACCAAATGGGGGGTACGTCACCGTTGACCTCGTGTGTTGGCGCTCCAGCTGTCGGCGACACCATACCGAGCCTGACGATGCCGGGATGCCCCGTGCAGCAGCGGGACGTCCCCGTGGAGCGCAGCGGCACGGCCCGTGGAGCGCAGCAGGACGGCCCCATGCCGGAGCACCAGGGCACCGGGCGACGCGGCGGGTCAGGAGACGGGTACCAGGCGGACCACGATCTGCTTGGAGGTCGGGGTGTTCGAGCCCTCGGCGGTCGAGTCGAGGGGCACCAGGACGTTCGCCTCGGGGAAGTACGCCGCTGCGCAGCCCGCCGCGATCGGGTACCCGACGACCCGGAACGCCGGTGCGCGCCGCTGCACTCCGTCATGCCATTCGGACACGATGTCCACAAGGGAGTCGGCGGGGATGCCGAGCGCCGTAAGGTCATCGGGGTTGACGAAGACGACTCTCCGTCCACCATGGACACCGCGGTACCGGTCATCCAGCCCGTAGATAGTGGTGTTGTACTGGTCGTGGCTGCGTATCGTCTGCAGCAGCAGCCGCCCTTCGGGCAGGCGGAGGGGCTGGACCCGGTTCGTGGTGAACCGGGCTCGCCCCGAGCCGGTGCCGAAGCTGCGCGAGTCCCGGGCGCCGTGCGGCAGGGTGAACCCGTCGCGGCGGCGTACCGCCGTCTCGAAGTCGGCGAAGCCCGGCACCACCGCGGCGATCGCGGCTCGGATCGCCCGGTACTCCTGGCTGAACGCAGCCCAGGGCAGGTGATCGCCCAGGGTGGCCCGGGCCAGCCCGCAGACGATGGACACCTCGGAGCGCAGCGCCGCCGACGCCGGCGCCAGCCGGCCTCGTGAAGCGTGCACACACGACATCGAGTCCTCGACCGTGACGAACTGCTCCCCGCCCGCCTGCAGGTCCCGCTCGGTACGCCCGAGGCACGGCAGGATCAGCGAGGTTCGGCCCGGTACGAGATGGGACCGGTTGAGCTTCGTGGAGATGTGTACGGTCAGCTCGCAGGAGGCCAGCGCCGGCAGGGTGACCGCGGTGTCGGGTGTGGCCGCGGCGAAGTTGCCGCCCAGCGCCACGAAGACGCGCACCGCGCCGTCGCGCATGGCCCGGATCGCCTCGACGGTGTCGTATCCGGGTGCGGCCGGCACGGTGAAGCCGAACAACTCCGTGAGCGTGGACGCCCAGGCCGGCGGGCGCGGCGTGATGCCCATCGTCCGGTCACCCTGCACATTGGAGTGTCCGCGCACCGGACACAGTCCGGCACCGGGCTTGCCGATCATGCCGCGCAGCAGTTGTACGTTGACGATCTCGCGGATCGTCGCGACCGAGTCGCGTTGCTGGGTGAGCCCCATCGCCCAGCAGACGATCGTCGCCCCGGAGCTGGCGAAGAGTCGGGCCGTCGCCTCGATCTCGTCGCGGGACAGCCCGGTGGCCGCGCAGACGGCGGCCCAGTCGACGGTACGCCGGTCCGCCGCGTACCGCAGGAAGCCCTCCGTTAAACTGTCCACAAAGGACCAGTCGACGGCGCCCCACTCCAGCAGCAGTGTCCCGATCGTGGTGAAGAGCGCGAGATCCCCGCCGACGCGGATCTGCAGGAAGCGGTCGGCCAGCGCGGTGCCACTGCCCAGCAGGCCCGAGACCCGCTGCGGGTTGCGGAACCTGATCAGCCCCGCCTCGGGCAGCGGGTTCACCGCGACGATCGTGGCCCCGCCGCGCTTGGCCTTCTCCAGTGCGGTGAGCATCCGCGGATGGTTGGTCCCCGGGTTCTGCCCGACCACGACGATCAGCCGCGCCGTGTGGATATCGTCGAGGGTGACCGAGCCCTTGCCGACCCCGATCGTCTCGGTCAGCGCCACCCCCGACGACTCGTGGCACATGTTCGAGCAGTCCGGCAGATTGTTGGTGCCGTACGCCCGGGCGAAGAGCTGATAGCAGAAGGCAGCCTCGTTGGAGGTACGCCCGGAGGTGTAGAAGACCGCTTCGTCCGGCCGGACCGCGCGCAGCGCTGACCCGGTGAGCGCGAACGCGTCGTCCCACGAGATCGGCTCGTAGTGCTCGGAGCCGGCGCGGCGTACCAGCGGCGCGACGAGCCGTCCCTGCTGGCCCAACCAGTGGTCGGAACGCTGGGCGAGCTCCGCGATCGTGTGCCGGGCGAAGAAGTCGGCGCCGATCCGGCGCAGCGTCGCCTCCTCGGCCACCGCCTTCGCGCCGTTCTCACAGAACTCCAGGTGGCTGCGGTCGGCTGGGCGCGGCTCCGGCCAGGCGCAGCCCGGACAGTCGAACCCGTCCGGCTGGTTCACCGCGAGCAGGGTCAGCGCGCTGCGGCGTACCCCCATCTGGGTCATCGCGGAGCCCAGCCCCGCGATGGCGCCGCGCGCCCCGGCGGCGACCCGCTGCGCAGGGCCGATGGTGAGGTCGGAGTCACCGGGATCCTCGCGAGGTGCCCGCTTGGCCATGTGTGGACCCTAGCCCGACTGGCTATGGTGTGGCGAAGGGACGGAGGATCACCATGGCCGAAGACACGCCGCCGGCGCAAGCCGCGCTGCTCGATTCCGACGAGATCGCGGGCGCCGACCTGAAAGAGAAGGTCACCCAGGCCTGGCGCGACTTCGCGGGTCACCTCGCCGCCGTGCTGCCGGGGCTCGCCGCCGGTTGCGCGCTCGACCTCACGCTGGACCCGCACGCCTCGGGCACCGGAGACGCGGTGTACGCGGTGCGGGTGCTGGTCGAGGGCGAGCAACTCGTCGCGGTGGCGGTCGGCAACGCGGAGCTGCCCGAGGGGTACCGGCTGGACCGGGGCGCCGTGGGTCAGCTGGTCGCGCTCGGCTGGTCCCCGCCCGGGGTACTGGACGGCTCCGGCGACTCCTTCGGACTGCGGCTGGACACCGCGCAGGCCAACCGGTTGGCGGCGGTCGTCGCCCGGACGATGCGCGACGTGTACGGTGCTCCGCACCCGGCGTTCCTCACCTACGAGGCGCGCGACGGCGAGGCGGCTCCGGTGAGCGTACCGGCGCTCGGCTCGGCCCGGCTGCGCGTCGAGCCCGCTGACGACGACCCGCAGGACGACGAGGCGACCGCGCGGGCGCTGGCCCGGTTGGGCGAGCGGACCGTGGAGCTGCCGCTGGCCGAGCGGGTCAGCGCGGTGGTGGCGGCGCTGCTGAAGACCACCCCCGAGGCGCTGTCGATCGATCCGGAAGGCGACATCGGGATCCGGGCCGGATCCGCGATGGTCTTCGTGCGGGTCCGGGACACCCCACCGCTGGTCGACGTCTTTTCACCGGTACTCACCGACGTGGAGCCGAACGAGCGGCTCTACGTCAGGCTGTCCGAGCTCACCAACCGGATGCCGATCGGTCGGCTGTACTGCACCAACGACACGGTCTGGGCCTCGGTGCCGGTCTTCGGCCGCGACTTCCAGCCCACCCACCTGATGCTCGCCGTGCAGGTCATGACCGGCCTCGCGGACGAGCTGGACGACCGGCTGCACGGGGAGTTCGGTGGCCGGCGGTTCTTCGGCGACGGCGACAAGCCCGCGGCCGAGGAGAGCTCCGAACGGACCGGGATGTACCTCTGAGCCCGCGGGCACCGGCCGGCTGACCCGGGCTCACGTGTCGGGGGTACGCCGCAGTTCGATCGCGTACCGGCCGGTCAGCTCGGTCATGGTGTCACCGGTGCAGGTGAAGGTCTCCGGATCCGTGCTGCCGCCGCTGATCGGGGCTGAGGAGACGACCTCGTCGTTCTCCCGCCAGGTGTAGCTGCCCTCGGCGGATGAGCTGGTGTACAGGATCGTGCCGCCGGTGATCTGGTACCGGAAGGTGACGTGACCGGTGTTGGTGACCGTCCAACGGGAGCCGTCCAGCGTGCCCGAGTAGGTGATTCCGGCGCCGTAGTCGAGGATCGCGGTGCCGTCGGAGTGGAACTGCTGGTACGCACCCGAGCCGGCCATCCGGATCGTCGTGCCGTTGACCGTGCTGTCGTGCTGGTGCGAGGTCTCGACCCAGGTACCGACGACGCACTCCTGCGGGGTCAGGCTCGGCGACGGGCTCGGTACCGCGCTGCGCGACGCTGAGGAGCTCGGCAGAGCGACGGCATGGGTGTCGGTCTGCGGGCGGGTCAGCGCCACCAGCGTGATCGCCCCCACCACGAGCACGATCACCGCCACCGACACGGCGATCAGCGCGACCGGCCAGGCGTTGCGGGCCGGCGGTGGCGTCATCGGGAACGCCGGCGGGTACGTCGGGTAGCTCGGCGGGTGTCCGTACTCCAAGCCGGCCACAATGGACGTGACCGGAATGGCGGTGACCGGCAGGGCGACGCCCGGAGCGAAGGAGACCGGTCCGGCGCTGCCCGGGTTCAGCAACGTACCGCAGTTGACGCAGTATCCCGACGGGTCGATCCCGGTGGCGCCGCACACCGGACACGGTTGCATGAACAGCCCTCCCCGACGCCCTGCTGCTGATGCAGGTCAATTCCTTGTGGTGACCATAGTTGATGGCTTCAGGCACCGTGAATGGGCGGCTCCTGCTGGGCCAGCTGTGGCTATGATGTGGCCCGCATGCTTGCCAGTCGCCTGGGAGGGGACTCATCATGGACGGCCAAATTGCTCCATCCGGCATCAGTCAGTTGCTCACTGACGCGATGGCCGTGTTGGACAAGGCTCGGGCGAAGGGCCCGGACGGCGACGTCGCACCGCCGGAGGGTACCGGCGAAGCGGCCGACGGCATGATCATTGCGAAGGTCTCGCCGCCCGGTCGGGTGACCAGGCTGACCTTCAACCCCCGGGTGATGCGGACCGACTCCGAGACGCTGGCCGAGCAGACCATGGCCGCAGTCAACGCGGCCCTTGCTGACCTGCAGAGTCAGGTGGCGGTCGTCGGTTCCGCTGGGCTGGGCGCGTTGGCTGGGGAGCTCAAAGAGATCCGGGAGAACACCAACCGGCAGTTCGCGTCCTTCACCGACGCGCTCGTCCAGGCTCAGGAGCGGCTCGCCAGCCGGGGCGGCAGTTGATGTCCGGTACAGAGGTCAACCCGGATCTGCTGGACAGCTCGGGCCGGCAGCTGACACAAGCGGCCGCCCGGTTCACCGAGGCCCTGGTGGCGTTCCAGGCGGAGTTGGCGAGCTTCGGTCAGCCGTGGGGACAGGACGACATCGGTTCGCTGGTCGGAGCCGCGCACGACGAGGTTCTCGCCGCCACCGTCGAATGCCACCAGAGCGCGTACGACGAGATCTCCGCCGCAGGGTCCGACGTCTCACAGATGGCTGCGGCGCATCGGGAGAACGAGACCGCGATCGGCGAGGGTCTCCACTCGCTGTACCCGGGGTCGTAGGCCGTGGGACTCCAACTGCCGGGTGAGCTCCGCTGGCTCCTCGACATGCTCGGCTACTCCTGGCCGGAGGCCGACGAGGCGGAACTCCTGGAGCTGAGCCAGGTCTGGATGCGGTTCTCGGGGACCGTTGACGGGATCGTCAGCGAGGCCCACTCCACCGCGGCCACGGTCTGGTCGGAGCACGAGGGCCTGGACATCTCCGCGTTCCAGGACTGGTGGCACCACGAGGAGAGTCCGGCCGCCACCTTGGTGGACGGCGGCACTGCGGCCATCCTCACCGGTACCGGATTGGTCATCTGCGCGATGATCATCTTGGCGTTGAAGATCGCCGTCATCGTCCAGTTGGTCATCCTGGTTATCGAGATCGACGAGGCGATCGCCACGGCGGTGCCTTCGTGCGGAGCATCTCTGGCCGAAATTCCGATCTTCCAGCAGCTCGCCCGCACCTTCATCAACAACCTCAAGCAGGAAGCGCTCTGGAAGTTGATCGGGTGACCCGGTGACCCAGACACACAGCAGACGCAAGAGCACCGGCAAACTGCTCCGGGCCGCACTGAGATATCTGCGCAAGCAGGAGACCCGGGTCGTGCGACGGGCGCGTACCGGCCACATGACGCCCGACCGGCTCCGCCACACGATGGAGGGGGAGAACCGCCGGGGCTACCACTACCGACCGGGCGGCGAGGACTTCCCACACCGCCGGACCGGACCGGTGCTCGCCCGCGACCCACACACCGGCGTCTACCGCGCAGAAGTCGAGTTCGAGGTGCCACCCGGATCAGGGAACTGGGCGCCGAAAGCAGGCAACGGCGGGGTAAGCACGTTCTTCCCGGATCACTGGACCCCGCAGCAAGTGGACCGCTCGGTCAGGGACGCGTTCCAGAACGGTACAAGGCACCCTGACGGCAGCTGGACGGGAACAGCCGGCGGGATCCAGATCAGAGGTTATTACGATCAGGTGACTGGCGCGCTCCGGCATGGGTTCCCGAGGATGTAACAGGAGGTGTTGTGAGCTTCATCAGCTTCTACCTTGACGAAGGCGGGTTTGAGCGATACCGGATCGACGATGACCGATATGTGCCGCTCGGTGTCTTTCTCGTCATGGACGTGCAGAACATTCCCACGCTGGGTCTCGACCTGTTGGAGATGGTCGATGACGTGGTGAGTGGTCGGGAGGAGGTCAGGGTGTGGGACGGCGAGGGTTTCCTGGTCCGGTTCAGCCGCAGCGGCGTGTCGATGCAGAACAACTTCCTGGAGCACCAGCGTGGTGAGTACACCCTCGAGGAGGTGCGTGAGGCGGCGGAGAGCTACTGGCCGTTCCTGGCCGGTGTCGCTGGCCCGGAGCAGGTTTCCAAGGAATTCACCCGATGGGAACAGAAATGGGAGCGGAGTCACCCGTACCGGGGGCGGTTCTTCTGACGGCGCTTCCGGGGCGGCTGGGTGCCCCCGAGTCGGCGCGATCCGGCATGGGTTCCCGAGGATGTAACAGGAGGCCTTGTGAGCTTCATCAGCTTCTACAAGGACGATCACGGCTTTCCACGGTTCCGGGCCGAGGACGAACGGTACAACCCGCTCGGTGTGTTCCTGACCATGGACGTGCAGAACATTCCCACGCTGGGTCTCGACCTGTTGGAGAGGTCGATGACGTGGTGAGCGGTCGGGAGGAGGTCAGGGTATGGGACGGCGAGGGTTTTCTGGTCCGGTTCGGCCGCAGCGGCGTGTCGATGCAGAACAACTTCCTCGAGCACCAGCGTGGTGAGTACACCCTCGATGAGGTACGTGAGGCGGCAGAGAGCTACTGGCCCTTCCTGGCCGATATCGCCGGCCCGGAACAGGTCTCCAAGGAATTCACCCGATGGGAACAGAAGTGGGAGCGGAGCCACCCGTACCGCGGCCGGTTCTTCTGACGGCGCTTCGGGGGCATGGGTTCCGAGGATGTAGCAGGAGGCGTTGTGAGCTTCATCAGTTTCTATCGGGACGAAGGCGGGTTTCGGCGGTATCTGGTCAATGATGACCGCTATGTGCCGCTCGGTGTCTTTCTCGTCATGGACGTGCAGAGCGCTCCCACGCTGGGTCTCGACCTGTTGGAGATGGTCGATGACGTGGTGAGCGGTCGGGAGGAGGTCAGGGTGTGGGACGGCGAGGGTTTCCTGGTCCGGTTCAGCCGCAGCGGCGTGTCGATGCAGAACAACTTCCTCGAGCACCAGCGTGGTGAGTGCACCCTCGAGGAGGTACGTGAGGCGGCGGAGAGCTACTGGCCCTTCCTGGCCGGTATCGCCGGCCCGGAACAGGTCTCCAAGGAATTCATATCCTGGGAACGGACGTGGGAGCGACGTCACCCGTACCGGGGGCGGTTCTTCTGACGCGTGGGCTGCGGGGCGCCCGGGTGGCCGCCCCGCAGTGCGCGAGTAATCGGCCTCAGATCCGGCTCGCCGCCTTTGCGGCCAAGGCTTGCACGGTCTCCAGTACGGCGTCCTCCCGCGCCGTCGCGCGCAGGTCGCAGGAGATGGTGATGAAGCCTTTGCCCTTGACGAAGGTCACCTCGGGTGTCGAGGACTTCTCCGAAGCGATGTAGGCGGCTTCGCCCAGGCCCGGCAGTTCCCGGTATCCGGACTCCCGTTTCGCGAGATCCTGCTGCTGGTCGAACTGCTTGCGGGCGGACTCTCCGGTGAGGGACGGAGCGTGTGAATAGACCGCGACCCGGCCGTAGCCGCCGCTGCGGGTGTACCAGCAACTGCCGGCGTCGAGCTGTTTGACGACGACCGAATCCGCCGGTACCCCGATCGCCTCGCCGAGCTCGGCTTTGGTCAACAGGGTGCAGCCGTCGACCGCCGGGGTGGGCAGTGCTGTAGCTGCCGCAGGTTTCGACTCCTCCGTCGGGGCGGCGGCCCGGTCGCCCGGCTCCGATACCGGGGCGTCGCTGCCGGCAGCGCAGGCTGTCGCGGTGACGAGTACCAGCAGCCCCAGCAGGGCCGGGGCCAGCAACCGGGGTAGCCGGCCCCGGATTGATGGATGACGATGCAGCGGCGTCACGTTGGATCCTCCTCGCGTGGCTGATATCTCAGGGCGTGAGCCCACGCTAGGCAGCGGTGATGGCGTGGCTGTGCCGGCGATGTACCAGTGCTGGCACACGACCCTGCAATCGGCGGCTCCGGTGGCGGGAGGGTCAGCCGAACGGGATCCAGGCGACTCGGGTCAGCGCCTTCGCGTCGTCGGCGGCCAGGCCGGCGTCGCTGACCGTCCACAGCGTTTCGCCGATGACCAGCGAACGATGGATCATCGCGTTGTACTGGTACCCGTTCCCGCCGGACGGGTGGGTGACCATACCCAGTTCGGTGAAGCCGTTGGCGTCGACGCGCAGTGCGAGTGCACCGTAGGCCGGCGAGTTCGGACGGACCGCGGTGGCTGTACCGCCCGGTGTGCTGGCGGGCCTGGCGCCGGTGGCGACGACCCCGCCGGGTGCACTGATCGGTACCACCAGCAGGTGGGTCGCCGGCCAGTACAGGAACGCGTGCGGGTCGAACTCCGCCTCCGAGTGCGCCCACTGGAGCTGGTACTGGCCCAGTCGGCTGGGCTTGGCGGGATCGGCGACGTCGAAGAGCGACACCTGGGTACCCCGGGTCTGACCCTGGGCGTTGGCGTCCTGGCCGATCCCGAGCAGCCGGTTGTCGCCAGCGGGGTGCAGGTAGGCGGAGTACCCGTTGATCTTCAGCTCGCCGACCACCTTTGGCGCGTACGGGTCCCGCAGGTCCACTGTGTACAGTGGGTCGGTCTGGCGGAACGTCACCACGTAGCCGGTGCCGCCGAGGAAGCGCACCGCGTAGATCCGTTCACCCTTACCCAGCCCGCTGACCCGCCCGGTCTCGACGAGGGCGGCACCCTGCGGGCGCAGAACGTACACAGTGGACTCGGTCTTGGTCTGGCTGGATTGGTTGCTTTGGCTGGACTGGTCAGCCTGCCAGGACGGCACGCTCGTGGTGGCCACCCGTAGGCTGCCGTTCCACTCCGACAGCGCGTACTGGTTGAGCAGGTACCCGGGCACCGCGCCCGCGGCGGCGAAGGCCGGCCTGCCGGGCTGGGAGGTGTCGAACTTGTACAGCTCGGTGCTGGTGCGGGCCGGCATCCGGGGCGTTGCATAGTCGGGGTATCCGGCGACGTACAGGCTGGGGCCGTTGCTGTACACCGTTTCCCCGTCGGCGACCAGGCTGATCGGGTCGCCCGAACCGAGGCCGGGCCGGGCGAGGTCGAAGGTGAGCACGGTGAGCATGGATGCGCCGGTGTACACCGAGGGGCGGCTCACCGCAGTGCAGTCCACCTGACCGGTGTGGTGACCGGTGGCGTCGTCATAGGCGTACCGGGGCAGCCAGTCGGTCAACGCCGCCTGGTCGATGGTCGCCTGGTTGGCCGCGATCCGCTGGGCCTCGTTCGCCCGGGACGGGTCGTAGCCGAACGTGATCCGCGGCCCGGAGCGCACCACGACGCGGACCGTCGCGCCCACCTGCCGGGCGTCGACCAGGCCACCGTCCACTGTGTACTGTCCGACCAGGTGCGGTCCACCGGCCAGATCCACCAGGAGCAGCTGGGGGCCTACCGGATCGGGCCGGACCGGGGTGGCGGTACTGGGCGCGCCCGCGGGGGCGAACCCGGTGCGCATCGGCATCGGGTTGCCATAGCCACCCGGTACCAGCACGAGAACGTGGTCACCGGAGAGCAGCAGCTCAGTGGCGCCGGCGCTGACGTACCCGGCCGCGTCGGTGAGCGGCAGCATTCCGGTGACGCGCTTGCTTGCCACGTCGACCACGCGCAGTACGCCGCCCTGCAGCGTCACGATGCGCTTGCCGTCGGTCTTGACGAGGTCCGGCTCGTCGACTCCGGGCTCGTTGGTGTTGGTACCGGAGTAGTCGTTCTGCGGTGCCGAGTCGGGCGCGGCCGCCTTGGCGCCCGCGGCGTTGTCCACGGCGGTCTGGGCGCCCGGAGCCACGGCGCGCCGGTCGCCTTCGATGGCGAGGCCGTTGTTGCCGAAGCCGTACGGGCCGACCGCGGCCTTGGCTGCGGTGCGTACCCCGTTGAGCAGGTCGTCGCAGCTGGCGAAGGCGACGAGGCGGATCGATCCCGCCGGAAATGTCGGCTCATGGTGCAGCGTGGAGCTGCATCCCGTCAGCAGCAGGAGCAGGCCGGCGACCGACCAGTGGGCTGCGCGCGTCACTCTCGTCATGCCCGCTTCGACGCCCCACCCCACCCCCCGGTTCCCCTCCCGCCCCTCCCAACCCCAGACTTTCGCGATCTTGCACTTGCGTCACCGGCAAATCGCCGCACAAGGTGCGAAAGAGTGGGCACGACTGCAAGATCGCGGAAATGTGGGGGTCAGGAGGGTGGGGCGGGGGCGGTCTCGACGAGGCGGGACAGCACGATCATGCTGCGGGTCGAGGTGACGAACGGCTCGGCGCGCAACTGCTCCAGCGCCTGCTCCAGGTGGGCGATGTCGGCGGCGCGCAGATGGACCAGCGCGTCGGCCTGGCCGGAGACGGTGTACGCGCCGACGACCGACGGGTGGCGGCGGGCCGCCGCGGCGAGCTGGGCCGGGGTGGTGCGCCCGGTGCAGTACAGCTCCACGAACGCCTCGGTGGTCCAGCCCACGGCGGCCGGATCGATGATCGCGGTGTACCCGCGGATCACCCCGGTGGCGCGCAGCCGGTCCACCCGGCGCTTCACCGCCGGGGCGGAGAGCGACACGACCGCTCCGATCTCGGCGTACGACGCTCTCGCGTTCTCCTGCAACGACGCAATGATGCCGTGGTCGATGGCGTCGATCTGCAACGAACAGCCTCCTGAACGCAATGGTGGAGCGCCTGCGCTGCAACCGAGCCTACCTACCCTTGGTGATCGTGACGGGTCAACACCGGACAGCGCGAAAGCGCACATATCTCATGTGCCCTCCGGAGCACTTCGCGGTGCAGTACGCCATCAACCCGTGGATGGACCCGAACACCCCGGTCGACACCGAGCTCGCCGTCAAGCAGTGGGAACGGCTGCGCGAGACGTACCTGTCGCTGGGCCACACGGTGCACCTGCTCGATCCGCGCCCCGGGCTGCCCGACATGGTGTACGCCGCCAATGGCGCGTTCGTCATCGACGGCACGGTGTACGGGGCCCGCTTCGCGTACCCGCAGCGCGCCGCCGAGGCCGCCGCGCACCAGCAGTTCTACGACGGGGGTGGTTGGCGCTTGGTCGCGCCGACGCAGACCAACGAGGGCGAGGGCGACTTCGCCTACCTGCCGGGAGCCCACGGTGGACTGATTCTCGCCGGGTACGGGTTCCGCACCGAGCGCGCCGCGCATGCCGAGGTGCAGGAGGTCTTCGGCCGGCCGGCCGTCTCGCTGCACCTCGTCGACCCGCGCTTCTACCACCTCGACACCGCGCTCGCGGCACTCGACGATGCGAGCGTCGCTTACTTCCCGGGCGCCCTTTCGGGGTCGTCGCAGCGCGTGCTGCGCAGGCTGTTCCCGGACGCGCTCCTCGCTGACGAGGCGGACGCGCTGGCCTTCGGGCTGAACCTGGTCAGCGACGGTGCGCACGTGGTCCTGCCGGCCGAGGCGGGCGCGTTCGCGGCGAAACTGCGGGCGGCCGGGTACACCCCGGTCGGCGTCGAACTGGCCGAACTGCGCAAGGGCGGCGGCAGCGTCAAGTGCTGCACCGCCGAACTTCACGCCTGAGCCAGCTCGCAGGCGGCGCCGGAGTTGCCTGATGCGCGACTGGCGGGCGCCTGGACGGCGATCCGGAGGGGTACCTCCGACGCACCTGTACCGCCTCGCCGTCGACCAGGAGCACCCCGGCATCCGTGCGCAGACAGGAGTCACGAGTTGGCGTTGCCTTCCAGGTGTGCGGGGTCGTTGGTGCCGGGGATGGGGAGCATGTTCGGGGACTTGTCGAGCAGGTAGGCGATGGCCGCTTGAGCCGGGGTCGCAGTGCCGGTCGGTGTCGGCGTGCGCCGGGCGAGGACGCCTGCGCCCAGGGGCGCGTACGGCACAAATGCGATGCCGTGGCTTTCGCAGTAGGCCAGTACGTCATCGTCACCTTCGTTGAGGTTGTAGCGGTTCTGCACGGCGGCGATCGGCACGATGCGGGCGGCGTCGGTGATTTGCTCAACGGTGACCTTGGACAGGCCGATATGGCGGATCTTGCCCGCCCGCTGTGCCTCGGCGAGTACGGCGAGCTGGTCGGCCAGCGGGATCAGCGGGTCCACGCGGTGCAGGTAGTACAGGTCGATGCGCTGCACGACGAGCCTGCGCAGACTCATCTCGATGCACTGGCGCAGGTAGCCGGGCCGTCCGACCGGCTCCCACTGGTTAGGTCCAGGTCGGGTCAGCCCGCCCTTGGTGGCGATGACCAGCCCAGGCGGGTAGGGGTGCAGCGCCTTGCGGATGAGGTGTTCGACGGTTTCGGGGCCGTAGGCGTCGGCGGTGTCGAGGTGGTTGATGCCCAGCTCTACCGCGCGTCGCAGCAAGCGTTTGGCAGCCTCGGGGTCGGCGGGGTGGTACCAGTGGCCGGGGCCGGTGAGTTGCATGGTGCCGTAGCCCAGCCGGTAGACGGGCAGGTCGCCGCCGATCATGTACTGGCCGGAGGCGTGCGCGGGTAGCAAGGTGCCGGTCATCGGGTGCCTCGTGGGTGTTGGTGAGCACGGCTCGGCGGATCTTGGCTAGGCCGTAGGTCAGAACAGTTGGCCGGGTTGTGGCGCGGCGGTCGGGGGGCCAGTGAGGTCACCAACACGCAGCGCGCCGCCGTCCGCGTCGGTGGCGAGTTGGGCAAACAGCCGGGCTGCGACCAGGGCGTCGTAGCTGGCCCGGTGCGGGCGCAGCCCGGCGGGCAGATCCCGGTCCAGGTGCAGTGCCTCGACGAGAGCGCCGAGCCGGTAACTGGCCTGGCCGGGCAGGCGGGCACGAGCGAGTTTGAGGGTGTCGACCACAGCCGCCGGTTGCCACGAGGGCAGCTCCCGGGTCAGCACGTCGACGTCGATGTGGGCGTTGTGCGCGACCAGGACGGCGCCATCCAGGTGCGCCCGGATGTCGTTCGCGACCGCAATGATGCCAGGCAGGTCGGCGACTTCGGAGTTTGTGATCCCGTGGACTCGGGTGGCCTGCCAGGTGATCGGCTCGGGCGGGCGGACCAGCCAGCTCGCCGGTTCGCCGATGCGGCCAGCGACGATCGGGACCAGCGCCACCTCCACCAGTCGCGGGGGATACTGGCCGTTGCCTTCCACGTCGGCCACCACGAGCCTGGCATCGATCCACGGCAGGTCTTCGTACATGGGCGTTCTCCTACTTGCTGTCGGTGGTGTCCCAGCCGATCTCGGCCCGGCCGTGACGACTCAGTCGATGCGGGTGGCGCGCATCGTGGATCTGGAAGGCGAGCGAATGCTGAAGGTGGTAGCGGGGCTGCTCGTCCAAGCCCGCCACGACCACAGCCCGTTCGCTGATGTGGACTATGTCGAAGTCTGGTGTGTCGGGCACGCGAGCAGCAACGCGACGCACCGCGGCCTCGTCCGGCACGGTGTGCGCCTGCGCGCACAGGTAGATCTGCACGCGAGGTGGTCCGCCGCGCCGTCCGGTTGCGCAACCCGACTGTCGCTGCCATGGGGTTGGCTACCCGAATGGGCATCGCCGAGTTGTGAATGAGAAGTGTTGGCAAACCTGAGAACAGG
>Ga0209515_10000184_pt1 | contig 119049 bp, 115 predicted proteins | sample Subgroupgradi54m_FD_187454 | JGI IMG/M metagenome (GOLD analysis project Ga0209515, IMG submission 187454) | Subsurface groundwater microbial communities from S. Glens Falls, New York, USA - GMW60B uncontaminated upgradient, 5.4 m (SPAdes)... ... | reverse complement strand
CATAAATCGGAATCACGCCTGCGCAGAGGAGCTTGATCTTGTGCGTGTGCGTGTCAACGCAAACCACATCATGTCCAAGTTCTGCAAGACACGCGCCTGAGACGAGCCCGACATATCCCGTACCTACAACTGCAACACGCATAGTTTGAATACCTTAACGTTTTACGGGGGATTACTCAAGAGAAGATGGCAATAAAAGTTCCAACATGTGTTGTAAGATTTGAAAAAACTCAGTCGGAGAGAAAGGTGGTGCAACAGGATACTCCTGACCGCGCTTCCGAAGCGCATGTAACGGGTCAATGGCGACAAAAGAATCGAGAGTCGCATTAACTCTATACCATATGTTACTTTCATTGGGAAAATCTACTGCTCCTTGCAACGCTGCACGAAATATCTCGAGAGGCCGCTTGAAATGTTTCGATAACACGACATTAATTTCCGGCTGCCAGGATTCGCCTCTCGCATGTGTCAGAGCTTCTATTTGATCGAATAAAATTTTACATCTCCGCACCGCTTCAGGCGTCCACGTTTCTCCAAGGCGCTCCGCTGTTTTCTCTGGCGCGGCATCTTCTTCCTCTGGACCAACAAAGACAATTTCTGGTTGTGGCGGTTTCTCTTTCGGTGGTCGTTCAGAGGACATATCAAAAAGAAATACTCACCAACCGTCCTTTGACGTATATGATCTTCGTTGGCTTTTTGTCTTTAAGAGAGGAAGCTACTTTTTCTGACGCGAGCGCGAGTTTTGTCGCTTCGTCCTCTGTGATGTTTCTCGAGACCGTGATGCGGTCGCGTAGTTTTCCATTCACTTGCACCACGAGCTCGAACGTCTCCGCAACGATCTTCTTCGGATCAAAGGTTGGCCACGGCTCGCGATGAATTGTCGTCGTGTGGCCGAGCGCATGCCACAGCTCCTCGGCCAGATGCGGCGCAAACGGGGCCAAAATTTTCAAAAACGATCCGTGCGATCCAGATCAAAGAAGGTCTCTGGAAGCCTCGACGGTCAAAGACGAAAGAGGAACATCGCGCATGGAGGCAACGCCGCTCTGCCTTTGGAGAGATGGAACAGTTCGACGGCTCATACCATGATTGGTTTGAGGGACGCGGAGGCATTGAGGAAGCGTGTCTTCTCGCTTCGATCGCCTGTCTCGTCGTCGGATCTGCATCAGTCTCTCTCGGAGAAGGAGCGAAAAAACCTTCCCTCGATCTTCTCGCGTCAGGAGACGCGTATCGTTCAAAATGACTTCACCTTCTCATTTCAGTGTCGATGGTATCAGCTCACAACAATCCAGCCGGTGACCATCTGCAAAAAGGATGAGGTGACGGTCGAAGAGCATCTCGACCATACCATTCATATTCGTCTGCGCGGCAAGGAGCTGAACTATACTATCCTGCCGGAACGTCCAAAGAAGGATCATGTCCCATTCGTGATCGCCAAGTCAGCGCCACAGCCCATGAAGCCACGAGCTGACCATCCCTGGCGACAGAGGTTCCGTGCGGATGCTCTCAAAGCTCACTCTTAAAAAGGGACATTCTTACTTCCCTAGAACTAGGACACTTCTACTTCCGTTTGACACTTAAACTGTTCTGGCTGGCTTTACAGGGGTTGACACGAATGGTATTTTTTACGTGATATGATTCAAAAAACTGCACCTGTTTTAGCTTTGTATTTTGCAGCAACGCTATTGCTTGCAGCACCGTTTCAAGCGTCTGCTATAACAACGAATCAAATCAGCGCCCTAGTCCAAGTCGTTTGTCCTGGTCAAAATGGAACTTGGTTTAGTGGTTCAGGAACAATTATCGATTCCAAGGGAATCATCCTTACAAATAAACATGTCGTTACTGACCAATCCGGCAATATCATCCAAAATTGCGCAATTGGATTGACTAAGAGCATTTCACAGCCACCATCTTTTGATTATACGGCCGCAGTTAAATACTATACGACCGACCCTGCTTTAGATGCTGCGATTTTGTACATTGATAATAAAAACAACATTTCATTTCCCGCAATCAACGCGTTTAGCTATGACACGAATAATTTAAAACTGGGTGATGGCATTGAAGTAATCGGCTATCCAACCATAGGAGGCAACACAATCACGTATGTGAATGGAGTAATGAGTGGAGTTTCTAATAACTACATTAAAACAACAGCTCCGTTAGAGCATGGAAACTCTGGCGGTTCTGCTTATACTCTTGGTGGAGATTTTATTGGAATTCCTTCTGCAGTTGTTTCTGGGGAATTGAACTCCATTAGTTTTATTTTAGACATCGACCGCATCAAGGCTTGGTTGCAGTCTGTCTTGGGTAGTAGTTATTTGAATACAATTGAGTCTCAGAACCAACCGCGAATAAGCGCGCCACTGGTTCTTTCTGCTGATGTAACCCCTCCTGATGCTTCCGCTGCAACTGCTTTAGTGTATGCGGATTCTGAAAAGAATATGCCGCTTAATTTTGAGAAATCCTACGACATCGATTGGCCATATTTCACTTGGGAAGGATTCAAAGATGATAGTGGTATTGCGGGTTACTACGTTTATTTTGGAAAAGATATCAATGCCGTTCCTGTAAATGCCGGAGTCTTTACACAGAAAAATAACAGCACGTCACTCTCTCAAATCAAAGATCCCGGTGTCTACTATCTAAAAGTTCAGGCGAAAGATAACAAAGGGAATATCTCCAACAGCGCTTATTGGACGTATTATTACAAAACTTCTGAAAACATTGGTACGGTTGATTACGGCCAATCACCATCCGGCAAAGCACTGGCAAATAGGCCGACGAAGTTTTATGTATACTCCTATAACGCCGGTGTAAAAGGAGACTTGTTAAAAGTTATATACCTTGATTCAAAATCAATACAGCGTTTCACAGTTCCGACCAACAATATATACATTGAGTGGGATTCAACGAAGAATACGGGCTTCATTACTGATGAGGTCGTTACGCTCAAAAAAGCCAACTCATACAAAGTCGGAGATTGGGCTTACAATTGCGACCAGCAGTATTATTATACTAGCACGCAAGATTGGATATCTTGCATGAATGATGGGAGTAAAAAGCAACTGTCTGCTTCGGGGGAAGATTACATGGCTCAAACGAACATGCAGATCAACACGGTCTATGAGTTTAATTTCACAAGTTTTTTCAACAACAACGGTAAAAAAGATCAAGCATATAATGGCGCTGTATTCGAGATTACGCCAACCAAATCAGTAAGTCTAAAACAAGTCGATAATGCCGGTTCACTTAAGGGGCGGATATTGTTGCAGGTTGAGTCGCACGGTGAGGCTTGGTACGTGAATCCTAACGATGGCAAGAGATATTACATGAAGGATGGATCAACGGCCTACCAAATGATGCGACAATTCGGTTTAGGTATTACCAACACGGATCTGGCAAAATTGCCTCAAGAGGGGGAAGCTAAGTCTTACCCCACCGCACTAAGTAATCTCAAAGGTAAAATTTTACTTCAAGTCCAATCACACGGCGAGGCCTGGTACGTGCACCCACAAACAGGTATCAGATACTACTTGAAGGACGGGGAAGCAGCCTATAACTTAATGCGCCATTACAGCTTAGGGATCACGAATAAGAATCTGGAAGCAATTCCTGAAGGAAAGTTTTGATTTTTTGTTTGTGAAGAAAGTTCATACGAAAACCCAAAAACCCAAAATTTTGCTAAGCTGAGCGCCGCGTACAAAAACCTAAGAACCTAAAATTATGCTTAACGTAGAGCAGCTGAAGCTGTGCGTTTATTGTGGCCAGAACAAACCGCTAACACGCGAACATATCATCCCTCGAGGCTGGTATCCAAAAGGCGCTCCCCCTAAACAACCCTTCATTGTTGGAGCGTGTTTTGAATGTAACAACGCCAAGTCAACGGAAGATGAATGGATGAGGCAATGGCTTGTAAGTATGATCGCAGATCGTTCACCGTCTGCGATGAGCGTTTTGACGGGTCAAGTGGCACGCTCCATAAAAAGATTGCCAAAGCTTGGACGGAACATGATGGATCGAATGAAGTTGGTGGATGTATACCATCAGCCGACAGGTTTATATTTGGGTAGGCAAACTCAAATCAGTGTTTCAGACGATGATTGGAGTCGAGTGATGGGTCAAGTTGAAAAGATCATTAAAGGACTTTACACATTGGATAAGCAGCAGCCACTCCCTACGGATTTTGGAGTCCAATCTTTTTACGCTTGCGACGAATGGGTAAAACCAATTCCGTCTATACTGCAACCATTCCAACAGTATCTTCCGTGGCCGCAAGCTTGGCGCATATCTGATCCGGAAACATTTTTCTATGGACGCGCATATGCCGATGACTGTGGCTATTCGATTTGGTTCACAGTTTTTTACAATTCGGTGACGTTCTTGTCGTTCGTGGGGCGTCATGAGTGGCTAGAAGAGAATAGGAAGAAGTTTGCAGATCAACCAAAAAAGAGAGATTTCACAGGGAAATATGATCTGAAGGAGGTGCGCTAGGTTTCTAGGTTAAAAACCTAATAACCTAGGAACCAGTACCGAAAACGGTACTCTCAAAAATTCGTGCGGCGTCCGGATATTCCAAGAACATCCCTTCAACCAAGACCCAAGTCTCCCTCTCTAAGACGGATAAAGCTATTTCAATCCCTTATGGCAGTCCTAGATGGACGCGATCTTCGCCCTGTTTACGCCAATGTTTGAGCCATTTCTCTCGCTTTGCCGAATTCGTGCCAGCGTTCCAGCTCGGAAACAAGCTCATTCCACCGCGTACCCACATGGGCTACCATCGCCGATTCCGGTGTACCCGTGGGATTGTTCAAGAGGAGGAATGTGCTCATCTCTTTGTGAGAAGTTCCAGCACTCCTTGTAAAATTTGATAAAATTCAGCGGGAGAATGGACATTGGAAGGATTAATTTCGCGCAATCTACGTCCAGCCTCAAACTTTGTGTTTGAGCGCAAAAAAATACTGAAGCTCGTCTGTAATTGGCCCCATATGTGCCTCACAGGTTCCGTTTCAATCTCTCGTCTTTCAAATTGCGCAAGAGGCAAGTTAAAATACTTTGACAAAGCAACATTCAGTTCTGGCTGCCAAGACCTGTTTCTTGAACGTGTCAAACTTTCGATTTGGTCAAACAGCTTTTTGCATGTCTCAAACGCCTCTGGCGTCCAGGTCTCTCCAAGACGTTCCGCAACCTGCTCTGACGCGTGATCCTTTTCTTCATCAACGCCGCTCGCAAAACCGATATCAACCTCTCCAAGCTCCTTTGCTGCATCTGTGGGATTCGACTTTGGCCGTTCAGAAGACATATCAAAGAGCAATACTCAACAGACGTCCTTTGACGTAGAGAATACTCCGCGGCTTTTTGCCGCCGAGATGCACTTTCACCTTTTCCGACGCGAGCGCACGTTCTGTCGCTTCTTCTTCCGTGATGCCACTCGCGACCGTGAGGCGATCGCGCACCTTGCCGTTCACTTGCACGACAAGCTCAAACGTCTCCGTGATGATTTTCTTTGGATCGTATGTCGGCCACGGCTCACGATGGATCGTCGTCGTGTGACCGAGAACGTGCCAGAGCTCCTCTGTCAGATGCGGCGCAAACGGCGCAAGAAGCTTGAGAAATGCCTCCTTCTGCGTTTGATCCAACCCGAGGTCCGTCGCCTCATTCACAAAAATCATCATCGCGGACACCGCGGTATTGAATCGCATGGCCTCGATATCGTCAGTGACTTTCTTGATGGTGTGATGAAGAAGGGACTCCTTCTGACTTCTGACTTCTGAGTTTTGACTTTCGACGAACAGACGCCACACCTTCTCCAAAAATCGCTTCACTCCTGCGATCCCGTTCATATCCCACGGCGCGTCCGCATCGAACGGACCGATAAACATTTCATACACACGAAACACATCTGCGCCGTATTTCTCAACGACGTCATCCGGATTCACCACGTTGCCCTTGGACTTTGACATCTTGACGCCGCCTTCGCCCAAGATGAGCCCGTGCGAGCGACGTTTTTTGTACGGCTCACTTCCACATTCGCGCGGCACGTGGCCAAGATCCCACAACAGTTTGTACCAAAATCGCGAGTAGAGTAGGTGAAGCGTCGTATGCTCCATGCCACCGTTGTAGAGATCAACTGGCATCCAATATTTGAGTTTCTCTGGATCCGCGAACACCCTGTCGTTCTCCGGATCGCAATACCGCAGGAAGTACCATGACGACCCCGCCCAGTTTGGCATCGTGTCTGTCTCACGCTCCGCCTTTTTGCCGCACTTCGGACACATCACTTCGACCCAGTCGCGGATTTTTGCAAGCGGCGATTCGCCCGTGTCCGTCGGCTCGTACGCGTCAACGTCTGGCAAAAGAACGGGGAGATCTTTTTCTGACACGGAAACATAGCCGCACTTCTTGCAAAGAATGATAGGAATCGGCTCACCCCAATAGCGTTGGCGCGAAAATACCCAGTCGCGAAGTTTGTAGGTTGTCTGCCGCCGTCCGACCTGATTTGCTTCAAGCCATTGGATGATTTTTTCTTTGGCGTCTGATGTCGGGAGGCCGTCGAACAATCCTGAATTGACGGCCATGCCGTCACCGGTCCAGACCTCCCCTGTAGTCCCCTCCTTCGCTAGGAGGGGACGTTCTCCCCTCTCCTTACGAAGGAGAGGGGCATGGGGTGAGGTCTCTTTGACAACGACACGAATTGCCAATTCGTATTTCTTCGCAAACTCAAAATCTCTCTCATCATGCGCAGGCACGGCCATAATCGCGCCGGTGCCGTAGTTTCCGAGGACGTAGTCCGCAATCCAGACGGGGATGCGCTCGTCTGTTGCGGGATTTTTCACGGTGATCCCTTTGATCTCAACGCCGGTTTTCTCGCGCGACTCTTGTCGTTCAATCTCTGTCTTTTTTGCTGTCGCCATGCAATACGCTTGCACGTCTTTGAGATTCAATATGTGAGATTTGAGATGTTCGATGAGTGGATGTTCCGGCGTGAGCACGAGGTAGGTTGCGCCGAAAAGCGTGTCTGGTCTTGTGGTAAAGACCGTGACGTTGTTATTCCACTGATCATGAATCTCTCGCTGGGGTTTACCCTCGGACTGGATTCCCGTTTTCACGGGAATGACAGATCCTGGGGCGGGGGTGGCAATCGAAAAATTGATCTCCGCTCCCTCGCTCTTTCCAATCCAGTTGATCTGCTGTGTCTTAATCTTTTCGAGATAGTCCACAGTATCGAGATCTGCGATGAGACGGTCCGCGTATTTTGTAATGCGAATCATCCATTGTGATTTGCGTCGCTCTTCGACAGGTGTGCCGCAGCGTTCGCAGACGCCCCCTTGCGCCTCTTCTTTGGCAAGACCGATTTTGCATTGAGGACACCAATGAATCGCGGACTCCGCTTTGTAGGCCATACGATGGCTGTCTCTGTATTCGCGAATAGCGCGTTCGCGATCCATGGGCGTAGTAAACCGCGCCCCTACATCATCGGGGATTGACAATTCGTTGATCGAACGCGCGCGGCCCTCAATCTCATCAAAATAGCTGCTGAAAAATTGCAAAAACATCCACTGCGTCCATTTGTAGTACGCGGGATCTGTTGTATTCACTTCGCGCGACCAATCGAATCCGAAACCGAGAGATTGCAGTTGGCGTTTGAAATTCGCGACGTTTTTTTTCGTCGCGTCCCGCGGCTTGATCTTGTTTTTGATGGCGAAATTTTCCGTGGGAAGTCCAAACGCGTCCCAGCCAATGGGATAGAGCACGTTCTTCCCCTCCATCCGCTTTTTGCGCGTCACGATGTCAATCGCCGTATAAGACCGCGGATGGCCAACGTGGAGGCCTTCGCCAGAAGGATACGGAAACTCTATGAGACCGTAGAACTTCACCCCGAGCGAGGCTTGCCCTGAGCTATGTCGAGGGGTCGATGGGTCTGAAAACTTCGGCGACGGATCCATCGCGCGATACACCTGATCTTTTTCCCAGATCGCCTGCCACTTTTTTTCGATGTCTTGAAACGGAATTCCGTGAGCCATACTGCGACACGCTATCAAGTTTGGGCGAAGGATGCAACGATAAAATCGCTTGCTCCAAAACCCCGTTGTGATACGCTATGATCTGTGACAATGCCTTCACAAAAGGAGAAAAGCAAATGGATGCAAAAGGTAAGAAAAAACGGCCACCGCGCAAAGTGCACGTCTACCTCGAAAAACTCCGAGGAACACGTGCACTCTTTTTTTAATCTGGTTGATTTTATGCACATCTCCTCCACGCTCGAGCAAACGCGAGCATGAGACACGGAACCAAAATCAAAAACCGCCGTCCTATTTGGAACGGCGGGGGAGAGAAAGAACGAGGCCATGAGATGACGACATGAGGGGAGCACGTGCTCCGTAATAGCAGACCTCTGCCACAGCCATCCGCCAATCCTGATCACTTCGTGGATAACAGGTCGGGCGGTGCAGCGTTTCCGCTGTCACGGGGGTCATGAACGGACGGCCAAGTTCACCCACATCCCGCTTCGGACTGCTCGCAAACTTCTTTGCGAGATCAAGCGAATTTCCGGTGGGATTGATGTCTCCAAGTCCCGGATGCTCCGGATTTGCGGGTGTGTTCCAGAGATCCCGATGGACTGAACCAGAAATTGCGGTATTCCGCTGATTCTTTACCATTCTGCCTCCTACGTGACCATAAATGTATGGTCACAGCATGTAGCGTACCTCCACTCGGAACATATTGCCAAACTTCACGTTATAGATCAACCACCGATTCAATCCATCCTATAAGCACATCGCCAAAATCTTTTCCCGCGGCCGTAAGTGCTTTTGGAAGAAGCGATGCGGAGGTCATTCCCGGAATCGTGTTGATTTCCAGAAACCAGACGCGTCCAGTTGCATCCACAATGAAATCCGAACGGCTCACATGCCGCACGCCAATGGCACGATGCGCGAGAAGAGCCGCCGCTTGCAGACGTTGCGACAGCTCCTCCTCAATCTGCGCCGGGCAGATTTCTTCAACCAGCGTCGGATCATATTTGCTTGCGAGATCGAAAAATGCGTTTTTCGACTTGATCTGGATGACCGGCAATGCGATCGTCTCGCCGCTATCTTCGATGACCGCAACCGTGAATTCTTCTCCGTTCACAAAGTCCTCGACAAGCACCGTGTCCGTCAACCGGAATGCGTGCGCGAGTCCGCGATCGAGTTCATCTTGACTGTGCGCCAGCGTGATGCCGACGGAACTTCCAGCATTTGATGGCTTGACCACGACCGCATGAGTGGTGATCCCCGTTGAACCATACTCGAACGAGATGGAGATGGGATCGCCGCGACGGACCGTGCGTGAGAATGGCGTCAAAACCCCGGCAGACGCGACCACGATTTTCGTCTTCTCTTTATCCATGCCGATCGCATGCGCGGCAAGATCCGAAAAGATGAATGGGATGCCGAGGGTCTTCAAAAAGCCCTGCACACTTCCATCTTCACCACCCGTACCATGAAAGACGGGAACGGCTGCGTCGAAGGATGACCGTGATTCCAAAAAATGATTGATCTCTTTCGGAAACTCAAACACATGGACGTCCATTCGGCCGCGCAATGCGCTCGCAACTGTCTCCGTGGACTTGAGCGCGATATCGCGTTCCGAGCTTGTGCCGCCGGTCAGGATGGCTATTCGCATATTGTGTGGCGAGCAACAAAATTGAGCCTTAATTGATTAAGCTCTTTACTTTAATTTTCTCATTATGAATAAATACTTAAAACCTCGCAGGTAAAAATTGTTTCAAATTCCCTTTTACCCAATCATAAAAATCAATTTCTAAAAATTTAGAAAATTCATCAAATTTAGTTTTTGAAAATTTAAGTTTATTATTTTTGTAGTATTCTCTAAACAATTTTTCAACTTCTGAAATATTGATGATTTTATTTTTCCCAAACAATATGTCCGTTGATGTCGTGTTTCTCATATGTTTCTAATACATCAGCACAAAAGTTTATTAATTCTTTATTTTTTTCGCTTTTAGCCAATTCGTAAAGACGGATAAACATTTTCTTTCCCGTTTCAGTTTGCTTCAAGTTCTTTTTGAGAAAGTTATGTTGTGCACATAATGTCTGGCCGTTCTCGATCGTTGCTTCGCCGCCAAAATCTTTCGGCTTTATGTGGTCAATGTGCAACTCAACACCATCTTTCTTACCTCTACCACAAATCACACACTTGTAGCCATCTCTTTTGAGAATTGCTTCTTTTTGTGCGGCGGTAAAATCCTCCAGCTCTCTTTTATATGCTTTAGACGGATCATATTTATAAATTCCTTTGGAAATTTTGATCAAAAAACCACTTTGAGCCAACTGGCGAATTGCCCTGTCGGGATCACGAAAAACATTTCCCGTTCTTTTAAAATATATTGATGCCACCCAATCAACAACTTCCGGATGTTTTATATCTCGGTTCGGATTTTTCTTGAAGAACTCAATAATGAGGTCTTTTTGCACATGATTGTTTTTCTTGTCGTTCTTTTTCATATTTTTTACATTAAACTCTTGATTGCTTTACTTTTGCTTCATTGCGTAAGCGGTCTATCGCTATATTGCAATACTGTTCATCAATATCAACTCCGATTCCTTTTCTGCCGTGCAAATAAGAAGCAATCAGTGTTGAACCGCTACCCAAAAATGGATCTAAAACTGTATCGCCAACGAAACTAAATAATTTTATACATCGTCTTGGCAATTCAATGGGAAAAGGCGCAGGGTGTCCGCCCGCCCCTTTTTTACTTTGTCCGTTGAAAGTCCAGACTCCATTTGTCCAACTCATAAACTCTTGCTTGGTGATATCATTTTTTCTACTACTACCAGTTTTTTTCCAACTATCTTTATACAAAACTAAAATCAATTCAACTGGGGCGATAACATAAGGAGCGGAAGCGGACATAAACGAACCCCAGGCAGTGCGGCGCGATATATTACCCTCATTCCAAATAATCGTTGAGTGATATTTCCAACCAATATCTTTTGCAATTTTTGTGATATCCGCGCCGACTGATTTTTGACCGCCCTTATTTTTATCAAGAGGAATGTTAAGCAAAAATCGCCCCTCATTTTTTGACAAATCAAAACATTTTTTAATCCATTTTTGGGTAAATTCCAAATAATTCTCGTATGATAAATCGTCAGCATTAGAATTGTAATGAATATCAACATTGTAAGGTGGTGAAGTAACAATCAAATCAACAAAATTATTTGGAATTGCAGAAATTGTCAAAATGTCATCTTTATATATCAAAATATTCTCCGCTTCAAAGTGCAGGGAGTAAGCGGTTTTTATTTTTAAATTTTTTACGATTTCAGCATTTAACATATTTACATGTAATCAATTGACTTTTTCACTTTTCGGAGGAGCAATCGAGGTAATTTTTGCTTTTGTAATCAAAATAGCAACAGGGTTAATATCAACAGCAATTGATGGGCGACCCATTACTTTTGATTCAACAAGTGTCGTACCACAACCACCAAAAGGATCAACAATAAAATCGCCCTCGCGTGTATATTTCTCTGCCAAACGAGAAACTATTTGCGGAATAAACTTTGCCGGGTAACGATGATAACCGTGCGTAATATACGCCGTGTCCTTCCTTGTTTTATCGGAAAAAGACCACGAAGGATCAATTTTAGTTTTTGCGAGCAATTTAGTTATTTGGCTCATAACTTTAATCAAGCTACTTACTATTGCCCGATGTTATGTCTTAAAATTCCGAATGACTGCCCGTACAACACCCTGGATGAGTGGATCGTAGCAGTAGATTGGCTTCATCGATGCATTGGCGGGCTGCAAACGAATACGATCGCGTTCGCGATAAAAACGCTTAAGCGTAGCGTACGCATTGTCGAGCAACGCCACGACAACCTCCCCGTTTTTCGGAGATGGATTTCGTTCAACGATGACATAATCTCCGTCTAAAATACCATCCTCAACCATCGAATCACCCTTCACGCGAAGCACATAAGAATTCGCAGAATTTGGAGCAAGCTCAACCGGAACCGCGAAAGTCTCACGCTCCTCAATGGCTTCGATTGGCTGTCCGGCGGTGATGAGACCAGCAAGGGGAAGAATGGCGCTCTTACCCCACCGGACAGCTTTATCCGTTGGCTCGAGTTCACGCGAGCCTGCATCTGTAGCGGCTGCGTGCAGATACCCACGTTCACGCAGCGCTTGGATATGCACGTGGACTGTTGACGGTGAGGCTAGATCCAGCCCAGCCGCGATCTCCCGAAATGACGGCGAGTATCCCTTCTCGTTTATAAACGAAACAATAAAGTCCAACACGTCTTTTTGTTTGGGTGTGAGATGTGATGGCATATAAATAGAGTATTGAACAAAAATAGAACAGAGTCAAGAAAAACTATCCACAACCAACCCTCTCTCCGGAGGCTTGCTTTTTTTCTCAACCCATGGCAGCGGTAGATACAGAGAGGATCCTCATACAGACAAAACAAGCTCGGTCGACCTTTGTACTTTCTTTCGTAGTTTCATTCCATAATTTATTAAGAGGCCCGGTCAGAGAAATCCAAATTCGCTGACTGGATGACCAAACGCGAACGTAACTATATGTTAAAATTTCGAGTCTTTCGACCCTTGGTTGTGTGCGCTTCAATGCTCATCACGCTGATGCCTACCACAGCACATGCTGCGGAACGAACAACCCAGCAGCGCATTAAATCTAGCTCCGTGCCGACAGCTTCAACCACGTCCGCCCAACCAAAACATGAGACCTCAAAAAAACACACGAGCGCTGCAGCTAAAACAACGAGCGGCGCTGAGACACCTGCTGCTGCAAAACTACCGCTTGCTCCGACCTCAACAGCTTCAACCACCCGTGTGCTAAGTCTGACGCATAAAATTCCAGCGCCAACCGCAAGGACGGTGCGCCAACCCGACATGCATGCGCCGCTCTCATCTACCTATAACCTGGTGCGTTTGCACGAAATCGCTCCCGCATCAGCGTCTGGGCAGGCCTGGGTCAGCCTAGTGTCTCTCGACGCCGGCAACGCTATAGCCCTCGCTGGATATTCGCTTTACGACGATCGTGGACGCATCTCAAGTTTGCCAGAAGGTGTGCTAGATCCAACAGTGCAGCGCTCCATCACCTTCGCTCTCCCAGCCTCTGCGTTTAACCGCAATGGCGGGAGCCTATCGCTGTATGATCCTCAAGGACGTTTAATCGATACCATGCAATATGGAAAAACTTCAGATGGTGAAGGCTGGGTGCGTGACACGTATGGCGCTGGCAACTGGCAAAAAGTGGCCTTTGAAGCAGCTCCGGCTCCTGTCGATCAAACGGCCACACGCTTGATCGCTACAGCATCTGACAAATCGAGAGACGACCCAGCACGTTTATTTGTAGCTGGCCTAGAGGATGATGTAGCCTCTGATATCACGCTTGAACGCGCCGTAGAAACTGAACGGATGTCTGCTGATGCAACGGATCAGTTGCTCAACAGATTGCTGGCCCTGCTAATCACAAAACTCGAGACGCGCAGCGTACCAACTTTACCCGCCTTGGTCACAACGTCGGTGAGCACTACGGCTAAAGAATCGCCAGCGGCGCATGTTGCTATACAGCGAAAAGACACTCCGATGAGGTCACAACGGACGCAACGTTCAACGCACAAGCTCGTCAAGAGCAAGGCCAAACAGACTAATGCAACAACAGCGCAAATGCGGAATACAAATGAAACTGCGCCGCGTAGACAGAACAAGGGCAAGACGGCGCATAAAAATACAGTAGCGCCTAAAAGACCTACAACGCGGCATGGTCAGTCTGATACTACATCCGGTAAAACTGGGAAACGTGATCGAGCTAAGCATAACCAAACCAGGACAACACAACCTGACAAGACACTGGCAGCCCATGGTCAGGCGCTGGCAGATCAGCCGCGGCCAGTCACACAGAAAGTGACGGACACGTCACACCCTCTAGTCACACTGGAGGTGTCAGCGAGGACGGCTACTCCTAACAGACTCGCTTCATCTCCATCCTCTAATCCTTTTGCTATGTTGACACAAGACTTTTCCGCTCCTAGACGCGTGCGTCTGGTGGGACGAGTGAGCTCGGTACCCGGACTTCTATCTCGCCATTCATTCGTGCTGCACGCGCCAGATGGTCGTGGAGTGCTGGTGACAGTTCCGACGCAAAAGCGTCTGCCACAATTTCAAAGTAATATCAATGTGGCTGGCTCGCTCTGGTTGGATGATAAAGGTGGGCCTACGCTTAAACTATCTTCACGCGATGGCTGGTCCCATCTGCCTACATCCACGCAACCTATAACGCCGCGTGTGGTTGATTTGATCACGCCTGCAGGCGAAGACGCCTGGAGCATGGTTAGCGTGACCGGCACGGTCACCAATGTAACAGGCTCGTCAATTCATTTAGATCTCGACGATGCCGAAATCGATGTCACGATGAAGCCTGTGGTGAAATATAGAACTAAGCGCTTGATACCAGGCGATGTAGTCTCAGTCACAGGACTTCTCGACACCACCCGTGACGTACCCCGAATCTTGCCGCGCCTCTCGAATGAGCTTGTACTCATCAAACGGGCTGCGCCAAAAGTTCAAACCACCATAGCTGCAATTCAATCTCCCGGTACAACCCTACCCAGCTGGGCACCGCTGGGAGCTGCCGCCGGGGTAGTGGGTGTGACAGAAGCTGTTAAACACCTACATCAGAAAAGAAAACTAAAAAAATTGGAACGAGTATCAAAATATACCAGACAAATTGAGCGCTAACTTATCATAAGAGACCCCACGTCCCCTCCTCTAAAGAGGAGATGTAGAGGACAGATATGGTATGCCCTTACCTGAAAAACTCGTTTGGTTCCGTTTGCGTGACCAGCGCTTCGCGGCATTTCGCTTTCAACGGCACTATGGTTTCGGACCATACAGACTAAATTTTTATTCGCCACTCTTGCGTCTGGCGATCGAAATCAAAAACGACACCACGACGCGCCTCGAGCTGTCTCCCCGGGGGGCTTGGGACGTCTACGAACAGCGACGTAAACACTTCTTTGCGGCGCGTGGCATCTCAGTGCTGCGTCTGAATAGCAGACAGGTGTATAACGGACTCGATGGCGTTATCAGTTTGCTGATGCAACGCTTGGGAAAATACGTAAACAAAACACGATTATAAATTTCTCTTGCAGCTTCAAACTCGCTTTGGTAGTCTGCTCTACGCAGCTGCCTTAGCTGCGGGTATCGTATAGTGGCTATTATGCCACCTTGCCAAGGTGGAGATGGGGGTTCGACTCCCCCTACCCGCTCCAGTAAAGAGCCGACCCATAAGGGTCGGTTTTTCGTCTCAATGAAGCGGAGAAGTCGAGCTCACATCAGACAGCTTCTGGTAACCATTCTTTCCCCCTATCCCCGTTGGTGGACACCTGGTGGACAAATGGCTTCAGAACGGTGTGAGAAGACCTGTCGTTCGGTTGTGCCTTCGACTAGAAGCATCGCGCTGGCTCGAAGGCAGCAAGGAGGCGGGAAGATCTGAATCAGAAATTACAGATGAGGGTAAGTCTGTATTGGGGCCCTAAAGCGTCAAGAATATAGCAACCCATGACACTTCTGGATTGTTGATTACGACTAGTCTCGACGTCCCCACGTGACGTACGTCAGGCGACCTGTCCCTTGAGAGTGACGTGCACAAATCCTCCACTAAGCCAGACTTTTACACTACTGGCCGAACCAGGAATCAACCACTGTGGGTCGAACACAAAATTCTCGATCATCGTGTGCGGCTCCCGAAGCGGAAGATCTATATCCAAGATATATGCTCCTGGGAGTTCAACGAGCAAAGCAAGAACCTTCTCGTGCAGTTGTCGAACTGTCTCCTCACCAAGCGCTCGTGCGATGCTCTCTACGTCGGCCGCGGCGGTAGAGACAGATGGGATCGAGAGTGCTCTGTAGCGGACGTCTTTGCCAACAACTGCACTATCGATACGGATGATCCGGTTCCCACTTGAGTCACAAGCGGTGAACTTAGGCGCCCACGCGATTGGTGGCACCTCTAGAGGTTTAGGTGAGTCAAATGTCATACAAAAGAAAATAGTGAATAATCTACGACCACTATTTCATAAATGTCCGTTACCGGCAAGGTGTCATCGAACAGGACGTAGCCATCCTCGGCGTCATCTTGGCGTTCTTGAGGCATCGGTACACGCTGTTGTGGTCAAGGGCAGAAACAGTGTCCGCAAAGTACGTTCCGGTGAAGTTTTGCTGAGTATTCAGCAAAAACTGGCCGTAATCCATTGAAGTGATTTTCATACCCCTCCATGATACTATGTGGGGAGTGAGAAAGTCATAAAGATGTCTACCCATGCTTATCCGGCACTTTTTTTGTGTCTTCTGTCTCAGTCTGATTTTCGTCCCTATAGGGGGACAAGTTTTTGCGCAACGTCCAGATTACGCCGCGGTCGTCGTCCCGTATGAGGTGCGTTTACGGGCCGGTGAAACTAAACAGATCAACTTGAGATTTAAAAATGTTGGAACACACACATGGATCAGCGGTAAGACTGGCACAGCGCTCTATCTATTTGGTGACCTGTCTATTTTTCATCATCCGTCTTGGTTACGTGATGATCTTCCAGTTTACATAGCTCAAAAAGTAGTCAAATCCAACGCCAGTGCCAGCGCTACTTTTTTAGTCACGGCCCCAGCTCAAGCCGGGACGTACACAGAACGTTTTTTATTGTCGTATAAACCGAATGGATGGATTAAGGGTTCAGTGGTCAACGTGACGTTTAAGGTTGAAAGCGCCCGTCCAGTCAGCGCTATCAAAGTTAGACCGGTCAAGTCCAGCCAACTGCGTAAAGACACGACGGTTACGATCAGCTCTACGCTTATAGCTACTCGTCCGCCAGCTACTAGTACTAGTCCCGAGTCTCAGCCTGCGAGCCATCAGCCATCAGCTTCGACTGACTTACGTTCCGAGATTATTGATCGTGGCGGCCTCGAGTGGCAATTAGAGCCGGGTCAACATACCAGTGTGAATTTGGCTTTTAAAAATACTGGCCCAGTCGCGTGGAGCAATACAGGAACTGGCGCCGTCATGCTAGGCTCAGTCTCAAAAATTCGCAAGTCTCCATTTAAGGACTTTTCATGGAAAAACGATATTCATGCTGCGACGTTGAACGAGCGTGCGGTCAGTCCCGGACAGGTCGGGCATGTGGTTTTAGAGTTGCGTGCTCCAGCAGCTCCGGGAAACTATCGTGAAACGTTTCAGCTTGTAGTGAGCAGCACAGTGGCAGTTACGGGGAGTGAAATAACTTTACCCATTCATGTGACTACACCGCGTGAATACATGGCTAAAGGCATTGTTAATGGCGTTGAATTGACACAGGTCGAATCCAACCAACCCGAGAGCGGAAGATACAAAGCGGCTTTATTGTTGAGTTCAGAAGCAGCCAAACAGGTGGTGTTGTTAGGCAATGGTCGTATCAGCCTTACATTTGGATTCAAGAATGTTGGGACCGGGAGTTGGAATTCTTTGGTGTTAAAGTTCTCTAGTCTGTTGCCGACGCTGGGTGGGAGGCTGTCCAGTTTGCGCGATGAGTCGTGGCTATCTGAGGTTGATGCGGCTAAGTCTAGCGGCATAACGCCACCAGGTCACATTGGATTTATTGGGTTTACCTTTAAAGCCCCGCTTAAACGGGGCACGTACACGGCGCGCTTTCAATTGTACGCCGATGGGGCGTTGATCGAAGCTGGGCAGCTTGAGATTCCAATCACCGTGACAGCCGATGGCTTCATCGAGCCAGAGTCGATATCAGCTCAAAGCTCAACCACCACCTTTACTCCCAGTCCACTAAATGGTGACGGCGCAGCGTTGCCTGCTGAGCCAAATATTCGCGTTGGGCTGTTTGCCACGACGGATGACCGCATAACGGTGCGCGCCGTAGCGGGAGGGTTCACTGTGCAACAAAATAACGTCGTCATCTGCCGCTTTGAAGCCGGAGAGAGCGCAACCATTGTGTACGACCGTGCTGGTAGCATTTACACCGCAGCCGGGCCTCGTTGTGCTAGTCAGACGACGGGTGTTTACGTTGCTGCGGCAGTGGACGGTTTGTCGCCGCTTGAGATTGTAGGTTACTCGCATCCTGTGGCGTGGTTACCCGGCGCGAACGATAATAGTTTTCGTGGCACATTGGAATTGCGTTATGCTAAGTCCACAGAGTCGGTTTGGGTCATTAATGAGCTACCCATCGAGTGGTATCTAAAAGGGATTGCGGAGACGTCGAACTCTAGCCCACAAGAATATCAGCGTGCCTTGCTAACTGCGGCTAGGACGTATGCCATGTATCACGTGCAACGCGGTACCAAACATGCAGATGAGTATTACACGGTCGACGCCAAATACGACCAAGTCTATCGTGGTTATGGCGCTGAGGCGCGTACCCCAAACGTGGTTGCAGCTGTGGAAGCCACGCGCGGACACATCGTAACCTACAACGGGAAGCTCGCACTCACACCATATTACTCGCGCTCAGATGGGCGGACACGGGCTTGGACAGAAGTCTGGAACGGCGGCACCAAAGCCTGGTTAGTTTCCGTCCCAGTGCCTTGGGACAACGGTAAGACGTTATGGGGTCACGGCGTTGGCATGAGTGCCACGGGCGCGCTTGGCGCCGCGCGCGCGGGTCAAACGTATGCTCAAATTTTGAAACATTTTTATCTCGGAACAGAGTTGAGGCGAGCGTATCAATGAGATTGATAAAAGGGACTGTTTGAGAGACTCTGTCTTGAAGAATTGAAAGACCTCTTTGAGAAAGACATAAAACTTGGCGGTGTCTGTTTGAAAATATCCGAACGTAACTGACTGGGCCCCGCCTGCGTTGAAACTTCGGCGGGCAGGTCGGCGAGCCGAATTCCACCCACACCCATTCCGCCCGCCTCGCCTTGCCTGCCCGATCGAAACTCTTGAGTGAAGGCTGGAACCGGAGCGGAAAGGACAATTTTCCTTCGACTTCGCTCAGGATGGTGAGCCTGTCGAACCACAAGTTTTTCTTTGGCGGCAATTAAATCAATCCTTTGCCTGAATTGATTATAATTATTTTATCGGTTTCCTCAAAGTTTAGTTTGGACAACGCGCCAACTACTACCGCGCTTGATGGCTCACAATTCATTAAATCTTTTGCGTAAGCAAAAGCCGAACGGACTTCATCTTCGCTCAACTTGATTATCTCGTGTCCGGTTTCAAAAATTGATTGGATTTTTGCGCTATAGGGTGTCCACGGCGTATGGAGTTTGTCGGCTAAAGAAGGACTGGATTCGGGGGTTACGCCAATCAATTTTGTTTTTAACTTCGCTTTTTCCAAACCATTGAACAAGCCGACAAATCCTTCACCGCTTCCAACCGGACAAACGAGATAATCAGGATATTCTTTTTTCAATTCTTTGATTATTGATTCGTATGCTTCGTGAAATCCGTTCGTTGCGTCCCAAATCACTTCTTTATTATTTTCTCTCGCCAAAGTAATCACTTCTTCGGATGTTAAAATTTTTTCCGACAAATTTACTTCTACAACTTCTGTGCAAATTTCTTTAAGAGCTTGTTTGATAGAAAGTGGTAAATTGATATCGACTATAGGAACAATTTTTATGTGTGATTTATTCGCGAATTTGGCGAGAGAGAATCCGGCGTTTCCAGAAGTAATGAGGCAAAGTTTATCAACAAATTCATGTTTGGCTTTTTTAACAATCATTGCGGATCGTCTATCCTTCCAAGTTCCAAAAGGATTTTTACTCTCATCTTTCACGAATAAATTAGCGAGATTAAATTTCACGCATAACTCGTTTATTTTTACTAAAGGTGTTTTTCCTGATTTAAACTTTACCATTGAAACACCAAGGGCTTTGGCGATTTTTGCGACCGTCTGCACGCTTGGCTTGATAATCACATTACTCTCAATTTTGCTTCTGGCCTTGAATTCATTCGCAACGGCTTGAAATTTCCCCGAAAAACGGCTGGCGAGCCCGCGTAGCGGGCGAGCCAACAAAGACATTTCCCAACTGGCGGAGGGGGTGGGATTCGAACCCACGGTAACCTTGCGGCTACACCGGATTTCGAGTCCGGCGCTTTCGACCACTCAGCCACCCCTCCGCGCGCCTAGAGCGTACCCATGATTCTTCCACTTAACAAGATAAGCTACACAGGGGTATGCTATGAATAATATGGAATCTAAGAATCCACTGCATGTGCTGTGTTTTGATGAAACTGGCCAACTCAAACAACAAAATGAATGTCGTGCAGTCATGATCAACCATCTTATACTAGAAGACGGCCTGGATATTGACGCAGCAGAAAACATGGCGGATAAAACTATTCGCGAAAGCGGCTTTTGGCCGGTGCCGAAATTTGAGTTTGAAACAGAAGAAGAAACGTAACACTTATCCACTGTTTCCTCTTGACGCGTAACCTTCGGCATGAGAATAACTAGACAGCTGACGTTCATCTGATCGCGCGCGTTGCCGAGAAGAGCGTACGCGGTCCGACGAGCGGTGATGGACATGAATCATGCTTCCATCCCATTTCACCGTTCTCGGTGACTCGCGGCCAACCGATGAACGTGTCGTCGTATCCATGCTTGGCGACGATGCATCATCACGATAATAAAAAGACTCCGCACTGACTGAAAGGTTGGTGCGGAGTTTTTGTACAGCTGAAGCTAAGATAAGAAAAGAACACGCTCGCGCCTACAAAGACGTCCAGAACCCATGGACATCTTGTCGCAAGGTAAATAGGGCTGACGAGCTCCTATATGGAAGCTCAGTACTCCTTGTCATGAATCCGACTTGACGAGGCGCTACCTCTCCCGGCAATAGCTCATAGATTTCTAGGGAGGTGTTGACCCGTCCCCTCGCTCTAGAAATATGTCTCACCGTGACCCCAGGTGGGATCAACTGCAGAGGCATGGGCCGATTCGTCACAGTAAACTGGACGAGGTTGCCAGCATCGCACGGGTGTACTTCCCAAATGCTCGTCGCTGACACAGCAGCGAGCTTGCGAGAACTTGGCGGTGAATCATTGTTCACCTCATATATACTGTCTTCAGGCCAACTAAATTCGCAGGCCTGACCCAGCCCCAGCGCGTACGTCTGCCCTGTAATGCCACCGCCGCCCATAGACAGCGACATCGGGTGCTGCCATGGCGCCAAGCAGCCCATGGCTGCAAACGCCGCGAAGATCATCAACGGTTTTCCGTTTTTCATGGCTTTCTCCTCATTTGCTCTTGGCAGAGCAGTTTGCGTCTGGCATGTTGAGCAGACGCTTAATGTCACAGACATCCTGCGCGTTTCTAGCAGTCTGCTTTACCAGCGGCCTAATGTCTGGCTGACTGGCGACAGGTACGCCAGACGCAGATGCGCTGACAGCAGGCGCGGACAGCACAACAGCAGAGCCGCCCTGCATCCGGTACATCGCAGCCTCGCCTGGTGTTATGGCTACGCCGGTTGCACCGTAACCGCTATAGCCGTAGCCGCATGGCCTCATACAAAAGGGCGAGAGCTTGCCCTCTGTTGGAAAATCCTTCTTGCACTGGTCACATGTAGCCGTCAGATCGACTGACGCGCTGGCGCGAGCCGCAAAAGGATTTGTGTCGTAGTGTTGTGCTACGACGGATTTACCGTATGCTCTAACGGTGTAATCCGAGCTCGCCATACAACTGGCGGCGCAGACAGAAACGACGACCCAGATGCCTATGATGAGAAAACGCATGGCCACGCTCCTTTCTTACTGTGAATTACGAAAGTCCTTTTTTCGTCATTGCGAGGAGCCAAGCGACGAAGCAATCTCTCAAAATGTAGGAGATTGCCACGCCCCACATTCGCGGGGCTCGCAATGACGGTAATTGTCAAGGCGTCAAACATTTATTTTGACAATATAATATAGCAAAAAAATGGATTTTTGTCAAACATGACATGGGAGCAAAAAAAGAACCTCTCCAGCTTGCCAGGCTGAAGAGGTTAAGAAAGAAGTACACATTAAGCTTTCAATTTATTTGCCCGCATCCGCCGTAGCTGTCTTAAACAGCTTACAGAACTCCGGCAACATCCCGTCACAACCCTCCTCAGGAGCTTTCCCTGTATCAGGCACGACAGAGGGCACGCTACTAGCGCTTGTCGGCACAGCCGGTGGAGCTGGCGGTTTCGCCTTTGGCTGCGACGACGCCGAGGGGAGAGCTGCGGCAGCACTCCCAGACGGAACAACTGAAAGAGCATAACGAGGAGGTATCTTGACCTCGACCTCCACCGAGAAATAAGACAGCTTAGGACTAAACCTGCCTTCGTAACGCGCCAGGAGCTGGTAGTAGTAAGTAACCCCGCGCTCGACGTCGCGTTGTTCCCAGTGCGTCACATCTGCACCGAGATCGGCGACGAGGCTAAAAGCTATCTCGTTAGACTTACGCTGCCTGATAATGTAACTCCTTGCATTTGGAATTTCATCCCAAGCAAGCTTGACCACCGGCTTACTCTCAGCATCTGTGACCACCTCCACGCGCGGCACCTGCATCTTGGAAAGAGACAGGCCGTGCACTACCGAGAGGGTGTCAGACTTGCCGTGCGAAATTCCCGCTACAGCCAGACTCGTTCCACTGAATAGCGCCAAGAGCCCAAAGGCCGCGGCTGCTCCGACACGACACCAGCTTGCGAATGAGACATCTGGCACTTTCGTTTTATCTGTCAGTTCTAGATCAACAGGCTTAGCCTGCCACACCTGACTCAGCCAAAGACCTAGCAGGCCGATAACCAGTCCACCGATCGAGGCTGGCAGATGCAAGAACTGAAAACCGTCGGTAGCTCGATAGGCTACCCAACTCTCAATGCCGATTAGCCACTGCGGACGCACCAACCTGATGATGGTGTAGACCAAGAGCAGTTGGCAGACCAGGTACTGCAGTTTAGCGGTCGCTACCTGGTAGCGCAGGATATTGATCCCCGCGGACTGCATGGCCTTCCAGGCGAGCAAGGTCGTCAGGCCCAAAATTGCGCAAATCTCCATAGTCACCTTACCCGGGAAATGAATCCCGAAGATCAGCGTGGTGGAGATTGAAGAGAGTAGGCCCAGCCAGGCTATCTTTAGCATGGGCATGATCTCTTCCTGATCTGCGATGTTTACCCTCTTGGCTGCTGCTTTCGCGCTTAGACGCTCGAAAGCGTGGTGCAGCTCTCTCCCCAACTCAATGATTTGCTCGCCTGAAAACTCTGCGAGATCGAGCCCCGCGACAAGTGCGCGGCAAATCGCCCAGGCCAAGCTAAAAGCCAGATATGCGGCACTGAGAATAAAGAGCGCGCCCACGATGGCGAGAGGTCTATTCCCTATCCACTGACTGATGGTGAATGTCACCAGCCCGAAGGTAAATAGGCCTTGCACACATACCATCATGGGCGACTGCTGCGCTTCTGGTAGATTGCGCAGCCATCGCAACACCCAATAGTGAACATTTAGCACCCAAGAATAGATATTCTTGGCTCCACGCCACCAACGCGCCAGCGAGCCTTCGTCTTTGACAGTGGCCAAAAATGGTCGACGGTTCGGAACCTCCGGAGCGTCAGGACTGTGGCGTATGCAGCGCACCCAACCAACTAACCCACACAACATACACGCCAATGAGGCGAGCCCTGGTGCATCTCCAGAGAGCATCGGGCCAAGGACCATGAACACTCCGACCAGCAGAATCCAGCCGATTGAGTTGCAAACCCGTCGAGCGCCGCCCTGCCAAACCGCACGCGACCCTTTCATGATAGCCTGGCGTTCGTCTACGGTTCCGGCGACCAGCTTTTTCCATTGCAAAGCGATCACCGTATCCCACTGACGAACTGTAACGAAGACCGCACCGCCCACCAAAGCCGCGAGCAGAAGAAAAATCGCCATGTGTTCCTCCTTAATCTGTTTGGATCATAGCGCCCTTAGCTATGACCTGAGACGTGCAATTGCTGCCTGAATCGTAGCAGCATCCCCGAAAATCACATCAACTGTCTTGTCGAGAGCCCGTGCAGTCACGGCTGCAGTTTTTAGAACGGTTGCCACTGCACCTTCAACCACCTCCGGAGCTGTGCGCGGAACCTGATCCGCCATGCGCTGCGCCAGATACTTAAGTGCAGCCGGTGCAGACATCTCGAGCACTTTTTGTAGATAGTGCAACGGAATAGGATGCTCCCTAAAGGCTACCCACTGCTGCTGCGCCCTTTCATCCAGCTGCTCTATCCCCTCTATCAACGCGCTCAGTTGCCCATCCTCTGCCGGAGTGAGCTGAGCCACGATATCCGCGAAGCTGGCTCGAGACTGGACCCTGCTTGTCAGCGTTTCTTCTAGTCTGTCAAGCCCTTGCTGCAAACTTCTATCTGCCTGGCCCAACGTAACCTTAGTACCAATGAGCTGAGCTTCTTTGAAGCCTCTAAACACACCGTCAACCAACTCATCTGCCGCGCTCCCAACTGCGAGCGGCAGACCGAGAGTCTGGAGTATGGGTTTTAATACCTTAGGCACCTGGACAGCGGCTGCCGCTAGATCTAGAAGGACAGAACCACCCAGCTTGCCGAAAGCTGCTTCAATTAACTTCATGGCTGCATCAATATGCAGTGGCTTATGGAGATGACGACCGATCAGGGCGCCAACCGATATGACCATGACTTGGGCCAAACGCACTAAATAACGCGGATCTGAAACTAATTCTGTTGCCTGATCAGCAACAAGATCCGCAAAAATCGAGCTTCGAGGCGCTTCCCCCTGATTACCTTTATCTTTATCCTTTACCATTCGTCCTCCTGTCTAATATAACCGACCAACATCTTAAACTGTCGAAGAGCGTCAATTGAGGTGACACCTCATGACTTAATCAATAGCCTAAAAAAGTCATTCTGTCAAGCAGGCGACCCGAAACCAAACAGTTTATTTTGAAGGCGTGACTGGACGGGTTACCGCTATTTCAAACGTTGCGCTATCATCCGCGTCTGCTATTGGCACATACCTTGAATCGCTCTTAATTGTGTCGAGCAGAGTCGGGTACCGCGCTTTGCTCACAAACAAAAACTTGGCCCGCACGCGCTCGTGAACCAAAACCCACAGTTGCTCGCGCGTGAGCTGATGAGTCGAGGCCTCTCGATACGCATCCGAAAGCGTCGACGAGGCCACATACAAGAAAGTTGGGTCAAGCCCGGAGATATAACGTAAACGATCATCCTGCGCAAACAACATTGGAAACTCATCCCAACTAAAATGAAAGACGCGATCTCCAGATTGCGCGCGCTGAGAAAGCGCGGACATAGACAAGCGATAGACGTCGTCGCGATAAGCTGGAGGGTGGAAATCTTTCCATGCCTGCCGCACCTGATTGGCGGTAACGAGAATCAAACAGGCGATCAGTAGGGGCACAACGCGCGGCTCGACTGTCTTCGACGCTGAGCGCATTCGACCTGAGCTCATGCCGAAGGTCAGACGAAGCGAGCTCAGGACGAAGGTCAGACGAAGTGACCATTTTCTCCCATCCACTAACGACCACAAAAGCGCACACCACAGAGCGATGAGCGGCACGAGATACTCAACGTTGCGCCGACTCTTAAAGGTGAGCGCGAGGAGCACGGCCAAAATCCAACTCAATGATGTCAACCAACGCGCGCGCTCGTGGCACAATGGTAAACGCGGCGCGCAGGCGAGTCCGTAGAGTCCGACCAAACACAACATCACCCACGGCGCGAGCGAAGCGAGCAGGCTGGCTGGAGCAGCCGGTAACCACTCGTTGCCCAACAATACGTGTTGAAAGGGCGTGCCCAAACCAATGGTGACCAGCTGCGTCCATGTGAAATAAAAATTGTTTGGGAAATTTGGATGCACCAGCATACCCAGAGCGGCTCCTATACAGGCCGCTGGAATCGCGCTCCAGCCAGACGAAAGCAAGGCGGCTTTACATGCGACGCCCTGCACCAGTCTGGCATACGCTGCGTCACCTAAGGCCAACAATATGACTGAGCCCACAAGATACATCCAGCCGCCGTGCGTGAGCGTAAATCCGAAGACGCATACAGCCACTAACCACGGACGACGCTTAAGCATTAAGGTAATCCCAAGCATAAACCACACCAGTGCCAGCGGCGTGGCTTTGCCCAGTAACAGACGCAGAAGAAGTGGATGGCTCGTGGCAAGCAGCAAGGTCCAAAACAAATAAAAGGGCAGCTTGAGCCAACGCAAGCACAACGCAAATACGGCCACGAACACAGCTGACAACAAAATCGTCGCGACCCGCAAACCATTAAACAGCCCAAACCAATGCACCAGTGGCGCAGTCAGCAGATGTAATCCAAAGTGCAGATCAGCGTAGTGTGTGCCTAACAGCGTCAGATCAAGCCAAGGGAAGCTCTGGATCGGACCGTGCTGCCACACCAAGGCCGCAGCTTTAGCATGATAAAAAGCATCTGGATCAAGCCAGCCATTCCACGGAATCAACAGGGCGAACCACAGTGTGGCGCCAATGAAAATATAAAAATAACGCATGGATATAAAATCTGTCTGTCGTCCTGAGCGGAGCGAAGGAACTGCTATTTGTCTGTCGTCCTGAGCGGAGCGAAGGAACTGCTATTTGTCTGTCGTCCTGAGCGGAGCGAAGGAACTGCTATTTGTCTGTCGTCCTGAGCGGAGCGAAGGAACTGCTAAGAGATCAGATCATTTTCAGATCCTTCACTTCGTTCAGGACGACGATGCTTCACTCAGGATGACGGACATATGCGATCAGGATGATTGTTCAGGACGACGGGTTCAGAACAATAGTCGTATCGTTGCATTTGGTCGTCCTGAGCCCAACCCCTCGTCATCCTGAGCGGAGCGAAGGAACTGCTAAAGAGCAACCCCTCGTCATCCTGAGCGGAGCGAAGGAACTGCTAAAGAGCAACCCCTCGTCATCCTGAGCGGAGCGAAGGAACTGCTAAAGGATATTTCTTTAGACATATTACACACAGACCACCGATGGCCTCGGTGGTCTGTTTTTCATTCATCTGCCGGCAGATAATGAATTTACGCGCCGCCCGTTATACCAGCGAGCGAACCCAACACGAAATTAGAAATAGCAAAGGCTGCGACAATAACTACCAAACCTATGATAGCATTGCGAATCAAGTCTTTAGCTTTCTTCACCTCTGCATCATCGCCTTGCGAATTCATCCATCTAAAACCGCCGTACAGCATCAAACCAAGAAAGAAGATGCCGAGAAAGCTCAAGGCCACGTTGATGATCTTACCAATGATCTGTTCCAAGGACGTCTCACTACTAATTTTCGCCTCCGTTCCCACTGTCTTAACTAATTTTTTTCCTGCTTCAAAAGGATTTTCCAGAGCAGCAGCTAACACGGCTGTTGGAAGTAATGCAAGCACAGAAGCTCCAAGCGAGAGAAGGCATAATTTAAGATTTTTTTTCATAAAGACACTGCATGACTGAATCGGGGCTTTGATTTAGGTATTATGAAGTTCCAGACAGAACTGCGGCCAAGGCATCTAACACATACTTAGATATTGCATACGCTGCCACAATAATGACCAGCCCAATAATGACATTCTTGATCGTATCCTTAGCCTTTTGCACATCCTCTGGCTTTTCAGCAGTCATCCATTTAAAACCCGCATAGATCATAAACCCCAATAACACGACTCCTAGCAGACTCATGGCTGCGTTAATTACTCGGCCAACGATGACTGTGAGATTTCCACTCTCCTTGCCGCTCACCTTATAGCCTGACGCGGCTTGGTCCAAACCTGTTGTTAGGCTCCCAATCACTCCCTCCTTTTTCGGAGCGCCACTCGGAGCAACAGACTCATAAAACTCTGTTCCATCAGAAGGAGCAGCCTGAATAAGAACAGAAGCCGGCAGGGCTAAACCTCCGCCCATACATAGGCCTAAACACAGGATACGCAAGCTACGCATGTACGTCATAGAATAGTGGAGGATCCTCACGGCTTATCTGCTGTCGCGCTCAACAAATTCGAAATCACGAAGCTGGTAATAGCCCAAGCGGACAAGATGATAGCTAAACCAATGATACCAGAAATAATCAACTTTCGAGCCTCATCCACCTTCGTTTGTTCGCCACCAGAAATCATATACTTAAAGCCTCCGAGGAGAACTATGACGACCGCGACGATGCCCAGGAAACCCAGAGCGACGTTGATGATGCGAGCCGCGGTTTGGCGTACATCGCCTGATCCGAGGGCGATACTGGATTGGATAGCGTTCATTCCAAGTTGATTGGCGGTTAATGAATCCGCGGCCAAACTCATGGCTGGGAACATAAACGCTGCGGACAAACTCAACGAAGCTGCCCATCCGACGAATGTTTTTTGACGTTGTGTCATTGCATGTTCACCTCCTTTCGAAAAAAGATTATCAACACCGATGACTAGAATAGCAAGCGCGCAACAAAGCGTCGATGACAGGTCAATACGTCGCGTTTAACGCGACAAGCCAGCTCCCAAAATATTTATAAGACTAGACACTATGGCATACGCGCCCACCACGATCAGTATACCAATTCCGGCATTGAGCAGAGTATCGCGCGCTTTTTTAACTTTGGTTGGATCTCCGCCAGCAGTCAGATACAACAATCCGCCCCAGATAAACATGCACAAAAATGCTGCGCCAACTAACGGCAGAAGGCGGCTAATGAGCCTGGCTACCAACTCTGGCACAGATACTCCGCCCAAAGGATCGTTATACGTGTACTGCTTGAATAAATCTGGAAGCTTGGCTGGTGCTGGTGTAACCGACGCTGGCGGCGAGGACGGCTCCGCAGCTTGAACCGACACGGCTAAGCTGAAGGTGAGAGCCAAAGCCGCAACCACAAACGCGTATTTTAACCCCACCCCTAACCCTCCCCTTAAAATAAGTGGGGGGGCGATTTTAATACCTTCGTCATTGTGAGCGCAGCGAAGCAATCTCTGTGTTGGACAGATTGCCACGTCGTCCAGACGTAACTTTGTGACTACTCGCAATGACGGACTTGAGATTGCCACGTCGCTCGCGGACTCGCTCCTCGCAATGACGGACTTGAGATTGCCACGTCGCTCGCGGACTCGCTCCTCGCAATGACGTATGGCTCGCAGTATCTTCGTCATTGCGAGCGCAGCGAAGCAATCTCTGTGTTGGACAGATTGCCACGTCGTCCCGCCATGGCGGGACTCCTCACAATGACTGACTTGGGATTGCCACGTCGCTCGCGGACTCGCTCCTCGCAATGACGGATAGGCAATCATATTTTGCATAAGTCTCATACTCACTTCACCAACACCTCAAAAAACAGTTTGGAGATAGTGTAGGCAAAAATCAGAATCAGCAGCCCCAGCGCCGTACTCTTCATTATGGTTTGCGCCTGTTTTATCCGGTCGCTATCACCAGCTGTCATGTAGATAACACCGGCCCACACAAAAGCTAACAAGGCAAGGGAGCCAGCTAAACCTAAAAAGGTTGAGATCAGTCGTCCGAGGATCGCGCTAATGCCAGCCCCACGAAGAGGATCTTCCAGCACAGTCGTTGAACCTTGTGTGACTGCAGTGGATGAGGAAGTGGCTGATTTTGTTCCAGGTGCTGTCGAAGTTTTCTCCTTACAACAAACTTGTGTCTTTTTGCACTTGCCTGCTGCAGGCTCGGTTGTGTCTGAGCAGGTCGTACCAAGATAACAAGCACCTTCACATATGTTTTTAGTTGAGCAACAAATGGTCAGCTTATCTCCTGGACATGCGCCTAATGGACTGGGACAAAATCCCAATGGGCTCGGTGCTCCGCTACCAGTAGGGCAGCCGTCACTATCTGTTGGGCATGCGCAAGTTTGATCAGTATAGTCCGTACAATATGTCTCTTCTGCTAACCCTGACGAGACTGAGTAAAGCAAACCAACTAAAAGGATGCCTCCAATCGCTGTACAGCGTAGCAAATCTCTGAGTCGCAAATAATGTACTGACATAGCCTATTTTATACCCAGTAACGACTGCGCCACGTAGCGCACAATCGTCCAGGCGCTGAGAACGATGAGCATACCAATGGCAGCGCCTTTCATAGCGCTTTTTCCAGCTTCCACGCCCTTGGGGTCTGCAAAAGCCAACAAGTATCTGGCGCCGCCGTAGACAAAGGTGGCAAAAAATAGCGCGGCTGAAATCTCGGTCAAGAGGTTAGCAAAATTCGCACCCGTGGTGACTATGTCCTCGAGTGAGCATTTACCTGCCAGGGCCGGCTCGCGCGCAGTGGCGCACTTAGGCAGCACCAATCTTTGAGCCTGAGAAACATGAGGTACGAGCGCGAAGCCGACCAAACTGAGAACACATGCAAGAGATTGCCACGTCGCTCGCGGACTCGCTCCTCGCAATGACGGATGGCTCGTAATATTTTCGTCATTGCGAGTGCAGCGAAGCAATCTCTGTGCCGGGAGATTGCCACGTCGCTCGCGGACTCGCTCCTCGCAATGACGGATGGCTCGTAATATTTTCGTCATTGCGAGTGCAGCGAAGCAATCTCTCATATTATTACCTGTGTCAGGTCTTTCCATAAAGGATTCATCGTCATAATTAAAGCTTCTTTTTTCGCTCTAGAACCAGCTTTAATCTGTTTCTCGCGCGAAATCGCCGCATATGAACTCTCGGTAGCTTCGTAGTACACAAGCTTAGTAAGATTATACTGTGTGGTAAAGGAAGCTTTTGAAAATCCCGACTTGTGTTGTTCTAAACGACGCATCAAGTTATTCGTCACTCCCGTATATATAACTGTATTTACAACATTGGACATCATATAAACATAGAACACAGGAATGACAAGGGATTGCCACGTCGCTCGCGGACTCGCTCCTCGCAATGACGAACTTGAGATTGTAACTTACCACCGCCCTTAGCGAAGGACGGAATCGCTCGCAATGACGTAAAAACTCGAACTGTTTCTTCACTCCCTCGGAATCGTCTGTGCGATTTTGTCTACCGCATTAGTCATAATCTGCCCTAATTTTTCTGTATCCGCGCCAACAGCGGCATCAATCAAGCCGATAAAGCTCGCGTCTGCCGTTTTTGGATCAACCCCACGATACCATGATTGCGCAGTCAACACCTGCGCAGCAAATACGCCCACATCTTCACTCTCCATTTGTGCCACCAGTTGTGAGCGTAGAGCGGCTGGACGTTTGGCGGCATCGAGATATTTTTTTGATTCTTCTGGCTGGCGCATGAAATTAATGAGGTTCCAGGCTAAATCTGGGCTGCGTGACTTTTTAGACACGGCCCAGACCCAGTAATTTGCAAAATTCACAACTGGATTACCTTCAATCTGCGGCAACTTGGAAATAGCTAGATTGAGTTTTGGCGCGCGCGCCTTGATAATCGGCAGGTTATAGGAATAGCCAAAAAAGAACGCGACCTTGCCTTGGATAAATGCGTCGAGTGCGTTCGGCTGCTTGGCATTCCAACTGTAAACTTCCTTGGAAGGATTAGCGAAATCGCTATAGAACGTCAGGGCTTGATACGCCGGCGGCTGATCGCGCAGCCCCTCTAATTTACGCGGCAGGCGATTGAAAGTCGGTGTCCCATCGTCGGCGCTCATGTCTGCGCCATTCTGCATCATGAGTACAGATAGGATGTCGGGTGCGCGCTCGATATTTGAGCCTGTCCCCAAGGCGACGCCAGCCTGGACGAGGTTGCCTTGGGCATCCTGCTGAACTACTTTTTTAACTGCGGATTGTAAAGCATCCCATGTGGCGGGATTGGTGCTGATGCCGGCTGCATTCAAAATATCTTTGTTGACATACAGGGCTAGAGTGTCGATAGATAAAGGCAAGGCCACGACGCGTGGCTGAATCTCGCGTTTGTCTGGAGTTGGAGAGACGTTGACAGAACGCAAGACATCTTTAACCACCACGTCTGGATATTCCACTTTGAGCTGGCGCTGTGTAAACGTAGGTTCTGTCACGAGCTTGTAGACAGTGTCTTTTTTAAACGTGCCTACGACGGTTTGAACCGCCACTTTAGTTGACGGAGGCATAGGTTGAAGCTTGGGAAGATATTTTCCGATCCACGTGTTGTGGATCAAAAAAATATCTGGCCCACGATCTTCAGCTAGCGCATTCAAAAGCTGAGCTTCGTATTCTTCCAACCTAAAACGACGATACTCGATGTTGGCAAAGGGATGCTGAAGGCGAAAATCAGTCAAAATAGCGTTATACACGTCTGCATCGTCTACCACGCCCCAGATTCTTAGATCCGTTCGCTTGGAAGCTGCTAGAGTGGCGGCATCCGGACCTTTGGTACAACCGACGCCGACCAAACTCAACAGCAACAAACTTGCCATGGCACGCAAAAATAATTTCATAGCTTAAATATAGTGTACCTCTTTCTCAAACTGGTTGCACGAGACAACAACCCTCCCCAACCCAGCATGAGAGAACGAGTGGAGGGGTTACTAGATCTTTTTCTTGTGCCGTGCCAACGACTGAACGAGCTTACGCGTATCCTCAGCCAAATCCTCTCGCTGTAACGCCAGTTCAAGATTGGCACGCAGCCAACCGAGCTTAGACCCGGTGTCATAGTAGGCGCCTTCGATCGTTTTCGCGTAAACAGGACGACGCTTCATAAGCCCACGAATAGCGTCTAACAATATGAGTTCTCCGCCATGCCCGCGTTTCATTTTTTCGATATGGTCAAAAATATTTGGCGTTAGAATATAGGCTCCGGTCGCAGCCAACAGCGACGGGGTGCGCTCTGGTCCAGGCTTCTCTACCATGCCACGTAGTTGATACACGCCGTGTTCGACTTCAGCTGCCGGATCGAGAATGCCATATTTTTTAGTTTCTTCTCGAGTGACTTCAATCGCGCCAATAACAGGATCGCCATATTTCTCGTAGACTTCGATCATCTGCCGAAGTCGCGGTTTTTTTCCAATGAGTATCTCGTCTCCGAATAAGACGGCGAACGGTTCGTCGCCGATGAGGTGTCGACAGTTTAAGACCGGCGTGGCATTGCCATACGGCCCTTTTTGACGGACGTAGATAAAATTTGCCAGCTTGCCAATACTGCGAATTTCTTCCAGCGCGCGGGTCTTCCCACTCTGCTTGAGCCACGCTTCGAGGATCGGATTGTCATCAAAATGATCCTCAACCGCACGTTTCGTGCCACTGGTCACGAGAATAATGTCCGTGATGCCTGACGCGACTGCTTCTTCCACCACATATTGAATCACCGGCTTATCGATGATCGGCAGCATTTCCTTTGGCATCGCTTTCGTGACGGGTAAGAAGCGCGTGCCGAACCCGGCGACGGGGATAATTGCTTTGCGGACAGATTGGGACATAGTTACACGTTAGTATACGTCGTATCTCCACGAAGTTCTACAGTTACACCCCCACTCTGAAATAACACACGTCTCCGTCGCGGATGACATACTCCTTGCCTTCGATGCGCACGAGACCTTTTTCACGGCACTTCGCTTCTCCGCCGTACGCGACAAAATCTTTCCAATCCGTGACTTCGACGCGGATAAAATTCTTTTCAAAGTCGCTGTGGATGATACCTGCCGCTTGCGGCGCTTTCATTCCGTTAACAACTGTCCACGCGCGCGTCTCCATCTCACCCGAAGTGAGAAAGGTGATGAGACCAAGCACGTCGTAGGCCTCGATGATAAGGCGATCGAGTCCGGATTTTTTCTGCCCGAGCGAGGCGAGATACTCTTTTACTTCGTCAGGCGACATGGTGGAGAATTCGGCTTCTAATTTGACACAGATCGGTATAGACCTCACCCCCTGCCCCCTCTCCTCCGCAAGGAGAGGGGTGACGCGCGTCGTCCATGCTCCGTCCTGCAACTGTGTTTCACTAACATTCATGACGTACAGCATGGGTTTCAGCGTGAGCAACGCGAGCTGTTTCAATTCTTTTCGCTCCTCATCAGTCCACTCAACATTACGGATTGCTGTCCCCTGCTCAAGCTCGTCCTTCGCTTTTTGGATTGTTATGAGAGAAAATTCTAGCTCCTTAGTCTTCCCTGACTTGAGCTGCTTCTCGCTCGTTTGCAACCGCTTCGTCACGGTCTCAAGATCTGCCAGTGCAAGTTCAAGTCCAATCGTCTCCGCATCGCGTTCGGGATCAACCGTGTGCTCGACGTGGATCACATCCGGATTTTCGAATGCGCGCAAAACTTGCGTGATCGCATCGCACTCACGAATGTGCGCGAGAAATTTATTGCCAAGACCCTGCCCTTCCGACGCGCCTTTCACGAGTCCTGCGATGTCCACGAACTCGACAGTTGTCGGCACGATTTTTTTGGAATGTGAAATATCCGCGAGTTTCGCAAGACGTTCATCAGGTACTTCGACGACACCGACGTTTGGATCAATCGTGCAAAAAGGGAAATTCGCGCAGTCCACCTGCTTTTTCGTGATGGCCTGAAATAACGTTGACTTCCCTACGTTCGGAAGTCCCACGATGCCAATCTGAAGCGACATAGTCTGCTCAGACTACACGTCAAAAACATCTCCGTCAAAGCAAAACCCCGTCATGGACTCTACGTCGTGACGGGGTTGCTGCAACAACGCACAGACTAGGAATGACTCAGCGGGTCATCCCTACTGTTATGGCTTGGCCGAGGCTGGCTTGATCTGCTTAGACGGAGTTAGTTTGCCCTTCGTAGGCTTAACTAACGCCTTCGACTTAACTTTTACCGCTGACTTTGGCGCGGCCTTAACCGCAGGCTTTGGTTTTTCAACTACCATAAAGGAAAAGGCGCCTGATCCAACGACCTGCTTTGTCTTGAGATCAAAGAACTTGATCGACTCTTTATACGCACCTGGTTTGAGTTTCACAGTAATCGGTTCAACCGCCTGCCGCGTATAGGAGCTATAAGCCTTAACCACGATCCGCCCCTGAGTGCTCCTAACAACCTTGCCTTTCTCGTCCAAGAGCTCTCTCACCACATTGAGCTTAACAGATTGCTTAGAGCTATTTTGGTAAGAATAGTTAAACTTCATGGGCTGATTTTGCACCAGGCTGCCAGACAATGGAAGCTTAGCGAATGAGACTCCACCTGAGACTTGCGCCGTCTTTTCTGGCGGCTGAACGGCCAATGCTGGCTTAACCTCCATCACAGGATCTGGAGCCATGCCCGGCGCCTTAACTGCTGGAGTTAGCGCAGGGCTAACACCTAGGGCTGGAACTGTCGGAACAACTACAGAAATTTTTGTAGGCTCAACCGGTTTTGTAGTTGAGATTGGAGTCACTGTGGTTACAGGAGCTGCGACTGCGGCGCTCGACGCTGCACTACTACTACCACCTCCTCCGCTGCTAGCTCCTCCGCTAGAGCCTGATCCGGCAGAAGCTGTGGCAACTTGAACCGCAGCTGATGGGGCTGATTCACCATCAGCATTGAGCGACGTGATCTTGTAGAAGTAGGTCGTGCCGGCAGTCAAACCGCTATCCGCATAGGTCACTGTGGACCCGCTAGACACTGTCGGCTCGCTACCCACCAGTGCAAATGTCCCATCGGCTGAGGTACCGCGATAGAGATCGTACCCCGTGGCGCCAGAGACTGCTGTCCACGACAGATTTATGGCAGTGGATCCGTTGGCCGTGGCATTTAGATTGCTTGGCGTTGAAGGAGCATTGGCATTTGTTTTTACGATTGGCGCAAAACTCGAGAAGTGATTAGTGCTAGCCGCAATGGTGATGGTTGAAACATTGGAGAGATCTGATGCCGGTGAAGTCACAGTTGTTCCGCTTGAATCTTTGTATGTGATCGAGGTTGGCAAGTCCACCCAATTATCAGCGGTTGAATCCAAGTACGCCATCTTGAGCGTATCTACCTCGGCTTTAGTATTAAGGGAAGAATCTGTCGCAGAGCGCGCGCCTGTTAATTCAGCCGGTGTGTACGACATTTCAACCGTAACATCACTCCTAAATGTCAGGATCGAGGCTCCGCTGGAATCTGTGGCTTTCAATTCTTTTGCCTTACCGGCTACTGGCAATGCGGTAGAGGTTTGACGCGCATTATTCGTTTCTTTGATCTCTACCTTTCCCGTAGAGCTATCTGAACCTAAGGCATTGGGTGGAATGGTTAATTTTGTACCGGTCGAAGCAAAACCGCTCAAAGAAGAGCTTTCCTCAATCGTTCCACCTGACGAAGGAGTAATGGATTTGGTTCTTGGCGGAGTCAGTGAGAACCGACTACTTAATGTGATATTTTTACCTGATACATCTGCGGTTCCAACCGTAACTGGATTACTCCCGAATGCGGTTTCGGCATAGCCTTCAGCCATGGCAAAGACTTTCCAGATGCCAGATGTCACGAAGAGCTGATAGTTCCCATTCGTGTCTGCTTGCGTCCCGGCAAATCCTCCGCCCTGCTTTTCAGCACGCACATAGGCGCTGGCTGCGCCGGATGATCCGATCAGGACTTGACCCGTAATCTTCGTCGAGGCCGCTGTCATGGTCAAAGTCTGCGCTGCAGGACTTGAGCCATTCACAAGCAACTGACTGGGACTACGGAAGAATCCAGGTGACATGGCATTGATGTTGTAGGCCGTGGCCGAATCTGCAACTTTTAAGGTAAAGGTTCCGTCACTCGCTGTCTTTGTTCCACTATTTAGTGATGTTCCTGGACGGGCCATCTCAACCCAAGCGTTCGCAATCACTGTGGTTCCATCGGTGACTGTGCCGTTCACGGTGCGCAGCGCTGGCAGCGTAACTGTCAAGCTTTCAGCTCCATCCACAGTCACAAACCCGGTGGTTGAATTATACACAGTCGCTCCCGTTGTCCCGGCGACATCTGAAGCTCCAAGATTAAGACCTGACACAAAGATGTTCACCTTGTACACACCTAAGGGAACGCTAACGCTAGTTGACGTCCCGTTGTTCATGTTCAAACGAGCGCCCGTACCTGTGGCCGTGTTCAAGTCGATAAACGCGGACACTGAGGTGGAGAAGGCAAAGGTTACTGTTTGTGGGGTGGCGGTGACGAAATCTTTATTAGCCACATCAGCCGTGACATTGAAGGCCGCCAAGGAACCCAGTTCCCCGATGCTTGGGGCAAAAGCTCTTAGCACATAGTTATTTCCAGCTGGAACGTTAAAAGTGTATTTGCCTTCACTGTCTGTAATCGCTTCATTAAAGGTCCGATTTCCAGAGATGCGCACAAAAGCGCCTGTTAATTCTTCACCCGAGTCATAGCTGCCATTGGTATTGAGATCTTTATACACGCGGCCTGAAACGGCGTAGAACGTGCCTGTATCCGTTGGGGTGAAGTTCACGCTGGATTGACTGGCTCCGCTGATAATGACTGTTTGTTCGTTAAGTTGGCCATAGCGTGGCAAAAACGCACCCACACTCCACGTTCCATTCGAGACATATAAGGTGTAGTTGCCTGAACTGTCCGTAATGGCGTTCGCAAATCCTTGACCGTCTGTTCTGCGTGCGAAGACAGAAGCGCCTTGAGCCACATTTGTACCATCCGTCACCTTGCCAGAGATAGAGTAATCTGGCTTTGCGACCTTGAGGATAAACGTGGTGGCTGCGGCGGCTGGAGTAATCGCTGTGGTAGCTCCACCAATCTTCAGATACGTTGTGGCATCACTGGTAACAACAACCGACACCTCTGCTGATGGGGGCATACCTGGGACAAACGAGCCAACAGTATAGGTTCCTTCTGTCACACCAAGAGTAAAGCCGCCAGCTGTATCAGAATTGCCTCGTGTGCCAAATCCGCCTGACGGCGAGTAGGCAAAAACTTCTGCATTGGCCATGATCTTTCCAGCGCCATCTTGCACGATACCTTTAATCTGTTTAGACGCGTTCGAGAGCGTGTAGTTGAGCGTACAGACGCCGGACGTACCATCAATCGTGCACGTAGACCCAGAAACAGTCACATTCTTTGGTTTCGGCATGATGTAATTAGGCTGTGGAGGCGGCCCCATGTTAAAGCCTTTTGGCATTTGAGGACCGACACCCACAAACCATTGGCCGTCTGTCAATTTTACAGTAAAGGTATCCGTAGTGGTTGCGCTCGAATCCAAGGTGACCTGTTTTTGTTTGAAGCTACCAAAACCTCCACCGGATGATCCCGCAAATATATCCATGGGCTCACTAGCAGGTCCTCCAACGATATTAATCGTCACAGTGGTCCCGGTGGCATTAGACTGAGTGAGCATAAAATCAAAAGTTCTATTGGTGGAAGTGACTTGGATCGGTTCTGGCGTGGTTCGACCAGTAAACTCTTTCGTGCCGAGCGTGATTGATGGATCCGTCGTGAGGTTATAGATGCCAGCCGAGAGATTTGTGAAGGAATAAGTCGCCGTTGTTCCGCTGGCAAAGTCAGTTGTGACCGCCTCAAGCGGGCCTGTCATTGGTGAGAAGAGATAGATCCTGACTGTGCCGACTTGGTCGTTACCGGTTGACGTGACGGTGCCCGTCAAACTAGTTGAACCGCCCGCCTGAATAAAGAACGATTTGGAAGTCAAAGACTCCGCAACCGTTGTTCCATTCAAAGTTTTAACGTCAATCGTATATCCAGTGGTATTATTGGGCGAAGAAGAATTTTTGATTCCATCGAGATCAACACGGAGGAAGTCGTTCCCCGCGACATTCGTGGCCGCACTCACGTAGACGGTCACGCTGCGTAAACTCGTATTGACGACAACTCCATCATCAGCCAACCCGCCCTGAGCCGCTCCCGTGTCATCATCATTGGCTGTACCGGCACATGACTTGCCGCCTGTAACATTGGTGGCGCACTTAAAGGTTGGTGCGCCGGTGCCAGGGCCGTTGAAGTCCGTGCGCGATGGACTAAAGATATTCTGTTTGGCGCCAGAAACATCGAAACCCGAAGGAAATGTGAGGATGATCTTTCCATTCGCCAGAATCTGCTTAGAGATGGGCAAGTTTACCGTGTACTTCGTTGTCTGCCCTGCAGTCATGCTGAATGGCCTGACATCGACCGACGGCGCAAATCCAAAAGTTGCGGCAGAAAATCCACCTCCGCTTGGAACGAAGCCACCGCCTGATGAGAAGGAATCGGTCGACATGGCTCCAGGACCCAACGCTCCCTTTGTTGTGGCACTATTCTTCACTAGCGCGCGCGTGGTCGAAGCCGTGGCTGACAATGCGTTGCCTGAAATATCTTTTGTACCAGTGCTCATTATGATAGCCAACTCTTGACCCGTGACGGCGCTCGTACCCCAACCTGAGATATTCACGGTGTTCGATCCAGGGTCGTACGAAAAGGTCACGCCTAATCCGCTTAAGTTGACGACCGTGCCGGCTGCGGCTGAGTTAAATCCCGTGGCTCCGAATTTGATGGTGCTGTAGGAGGCGGGATTGAGAACGCTCGTCCCAAAGTTGAGCGAATCCGTGGCCTTAGCCGCATTCATCGGCTTGGTGAAAGTCAGAGCGATGCTGTAATCATCCGCATTCATATACGTCACACCGGGTGGAGTCAGATCCGCTCCGCCCGTCGTAAATGTACGTGCGACTGCGGAAGCGAGCGCTGTCCCATTCAATCCCTTCACGACGGTTGTGACATTCAAAGTGTACGTTGTGGTCGCGCTCAAAGCCGTGCTTGGGGTGATGATGACTTGACGTTCTGCGGGCTTATAATTCACGCTGCCGTTGACAACGGTTGAGCCGTTCGAGATGAAGACAGATGCTGTTGTAATCGTTGTCGAATCAATGTCCTTGTCAAAGCTCAACACCGACGCTCCGAGGGCTACGGGAATCGCGGTCGCATTGCTATCTGGATAGGATCCGACGAGTGCCGGGGCCACAGTGTCAGATGTAGTTCCGCTCTTGAATTCAGAAGTGTAAATAACGATTGATTCTGAACCTGGTGGCGAAATGGTGATGCCGCTGCCTGACTTAGCTCCTCCCAAAACCTTCACACGATATTTCTGGCCCGATTTTAGAATCCCACTGCTATAACCAGAAGCGATATTGACCGTGGCCGACTGTTTTAGACTGTCGAGCGTCACCGTATCAATGGCTGTAGCAGAAACATCTGTTTCGACAAACGTATCGCTTAGTTCTATGAGTTTGATATTGCTCTTTAATGTGTACGAGCCAGCATCAGCGCCCATTGGATCTGAAAAGTTAATAACGAGTTTGGTATTCCTCGACACGCTGGAGCTGCCTGGAGCAGGCGTTGAAGAATTTACATGCGGCGGGGTAAAGGCGCCTGAACCAAATGACGTACCACCTGTAAACGTTCCGGTAAACGCCATGCCCGTGTTGAATGAATAAGTATAACTTCCATCCGGTTGATTTCCAGTAACGGGTTGGCCCGAAGTGTCGGCAACTCCACCGGTGACGACGACTGCAATCGTCTTATTATCTCCAAAGCTCTGCCCTGCATTAAATGTCCACACAGCCAAGTTGGCTTCTGGCGGAACGCCTGGAATCATCGGCGATGGAGCGGATGGATAGAAGGCCCAGCCGCCTTTCGTTGTCGTGATGTCCGTCTTCGCGCCAGTTGACGGATTCACGTCATACACGAATAGATTGCCGGGCGTCGTCACAGACGTCTGGTTCATGGCACGATCAAACACTACAAAGAGCTTAAAGAACGAATCATTTCCAGGAATACCCTTTGATCCGTCCATTGGTCCGTTCATTCTGACGCGTGGCTTGTCTGTGACGCCGCCAAATCCTCCACCCGTGCCAGTGTAAAGTTTAAGATCAACTCCGGTGGATCCGGCATTAATTCCTTCCACCAGCAATTCGTTGAACCCTGTTTTAGCGGCAACCACTCTATAGCTGCCTGAGAAAATATTGCTAAGTGTAAAAGCGCAGGCCACATCGGTTGAGCCGCTGAAGCCAGTGCCTTTCAAAAAGACGAGTGCGCCCTGAATCGTCACTGGACAAGCGCCTGAACTATCTTTCACGGAGCCGGCAATTGTACTCGCGCCAGCTGGGGTTGCAGTCATCTGAAATGGACTCCCATCTGGTTGTTTAAAGTCGCTGATATTGCCTCCATCTGAGGCTCTCAAAAAGTATCGAACAACGGTTCCAGAAGCCCCAATGGTTGCGCTTGGAATCGTAAAAGAGAAGATACCGTTTGAAACAAAAGCTGCGGTGGAAGAGCCCGTGGAAGCGCTAGGTGTACATCCAGCGCCTGTGCAGTAGAAAATTGTTCCAGATAGCGTGGTTGAAGGCGTAGCGATGTTGTCAAAAATTGCCGCATGCATCTTTAGGTTGGTACTAGCTGTAGCAAAATTGACTGGTTCATGATGCACGTTCGGCGGAACAGTGTCTGTCGCGGCGCTCACGGTTGTAAATTTGCGCACCACAGACACCTCAAGCGGCGCTGTTGAGCTGGTCACAGCGGCCACCGAGGTGGCGTATGATTTGACTTGCCAGAAATAATCGCTCGCGGCAGACAGCGGCACCGGTGGCGTTAAGACCTTAAATAGACCAGCTCCATAGTTCACGGAGCATTGCCCGGTTAAAAGCGTGCAATGGCCGCCGCTGGTGCTGGTTGAAAAAACGTAATCCCAAATCGGGACCAGTGTATCGGTTGGATCAGAACCATTTTTGACCAGGAGACGATAGGCTCGAACCGTTGCGTTGGTACTCGTGGCAAAGGTGAGATTTGGTGTAAATGCGACATTCGTCGCAGCATCACCCGGAAACAAGAGGTTTAATCCGGCAGCAACCGGGGCAGTCACCATAAACGCTCCTGGCAGGTTGGCAACTTCACCGCCTGATGTAACTTTGACGTCCCGCATTCCAATGGCGGCGTTGGCCGCAATCGTAAAGGTTGCCGTGAGTGACGTGAGGCTGGGGGCGGCGAGTGAGGAAATGGTTATGCCGCTCACACCACTGACACCAGGCGCAGTCAAAACTTCGATAACACTGCTGCCTGTAAAATGCGTATTACTACCCGTCAGCACGACTGACACTGCGGTGCTCGTGGCGCCTCCTGGCGGGCTGACACTCGTCAAACCCGGCACCAACCCGCCGCTGGATGCAGATGGAGCAACGTTAATTGTAAATGGCTTGGTTGTAGTGGCTGTGCCTCCTTTGGATACCTGAAATACGACGTTAAAACTTCCGATCACCGTTGGAACTGTACCGGTAACTGCTCCAGTTGTAGTGCTGATAAATAATCCCAAAGTAGTATTCAGTACTGCGGTTGAACTCGCATCAGCCGTGGTCCATGAAAGAGAGCCTGACGGGCCTCCTGTTGAGGTCAACGTTGCCAGTGGGACTGCGTTCGTATAGGTCGTGCCAGAGGCCGCTGTTGGAATTAAGGACGTCGAGATTGTTAAAGGACTTGAGATGGCGATGGCAGTGGCTCCAACCGCGTTGCCAGAAAAGTCGGCAATTTTGTTCAAACCAGCTGCAAAGGTTGCTACTCCAATGTCTCCCGAGTCTAGTCCACCACTCATGGTCACAGTGATGAAATTTTGACCCAGGCTATGCGTGATGTTAAGAATGGTTTGAGCTGTACCTGCGCCATCCACATAGGTCAATGGACTATCTGCAGTCGTCAACGTGCCATGGCCAAATTTCTCAATCGGCTTGCTAAAAAAGACTGTAACGGCTGTACTACCTGTATTCCCCGTCACAGAACTGATAGCTGGAGCCAGCGTCTCTGCCAAGTAATTCGGTGCGGTAAAACTTGCCGCTGGGCCGTTTCCTGCAGAGGTCACAACGCCATTTATGGCCACGCTGGCAAGAATGGTATCGCCATTGGAAATGGTCCCCGAGGTACGTATGGCAACATAAAACACATTCGCAACGCCGGTGGTTAAACTGACGGCAGAAGCAGGCGTTAAGGTGATGGTGCCAGCCGGAGACCCAAAGGCCGGCGAGGCGGCCAGGGTCACAACCTGATCCGTCGCATCAAATTTGCCTGCCATGGAACCGACATCTCGATACAGTGCCACGCCAGAACTAGTGGCTACCGCGATGGTCGCCAAATCAGATTCTGCAAAACCAGTTCCGCTCAAACTCACGGTGACTGAGGTTAGAGTCGCGGTGGTATCTGGTGTCACAGTAACTTTCACGATTCCACTGGCTGCGGAGCTGGCGCCGATCGGCGCGCCTGGGAAAAATCCGTTACTACATCCCGTGCTATCGACCAAAATCACAGGAGCTGCCTGAGCAGCTTGATAGAGTCTCAACGAGCCTGGTGCGATGGGGCTGTACGCGAACAGCACGGCCAGCGTCAGGATGGTATTAATGAGAGCTCGAAATCTGCGAGTAGTAAACTTCATATAAAAGAATAAAAAAAAATACAAGGATTTAGAATTTGTGCTTATGATACTCTCGTCAAATCAAGGCGTCGATGCGCTGTTGTGGATAACTATGGCCGTATACTCTTTGACCCGCCTAACAATTGCTATATCGAGATCTAGTGTATGCATCTGACGCGCTTCGCGGCGCGTGCCACGCATATCCCAGGCTCCAACTTGTAGGCCTTGTTGCTGCAAAAATAGAACGCGTCGCGAGTTCAACATCGGCAACGGGAAGGCCACACCCCATGGCGCAAGCTGTTGCAGACGGCGCCATAAACGTCTCCGACGCAAAGGCAGAGGCCAGCGTTTCAGCAATAAAACTGTACGTATATCGGGTAACTCGCGTTGGACGTATTCAATGGCATAAATCAAAAAAGCTGAGATAACAACACGCGCACGCAGACTGGAATCAAGTCTAAGTCTCTCTATGAGCGGGGTGATCACTTCGCGTTGCTTAATCTCAAGATCAAGTTGGCAGGAGCTATCAAGCTGCGCCACGACCTCATCCAGAGTCGAGATGGTGCCGCCATTACGTAGTGGAATCGCGACTAACTCAGCTGCAGTTAACTCGCTGACCTTATGAGCATCGCCAGCAATGCGATGCAAATTGCTGTCGTGAACAACGATCAGTTTGTGATCCCGCGAGAGACGCACATCACATTCAATACCATCAGCGCCTTGACGTAGCGCCGCAGTAAAGGCCTCGAGCGTGTTCTCTGAGGCGGCGCGATGGGGTGCGCCACGATGGCCCAATACGAGCATGGAATTAGGTCATGGTTTGATTAGTGCGTACAGCTGGTCATACAGTTGATAAAATTCCACAGAGCGTTTATGTCTTGGCCGCGACAGCGGATTATCTACTATTTTCTCTATGCGGCCGGGTCGTGGAGTGAGCACTGCGATGCGATCAGCCAGTTCCAAGGCTTCTTCAATGTTATGACTGACCATAACAATGGTCATTTTTCTGTCTATCCAAATTTTCAGGAGTTCTTGGCGCAATTCTTCAGCCGTAAACGAATCCAATTCAGAGAACGGTTCGTCCATGAAAAGAATTTTTGGTTGCGTAACTAGCGCCCGCGCCAGACCAACGCGTTGACGCATACCGCCTGATAATTCTTTAGGAAAAGAACGCGCAAACTTTTCCAATCCAAAGAGCTTGAGCTCGTCAGCGACTCGTTCATGCAGCACCTTTTGATCGATTTTTTGCGCGATCAACCACAAGCCCACATTTTCTTCAACCGTCAACCACGGAAGAAGCGCGAATTGTTGAAACACGAAACTTATATCAACATGCCATATGACTGCATCTAAGACAACCCGGCCCTCGTAGGCTGTTTCAAGTCCGCTCATTATGCGCAACAGCGTTGACTTCCCCGACCCAGACGGCCCAAGAAAAACAAAAAATTCACCCGCGTAGATATCTAGAGTTATGTGTTGTAAGGCTAACAACGCCTGACCGGGTTTATCAGTAAAAGTTTTGGAAATTTTATTCAGCGTGAGGATGGCTGGCATAGCATTGTTTATTCCTCCATTGTTCGATGACTCCACTCAAGCAACGGTAACCATATAAGTTTATTCAGACTAAAAATAAAAATCAGGAATCCGATAATTCCAAAAACGGTAATTGGAATATTGTGCGCAAAGAGTGCAAAAAAACCGCCCAGACCAGGTTTTGCGCCGACAATGATCTCTGTCGCGACCAGGGCTTCCCAGCCTTCACCTAAACCGATAATGGAACCCGTAATCAGGCCTGGGATAGTAACCGGCAAAATAAAAAGTTGCAGATAATCAAAAGTTGGCAGACCTGCTATTGCCACCGCTTCCTGCCAATCATGTTTTATAAGTTTGAGTGAACTGAGAATAGAAAAGAAAATCGGCCAAATAACCGTAATGACAAGAAAGAAAATAACCGTGGAACTGGAAGGTCCCCAAAATAAAGCGACCAGGGGTAAGGCTGCAAAGACTGGAAAGCTCTGCAGCACATCAAAGATCGGCAGGGCAAGCGTAGCTCTTTTTCCATGATAAAAAGAGGTTGCAAGTAGCCACCCGATGACGGCCGCAATCGCATAGGCCACCAAGAGCCGCCAAAAGGAAACAGCCAGATCAAAAAAAAGAGAAGCTGTCGCAATTTTGACCAAACGAGAAAACACCAAGAAAAAAACAAACGGAATAACAATCACAAGAAGTGTGACGAGAACGTGCCGGCGTGATTTATAAATTTTAACGCACTTTGCTTTTGAAAAGGACATGGGCTGAGTATAAGAAAAATGTGGATTCGGAGCTAACCAAAAGTGAAGGTGAATGCTTTGAGTCCCGATTTTTGAGGGATGAATTTTAGCGTGTGAGTTTCTGATTGATGGCCTTGAATAATTTTATACAGGCGCGCTTCTTTTATTTTCACAACGCTCTTGCCATCTGAGGTTTTTATAATATCTGCTCCGGCTTCAGAGCCAAGAGGTTGTCCGTCGAGCAGCACTTCAACCATAGTTTCCGTGCCTGCTTCTGCAACAAAGAAAACATCTTTGGCGGTGTACGTGTAAACGATGCTCGCATGCGGAGAACTATTTTGAGCAAATTCAGGCGTTATACTCCAGCTATCGCTGGGGAACAGGAGGTTCGCTTGTTGGTCATTGCGCGCTGATCCAAAATAGGTTTCAGGACTCTTGGCACCATTTTGAATAGGGATCTCTTTTGTTACTGCCTTATTAATTGCACCGTTTTCTCCCAAGACGGCCATGCGCTCTTTGAGCGCAGCTTGAATTTTCTGTTCCGTCTCTTCATATCCACCCTCTCCTATGTGGTCATATATCACATAGCCGTCGATATCTATCAAATATTTTCTCGGCCAAAATCGATTTTGATATGCGTTCCAGGTTGAGTAGTCATTATCAAGCACGACCGGATACTTGATTCCCAATCTCTGCGTTGCTTCGAGCACATTCTGGTAAACTTTTTCAAACTCAAATTCCGGCGTGTGCAGTCCAATGATGACAAGGCCCTGATCTTTATATTTTTCATACCACGCATTGAGATACGGCGTTGTCCGCTGGCAATTGATACAGCTGTATGTCCAAAAATCAATGAGCACCACTTTCTTTCCTACAAACTCACCAATGGTAATTGATGGTGCCTGCCATGAGCCTGTCGCAGAAGTGTTTATGAAGCCGTCGGGAGTCGTAATCTCTTTCGCTAGTGTATACTTTTTTGACTTTTGAATACTAGTAGTTTCTTTATCCCTTTTACCTTCAGGCGAAACAGTCTGATTTTTCTCACTAACCTGGGAAAGTCGGGGGGTAACACTGACACCTCCGTCATTGCTCCCTCTAGATGCTTTTTGCGAATTGAGATATATGATGCCGCTGACAACGGCAAGGATGAGCACGCTGGAGATGAAAATTTTTGGAGGACTCATGGTTTTTTTACCGCAGTGGAAGCAAGGTAGGAAAGGAAGCCTGGGATAAGTGGCAACATGCAGGGACTTAGGAATGATCCTGCCCCGGCAAGGAAAGAAACGCCGAAGTTAACGATCGTCAGCGAGCTGATGCCACCACCGATTGAGGTCACTAAATTCAAAGCGAGGAGAAGGTCGGTCAGAAACTGAAGATTTGCGACGCGAGACAGGGTTCCGGTAAAGACCAGGACGCCCATTGCGATGAGAACTACACCGAAGAAATACTGAAAGTAGAGCAGCTTCTTGCCTAAACGATTGATGAGCGCCTGGGCCTGATTGGTAAAAAACCCGACCAGCAGGAACGGAATTCCAATTCCTAGCGTATAGGCGAAAAGCAGTAAAAACGCGCTCGATGCCTGTGTGGTCGAAAGCGCCAAGATAGCGCCCAGCGCCACGGAAACACAAGGTGTCCAGCCCACGGCAAAAGCCGCGCCGAAAACGAACGATGTTAGATAGTGTGAGCGGAACCGACGTTTGACTAGAATCTTATGGTCACGCTGCAGAAAGGCCGGGGTGAATAATCCGAGCAGGAAAAATCCGAAGAAAATAATAATGACGCCGCCAATCCGGCCCAACCATTCCTGGACTGTATAGGAAACATTTGACAGTAGAGTTTGTAAAAGAACGCCGACAAGCGAAAACACGAGCGAGAAACCAAGTACAAAAAAAACACTTGAGAAAAAAATGCTCCAGTCGCGCGGCGGTTTTGAAGCGGTTATGGTTTGATTCATGGCTTTAATTTTTATTGAGCGAGCGCTGTATTGATTTCCGTGAGGTAGCGTGCCTTATTCCATCCGTCAGGCGCTTTCAAGACTTGCTTGCCATTTTTTACGAACACTTTCGTGTGCTGGTAGGGAATGCCATACTGACGTGCCAGATTTTCTTCAGCTTTATCCGTGTCGCTGTCTTTATAATTGACACGAATTCCGACTACCGTATCAGTGGTCAATTCATTGAATGCGGGGATAAGAGCGTTAGCAACTTCTGCTGTGCAGATTGGACACCAGTTAGCATAGAAATAGAGGATAACTAATTTGTCTGACTTCACGGCCGCGTCATAATCTGCTTGTGTGAAATCAAGCAGCGGCGCTGACTTACCGGCAAGAACTGTTCCGGTATATTTTGCCATCCTCCACTCGACTCCGCTCGTGGCCGGCGCTCCGTCCGCTGTCTTTTCCATGTTGGTGCTGGTTGGCTTCACCATTGTCCCAGCTGACTTCACCGTCGTACCGTCAGGTTTGATCATCGTTGCACCTTCTGTCTTTTTCATCTGAGACTCTTTTTTAATTATTTTTTTCTTCATCTTTAGTTCCTGCTTCAGGGCTTTCTTTTTAAGCGACATCTTCTGCTGCAATCGCTTCATCTCTGCAGACGTATCTTTTTTCATATCAGCAATTTCACCTTGTGGTGTAAGAGCCGCCTGTGCGTCCCTGGTCCTCATTCCCGCACCTATCATAACGAGAGCAACGATTGCGATAACAAGAGGTAGCGCAAAACCTTTTCGTAAATTATTATTTGTCATAAAATTTTAACTTGATTTAAAATTATCTCTTGCATACCTACGGTGTGGAGGCCTGGGCGGGAATTGAACCCGCGCATAAGAGTTTTGCAGACTCTCGCCTTTCCACTTGGCTACCAGGCCAACCGTCAAGAGCATACAAAAACCTCGACATTACGTCGAGGTTAGTTGTGCTTGGCACTCTTGATCTGTCAATCCATCTCTCCAACTGTTTTGCCCATCACCGACGGTGACGATTTCGATAGTTACCTTGCGCTTAATGCCGAATTGACGATTCTCCCTGAGAGAGTACATCCAAATATCAACCCGTCCGGGATAACGCGCACTCATGCGATCTTGAACTTCAAAAACTTTTTCGCCAAACAGCTCTGGCATGCGCAGCCGTGTTCCAAACTCAAGAAAGTTGGCTGCCACAATCCCGTCACTTACACAAGCGCCGCTGGCGGTCTGATAGGGCGTATCGTCCGTGGCCCAGGGAACGGAGGCATAAGCAGTGACCGTGACCTGCAGCCTGCGCAACGCTGGAGCGGGTCGGTTAATCTCCAGACGATCTAAGTCGCGATCTGAGACACGAGCAGCTTCCACGGCGTGACGTAACTCTAACTGCGGGTAACCACCAAGCCGCGCAAACGACAGCGCCGATTGCGTCGCAACATCTTTAGATACCCGCTTAGGCAATTCAGCTGCTTGCACGGGTGTGCTAGCGAGGGTCAGGAGCATGACCAACAAGCCAATGCCGCAACGCTGGCCTGTAGAATAGTGAGGTATTGATAAAGATAGACTCATATATGTCGATTTGAATCTTGGGCCGGCGCGTAGCCAGTCAAAGTTCAAAGGACGCAGATAATCACATTTGCCAGTTTTTGTCAAGGGATATACACTATTTTTGTCTTTAAATTAGCCAAAATTTGTCATGCGCGCCATGTCACCACGCTCTTGGCAGGAACCTAAGCAACGACTGTTCAAACAACGCAGACAACTCAAACCCCGCAAGGTGGTTTTGGGGTTTAGCATTGCGCTAGCCTCGGCAGCGCTGCTCTTCACTCTATTTTTAACCCTAATCCTAGCCTGGATTTCTCGCGATCTCCCAGATCCAAACATCCTAATTGCCAGGGAAGTCACCCTCACAACCAAGCTATATGACAGCAGTGGCACTCATTTGCTGTATGAAGTCCACGGCGATACCAACCGTAGCCTAATCAAGTTAAATGACCTCCCACAGCACGTCTCGCAAGCTACCATCGCAATTGAAGACAAGAGCTTCTACACCCACCGCGGTATCTATTGGCGTGGACTAGCGCGCGCTATGCTCGTTAGCCTGTTTAGCGGACAGCGCGTCAAAGGCACGTCTACGCTGACGCAGCAGTTGGTCAAAAATGCGATCTTAACCAATGAACGGTCGTTCTTACGTAAGCTGAAAGAGATGTTGTTGTCGCTACAAATGGAACGAGTCTTTACCAAAGATCAGATTCTTCAGATGTACTTAAACGAAATCCCGTACGGTTCGACGATGTATGGCATCGAGTCGGCCGCGCGAACCTACTTTGACAAAGCGGCTAAGGACTTAACCCTAGACGAAGCCGCGCTTTTGGCCGCCCTACCTCAAGCTCCGGATCTTTACTCACCGTATGGAACTGGCTCGCGGGGTGATAATCGAGTGCTCTTAGTGCGACGCCAACACTACATATTGTCGCAGATGGCGGCGCAAGGCTACATAACTAAATCACAGGCGGATGAAGCTAAAAAGCTTGATACGCTAAAAAAGCTGAGTCAAAAAAAACTGGGGGCTATCAAGGCTCCGCATTTCGTCATGTATGTGCGCTCCCTGCTGATTGAGAAGTATGGACAAAAGATGACGGAAAATCGCGGCCTCAAAGTCATCACTTCTCTGGACTGGGACAAACAACGGATCGCGGAAGAAGAAATAAAAAAAGGAGTCGCCGCGCGTGGCCGACGCTACGGCTTTACCAACGCCTCACTTGTGGCGCTTGACCCGAAAACCGGACAAATACTCACTATGGTTGGATCCAAAGATTTCTTCGACACAGAACATGACGGGCAAGTCAACGTGGCCTTGCGTCCGCGGCAACCAGGGTCTTCGTTCAAACCCATCGTGTACATCGCTGGGCTCATCAAAGGCTACACGCCGAAAACGACCCTGTGGGACGTAAATACTGTGTTTAAGACTGACCTCAAGGACTACGAACCTAAAAACTATGACTTTAAAGAACACGGCCCAATCTCGGTGCGCCAAGCGCTACAGGGCTCGCTCAACATTCCGGCCGTCAAAATGTTGTATCTCGTGGGCGTGAGTCAGGCGCTCGATTTTGCCCAACGCTTGGGCTACACCACACTGGGAGAGCGCAGCCGCTTTGGTCTTTCACTTGTTTTGGGTGGAGGTGAGGTCAAGCTTCTCGAGCACACCATGGCCTATGCCACCTTTGCCAATGCCGGCATGCAACAACCTCTGAATGCTATCAAGCGCGTAGAAGATAGCAGCGGCGCAAGTCTATACGAGTGGAGGCCAAGTGATGGAAAAAGACTTATCGAGCGCGACGCCGTATTGCGCCTGTCCGATATTTTATCGGATAACGCAGCGCGTGCGTTCATTTTCGGGATACAAAATTATTTAACACTGAGCGACCGTCCAGTAGCGGTCAAAACCGGCACGACCAATAACTTCCACGATGCCTGGACGCTAGGCTACACACCCTCGCTCGCCGCAGGTGTTTGGGTGGGCAATAACGACAACACAGAGATGAAGCGCGGCGCTGATGGCTCGCAGGTGGCGGCGCCGATTTGGCAGGCGTTTATGAAACGCGCGTTGGCCAAAACCCCAGTGGAAAAATTTCCACCACCGCCGCCCACTGAGGCCACTAAGCCGATACTGCTGGGCCTGGCCCATGAAGTCACCGTTAAAATCGATAGGGTTTCAAACAAGCGCGCTACGGAGCTGACGCCACCAGAAATGATCGAGGAACGGCACTATCGCGAAGCGCACGACATTCTCTGGTACGTCGACAAAGATGACCCGCTGGGGCCGCAACCAGAGGACCCCGCACGCGACCCACAATTTAAGAACTGGGAAGCGGCTGTCCAGCTGTGGGTGGCTAAAACCAATTGGCTCTTTGCGACTTCGACGCCGCCACCAGACATCGATGACGTACACACCACTGCCACACAGCCCCAGATAACTATACTCGCGCCAACTAACAATCAAACTCTGAATACGCGCAACGTAAACCTGCGCTCCTCCATCACCTCGACACGACCCATCACGCGCGTCGAAGTTTGGAGCGAGGGTCACCGTATTGGCTTGTCGATCAAGAGCCCTGACACGTCGTGGACGATGCCAGTGCAATTCCCCAACCGTTTTGAACGCGGGTTTCATGATCTCACCGTCATAGCAGTGGATGCTGCGGGCAATCGCGGCAAAGCCGTAGTGACTGTAAATCTCAATGCTGATCCGCAGCCGCTTGATTTCTACATCACAGAACCAAAGCCTGGCGCGTCTCTGATGGCGACGTCTTTTCCTGTACGTTGTGCCGTCATGCTGACGGAGACCGTGCGGCCAACCAAGCTCGATTTATATCTCCAGACACCAGAAGGCTCAACCCGGCTCATCGGTACAAGCCTTGAACCGCGTTCTGGACTAGTCACCTTGATGTGGAACGACAACCCTGGCCGCGGCACCTACGTCATCTTTCCGATCGTGACGGATACGCAAGGGAATACCACGGTCGGCGAACAGGTGACCGTGGGGGTGGAGTGAAGCATGACAGTGCCCGTCGACAGTTTGACAATCCCGTCGCCATGTGCTACTATTTTTTGGCTTAAATAAGACTTTTTAGGCTTGTACTTTCCTAAACATTCGCATGGGCCTGTCAAAGCGTAATCCGGTATCAAGCTCCAGCTTTGACGTCTATGGCGAATTCTGTGAGGTCGCCTATTCCATCCAAATTCAAACTCCTCGCTGCGTCTGTAGCAATTTCACTGTTTCATGCTACACGCACAGTAAAACGCGGCGCACATAGCCTCTTGTTGGTGCTGGGTCACACCTTGTCACCCATGGGAGGCTTGTTACTTAAACTGATTGTACTGCCGCTCTACCGTTTAGGCGTCTTGCTGCGCCTGCGCATCAACCATCTAGCCTTGCCAGTGCGTGGCGTCATGTTATTTTTCATTACCAACAGGTATTTGCTACATGTAACGACTGGCATACTTGCGCTATCGATCATAGGTAACAATTTGCAGAGCCGCCAGGCACACGCTCAAGACGTAGGACAAAAGAGTCTGCTCTTCGTGCTCGCGACCGACCAACGAACTGAAATAATCGAGGAAGAGATTCGATACGATACAATGGGGAAAAATACCAAATACCTAGGCGCGTCCACACTGGTCGGCATTCCTCATATTGACTTTGATTATGATGAGACCGTGGATGCCGTGATCCCATCTCGTTCTGTTCCAGGCACAATCGCAGCCCAACCCATGGCTGCTCCCTCGCCTGGACCTGCCACGCCACGCACCAACACAGAGACTTATGTGGTGCAAGAACATGACACGATCAGCTCGATCGCTGATCGCATGGGTGTCAACGTAGGCAGTATTTTATGGAATAACCATTTGACTGCACGACAATACATCCGCCCCGGCGATACCCTACGCATTCCCGCTGTCTCCGGCATCCTGATAAAAATTAAATCTGGCGATAGTCTGTCTAAACTAGCCAAGCGCTACAACGGGGATGAACAAGAGATCGCAAATTTCAATGGTCTCTCTTTGGATCAGCGGCTCGCACTCGGAACTGAATTACTCATCCCAGGCGGCCAGCCGCCACAGATTGAAGAAACGCGTACACGTATCCTGGCGCGCGGCAGCGAAGAGCGCCTTGCCGCGCCGACGCCTGTGCCCAAACCAGCAGACGCAGAATTGGGCGATCTTCCCTCCACGCGCATGTTGTGGCCAACTCCCAGTCGCACTATCACGCAGTATTATGGTTGGAGACATACAGGCGTAGACATCGACGGCGACTTTAGTTCGCCAATTTATGCCTCAGCTGATGGCCTGGTGGAAAAAGCCGGCTGGAACAGCGGCGGCTATGGACTCATGCTCCTCTTAAGCCACCCCAATGGCATGCTCACGCGCTATGGCCATGCTTCAAAGCTCTTCGTAAAAACTGGAGACACCGTCAAGCGTGGTCAGGTTATAGCCATGGTCGGCACTACTGGTCGCTCGACGGGCACACACCTACACTATGAAATCTACCTCAACGACAGCCGCGTGAACCCGCTGGCCTTTACAAGATAAACTTGGTATGTCCGACCCCATCATCACCCAGCTACCACACTCACAGGTTGAAATAAACTTCGTAGTTACGCCTGAAGAGGCGCAACCGTTTATTGACCAAGCCGTCATCGACATCTCAAACAGTCAACCCATTAGGGGCTTCCGCCCCGGCAAAGCCGGCTACAACGACGTTAAGTTGGCGTATGGCGAAATGTCTATATGGGAATCCGCGCTTGAACGCATTGTCCGCGCACACTACGTCAAAACTGTGATGGAGCAAAAAATCGATACTATCGGTTCGCCTGAAATCAAGGTTAAAAAGTTGGTGCCGCATCAAGAGATAAGTTTCTCAACTACCGCAACGCTCATGCCACAGGTGTCGAACCTGGTAGACTACGCACAACCTCTCGTGACACGTCAGGCGTGCCGAGTTGTCACGGATGAAGAAGTGCAGCGCGCTCTAGACAATCTGCGCAAAGTGAGACGTACAGAAGCTGCCGTCGATCGAGCCGCGACCATGGAAGATGCTGTCTTGATCGATTTAGAAATTAAAAAAGACCAGGTCATAGTCGAGGGCGGTGCGACGCGTGATTATAAAATCTACCTCTTCGAGTCGCACTATATTCCCGGTTTCAGTCAACAGCTCGTCGCTACCAAGAAGGGAGTAGTCAAAACGTTTGAGCTCAAGTTTCCACCCGAACATTATAACAAACAACTAGCTGGCCAGAGTTTAGAATTCACAGCTGCGATCAAAGACGTGATCGAGATTAAGCTGCCCGCAGCAGACGACACCTTTGCTCAAGAGCATGGCCTTGAATCTAGTGACAAGCTGCGCCAGTTGCTGCGGCAGAATCTACAAACAGACGCCGATCAAAAAGCCAATGAGGCAGCTGAGATAGCATTGCTCGATAAGTTGGTCAAAAACTCGCGCTTTACAGAGATCCCAGAGCTACTCATAAACGAAGAGGTGCGACGTATGTATTATGAACTCGAGCACTCCGCGGAAGAACGCGGCATGCAGATGGCGGATTATCTTTCCAGTCTCAAAAAAACAGCTGATCAAATCAAACTCGACTTAGTGCCGCGTGCGATTGAACGCATACAAACTGCGGTGCTCATCAAAGAGATCGGAAAGCGCGAGAACGTCGAGGTGACGGGTCAGGAAATCGAAGCGGAACAAAATCGCATTCTCGATTCACTGCCCAAAGACAACAAGGAAACGCGTGAACGCGTGGCCTCACCCGACTATCGCGACTACATCGCCGCGCAGATGAAAAATCGGAAAGTGCTTGAGCTGTTAAAAGCTAAAGGAATAAGACAGGAATGAACTTTGGCGCGTATAATTGATGTATCTGCTTTTGATCGATTCGATGTTCATGCTATTCTGTATGTATGAAAAAATCCCTCCTCACGATAACTTTGCCTATCAGTATTTTTAGAGCAGGTAAGACGTTTGTGGCGCATTCTCCTGTACTTGATCTTTCGAGTTGCGGTAAAACGCGCATCGAGGCGGAACAACGCTTCAACGAAGCTGCACGAATCTTTTTTGATGAGCTCATGGAACGTGGGACGCTGGCCAATGTGCTCTCTAGTTTGGGATGGAAAAAAGCATACAAGAAGCATTGGAAGCCGCCGACGCTTGTCGCAAATACGACTAAAACTCTCACCGTGCCGACATGAGTCGATATGCCACGCATCACTCCAATTCATTGGAGACGTTTTGAGAAAATATTACTGCTTCTCGGTTGTCATTTCATCCGCGAAGAGGGTGATCATCGAGTCTATGCGCGCGATTCCCTGTCTAGCCCGCTTATTGTCCCAAGATACAACCCGTTGCCAGTTTTTATCATGCGAAACAATTTGCGCGTACTTGGTGTCAGCCATGAGGAATATCTAAAACTCCTCGCGCGGATATGAACTTCGGCGCGCATGTCTCAATCGTTGGTGGGGTACAGAACGCGCCACTCAATGCGGCGAAGATCGGCTGTGAGGTCTTCCAGATGTTTTCGCGTTCACCGCAGGGAGGTCCGGCGCCAAAATTGACGACCGAGCTTGTTGCTGCGTTTCACAAAAATTGCGCGTACGGTGAGTTCTCCGAATGGGTCGTCCATGCGCCATATTACATCAATTTCGCATCTGGCCAGGAACGGATCCGCGCGAGCACGATCCGCATCATTCGCGAGGAGCTTGAGCGCGGCACGAACTTAGGCGCGGCGTATGTCATGTTTCATCCCGGAAGCGCGCGCGACGTTGGTGAAAAAGTGGCCATGCAATTTTGCATTAACGGGATCAAGCGCGTGCTCGACGGGTATCACGGAACGACGAAGTTGCTCATCGAGATGTCAGCCGGCGCAGGGCTCGTCATAGGCGATACGTTTGAGGCACTGGCGGAGCTTCTCGACGGCATCGGCGATCCAGAGCTTGGTATCTGCTTCGACACGGCGCACGCCTTTGCATCCGGATACGACCTCCGCGATGCGACTGCGGTCGCCGCGACGTTCAAGCAATTCGACAAACTCATCGGACTCAATCGCCTCAAGATGAGTCACTGTAATGATTCTAAGATTCCCTTGGGTGGACACAAAGATCGCCATGAACATCTGGGCGACGGCTTTATCGGACTCGCCGGATTCAAAGCGATCGTCGCGTCAAAAAAACTTCAGGCAATCAATTTGTATTGCGAGACAGAACCGGAGGGGGTGGAGGAGGATTTGAAAATTTTGCAAAAGATGCGGCGGTCATAAACGGTCTCGCGCTGATCTATGAAGCAGGCAAGATGATGAGGCGCTCTACCGCCCGCGAGGGAGTAGAGTAATCAAGTCTCACGCACCCGCGAGGAAACGCATCTGCGTCGGTCCTCGATCGGGTGCGTTTTCTTGTCTCAAAAAGCCGCGCTTCTTAGGAAGCGGGAGATCAGGGCACGGGATCGCGGCCGCCCGCATGCCACGGCGTGCAGCGGAAGATGCGCCTGAGCGTCATCCACGAGCCTTGGATGAGGCCGTATTTCTCCAAAGCTTCGTGCGCGTACTCCGAACAGGTGGGCATGTAGCGGCATACAGGACGTCGTATAAAAATAGATACGACACCGTGATCAGGAGACAGTGTTCTCTGATACAGAGAGATGAGCGCTTGGCCAAAATAACGAGGAGTTAGCATGTCTTCTTTTGAATCTTCCTACCACGCGAGGAAGGTCTGACTGGCTCGCGCAGCGCCTGAGGAATCTTCAGGATGAGTCGTCGGAGTTCAGATACCAGTGCGCTAAATGCAACATCTTTTGACTCCGGTTTGGCAATAAAAAGAAGGTGCCGGGACGATGGAATTTCGGGTAGAAGCTGCCGCACCGCTTCACGTAAACGGCGCTTGGCGCGATTACGATCAACCGCCTGCTTAAACGTCTTGACAGAGGTGATAAACGCAACTTTTGAAGGTACGGCGCCACTGAGTTCACGCACTCGCAATGTTGCGTACGGTCCAAACACAGAATGTCCTCGAGTTGCCAGAGCGGCAAAGTCCTTTTTCTTCCTTAACCGGAGTGGTTTTGGTAACATAGACTAAACAACGGTGCGCGGAACAGCGGCGCCACAAACTCTCGCGCTAGGTGATGATTTAACGCTTGGCGCTCACCGTCAGCCGAGTACGTCCTTTACGACGACGACGAGCTAAAACTTCACGTCCATCTTTTGTCCGCATGCGTCGTCGAAAGCCATGAACTCTGGCGCGCCGACGCTTTTTTGGCTGATATGTACGTTTAGGCATATAGATAGCATGCGAGTGGGGACGAATAATCTCTAATCTTCGAGTGGAACTGTACACTGTGCACTGTGCACTGTCCACCATCTTGATACGCTTTATGTGATATGAGCCAAGTGCAAAGACTCTCTCGCCAATTGTTATTTTTTAAGACAAACATGCTAAACTTTCATTTGAATTACATGCAATACCGCCGCGTACTTGGACTATTTTTTTGTCTTATAATTACAGGTTTATTTGCTACCTATAAATTATTAGAGAGTCCGGGGACATGGTTTGATGAGGGTATTTTTATTCAGCTGGCACGCAACCTGTCCACGCATCACGCATACGTCTTACGAGAGTCGCCAACGCAGGTGGTTTCTGCCGGCGTTCTTGCTACGGTTGGATTTCCTGTTATCGCTCCCGTGAGTTTAAATTTCCGACTTTTCGGCGTCGGGCTGCTACAGGCGCGAACAGTGATGGTCATCTATATCCTCCTGATGATTTCGGCGTTATATCTCTTTGCCTATTCAGTTTGGGGGTTCCGTGCCGCTATGTGGACGACCTTGATCGTCGCGAGTCACGCGCCTGTCTACGGCAACGGTAAAAATGTGCTCGGTGAAGTACCGGGTCTGTTTTTCTTCTTTGTGTTGCTATATCTCCTATCTCGTTTGGAACGACGCAAGGATGCGACACGAGCACTCTGGATTGGGGTGGGTTTGACTGCCGGCACCTTCATGGCAACAAAGCCAAACTTTGTTTTACTCCTACCTGTCATGGGCGCGATGCTCATCTTGCAACGGAAGCGCCTTGCGCTCAGTTGGGACAAGCTTGTCTGCGGCTTGGTGGCGCTCGCAATTCCCATTGGGGTGAACCTACTGCTCCAGTTCGGGCTAACGACCTCCATACTGAGTAGCCTCAGAAGCTACGCGCATATGCCCGGGCTGCAACAGCTCACAGGCCTCACGCTCACCGGCCTGATACAAAAAAATGCATTGTTGTTCATTCAGCAATCAACGCCCGCATATCTTTTATTAACGGCTGCTATATGGATCGCCTATGTAGGCGTTCGTTATAGACGGAAGATATCCATTCCACTCCACGAACTGATCGCACTTGGCTTTGTAGCTGTGACCGTGGCCTATTTTCTCAAGATGCCAGGTTTTTTTCGTTATCTCTTCGTCGCGCAAGTAATCACCTTCCCATATTTTGTAGTTTCATGCCTCCAACTTGTTCCGTCTTTCACGACCTCTTGGCTAACGAAACGTAAACTCAACTTAGTCCTTGTGACCGTATTAACGATAATGATCATGTTTCAATCGTATCAAGTCTTATTTAGTTCATGGGTTGCAGGGCACTATCAGAGCACACGCTCAAAAGAGCTCACAGCGTATTTTCAGCAGCTTGATCCATCAAAGCACGTCTTTTTTTATCATGCCCCAGAAGCTGTAACGTTTTTCCCTCACGAAAACTATTCTCAATATTTCAAACTGCTGTATTATAACGACGCCTTCGGAAAAACCCAACTAACCAGTCTGCATGGAGGCGCGCCTGATATTGTCATTCTGGCTAACTCGCTTGAGATGGAAGCACAGGGACTCTTGGAGCAATACAAAACAAATAGAACGATTGATCAGGGGCGCTACATTATTTTTGAACGAAACAAATAGAGTTATGGAAAACAAACGTATCCAGCTCTCGATAATTCTCCCCACCTTCAAGGAACAAGCGAACCTCGCGATTCTGGTGCCGCGCATCGAAACTGAGTTTGTGGATACTACGTTCGAGATTGTAGTTGTGGACGATCATTCGCAAGACGGCACTCATGAGCTGATACATGCCCTGCAAGAAAAATATAGAAACGTCATTTTTATTGAGCGACCCGGTCTTTTAGGTATAGGCTCCGCTCTACGCGATGGCTACAATGCAGCGCGGGGTGAATACATCTTATCGTCCGATGCGGATCTATCTTTTTCTACGCATGACATGCGTTCTTTATATGAAAAAATTCAGACAGGTTTTGATCTAGTGTTGGGATACAAGATCGCCGAGGAGTCCAGCGATCCTTCGAAACGCACACAGACGACCATCCACGGATGGGTCGAGAATGTCATCATCAGCCCGATGTCGAACTGGATCATCGGTATTTTGAGTGGCGTGGGACTCAAGAACTACAATACGAATTTTCGTGTCATCCGATCGTCCCTATGGACGCGCCTACGAACGATTGAAGACAGACAATTTTTCCTTTTTGAAATGATCGTGCGCGTCAAACAAGCTGGTGCCAGGATCGCGGAAATTCCTGTGACCTTTTCGGCTCGAAAATTCGGCCAATCTAAAGTCAGCTTTTTCAAGCAGGCGCCGAAATATTTTTTCAAGCTTTTACGTATCGTGTTTTTTGATCATCAACGGTGAGACTTGTCACGTCGTTCGCGTATGGTGAGACTTGTCACGTCGTTCGCGAACGACGTGACTTGCCTTTATCATCTCAACTTGCTATATATATTCGATACCATGTATGAAAATTAAAGTCCTGAATCCCACCTGCAACCTCGATACTGTCCGCGACGGACGCGGGGGCATCTTTACCTGGCTTCCGGAGGACCCCATCGTCGAATTCAACGTCTTATATTTCCAGCCGGGAAAGACGCGCGGGCACCACTACCATCCGGAGTTCAACGAATATTTTTTGGTGATGGAGGGATCGGGCGTGATGGTGACGCGGGATTCCGAGGATGCACCAGAAGAGCAGATCCACATGAGTCGCGGATCATGCGTACGCACGCCGATGGGAACGTCGCATACGTTCTACGCCATTACGGCCGTCACTGCCGTCGCCATGCTGTCCAAGCGATGGGATGATTGCAACCCACCGATTATCCGAGTGGAGCATTTGAAAGGAAACGAGCCGGTTCAGAAGCTCGTATGAAGAAGGTCGCGGTTGTTGGAGCAAACGGATTTCTCGGAAGCGCACTCATGGGTGCGCTTCCGTTGTCTTCGGAGTGTGAACCGATTGCCGTCACGCGGGAGAATTATGAAGACCTGCGGCAGGACACCTATGCTGTCCTGATCAACTGCGCCATGCCCTCCGCGCGGTTTTGGGCCAAGCAGAATCCGGAAAAAGACTTTGTCGAGACCGTCGAAAAAACAGCGAACCTGCTTTACGGTTGGCAGTTCAAAAAATTCGTGCAGATCAGCACCGTATCCGCGCGTTGTCAGCTCGACACCGTGTACGGAAGACATAAGGCTGCGGCGGAACTGCTCTGTCACATGAACGATCATCTAATTGTGCGGATGGGAAATATCTATGATCCGTCGATGAAGAAGGGCGTGCTTATCGACATGCTGAATGACAAGCCGGTCTTTGCCGACGCATCGAGTCGGTACTGCTTTGCCTCACGTGATTTTGTGTCGAACTGGATCGTGTCGCATCTTGATCGCACCGGCGTGGTTGAAGTCGGCGGCAAGAATGCGATCTCGCTTGCGGATGTTGCGAAGCACCTCGGATCGAAGAGCACGTTCGAAGGAGTGGTGGATCATCAGGAGATTCAAAATCCGGAACCAGACTTTCCAGAAGCGCGTGAGGTGTTGGCGTTTCTGGACACATGGAAAAAACAATCTTAAACTACGCCCACTCTATGCCATCCAAACCACCCGTCTCTGCGACGAAAATCGATCGGTGTCGTGTGTGTGGGAACACCGAACTCATCCCGTGCATAGACATCGGTGTGCAGTATCTGTCTTCCGTGTTTCCGACAGACCTCAACTATCGTGCGACAGCCGTTCGCTATCCTCTCGAACTTGTCATGTGTCGCAAGAATGAGGACGGATCGACGTGTGGGCTGATCCAACTCGGTTACCGATTGGATCTGACGTCTATGTACGACGCCTATCCATACACAAGTTCCACCAACTCATCCATGGGAAAGATTCTCCATGACGTGGCCGTCAGCGGACGTGCACTGAACAACTTGCAACCGGATGACGTGATTCTCGACATCGGAGGAAACGACGGCACGCTGCTCACTTTTTTCAAAAACGACGGATGCCACCTGCTCAACATTGACCCGGCGCAAAACGTCGCGCATCTCATCGATGCGCCCGACTATACGGCGGTCCGAGATTTTTTCACGAAGGATTCGTTTACAAAACTGTCTCCCAACAAAAAAGCGAAGCTCGTGTTCAGCATCGCGATGTTCTATCACTTGGATGATCCGATGAAACTTGCGCGCGATGTGGCGAAGAGTCTCGATGACGACGGCGCGTGGATTATTCAAATGGCCTATCTTCCGGCCATGCTGCGGACAAATATGTACGACAACATCGTGCATGAACATGCCGGCTACTACGCAGCGCAGCACATGAAGTGGTTGATGGAGCAGATCGGTCTCGAAGTGTTCGACGTGATGGAGAACGACGTGTACGGCGGAAGTTTCCGCGTGTTCGTCAAAAAACAGGGGAACACACGATTCGCACCAACGGAACGGTATCAGCAAATCCTGCAACGAGAATTAAGCGAAGGCTTGTTTGATCCCGCAACGTATCAGGCGTTTATGAAGCGCGTCGAAAAAACGCGGGATGATCTCTGTGCGTTGTTGAAGAAGATTAAAGAAGACGGAAAAACAGTTTGGATCTACGGCTCGCCCTTGAAAGGAAATACGATCTTGCAATATTGCGGCATCGGCAAAGATGACATCGTGGCTGCCGCGGATTCCAATCCGTTTAAAGTCGGAAAATATATCATCGGTAGCGATATTCCCATCAAGGGCGAAGAAGAGATGCGCAAGACCAAGCCGGACTATCTGCTCGCGCTGCCGTACAGTTTCGTCGACGGATTCATGAAACGCGAAGCGGAGCTGATCGCATATGGGACGAGGTTTATCGTTCCGTTGCCGGAGGTGAAGATTTTGTAAAAAACAATGCGTACCGCGCAGTTTTGTCAAAGAGTGTTAGAATACGGTCGCGTATGAAAAAAGCCTTGATTACAGGCGTTGCGGGGCAGGACGGGTCGTATCTCGCCGAACTTCTTGTCGGTAAAGGGTACGACGTTTTTGGATTAGTGCAGCAGAGGATGGATCGTTCGTATGTCCCAGCCGCGGTCCATACGCTGTTTGGAGATTTGACGGACAGTGAATCGTTGAAGGTCGCTGTCCAAGCGGCTGTTCCCGATGAAGTGTACAACTTGGCCGGCGTGACGGATCTCAAAACCGCGTACGCAAAACCGGAGATGACATGGAAGATCAATTACGAAAGCGTCGGCGTTCTCCTTGACGCGAGTCTGAAGATCAATCCGCACGTTCGATTTTTTCAAGCATCGTCCGCCGAAATTTTTTTGCCATCTCCATTTCCGTTGAATGAAGAATCGTCACGAGACTGGGACACGAAGAATCCGTATGCCATTGCAAAGATGTCTGCGGATCGAGATTTCATTGTTGGATCACGAGAGAAGCGTGAAGCGTTCGCGTGTTCTGCCTTTCTGTTCAATCATGAATCGCCCCGACGTTCTGCAGCGTTTGTCACGAGAAAAATCACGCGCACATTGGCAAAAGTCGAACTTGGCCTCGCGTCATGTTTGTCTATCGGCAATATTGAAATGTCTCGTGACTGGGGATTTGCCGGTGACTACGTCGCAGCGATGTGGAAGATGCTCCAGTTGGATACACCGCAAGATTTTGTGATCGCGACCGGCAAGCTGCATACAGTCCGAGACGCGATCAACATCGCCGCGCAGACGCTTGGTCTGGAGTTGGTCTGGCATGGCGAAGGAATGCAGACGTATGCGGTTGATAGTGCAGGCAAGAAGATCGTCGAAGTCGAGCCTGAGCTGTACAGGCCGATAGCAACATCTCCCAAAGTAGGAAATATATGTAAAGCAGAGAAAATCATGGACTGGAAACCGACGGTAGATTTTCGAGCCTTGGTTGAGATGATGATCAAATCTGATCTCGCGGAGCTTCCTCCCGACGTTGACGCGTCTGCCTAAGAATGAAGGCGGGAAGATGAATTACTTACTCCACTTCAAAAAAAGTTTGGTCTCTCTGACCCTCGCGACTCTGGAGAAGATCAATGGCTCAAAATTCAAAACAGCTTGAGTCAATTATCAATATTTTAAAATCGTGCTCTGCTCCACCTCCACGCTGGCAACAGCATAACCCATGGAATAATCGACAGAACTAGCGGTGCCAGCACCGCTGGTTGCGGAAAAAATGTCGTAGCCAAGTAAATCGCTAAAGTAAAATTCATGTAGGTCAAACACACGGTAATCGTCTCACGCTCGGCACGCGGCTCCCACCATAAAGACCAATAGCCAATCAGGTGCAGGCAGGCGAAGAACAGGAATAAGACGGCCAGCATGCGCACCGCGCCCCAGCCTGCATGCAGGGATGCGAGTATCGCTGGCGCCTGGCTCGCCACTGCGCCGGCTATCAGTATCCCGAGGAGGAGAACGGATATCGGTTTGGTGTGTGGGCTGAAGCGGGCAACTGCGTGAGACAAAAAGCGTCTAGCTACCAGCGCCAGCCCGAACGGAACGACAAGCACAAGACACAACCTTTGAACCATACCGAACGGATCAACGGCTAGGGACGCCCCGTATGCAAGATACGTTACAAGTGGGATGCTAAACGGCGCCAGTAGAGAAGTTGCAGTAGTCAGAACAAGCGCTAAGGCATGGTTCCCGCCCACGACTTCAACCAATAAGGGGCTGGTCATGCCCACGGGCATCGCGGCTAGCAGGAATAATGCAAGAGCCATATCTGGAACGAGCCACGGAGCTATGAGCCTAACGAGCAACGGAAGACCAAGCAGCATCATGCTGTTTGCGCCTAGCAAGAGCTTCCAATTTGTGGCGCTGCGTACGACCTGTTGCGAACTGAGTTTGAGACTGGAAAAGAAAAATATGACCTGTAAACAGAGCGTGCTCCAGACGGTGAGATGCTGCGCAGCTGGAATAAACAACCCAACCACCAGTGCCAGGCACAGGATAAAAAGATGCGATTCGAGCAACTGGAGCAGACGATGTAGCATGAGAACCTGCTCTGTATAATAATCTATGGAGTGAACTAGAGCGAACTCAGGCAGACACTTATCCACGAGTTATCAACAAGATTGACTTTTAAATTGCTGGTTGTTGATATGTATGAAAATGCATGGAAAGTGCTTGGTCTAAAAAATCAAATTTAAGTAAACCCCTATGAACTTTCACGACATGTGGCACGCTACGCTCGGTGAGCTTGAACTGACGCTGACCAAAGCAAATTTCACTACGTGGTTTAAAAATACGTTCATTTCATCCTATGAAAATAGCCGCGTAGTGATCTCTGTGCCCAACACGTTCACTAAGTCGTGGCTGGAAAAGAAGTATCATGAAGCCATTGTGCGCGCACTCCGCAACGTTACCTCTAATGCCGTCCGCGAAGTCGTCTACCGCGTGGAGGCGCGCAATACCACACCCCTGCCGCAATTCATTGACCAGCTCGAGACAACACGCTTCGTATGCCCGGAGGGACCAAGTCTGGATGCGTCTGATGCCTTGGCACAAGCCTCGGAATCAGGCCTCAATCCGCGTTATAGCTTTGATTCCTTTGTGGTGGGTAAAGCTAATGAACTAGCACACGCGGCTGCTATGGCCGTGGCCACCAATCCCGGAGCAAACTACAATCCTTTGTATATTTATGGCAGCTCTGGCTTAGGCAAGACACACCTCATCCAAGCCATTGGCAACCACATTTTAAATACAGCTCCAAAACTCAAGATCTTCTACGTCACCACGGAGCGGTTTGTGAATGAATTTATCCAAGCTGTACGTGGCGGCCGAGGCAAAGAATTTAAAGATGTGTACCGAGGTGTCGATGTCCTACTTGTCGATGATATCCAGTTTTTAACTGGCAAAGAAAGCACTCAGGAAGAATTTTTCCATACTTTCAATGCGCTTCATGGCAGCGATAGGCAGATCATACTAACCTCCGACCGTTCACCTAAAGACATTATAGGACTGGAAACACGCCTCCTCACACGCTTTGACTGGGGCATGACAACAGATGTCTCTATGCCAGACTTTGAGACGCGGATCGCAATTCTGGAAGCCAAGGCACGTGACAAAAAAGTCCAGCTCAAACCTGAGATATTTCATTATATTGCAGGTATGATCCAGTCAAATATTCGAGAGTTGGAAGGTGCGCTAAACAAAATCAGCGCTTACCATCAATTCAAAAATACCGTACCGACACTTGAATCTGTGCAGCTCCTGCTCCAAAGCTTTGTGCCTGACCTGCCCAAACGTACCATTACCCCACGCCGGCTGGTTGAAATTGTAGTTAGCTATTACGATCTCTCGATTGAAGAACTCATGAGTAAAAGCCGCGAGCAACGTCTGGCCTTCCCGCGCCAAATTGCTATGTATTTGCTACGCGAAGAAGCTAAATGTTCTTATCCAGCTATCGGCACCCATTTTGGCGGCCGTGATCACACCACTGCCATGCACGCCTGTAGCAAGATCTCTAATTTGGTAAAAAAGGATGAGCAACTAAAGCGTGACATTGTACTACTACGCGAGCGTCTCTACGCAGGAACTACAACAAACTGATCCCAACAAACTGTGGATACTATGAAGTATAACCTGTGGGTGGTTGTTCTACCCCTTACTCTGTCCACTATGGATGCGATTTTATTCACCCTCTCTCCACACGGGCTGTTGATCCTTCTATGAGTGTAAACTCCAATAACTGCTGTTGTTTCCTGACCTCCTAAGTCTTTTTTCCACCCTCATCCACATCCCTAATACTACTACTGGTTTCTAATTAAGAATTATTCCTAATAATTAGTCTATGTATTTTGTGTGTACACAAACCAACTTGATTCAAGGTCTTACCTTGGTTGGTCACGTATCAAATAAGAATATAAATCTTCCTGTGTTAGGAAATGTTCTACTCAAAATTGAAGCCGGATCCTTAAAACTTTCCACCACTAATCTTGAATTGGCGGTGAGCTGTCTTGTTAGGGGCAGGGTTGAACAAGAAGGAGAATACAGTGTACCGACAAAACTGTTTTTAGATTATGTTTCGTTACTACCCTCCGGCAAAGTAGATCTGATCTTGTCCGAGGATGGTCTTGAAATAAAGTCAGAAGAACAAGAAACCGTGATTAAAGGCTTATCAGCTAACGAGTTTCCTCTGCTGCCCAAGTTACCCAGTGTTTCGCCCTACGTAATCGATGCACAGGGCTTACGTAGAGCTATTAGTCAGGTTGTTTTTGCCGTATCTACATCAGAGTCACGGCCAGAACTGATGGGTGTCGCCTGTTTCTTTGGGGCTGACGGGGTTAGTTTGGTGGCTACAGATTCATATCGTTTAGCTGAACGAGCGCTTGTCTGTAGCGGCTCACATGCCACGGGGCGCTATCTTGTACCCGCTAAGGCATGTATGGAAATCGCGCGTATTCTGGGGACTTATAAAGACGAGCTAGCTATGCCACAGAGTGTACAACTATCTTTTACCGATAATCAGATGGTGATTAATTATGGTAACGCCGAGTTAGTGTCGCGTCTCATTGAGGGCTCATTCCCAGACTACCAACAGCTGCTTCCGCAGGTATTTAAGACGGAGACTGTCATCTCTAGACAGGAACTACAAAAAGCCGTGCGTGCCGCCAGCCTGTTCTCACGCCAAGGCTTGTTTGACGTGACTTTTATGTTTGATTCTGAGCATGGAAACTGCGTGATCCAATCCGCTGATCAGGGCACTGGGAAGACTAAGACAGTAGTCAAATGTGCGGTTACAGGAGAGCCTAATACAGTGGTGCTCAATCATCGTTATGTAATGGATGGATTAGCGGCTATGAACTCCGACCAGGTACGCATAAAACAGATTGATGCGATGAATATCTTGCTGCTTATCCCAGAGGGATCAGCGGAAAAGTATCAATATGCTGTTATGCCGATTAGGCAGTAAATAGGCGCTCCTCGCAGTGATTACGCACTGTTATCTGTCTGTAATTTGTCTGTATTGCAGTGCTTCGGCGACATGAGCGAGCTCAAGACCGTCGCTTTCCGCCAAGTCTGCAATGGTGCGACTGACTTTGAGAATACGGAAGTAGGCACGCGCTGAGAGTCGGAAACGATCAATCGCTTGTTGTAAAAATTGTCGCGCCTCCCTATCCGGCAGGACGAATTTGCGCACGAGCTCGCTCGAGAGTTCGGCGTTAGTCATCAGCTTTAACTGGGAAAAGCGCTCTGTTTGCCGATCACGGGCAGCTTGCACGCGAGTGCGGACGGCGGCTGAGGCTTCTCCTGGCGCCAGATCAGTCAATTTGTGTGTCGGAACCTTGGGTACTTCGATTGAGAGGTCAATGCGGTCCAAGAGCGGCCCTGATAATCGCTTGGTGTAGCGTTGGATAGTGATCGCGGTGCAGGTACATTGCCGATCCGGATCCGTGGCATACCCGCAGGGACAGGGGTTCATAGCAGCGAGCAGAACGAAACGCGCTGGAAACGAGATGGTGCCTTGGGCACGCGAGACGGTTACGAACCCATCTTCTAATGGTTGACGTAGATTCTCCAATACATTACGCGAGAATTCTGGGAATTCATCTAAAAATAAAACACCCCGATGGGCGAGCGAAACTTCGCCTGGTTTGGGAATTGATCCCCCACCGACCAACGCCACGCCAGAGGCTGTGTGATGGGGCGAGCGATAGGGCCGTTCGGAAACGTAGCCTTCGGGCGGAAGCAGGCCAGCCACAGAGTGGACACGTGTGACCTCGAGCAGCTCTTCGATCGTTAGGCGCGGCAAGATTCCCGGGAATGATCTAGCGAGGAGTGTCTTACCTGATCCGGGAGGCCCTTGGAGCAGGATGTTGTGTCCGCCTGCAGCCGCGATTTCGAGTGCTCGCTTGGCTTGCTCTTGCCCGCGCACCGCGCTCATATCAGGGATACCTTTTACATCGTCAGGCACGACGACTTGGCGTGGCGGTACCACGGGCAGCTCTTCAAGGCCGCGGATATGCTGGATGACGGCGTGCAGCGTGTCTGCAGCGCGCACCGTGATTCCCGGCACAAGCGCAGCCTCATCCTTATTGCAGGCAGGCACTATTAGCTCATCTAGTTTGAGTTTAGAAGCGAGCAACGCGATGGAGAGCGCGCCGGTAACGCCGCGTAAGCGACCGCTCAGCGCCAGCTCTCCGATCAGGAGTCGTGAGCGCAGCGCATGTTGTGGCAAGCCACCATGCGCTACGAGCGTAGCAATGGCGATAGGTAGGTCAAAGCCCGTTCCAGCCTTACGCAGGTCAGCTGGTGCGAGATTGATAGTGACTCTTGTGCGCGGGAATTCAAGTTCAGCATGCTTCATGGCGCTTTTGACGCGTTCGCGTGCCTCTTGTACCGCGGTATCGGGCAATCCAACGATCAAAAACGCTCCCAAGCCGGGGGAGATGTCAGCTTCGACGTCAACGGGATGAGCATCCAGCCCCACAATAGTGGCAGTCAAAATAGTTGCAGCCATACGAAAATAGCCCTATCTCTACAGCTAGAGGAAACAGAGTGGAATGTCAAGCTGTGTGGGTTTGACACGAAAGTCGTTCTCATGATAATTAGAACGCGTGCCCACAAAGGAGGGTCCATGAAATATCGAGCCCTCAACCTGTTCATCTGCCTGTTTAGCATCGGATGTGCCAAGGAGCCTTTGCTAGGGCATCCGCGGCCACGAGAGACAGAGGTCCAAGCAACGCCCACACCAGAGGCACCCACTCTCGTTTCTGTGAAGTGGGTCGAGATAGGAACGCGAAAACAGTTCTGGGACACGCTTTTTGCACATCCGCGCGTAGTCGCGCTTTTCGGGAGCACGAGCTGTGTCCCCTGCCATTGGGCGAAAGCATGGTGGGAGAAGCAGGCCGCACCAGATGGATGGACGTTCGTGTATTGGCAGTGGCATGACGAGCTTTATCCAGATTCTGACCCTGAAGATCAGGGCGATATAGCGAGAGCGTTCTCGCACCGTCGAGGCGTCGACGTCGACGCGTCCTATCCTATTGTTAGTGTCATCGAACGTGCGAAGCACGGTGCTCCCATTCGAGATGTCGTGTCTATTTACTTCACAGGAGGCAACCGCTACTGCCGGGACGTCCTGAAACTGGACCGCGACTGCTGGGACGTCACAGACGGTGTTCGGCAGTGGCTCCTCGCTCATCCTCGTGGCCTCAAGCCATAACACGGCTAACGTTTGGCTCTAAGTATCGACTCCACTCACTTGGGTGGAGTCGTTTTTTTATTTTACGTTCCATTTTGATGTCCCGCACGGATGATCCCATGCACCTTCTTCGCCCTCGATCTTGAGAGGAACGAAATTTCGCTACAGTTACTGAGGGTGTGCTTTTCTTTTTTTCCACTCGTTCACTACAAACCATACAATCCCTAGGCCAATGGCAATATCAGCTATATTTATTACAGAGCGTCCAAACAACAGAATCCAATCAAACACATATCCATACCGGATCCTGTCCCATAGATTGCTTAGCGCACCGCCTAGAATGAGTGCGAGCGGATAAGTTTCGTATAATCTGTCAGTTGTGAGATAGCTTAAACTCAAATATGCGAGCCCAATAATGGCTAGACCAGTACAGGTGAGGATGAACCATTGCGGGACAGGCAGGTCAGCCAGCAAACCAAAATTGTAATGTTGGGTTATCCCTATGAGTCGTGTGGTCGCTTTAGATGACTGTCGAGGCACAGCGTCTGCGTCGGCCATGACAATATATTTTGTTCCGCGGTCGAGTAAAAAAATGCTGGCTAGCAGCGCAGCCAGTAATAGGTAACTCATAACAAGCAGCCGGAAGCTGCTGTTCCGAGCAGTTGTGTGACCATGGCCTACATCTCTTGCGTCAAGATTTTTTTGCATTCGATGCAGCTGGAAGAAGCTGGGCGCGCTTCTAGGCGTTTTTCATCAATCTGCTTGTGACAATACTTGCAGACTCCGTAGTTTCCCTGCTCTATAACTTCAAGCGCCTTTTCTACATCTTTAAGCTCAGCCTCAATGCGCGTTTCGATGGAGATGTCATCTGCGTATTCGGAGATTTCTAAGGCGTTGTCATCTTCCGAGTTACTGCCAGACTCCGGGTAAGCGGCTTCAAAATGACCAGGCTTGGTCAAGGACTCTTTGCCGAAGTCTTTTAATTCTTGATAGAGGCGCGTTTGCTCGTCTAACAAGCGTTGTTTGAAATAGTGGAGTTTGGTTGGGGTCATATAAGTAAGGCCGATTCATGTGTAGAAAGATATCTGATGCGCTAGGGTAACGTCAATGTGTGTATAGACTCATTTTTTATCTAATTCCAGTTCCAGAATTGTTTTTGACAATTTTAAAGAGGCCGCGTAGAGCCCTAAATGCAGTTGTGCAAATGTGGTTGGCGGCCTCTCGACCGAGGCCTTGGTTGGCTTTCGTCGAACACGACGTCTGTCCTGCAGACGGCGACAATGCCAACACAGTCTGTCTTGGTCGTAGAAAGGAGCTACTGCCTCGATCCGATTCGCAGCATCAGCGCTGACTTTATTTGAATCGAGTCAAGGCATTGAATCAACGCCCGCAGCTGACGGACATCGATCCTGTTGTAGGATTAAGGTGCGAGAAGCGCAAAACATGCGCAGTCAAAGATGTCCTAGCGGACAATGCAGGCAGCTTTGTGCCCAAGTTTTCGCAGTAAATCCATCACAACTAGACCAGCTGTGGTGGCAAGGAACGATTCATCCACATGGCGTGGATAAATCTAGTATACGCTAAAAAGCAAGTCGCTTCAATTTTGGCTTAGTTTAGAGAAAATAATCCACTTAAATGCGGTTGTCTGCTAACTGTATATCTTGTGGATAAGCTCTTAATAGATTTTTCTATAGATTCATTTCTGTCCCGCCGCCTGTCTGTTTAGGATAAGATAGACGGTGTACGCGTCTTTGTAGAGTGCTGAGACAGAGAGACGGTTTAAATCGAAATTGGACAAATTTTATGCAGTCAGCAGCCTGTTTATAGAGGAGCATCTTAAAAGTAATAGTTTTTTATCTTTTTCGCATGAGTTGACGCGAAAACTCCTTTTAAGTGACTAAAAATACAGAGTTTCATCCTTACTAGCAGTTTAGGTTAGTGATTTTACTGATATCATTACTCGAACTCATAGTTAGTTTAAACGATTTCTTCGCTCTGCTACCCGACGCTCAGAATGGCATCGAGGAAAAACTAGCTATGGGTTGCTCCTTATTTTGAATATTAACTGTTTCATGTGAAACAATAATTAGATTCCGCATTGATCGAACAGGTTATGCTCTTCATCCTGAACTGAAGTGCATAACCTCTTTACACAGCAACTACCGTGTAGGCAGCATGTGTAATCTCTATAAATCCAAGTATTTGACAAGCCTCTTTTAGTCATGGAGCAGGTTTTACTCAGAAGTTGCTCTTAGCAGGACTTACGCGTTTGGATGCAGAACGCGAAGAAAGCGAGTATTTGCGCGAGGCGTAGCAGCGCTACGGTGAGCGCAAAACGGAGCTTTCGACAAAGTTATGCGCCAAACGCGTAAGTCCTACTTAGGTTGAGCCTGGTTAAGCTATGAATATAGCGTAGTTAAAATCTGAGTCTTTTGATTGTCACATGATGACAAAATTTGAATTAATATTGAACTCATAGCGAGTTTAAGCGATTTCTTCGCTCCGTTGTCATTCTGAACGGAGTTTGACGGAGTGAAGAATCTTTAAGAGAAAAAGTGATTTTCTTCTAAGGACTCTTCGCTCTGCTACCCGACGCTCAGAATGACATCAAGGAAAAACTCGCTATGGGTTGAGAGTCTAGCGTTGGGTGCTAACTACATACCGTGTGAACCGTCGTACTAGCCCGGCAAGCGTTCAAATATAAGGCGATTTTGTAGCGCAACGTAATATAAAAAGCCCTCTGTGTGTAAGGGCTTTTTATATGGTGGACTGTACCGGGTTCGAACCGGTGGCCTCCGCAATGCGAATGCGGCGCTCTACCAACTGAGCTAACAGCCCTCTCGTGTGGCGGTGTCTATTTTAAAGGTGGCTTCCTTGTGTTTCACGTGAAACTGCTTTCGTCTTTAGAGTCGGAGATGTATTTCGGACCAAGTCGCTCGTGCGTTTCTAAGATTTAATAGACGAGCGTGTTAGGATAGAACTCATAGCGAGTTTAAGCGATTTCTTCGCTCCGTTGTCATTCTGAACGGAGTTTGACGGAGTGAAGAATCTTTAAGAGAAAAAGTGATTTTCTTCTAAGGACTCTTCGCTCTGCTACCCGACGCTCAGAATGACATCGAGGAAAAACTCGCTATGGGTTGATAGTAAGCTAATTATTTGTGTTTGATCACACCGCCGCTTTTAGTACATTGAGTAGATGCGTCTTGAAATCTGTTTCTCGATCAAGTTGACTTCAAGAAGTTTTTACTCATCTTGACTAATCGTGTTCGTACCTAAGTTCAAGTTTTTGCTGGGAGGGGGCAGCAAGCCTGACTCCGTACTTTTCAGCCTGAATTTAGACTATTTTTTTACAATACCGCTCGCACCCATTTTATCCGAAACTCCTAAACAAAACCAGACCAAAGAAGTCAGCCCGCCGCCGCTCACTACTACTCGCAACCCAGCAAAAAAGTTTTCTCTGCATTTCTGACTTTGCGCGCGCAGGATCTCTTTCTCTCCTAATTAAAAGAGTATTTTTTTGTGGTGTTCTGCCTTCCAAGTATTCAGGCGGGTGGCGGGACTGGCCTCATTTTGATTTCGCAAAGGAAAAGCGGAATCCCGCCCCCAAACCCGCTTTTCTCTCGCTCAAATGGCACGGGAACGGAAGCAGGCGTGCAAAAAGGGTGGGGTGAGGAATGCGGGCGGGACTCCAATTCGCCAAATTTTTTCTGCGCCAACTATCAAACAGAAATGATGGATGAATCTGTTACATCAAGTGTTCCTTTGTAAAGGATGTGTGGTATTCGGTGGTATAATAAAGGTCGCTCACCCTGACCAGTCATTTCCTTGTAGTAATCTTTTGTTACCTGTGGCATAGAAGAAAATTTTGCCACTTCATCGGAATTATATGGGACAAAATTTTCCTCATTCATTTTGTCTTTGTTGTCGGTGTGAGCATATAAATACACGATTGCATTTTTCGGCTCAATCAATTTTGGATCAACTTGATAATAGCTCCTTGTAAAATCTAAATTTCTTCCAGCTTCAGTAAGAGCTTGTTTGACCTTTCGGATTGACTGCCGAAAAATGCAGAACATCATTCCATAAGCAATCGAGTATCGGGATTCGCTGTTGGGTCATATGCTCACGCCCAACATATTTACTCACTTGCTGTTCGTAAATTTCAGGATGTTTTTCTTTCAGCGTGTTGAGTGGATAAAGAATGTTACCTTGTAAATTTTTTGGTACGGAGTGGTAAAGATATATCATAGTTTTTTAGCGATGAAATGAAAAACATGCCAATGCTTCGGTGTGCCGTTTGCAGTTTTGTCGTCCTTCTCTGCCTCATCGAGCAAAATGATTTCCATATTGGAAAGTAATTTCTCCATCTGTTTTTTTGTATGGAAAGTCATTTTTTGATTTGTACTCCATTCATCACGAACACCGAAACATTGACCGCAGAATATTCCACCTTTTACGAGCGATAATTTTATTTTTTCAAAAACAACATCAAAACTTTCTGGCGGATTGAATGGTAGAGCATACATGGCGGAGGCGAGGTCATATTCGTTTTTAGGAAAATCAAAATCAGCAAAAGAGGAAACAAAATAGTGAAGTTTGTTGGATTTTATCGCCCCCGCTTCTTTTTCCATTAAATCCGCTTGATCAACCACTGTTACATCAAAACCCTGCTCTAGCAGATATCGAGTATCTTTTAGCGCACCACCGCCAATATCAATCGCCTTACTTTTATTAGCGATATATCCAAGGGCTTTGACGAGAAGTTTTGAAGGAGGTTTATTTTTGGTAATTTCGTAATATTCTTCCCAATCTTTTTTCTGTGAGGTAATCATGCGTTTATTAAATCAAACTATCCCAAAACTTGTTTAAAGAAATTTTCTTTCCATTTTTGATACTCACCAAAGAAGACAGCATTGAACAGTTTCGTATAAAATTTCATTTTTTCACTTAGTACATTACCTTGAAAAAAGTCAGATTGTGGTGTCTCCAGGAGGAATCGAACCTCCGTCCAGAGCTTAGGAGTCTCTTGTTCTTCCATTAAACTATGGAGACATGTGTCGAGAAATAGATCTAGTTTTCTATATTTTTATCCTCAGATAAAATTGCCTCTAAGCTGGAAAAATAATTCTACTAGATTAAGGAGGTGCGAGCCTGTTGCCTGCGACGAATTCTATTAAGTCGCGTTTTCAGAAGTTCCTCAAGTTAGCTGAAAGCTTGACACAGTTTATGCTCATCTCTATTATTGATCAACCTTGACTATAATAAACGTCATAAGTAGCTCTTTAGAGATGTCGTGTCATCTCAGTCTAAACCATCTTTCAAGTAGCCGTATTGTAACTAGTTTATAGTCCCTATGCCTAATAAACCTTCCGCGCTCAAAGCTTTACGAAAAAGCAAAAAACAAACCCAGCACAATGCACTCATTAAAAAACATATTAAGGCGTTATTTAAGAAAAGTTTGGGATTAGTTCAAGTCGGGAATAAAGAGGAGAGCTTAACTTCCTATCGGAATTTTCAACAAGCGGTGGACAAAGCAGTAAAAGTTGGCGTGATACATCGCAATGCAGCTAACAGAAAAAAATCGAGTTTAGCCAAATCTCTGCGTTGAAAGCAAAGTTTCTTTTTCTACAGGCAATGTTAAACCTGTTCGTGTTGCCAGAATCACTTGAATACAAGCAAGCAATAAGTTTTCATTTTCACCAGCAGCAAAATAGACAGAAGAAAGTTTTTTGACCATGTAAGGATGCAGCTGAGCTGTGGCCTTGTCCCTAACTCTTAGAGCTGCGCGTGTTTGAGATATGAGTGCGGGTAAGATTTGATCGCCTGTTTGGTTTGCAATTGATGCTCTCCAACCATCTGTGCGACGTAAAAATTTATCTGCTATGTCAAATATAGTTCCGTTATTTACTCCAGCCTCAACTAGCGGTGCGTTTGTACAAGCTGCAAGTTTCATTAATTCTTGCTCGGCCAACCATGTGTCGCCATCCGTACGTCTCGCGATCTCTCGCGCGAGTTGCTCTGACACGCCGATCTCGTTCGCGCGCCGTATCACGGCCGCAACAAACTTTGCGCCAGTGAGAAGGGCGGAGTGGTAATGGACAAGCTTGATTCCGACGAATTCTTTGAGAATTTTCTCTGCTGGCGGATCGTGTTCGACCGAGAGGATGATCGTTGATTCCTGATCGCCTTCGAGGCGTTTCGCGAGTTGCCGCACCTCGGCGATTTTGAGCGTGTCGAGAAGCCCATCGCACCGAATCATCCGTTTAAGCGCGAAGAGAGACGGCGCGCCGATTTTGGCGAGGAGGAGAGGCAATTCATGCATGGCTCCACACGGCATAATTTCCGTCGAATATCCCGTGGGATCATGTTTGTGCCGAAATGCGGCCACAAGTTCTCGCGCCTTTTTTCGCGCGTGAAACGTATCCGGGCCAGAACAGAGAATGAACATCAACTCATCCTAGCGCGAGTGAGCAACTTCTCACAACTCCTTAAAAGCGCCCATGTCAAAAGGAAGGGGTCTACACGAGAGTTGTCGAGGGAGTCTCCAAAGAGGATCTCCCTGGCCATCATCAGGAAGAAGACGAGAAAGGAAAACACCACACCGTTGATCATTCGCAAGGCGTGGTAGACAAGAAGACAAAAAAAGCATATCGATGGGATCGAGGGATTCTGGAATTTCGCCAAGCACATCCTCTACAACTACCGAGGTGCTTTTCCAAATACTACTTTCCGATGTATATTAAAGAGGTGGGGTATCGGTTAAATCATCGGAAAGATAATTTTTTCAAGCTCTTAATCAGCATCTATTGTGGTTATGTTTCAAACTAATCACCTTTAAGTAAGTAGTATCCTAATGATAATTCATTATGAAAAACTTAAAATCTCTTTCCATCATGGCCGTGTTAGTTTTAGTCACTGTCGTGGGAAGCGTGGCAGTTATCCCAAAGATATCTCGTTCAGAAGAACTTCTACCGCCTGTGGACAAGTTTGCTCTCTGGACAGCGTCCTCGTCTTTTCGTGGTGCGATGATTACACCAGTTTCAAATCGTACTGGGCGTCCGGGGCTCGGTCCCACGCTTCCCATCACGATAGAAGATCTGCGCGCACTCAAATTGGCAGGCGCGAATACCGTTATGCTTTTGTATCCTAACCATTATGGCGTAAATGCGCCCTATGCGTTTAATGCGGAAAATTTGGCCAATCTTCAAAAGACAGTTGATTTGGCATGGGAGGTTGGCCTGTATGTTGTCATCAACATAGAAGATGGCCCGGGAAGGCCTGCTGATCCCGCGTTCGTTATTGACACCAAAGATGAAACGCTGTGGTATTCAGAGGAGGAGCAGACACGTTGGGTGGATACATGGATGGATCTTGCCTTTGTTTTCAAAGATTATCCGAATGTCATTGGATACGATCTTTTGGCTGAACCCCATCCCGAATCTCCCATTATCCAACCACCAGCACCTCCGACTGTATGGTTTAATCTTGCAAAGCGCATCACAACCGCGATACGCGCGATTGATCCGTTAACTCCAATAATCGTTGAATCGACACTTTGGGGCAATCCTAAAACTTTTCCTGCCATTGTGCCGACAGGAGACACGAAAACGATCTATTCAGTGCACATGTTTGCGCCAAGCAGTTTTACCGCTCAAGGTCTTGTGGAAAGTGGCAGCCCTATTCTGTATTCCTATCCCGGTTTCATGCCCTCTGACGATGGCACTGTTGAGTATTGGGATAAGGCCAGAATAGCTAAAGCGTTGCTTCCCGTAAGGGACTTCCAGACGAAAAATGGTGTTCCAATTTTTGTGGGAGAATTTGGATGCAACAGAAAGGTTGTATCTTGCATCAACCACTTGAGAGACAGCGTATCCCTATTTGAGGAGTATGGTTGGAGCCACACCTTTTCTGACTGGCGTACGGATGATGAATTCGATTATGAGAAAGAACCGACCGGAACCGAGCGCGTGCCGGAATCAAGTTATATGAAGATGATTAAGCCGAATTGGGCAAAAAATTCATACTTCTTTTAGACGTGAACTGCTGCGTCGTCGCAGTTTTTACCGTCGAACAACATCGTCAACAATACCTTCCATTTTTCTTCAGAGCTTTCTGAGAGAATGAGTTGGAGCGTGAACATGATGCTTGTGGAGGCATCCCCATCTTCAGTATAGGAGATGTCGATCATTTGCTGGATTTGTGTTGTTTTGTCAAAGAACTCATAGTGAGTTTAAATGATTTCTTCGCTCTGTTGTCATTTAAGTATTCTTCGCTCTGCTACGCGACGCTCAGAATGACATCGGGGAAAAACTCACCATGGGTTGAAACAGTAGTACTTTTTCAATTCCTCTGATCCGGATTACTTGCCACTACACAACCACCGTCATCTCCTCCCAATTCTTCCCGGCTTTTGCTTCGACGACAATTGGCACGCCGATCTTTTCGACGTTTTCCATGATCTCGATGATCTTCGGCACCAGTTGTTTGACTTCGTTCTCCGGAATCTCAAACACGAGTTCGTCATGCACCTGTAACAGCATCTTCGCATCGCTGGAACGCGACGGGAGCTGCGCCGCGATATCTTTCATCGCGAGCTTGATGAGATCCGCAGAAGTTCCTTGCACTGGCATGTTGATGGCCATGCGCTCTGCTGCGGCACGAAGTTGGGGGAGGGGAGAGTTGATGTCTGGGAGATACCGACGGCGGCCGAAGAGCGTTTCAACATATCCGTGCTCATGCGCAAACGCTTTTGTCTGGTCGAGATACTCGCGAATACCTGAATACACATGAAAATATTCCTCAATAAATTGCTTCGCTTCTTCAAATGAGATACCGGCCGCTTTTGAAAGTCCCTGCGGCCCTTGGCCATAAATAATCCCGAAGTTGATGGCCTTCGCGGCGCGACGCTGATCTTTCGTCACCTCATTGAGCGACACATGCCAAATCGCCGAGGCGGTAGCGGTATGAATATCTACGTTCCGCCGAAACGCCTCGAGCATCTTCTCATCTTTTGCAAGCGCGGCGATCACGCGCAACTCGATCTGTGAATAATCACAGGAAAGGAGGAGATGCCCATCTCGCGCGATGAAGCCACGACGAATTTTTCTGCCGAGCTCGGTGCGAATTGGAATATTTTGGAGATTCGGATTCGTGGATGACAAACGTCCTGTCGCGGCGATTGTCTGATTGAACGTCGTGTGCACGCGACCATATGTGTCCGTGAGATTCGGAAGCGCCTCGACGTACGTTGAGAGAAGTTTCGCGACTTCACGATACTCGCCGATCTTTTCGATGATCGGGTGCGCGCCTTCGAGTTTCTCAAGCTCGCTCGCCGCAGTTGAGATCCCCGTCTTCCCGCGCTTAATTCCCTTGGTCGAGATATGAAGTACGTCGAAAAGAATGTGTGTGAGTTGGAGAGGAGAGGCTGGATTAAATTCTTCGCCCGCGAGCATGATCATCTCGCGTTCAAGTCGCGTTTTTTCTTGCGCAAACTCCTCGCGTAACTTTTTGAAATACGCGCGGTCGATCAAAATGCCCTTTTCTTCCATCTCGCCCAAGATCGGAATGAGCGGAAGTTCGAAACGGCGCATGACCGTCGTCAGGCGTTGCGCGTCGAGCTCTTCAGAGAGTTTATGCTGGAGCGCGCGGATTGCATGGAGATCTGCCGCAGGACGTTCGTCTCCTTCGGGTAAAATCATATCGAGCCGTCCGGCGGCAAGCGTTGCGAGATCATATGATCGCTCGCCAGCGGAAAGAAGATACGCCGCGATCTCCGTGTCGAACGCGATCCCATTCAACTCAAATCGATGTTTGCGGCACCAGTGCCACGCGAGCTTGAGATTGTGACCGACTTTTTTCACGGATGCGTCACCGAGAATATCGACAAGCGCCTTCCGTGTCTCCTTCTTCTCGAGATCCTTCTTCGTTACGATCGCTGCCTCGGACTTAGACCCAATCGCGAATTCCGGCGAATCTGCAAAGAGCGACGCTTGCGCGATTTCGACAGGATGGAGGATAAGAAAATGATCGCCTTTCGCCCGTTTAATAACCTCCCCAGCCCCTCCTTCGTAAGGAGGGGATTTTTTGAAGACCTCCCCCTTGCGAAGGGAGAGTTGAGGGGGTGGGATTGTTGGCGTTGAATTCAGCCCCACCCTCGCAAGCAGCGTCTTGAATCCAAGCGTCAAAAATAGCTCCCGAATTTTTTCCGTGTCCGCTGGCGCGCGACGCAGGTCTTCAACGGATACGTTCAACGGCGCATCGAACATGAGTGCGACGAGCGTTCGCGTGTCACGTCCGGCTTTCTCGCCATCCACGAGACGCTGACGAACGCCCGGCTTTAAATCGCTTGTCGGATCTTTCGCGGCTTTGAAAATTTTGTCGAGCGTCCCGTACGTTTTCAACAGCTCCAGCGCGGTTTTCTCGCCAATTCCCGGCACGCCTTTCAAATTATCAGACGGATCGCCCGCAAGCGCTTTCCAGTCCACGATTTGTGCCGGCGTGAGTCCGGTGAGCTCTGGGAGCGTCTTCTCGTCGTAGATACTCGTCTCGCTCACCCCGGTCTTGAATGCCATCACGCGAACATGCGGACTGATAGTCTGCCAGATGTCTCGATCGCTCGTCAGAATCGTGATCTCGACGTTTTTCTCCGCGAGTTTCACGCTAAGCGTTGCCAGAAGATCATCTGCTTCATACCCGGGGAGTTCGACGTTCTTCCCTCCGAACGCGTCGATCACGTGTTTCACGAGCGGTACCTGATCATAAAACTCCTGCGGTTGTTCTTCGCGCTGTGCCTTGTACTCAGGCGCGAGTTTGTGGCGATACGTGGGCTCGGGCGTGTCCCAGCAGACGATGAGATAATCCGGATGTTCCGATTGAAGAAGCTTTTGCAACACCATCGCAAAACCGTAGACCGCGTTTACGACCTTGCCGTCTGGCGCAGTGAGACGCGGCAATGCATGCCACGTACGGTGGATGAGCGCGTTGCCATCCAGCAACAAAGCGCGCGGTTCGGTGACACGAGATTGAGGCGTCATAAGGTTACTGATCCCTATTTATTTAAGGCTCGGCGCGGCGTTGTCCATGAAAGGCTTGATGGACATCTTTAAGTTGTTGATTTGTGACATGCGTGTAGATCTGAGTAGTAGTGATCGAGGCGTGGCCGAGCAAAGCCTGCACGCTGCGCAAATCCGCCCCGTTCATTAGGAGATCAGTCGCAAAAGAGTGTCGCAAGGTATGTGGGGAAACGTGTTTGGGTATGCCGGCCATGGCCGCATAGCGTCGCACTAGACGCTCGATGGAGCGCGGTGTCAGAGCATTTTTTAGATGAGTTTCCTGGCGCAGTTCACGACATGGTTTAGTGTGGCTCGCTCGATCATGCCTAACAAACATACACGGCGAATCATCCGTACGTTGGTCTAAGTACGCCTTGAGCCAAAAGCGCGCATGATGAGATAAAAACACGATGCGCACCTTGTCTCCTTTGCCGCGGACAGAGAACTCATTACGTTCTGGGTTGATGGCATCGCGGTTGAGATTGGCTAGCTCAGATACGCGCATCCCAGTTGAAAAAAATAATTCTAAAATAGCGCGATCGCGCGTTTGTAATAGCTTGGGTGCGTTGCTATTTGTTGGGGCATTTAATAGGCGCTCGAGATCTTGAGCTTCAAGAAACGTCGGCTCGCGCGCGCCTTGGGCGGCCAGCTCAATTTTCTCCGGCGCGAGCGTGGGCACATCCTGCCGCGCCAGATATTTCAAGTAGGCGCGTAAGGCGATGAGATGATAGTTTTGCGTGGATTTTTTGAGGCTCTCGCCGCGGGCATGCGCTAAGCGATTAAGATATAGACGATACTGGCGCACCAATTCGCTGGTGATGTCTGACGGCGGCGGATCATGCGCCCAGTTAAAAAAACGCCTGAGGTAAAACTCATAATTACGCAGCGTGAGCGGCGAGCGACCTTTTTCAATTTCTAAGTATTCCAAAAATTGGCGCAGGTAATCGGATAGATGTAGGGGCGGACTGCCGTGGTCCAGGTCTATTCGAGGTGAGGACAGATGCGTCGGCTCGTGAGTTTGGGTAGGCATATTTTGAGTATAGCGCAATGGGTCGAAAAATGGAGGGTGAATTTGAATAAGAGGGGGCTAGGGGGAGTTACCTTGACGCATTTTTATCATTCGTATACTTTTGAAGGGTTGAAACGTTTCCAGCTCATATATAATTCACATCCTACGACAGTCAGGCCACGCGCTTGACCGCTCGCTAATCCGGGTACGATCTCCCCTGCAGCAATTCATTCCCTTTGCATCGCTCGGGGGCGAGCGTGACCGACAATCTCTATGCTCGAGGCACATAAGAAGAAACGCATTATTGAAAAATTTAAGATTCATACGACAGACACGGGTTCACCCCAAGTCCAGATTGCGATCTTGACCGAAGAGATCAAGGAACTCACTGAACACTTGCGTACACACAAGAAGGATTTTTCATCGCGTCGCGGTCTCATCAAAAAAGTCGGTGAGCGTCGGCGCTTGATGAAATACTTGAAGCGCGAAGATGCGGCAGCGTACGATGATCTGATGGCGAAGTTGAAGGTCTAATCAAAAGTTTATGCTTAAGCTCACTCAACGCGTGGCGGTGCTCATCGACACGCAAAACATGTATCACTCAGCCAAGCACATTCACGGGGCTCGCTTGGCTTTTGGCAAAGTCGTCGAGGCCGTTGCCGGCGGGCGGCCGGTGCTCCGTGCCATTGCCTATGTGGCAAAATCCAAAACCGGTGAGGAGCAGGCTTTTTTCGATGCCATGACCGAAATGGGAATCGAATTAAAAATTAAAGATGTCCAAGAGTTTGCCAGCGGTGAAAAAAAAGCCGACTGGGATGTGGGTATGGCAGTCGACGCCGTTAAGTTGGCAGAAAAAGTTGACGTCATCATCCTGATGACTGGAGACGGCGACTTTGTACCGCTGATTGAGTATCTACATGGTCGTGGCGTGATCGTAGAAGTCGTAGCGTTCGTCGAATCGACCAACGCCCAACTGCGTACCATTGCCGATCGTTTCTTTGACATCTCGGCGCAAGGCCGTCAATTTTTAATGACGAGCAAGAGTATAAATGCGAGCTCGATGCCAGATAATAGTGAAATTAAAAAAGATAAATCGAGGCGCGGCGCCAGTAAGCGCATCAAGATTACCTATTGAGGCTTCGATCGGTTTTTTATTGCAAACACACCCACATTCGTCCGCCAACTTCATTGATTTGCAAGGTGTTCCAAGGGGTTGAGGTTGGAAATCCCAAGAGTTCAGCCAAACGTTCAATGGCAGGAGATATAAAGCGCGCAATCGGTCGACCGCTTTGGCAGCTGTCATGCATTGCATGCTTGACTGGTCGAGCTCGCACTTCGTCGTATAAGACGAGTCTGTTTTTTTTTACCTCTAACCGCTCACCATCAGCCAACTTAAATTCTCTAATTTTTATACTTGCAGGGTGCGAGGCAAGGGTTTGCATGGGTAGGCGAAGTTCTTCGACAACTGTTGCGTCAGGTAGATGATATGCGGCGGTCTCTACGAGACCAGCTGCCGCTGCGAAGCTAAGCACAGTTGATGAGGTGTATCCATGCGCGAAGACCAATTCAAGATTTGGATGGGTGCTGCTTGAAAAGGTCCAGCCAAACGCGGTAGGAGTGTCTTGTAAGTCAAGTTTAAAGCCGCGTAGTTGGAGTGCTGCACTCAGTCTTGGCCAAGCTTCAGGCAACGTGTCTAGGTTTATCGCTATAGTTCCGACTGGGAGTTGCGATAGATCACCTGTCGGCAGTCGAAAGTCCGTTTTCCATTGACCCTGGTCATCGATTGGTCCAGAAATGATGTTTGAGACAGTGGGGTCAGATGTCAGCGCCTGTGTATCAAGCTGTAGGTAGGCGCGATTGAAGACAAGCCTTGACCACCAACTAATCAGGCGTGCGGTTGGCTTGGTCGGCGTGGGTCTTACAGGGGGCTTCAAACGTGTAGGCCTACAGCTGAATGGTCGGCAAGCAAAAGCGAATGGCGTAATACGCTCTGATTCGCGTGTCAGACCAAAGAAGACAGGCCAGCGCGAGCCTTGGAGCGTGTTGCGCCAGACACGCGGGAAAGCGTCAGGCAACTTTGTGTCGCCACGTAGGATGGCAATAGCCACTAGATGTTCAGGCACATCAATCCGCCAGAGCGCGAGAAACACGCCGGAACTTAGGATGAGAGTGATGCCGAGGCACAGCAGCGCCCACCAGGCTATGGCTGGTACGATCTGGCGAGTTTCACCATAAGCGAGCAATGGGCTGGCTGCAGGAAGATCAGCACGGATGTTATCGGACGAAATCATGGCCAGTTAGCTGCGACCCGGGCGCCTATTATGTGGTCCATCATGTCCGTTGAAGCCGTGTCGGCGCGGCACCTCTCTTGTGTCACGTTGTGGTGGCCGCGTGTTATCCGTTCGATCTATGTAGTCAGGCGCGGCACGTTTGATCGAGAGGTTAAGGCGTCCCATGGTGTCAATTTCAATCACCTTAACCGTTACCACGGTGCCGATGCTGAGAACATCCGTGACCTTATTAATGCGCTGTGGAGCTATTTCACTGATGTGCACAAGGCCTTCTTGTTTGGGAAGAATTTCAACAAATGCTCCAAACTCGAGCATGCGTGTCACCGGGCCGGTGAAGATTTCTCCCACTGCGACCTCGCGTGTGAGTTGTTTAACCCAATCAACCGCTTTCTTCATGCCGTCGGGACTCACTGAGGTGATCATGACCAGACCATCATCTTCAATGTCGATTTGGACGTTGCAGGCGCCAATGATTTCGTTGATAATTTTGCCACCTGGGCCTATGACGTCGCGGATGCGTTCTGGATTGATACGGAATGATACGATGCGGGGCGCCCATTTAGATAGTTCGGTGCGCGGGCTCGGTAGCACATGCTCAATGACGTCTAGGATTTGTAGGCGCGCACGTTTGGCTTGCTCAAAGGTTTGGAGCATAACTTCCCACGGTAAACCTGAGGTTTTGGTGTCCATCTGGATGGCGGTGACGCCTGTACGTGTGCCCGCGATTTTAAAGTCCATGCCGCCGGCGCCATCTTCTAGGTCTTGTAAGTCAGTGATGACTTTATAGCGACCAGCTTGCTCATTACTCGCCAGACCCATGGCAATGCCTGCTACTGGCGCGATCAATGGGACGCCGGCATCCATCAAGGCCAAAGTCGAGGCGCAGGTTGCGCCCATAGAACTTGAACCATTTGATCCCAGAACCTCGGAAACTATGCGAACGGTATAAGGGAAAGCTTCTCGATCAGGCAGCACTGGCATGAGGGCACGTTCGGTTAGAGCTCCATGTCCGATCTCACGTCGGCCAGGTCCTCGGTTGGGTTTAGTTTCACCCACTGAGTAGCTTGGAAAGTTGTAATGATGGAAAACTCTTTTTGTCATTTGAAACTCCATAGTGTCGAGCGTTTGTTCCATGCCTGGAGATCCCAGGGTTACGCTGGAGAGGACTTGCGTTGAGCCGCGTTGGAACAATCCAGAACCATGCGTACGTGGCAGTACGTTCACGACGCAGTCAAGCTCGCGAATCTCGTCATAGGCGCGGCCATCCGCCCGCTTACCTGTCTCAAGGATTTGACGGGTCACGGCTGTCTCAATGAATACGTTAACGACGTCTTCAGCTTTTTTGCGATTATCTTTGCCAATACCAAGCTCTGTGAGATGGCTGCCTAGTTCCGTTTTGAGTCGTGCGACCGCGGCTTTGCGATCAGCTTTCGTTTTGAGCGGCTCTGCGAATAAAGTCGCCGCGCGTGTCTCTAAAAAGGTGAGTGCTTTTTTGTGTATCTCCGCGACCTCAGCGCGTTTCGCGGTGTCGTCCTCATTCTTAGGCGTCGTCGGATCTATTTTCTGTTTGCCGTTTTCCTTTACAACTTTGTTGATAAGCTCGATCACTGGTTCAAGCTGCGCGTGCGCGAACTGTATAGCTTCGATCAGCGTCTCTTCTGGCACTAGGTTGGCGCCTGCTTCGAGCATGATCGTCTTGTCTCGCGTCCCGGCGACGACAAGATCAAGGCCACCATTGTTCACTTCTGCATACGTGGGCATGAGCGTGAGCTGACCGTCCTTTTGCCCGATGCGTACGGCCGCGATGGGGCCATTCCATGGGATATTCGAAAGCATGAGCGCGCAGGATGCACCGATGAGGCCGGGTACGTCCGCGTCATTCGCTTGGTCATGCGAGAAGACGGTCGCAACCACCGCTACTTCATTGCGTAATCCATCCGGAAAGAGGGGACGAATTGCGCGGTCAATCAATCGTCCGGATAAAATCGCCTCGTCGGTCGGACGGCCCTCTCGTTTGATGAAGCGAGAGCCTTTGATGCGACCAGCCGCGTACATACGTTCTTCAAAGTCCACTGAGAGTGGGAAGAAGTCCATGCCTTCGCGCTCATCACCGAGCGTCGCAGTGCAGAGAATGACTGTGTCGCCGTAACGCACGGTGCAACTGCCATTGGCTTGCTGGGCCAACCGACCTACGCCAATCGTGAGCGTACGTCCGCCCCATTCTATTGAGTATTCTTTTTGGTAATCCATATTGAATGAACGCGATTCATCCGGAGACTAAATCCGCGCCAGCGCGGGATCAATGTCTCGGGACGAACGGAGGTTATGTTTAATGCTGCTGTTATACGAGAAATAGGAGAGCGTGTCAATCAAAAAGATGTATACTGATAGCGTGAGACGTTTTAAATCAGGTACATGGGCGGTCACGCTTTTAGCCTTCCTGTTCATGAGCGGCGGTGTTAACGCTGCCACGAGCGCGAATTATAACCTTACTTGGGATTCGATTAATTCCGGAGGCTCAGACATAACGACTTCAACCAATTATCAATTGAGAGACACGGCCGGCGAACAGGCTCTCGGCGACTCTTCAAGCACCAGTTATCAAGCCCAGGGAGGGTATCGAGCGGGAGATGATCCGCCGCCAGCTCCCGTGAGCTCAGGTGGAGGGTCGGGCGTATCAGCGCCAATTATTTCTAGCGTAACCGCAGTCAGCATTACCAAAAATTCAGCCCGCATCACTTGGACCACGGATAAAGACTCAAATTCATCCGTTTCGTATGGTGTTACGTTGGCGTACGCTAGCGGAACCGTCTCTGATGCGGCGCTTGTAACTAGTCATGCTGTCACTCTGACGGGGTTAACACCCAATTCTACGTATCATTACAGCGTGACGTCGGTTGATATCACTGCATTATCCAGAAGCTCGGCAGATTACACTTTCATCACCTTGGCCGACACTTCAGCGCCGAAAATTTCTAATCTACGCGTGGCTAGCATCACAGAAACAGCCGCGACCGTGTTGTGGGATACTGATAAAGCCGCGAGTTCATTAGTGACTTACGGGCCGAGCGCGAGTTATGGATCTACTGCTACGGCCGTAGGACTCACTCCGTCACACTCAGTCGCATTAACTTCTTTGAGGGGTGGAACGGTGTATCATTTTTTTATTACCACAGTGGATACGTATGGCAATGTCGCTACTAGCACGGATGCCACTTGGCTTACCTTGGCCGATACGACGCCGCCCTCAAACGTGTTTGGGCTTACAGCTAGCCCAGGTGATAAACAAGTCGCGTTAACTTGGAATAATCCGACTGAGTCAGATTTTGCGGGGACGCGCCTCATGCGTAAAATCGGAGGCTTCCCAAGTAACAGCTCGGATGGAGTTGTGCTCGTAGCCGGGCTAGTTTCCAGCCGGCTGGATACAGGCTTGACGAATGGAGTGAAATATTATTACGGAGCTTATGCTTATGACGCCTCCGGTAACTTTGCTTCAGGAGCTTTAACCAGCGCTACGCCAGTTGGGCCAGCGTTGCCGCCGCCCACGACCACTTCCACCATTCCAGTCCCTAAGCCGTCAGTCTTACCAACCCCGACGTCAACTAGCGTAACTCCAACCTCCACAGTCAGCCCGATTTCGACTCCCAGTCCAGTTCCGACCCCAGTTGTTACTCCCACTCCAACCTCCACGCCTATCTCAACGTTGGTTTTAAGTCCGAAACTCATACCGACTTCAGTCATCTTTCCAGTTCCCGAAGTTTTATCCGCCACAGGCACACTGGAGAAGAGTGAGTCTGAAAAAATTGATGTAACGTATTTTGGATTGGCTGGAGATGTTGCCCTAGAGCCAGACGCAGCGCGTTATTTTGGAGTTTTAGTCGGGTCTCCGATTCTGGCCAGAGTATCTATCAAAGCTCTACGCCAGCCAGTGGTCGCTGGTTTTATAAGTGTGGGCGAGGCCTTGTATTCACTCCAGTTAACTCCAGATAAGACAGCGCTGACCGGAGCTTTTACTATTCCGACCGCGGGCATCATATCGAGCACCGTCGTCTTAAGTTTTGAATCTCAGACCAGGGTGCAACATGTCTCAGGCCTGCGAGTTCAATCGGGTGGTCGCATCATTGAGGAGACATGGCTGGGTGCTGCGACGCCAGCGGTTATAGGTGCCAAGCTTCAATTGTTTAGACAAGTGAATGGCGTGTGGGAACCTTACGGGTTGTCACAAAGTAGCGGCGCAGACGGTGCGTATGGATACGTTGTTCCAAACGGAAGATATTATCTTGAAGTGGGAGCGCCTGGTTATCGCAAACGTGTCAGCGATCCAGTCAGCATTGAACAGAATGTCTATAACCAAAGCATAGCTTTGATTCCACTGCCTGTGCTTCAGACTTTGAAATCAGATGCGCCGTTGGCGCAGAATGTTGCCATTTTGGCGCAGAATGTTGTGGCTCAAGCGACGTACAGCACTCAAGTAGTCAAACAGGTTATACAGAGTCCGCAAGTGCAAGCTACCAATGCTGTCGCGGCTCCAGTGGCCTTAACGGTTTCACTTGTCAATACAGCTAGCACCATCTCGTTGTTTAATGTTTTCACTTATCTCCAATATCTCTTTACACAACCGTTGTTGCTGTTGGGCCGGCGTAAGCGCAAACAATGGGGAGCAGTCTTTAATGCCTTGACCAAACAGCCAGTTGATTTAGTCATTGTGCGCTTGTTACAAGCTGAGACACAGTTGGTAGTTCAAACCAGAGTCACGGATAAATTTGGGCGTTATGCGTTTATTGCTAAGCCAGGCAACTATAGACTCGAAGTCGTAAAGCCCGGGTATGTTTTTCCATCTCAATATTTGGTCGACAGAAGTGCAGATGTTGAGTTTACAGATTTATATCATGGAGACACTCTCACAGTAGAAACTTCGTTCGTGATTTCGCCTAATATCCCGCTTGATCCAGCGACTAGAGCAGAAACCCCATCCGTAGTTCTATGGAAGCGCACCTTACAGAAGCTGCACCATGCAGCAGCGTTTAGCGCAATTCCGTTGGGCATGGTGGCAGTCGTAGTCACCCCAAGCATGCCGAATGCTCTGCTGTTGTTGGCACAGATCGGCGTTTATTTCTTGTTTAGACGGCTAGCCTTGCCCACCAAGGCCAAAAGTTGGGGGATTGCTTTTGAGCTTCAAACGCGTCAGCCTATGGCTGGAGTTATCATTCGTATTTTTGATAAAAAGTTTAACAAACTCTTAGAGACGCAAGTGACAGATAAGAATGGGAAGTATGGGTTTTTAGTGAGACGTAACCTATATTACGTTACCGCAGAAAAAGAGGGGTACAAGCCATTTACTTCGCCTGATATTGATTTGCTGCAAAAAGATGAGGCCTTTGTAGACCAGAATTTACCCCTAGAACGGATGATGTAAGGTTTAAATAGTGCTAGAGCACCTTGACAAAACGACTATTTTTATATAGGGTGAAATCTTCTGGAAGTTCAGGGAGCACGCTCTTTTACAATTAAAGAGCCTCATATGAGGCTGTTAAGGAGATGGATAAATGCAGGCAGAAGCCGCTCAGGTGTTGGTAGGGCTTGAAATACAGGATTCCGTAGGGAATAAGTACCGGCTAAAAGAGCCTTTGGGCACAGGAGGTCACGGTTCGGTGTGGCAGGCAGAGGTCGTTACCCCGCAATTAGGCGAACCACTGCAAGTCGCCGTCAAGTTTTTGTCGGCAGATAGTGACGCGCAGCTTCAAATGAGGTTTGCGCTGGAAGGCAAGATCCAGACACGGCTGCAACATCCGCATATTATGCCGGTGTTGGCGAGCGGGGTGCAGGTTGAGCTCGGTCTCTTCATTGTTATGCCGTATCGTGCTGGGACTGCGGATCTGGCGCGATGCATCGAGACAGCCGCTGAGACAGCCAGCATTGACGAGGCAGGACGTCTTCTATGTCCCATTCTGTCTACATCTGAGATTGTCCGTATCGTTCAGGCCTGTGTGGCAGCATTGCGTGCCTCACATGCTATGGGGGTGATTCATCGTGACCTCAAGCCAGAAAATGTATTGCTGGCAGGTGGGGATATTCTAGTAACCGACTTTGGCGTGGCCAAGGCGATGGGTCGGACGGGTTTACCCCAGCTGACTGTTACGGGGGTGTTCGTTGCGGTGGGTACGCCTGGATTTATAGCGCCGGAGGTTCTTTTGCGCGGGCATCTAAAACGTAAGCCGACTGATGCCGGTATCGTGCCCGATGAGCGTGCTGATATCTTTTCGCTGGGCGCTCTTTTGTATTGCTGTTGTGTGGGACGTCCCCCACAAATTTTTCAGGATGCTGACGAGATGATCGCGAGAGTCGCCATTGGCGAGGAACTTGTCCATTTGCGTGAACTATTGTTCAGCTACAATACGGTGCTCGTCGAGCTCGTACATCAATGTCTGGCTAGATTCCCTGACGAGCGTCCATCGCTGGATGAGATTGATCAGCGCCTGGGTGAAGCTCTACGTTGGGAAACTAGACATCCGATTCAAAGACCGGTTTCAGTCATTCTGGACCAAGAGCCTGTCGTGGAACTTACGCGTCGTAGGATACCTGTCGACTCGCATGCTACTACGTTGGGTGCTACCGATGTGCAGGCAGCAGCGGTGCGAGTTACACGCCCCGTCCCCAAGCGAGCAGATGTGTTCAGTCGGCCGTTATTCTACTGTGTAGCCCTGTTAGTTGTAGGTCTAGTGTGTTTTCAGTGGGAGCAGCAGGTCAATCGGTCGACCTCGGACGTAAGTCTATCTGGGTCTAAGAGCACATACGCTCCAGCCAAAAGCGTGGTCTCGCCTGGCGCGAGCGTCGAGATACGACAGGGGATTGTCCCGACGGTGTCATCTGGACCAAGCGTGCAGAGTCGTCAGACTGTCCTTGGTCCTGAGACCTGGGCAGAGCAGAAGGATAGGAAAAGGTACAATGATGGGCTAAGCGTTTTTAAGCGCAAAGACTATCGTTCGGCTCGTCTGCTACTAGCGGCTGTAGCCATTAGCCATCCGGAGTTTCCGTTACCTAAACTCATGGTGGCTGAATGTGCGCGAGCCGCGTATGAGCAGATAACAGATAAGCAGACTTCTAAGGAAAAGGTTAGAGAGAAGGCTGGGCATCTGAAGTCTGCGTGCGTCTATTATCGCGCCTATGAGGAGGCGTCCCGAGAGTTCGATGTACCAGCGCTCTCGGCAGTACAGGTACAATTTCTTGGCTCACAGTGTCAGTCCCTCTAGCTATAGCAAGCACGGGGCAGATGCTGCTTTGTAGGCCGTCCAATCTCAATAGAGAGAGGACGGCCGTTTTTAAACCGTTGTATTTTCTGGTGTATAAGAGGTACGCTATATTTATTCAGCATGCTCGGTTCATTACGCGGAAAGGTGATTAAGCTACAAGCAGCATTTTTTTTGCTCGAGGTCCAAGGTGTTGGCTATGTTGTAAGAGCTTCAGCGCAGACGCTATCAGGACTCAAAATTGATGCAGAGGTTTTTATCTATGTGCATGACCATGTGCGCGAGGATATGCACGAGATCTTTGGCTTTCTTGCGTGGAACGAGCGCGAACTATTTGAACGTCTCCTGTCGGTCTCGGGCGTTGGACCAAAGGTGGCATTGACTCTTTTGTCCGCTGGGACAAGTGATGCTGTGTGTGGCGCTATCATGCAAGGCAATCTTACGTTTTTGACGTCTGTTCCAGGCGTGGGCAAGAAAACGGCGCAAAAAATCATCCTGGATTTAAAAGGCCTCTTGGTTGAAGCCGAGGGTTTGCCCTTGGGCGATGCAGAAGTCGTTGAAGCGCTAGTTGCTTTGGGGTATTCCACGCAGGCCGCGCGTGGCGCCGTGCGAGCCGTTTCCCCGGACGTCATAGATGTGTCAGAGCGAGTGCGTGAAGCCTTAAAAAACTTAGCCAAATGAATTTAATCATCGTAGATGATCGGCAGACGTGGGAAGCGTTCCAAACGTCTCAAGCGTACGCGCAATTTCTTCAAGCTTGGGCCTGGGGAGAGTTGCGCGTTGCACAGCAGCATGTGGTGCGTCGTTTTGCTTTGGTCGATGACAGCGGTGCGTGGGTATCAGCCATTCAGATGGAGTATCGTAGAAAGTTATTTGGGGTCGGATATTGGTTTGCACCGCGCGGCCCTGTCTTCGCGCACCAACTTGAACCCGCAGCACGGCGCAATGTGATGTTAGTTTTATGCCAGCAGCTATTGCGGCAACCTGAGTTGCGGCACAAGACTCTGTTTTGGCGTCTAGAGCCAGTGGCGCCAGGGGCAGCTCCAGAGGGCCTGCTCCCACTTTCTTTTTATCGCATCGACGCCTTGAATCCAGCCTCGACGCGGCTCATTGATTTAGCTCCAGCGCAGACGGATATCCTGCGCGGTATGCACGAAAAGACGCGCTACAATATCCATTTGGCCGAGCGGCATGAAGTTACTGTTCGCGTTGACACGCAGCCACAGGATCTAGAAAAGTTTCTTGATCTCATGGACGAGACCGCGCGGCGCGATGGTTTTATTCAGCATCCTCGTGCCTACATCGCACAGATGTATCAAGCGCTCAAGACACAAGGCCTGGCACACATACGTCTGGCAGAACAGGCTGGCCGTGTCTTAGCCGCGAGTATAGAAATCACCTACGGCGATACCTGCACCTATCTGCACGGCGCGTCATCCTCGGAAAATCGTCAGCTGATGGCACCGTATCTTCTGCACTGGACTGCGATCAAAGACGCTAAGACGCGCGGTTTTAGATATTACGATTTATGGGGCGTGAATCCGGAATTCAAATCCATGTTTTATTATAAACCTTCGTGGGATGGCATCACGCGTTTCAAGCGTGGCTTTGGGGGCAGTCAGCTTGATCTCGTAGGTACGTGGGATCTGCCATTTCATGTTTATCTATATCGCTTGGCGTATTTGAAGTATTTTTTTAGGGGGTGAGAATTTTTTCTGAATCTAGAAATGTCAGATTTGGAGTTTCGTGATGCATGAAAATTTGCTATACTTATACACAGCTAATTCTTATCCTTGACGTTATACCTATGATGACTAACTGCAAGATGTGCAGCGTCCACGTGGTTGCGTGGGTGCTCATGACGGTTGGAGCTCTAAATTGGGGCTTGGTTGGTGCGTTCAAATTTAATTTAGTCAACGCGATTTTAGGTGCTTGGCCGGGAGTTGAACGGTTAGTTTACGTCCTGGTCGGCGTGGCGGCGCTGATGATGTTGGCCATGGCCAAATGCAAGGCGTGTAGCGTTTCTCCCTCGCAACAGAAGTCGATGTAGGAGATTGATAGATTAAAACCGCCCGCCTCTGACGAGAGGCAGGGCGGTTTTTGTTCGTTGGCGAGCTCTCATCGTCGAGGCCGCAGGATGCAGGATTGATTTTTTAGCATCTTTAGGCTAACGTACGATTGCCTGAGTGGCTGATGTAGGTACCTTTGACACAAGAAGACAAGGAGAGAGCATGACGCATTTCAGACTGCGATTCGTAGTCGGTATAGTCAGCTACGTCGTATTGATACTAGCACTCGTGCACTGCGGCGGAGATGTTGGGGTCAATTCACAAGAGCAGCGTAAGTCGGTTTGTATGGAGGACTGCCTGAGCGATACGCAGCCAGTGCCATCGTTGGAAGCTGATGTAGCCGGAACTGACGTCGAGGATCTTGGCCTGACACAGGAGACAGGTTTCACGGATAGCGGCAGAGGCGACACTCCTGACGTTGAGTCAGCTATCGCGGATAGTGGTCTGCTGAAAGACGTCGGTGCAGTCGATACGGGAGACGCCGGCATGTCAGACGCATCGACTGAGAGCGAATCGGCGATTGACGGCAGCATGGATACGTCTCCTCCGCTGCCCAAAACTTGCCCCAGCGCTTGCTTGGGGCACGGGGCATGCAATCCCTCGATGGGGATCTGCCATTGTTTTAAGGGTTACGACGGGCTCAGTTGCGAGATGTGCGCCTTGGGGTATGTCGGGTATCCCGGGTGTGTGCCAGAGTGCAAGCTGCTCGCGCACACTTACATCGAATCCGCGCTTTCCAGCTTTGATACGGTGAGTCTTGGGGGCAGTATCAAGACGGTGCCTTACTTTTGTCCAGCAGATCCGACCTGTACAGGCAACTATGTGGAATCTGCGACAGCTTCATCGTTGGTGTTCACCGCGATGGACTGTAGCAAGGCCAAGTTTATGTATACAGGTGCAGCGCACTTCATCTGTGCTGGGTTAAAATCGCCGACCTCAGTCAAGGTCGTGATATCGGTCAACAAGGGTCTGTTCCTGTGGTGGTGTTCAAGTAGCGAAGTGGTTTACTCGCCCAGCACAGGCGCTTTCACCGTCGCTTGTAACATGAACTTTACGGGGAAGAGCTTTCCGAAGCCGACCGTACTGGAGGTGCAGTTTTTGCTTGAGGAGTTTGGCAGAGTGTACTCCCTGTCAACGCCGTACAAGAGCTCGTGTCCCTAGGCGTTAGACTTTTTTTCTTTCACGTGTCACCCAGGCGGTAAGCTGCAGGTGGCGCGTTTTTTATTTGGCGCAGCGTCGCTTTCGTTTATTTCTTTACGAGACATGTCTTCAGTTCTTTGGCTGTTTTTGTATTTAGCACATCCGTTTTAGATGCCCATCCACGGCGCGTAATCGCTTCACCGAGCGGGATGAATTTTAACTGTTCTGGCGTATGCGCATCTGTATCAATCACGCATTTTAAATCATCAAGCGTCTGTATCTTCAGATGCGTGTAGAGGTCGAGAATGTACATCGTCAGAGTTGTGTCAGCGATCCTTGTGATGGTCAAAAACTTTGCGTAGGTTGGTCAATTTCTCGTTGTCGTCATAGGTGATCTCCCAAATTGTCGCGACTGGAAAATCAACCGTATGTATCGTGTTCCAGGCAAGACCTTGGAGTTTCAACAGCGCGCTCACGAGCGGTTCACGATGAGACACGAGGAGTGCGGATGCGCCGGCGGCAGCGGCTCGTACTTCATTAATAACCTGGATAACTCGGTGCGCCATGTCTTCTAGCCGCTCGACATTTGGGTCTTCGAGGCGAGCAGGAGCTTCATTGTATTTGGTTGCAGCGTGAAAATCTTTCAGAGGTTGGTTGAACCATGGGCCAACGTTCCATTCCATCAGCCGTTCGTCCGTGTGTGTATCCGGACAGTTGAGAATATGATTGACGATCTGACACGTCTCTTGGGTGCGTAGAAAGGGTGAGCAGCGGGAAATCGTAGGGCGAATTCCATGCTGTTTCATGTCTTCAGCCAGATGCTTGATTTGTCGTCGGCCTCGTTTGGCGAGCTTAAACTTAGGTCCATAAAAAACTTGATGTGGATTATCCGTTAGCCCATGCCGCATGAGATAGATCGTGGTCATATGTCCTGAATTCTAATTTTGTGTGCGCCCGATTTTTCTAGATCCTCACAAGGACGGGCATTGATATATTAGGATATGCTATCATTAATTCTAAACCTATGACAAACGATGCATCACTTCATATCAAAGTAATTGCCGGCAGCACCCGCGAAGGTCGCTTTAGCGATAAGGCCGCTGCGTGGATCGCTGAAGAAATCAAAAAGCAGGCAGGAGTTGCCGTTGAAGTGCTCGACTTGCGCGACTACAATATGCCGTTTTTTAATGAGCCGATGAGCCCATCATTCAAGCAGGAACCCTACAAGAACGAAGCGGTTGCGCGTTTTACCAAAAAAATAGAGAGAGGAGACGCCTTTGTTATTGTTACGCCCGAATACAATCACGGAACATCAGGCGTGCTCAAAAACGCGCTAGATTGGGTATATCCGGAATGGAATAATAAGCCAGTCGCTTTCGTAAGTTACGGTGGTGTCGGAGGAGCGCGCGCGGTGGAGCAATTGCGCTTGAACGCTGTTGAACTTCAGATGGCGCCGATCAGAAACGCCGTGCACATTCCTGGCGAGCAGTATTTCCAAGTGCTATTCGGCAAAATGGACGCCAAAGATCTTTTTGTCTCACTCACGAAGCCAGCGGAAGCCATGATTATCCAACTTTTGTGGTGGACTCGTGCCCTCAAAAATGCCCGCGATTAAACATTTTGATAATATTTAGAGTAGCATCGGCAGACGATTCATGCGAGAATTGTGGACATGAGCACTACCCGCGCCTTGGCTTGGAACACTGGAGTGCAAATTTTTGGTAAAGCCGTTTCCACTGCCATTGGAGTTATCATCGTAGGTCTAATGACGCGCTATCTCGGACGCGATGGTTTTGGCATGTACTCGACAGCTAATGCCTTCTTGCAGGTATTTGCCATCATGTTGGATTTGGGTCTCAACGTCATGGTGGTTCAAATGCTAGGGGAACACGCCGGGGATAAGGCTTACGAAGACCGCGCGGTCAGCGCCACCTTCACTCTACGTATCCTATCGGCCTTGATCGTGCTCAGCGTGGCGCCAATCGTAGGCCTATTCTTACCCTATCCTAATGAACTAAAACTCGCGCTCTGGGCAATTTGGGGCTCATTCTTTTTTGGTGCTTTAAATCAAATAGTTATCGGCGTACAACAATGCCATCTTAAAATGCACATCGTCGCGATCAGCGAAGTAGCGGGACGCCTCACCCTGCTTGTGGGCTTGCTCGGAGCGCGCGCAGCTCACTGGGGCCTAGTGCCCATTGTACTGTTGGTTTCGCTCGGCAGCCTAGTCAACTTCCTGCTCAACGTCCTCATAGCGCGACGCTACGCAGCGTTCACTTGGAATTGGGACCCGGCCTTCTGGCGCAGCTTGATTAAACGCGCCTGGCCCATCGGCGTGTCCATCCTGTTCAATCTCGTCTACTTTAAGGCTGACATCTTGATCCTCGGCTACGTCAGACCGTTTAGCGAGGTCGGCATCTACGGAGCAGCCTATCGCGTATTAGAAATTTTAGTGACCTTGCCCTTCATGTACGCTGGCGTGCTACTACCGCTCATTGCCAGGGCCTGGGCGCTCGAGGAGCGTGCTCGCTTTCAAGCCTTATTGCGTAACTCCTACATAGCCATGTCCATCCTGGCCTTGCCCATGCTAACCGGCGTCTTTGTGCTGGGCGAAAAGATTATGCCGGTTGTGGCTGGACAAGAATTTACAGCTTCAGGCGACGTCTTAAAAATTCTGATGCTCGCTGTCACGGCCATCTTTTTAGGCACCCTCTCGTCCCACGCCATCGTGGCCTTAAATGCGCAACGCCGCGTCCTACCCCTCTACATCGCGATCGCACTGATAAGCGCCATTGGATATCTCCTGTTGATCCCGACCTATGGACTGTGGGCAGCAGCCTGGCTCACAGTTTTATCCGAAGGCTCAGTAGCCCTGGGCACCACCATCCTCTCGCTACGCCTCTCACACACGACGTTTGACTGGCGACCACTGCTCAAAACAGCTCTGGCTGCCAGCCTCATGGGCCTGGCTATTTGGCCGCTTAAAAACGCGACGCTGCCTATACCGATCCTGACCGGCGTAACAGTCTACAGCGTGCTAATCCTAGTCAGCGGCGTCGTATCCCGCGCCACGCTCAAAGAGATTTTGTTGGCCTTTCGTCGCGGCACACCGACGGCTGATGTGACGTAATGCCTCAAGGAGCATACACTGGCGGCGTATTGATTAAAGTGCTGTAAACTAACTCTATGCTCGCAACTAAAATCTTCTTCACCAAAGGCGTGGGAAAACATAAAGATTACTTGACCTCCTTCGAACTGGCTCTGCGCGACGCTGGCGTTGCCACCTGCAATCTAGTGACCGTGTCTTCAATTTATCCAGCCGGCGTCAAGCGCATAAACAAGGAGGAAGGCATAAAAATGATCACGCCCGGACAAATTACTTTCTGCGTTATGGCGCGACTCTCGACCAATGAACCCAATCGCCTCATAGCCAGCTCCATCGGCGTGGCTCTGCCGGCTGATCCTGGGCACCATGGCTATCTTTCAGAGCATCATCCGTATGGCGAGACGGATGAAAAAGCCGGAGAATATGCCGAGGACTTGGCGGCCACGATGCTAGCGACAGTGCTGGGGGTGGAATGTGACCCAGCGACGTCATGGGACGAACGCGAACAGCAGTACAAAATGTCTGGAAAAATAGTCAAGACTTTTAATATTACGCAATCGGCTCAGGGAGACAAGCATGGATTATGGACAACCGTGGTCGCCATGGCCGTATTGCTGCCATGATCAGACAATTGATCCTGTGGTTTCCGCTCCTACTGCCTACCTACCTACTGCGGATCCAACTCGGCTCGTTCCCCACAACCGTTCTCGAGCTCGCATTGGTCGCTACCATCGGTCTAGCCAGCTTGAGCTGTGGTTGGAAGGTTTGGCGAGAAGGTTGGTCTAAGACTCGCGCCTGGCACGGACCAGTGGCGTTGTGGATTCTCGCGACGGTGATGGCGATCGTTGTCGCACCAAACCAGCTTGCCGCACTCGGCCTCTGGCGCGCATACGTGCTTGAACCCATACTTTTTGCGCTTCTCCTCGCGGGAACGGTGCGCGATGAAAAGGATCGCCGAGACGTCATGCTGGCGCTCGTCGCAAGCGTGATGTTCGTTGCGGGGTGGGCTGTTCTTCAATATCTCGGACTCCTTCAAATTCCGCCTCCGTGGGACACGGATTTTTTGACCAGACGCGCGACAGGACCATTCCCCTTCCCGAACGCCGTGGCGCTTTTTTGCGCACCGATCGCAGCGCTGTGTATCGGGATTCTTTTACACCCCTCCAGCATCCACTTTAATCCCCACCTAGCGAAGGGGGAACTGAGAGGGTCTAAATGGTTGGTGATACTCCTTGTCGGTTTTTTTTCAGGCACGCTCGCGACACTCCTCGCAAAAAGCGTTGGCGGATTTCTCGCGATTCTTGTCGCCACCCTCGTCGCATTGATTTGGAACAGGCGGACGCGGCGCGCGACGTGCGTCATCTCGATCGTGATTGCAATAACGATTGTCCTCATACCAAAACTCCGCACGCCAATCGTTTCGACCCTGTCCTTTCAAGCCTGGTCTGGCCAAGTACGGCTGATTACTTGGCGCGAGACGTGGGCGATGCTGAAAGACACCTCGACACCCCTCGGTACAGGCCGTCCGATTTTCGGTGCGGGCTTCGGCGCGTATCGCGACGTGATCGTGCCGTACCACCGCGCGACGGCGATCGAGATTTTCCAATATCCACACAATCTTTTCTTGAATATCTGGAGCGAGACCGGCCTGCTCGGCATCGTGGCGTTTGGGTGGATGTGCGTGACGTTTGTGAGACAGTCAAAAGTCAAAGAAGTATCTCCAGCGACTTTGGACTTTCAGACTTTTAGACTTTGGACTCTTCTCCCACTGATCGCCATTCTCATTCACAGCCTGGTGGACGTGCCTTATTTCAAAAATGACCTCGCGTTTATATTTTGGATTTTGGCTGTACTTACGATCAGATCTCCAGCCCCTCTTCCTGTTTAATTTTGTAGACACCTTCCAAAAAATCAGTCCAAACATAGCCCGAAAGAATCGCCAGTCGCCAATCTCCGTGTTCCAAGGCGCCGGCAAATGCTCCCACAGCCGCAGCCACTACCAACGAAAACGTAAGATATCCAAAACGGATTTTTTTATGCTTGATATTTTTTCCGTAGTACTTCAACAGTCCGATCAACGCACGAACTAACCCGCCAAGAATGCCATAGAGGATGGAGATGAGAATGAGAGACATAGAGGGTACTTACTTTTTCTCCTTATTGGGCATCCCAAATTCTTCGACTGCTTCCCCCAGCGCTTGCTTGCGCGCTTCTTCTGCAAAGTCGAGAATCAGTTTCGCCACATGATTGGGGTGCGGTATATTTTTGAAATGAAAACGCTCGGCCTCACCGGCAGTCTGCAGGAATAGGTCGCCGTAATCAAACAGCGAAGGCCAAAATCCAGTGACTTCTGCCGTGACGTCCTGTGTGCGGTAAAGTCGCGTCTCTGAGACGGTGCGGCTGAACAATCCGGTTTGATCAATATCTAAAATACGTTTATCCGTTACAATCAACATATCGAGCCAGTAATTGATGAAACTTTGAAATAGAAATAGCCAACCAGCCAAAAAGAAGGCGCTGATTATGAGCAGCAGCACCACCACGCGCGCCGGTTCATCAAAAAATTCTGGAGTCAGCACTCGTAGCTCGGCATAGAGTCCCGGTGGCAACGCAAACAGAACCAGGGCTGTCATGAGCAACGGCAAGAGTGTAATGAGATGCGCGCGCAAGACAAAGACCTGTTTTTCTTGCAGGTCAGATCCGGGTAGATGGCGAAGATCTAACATAACTAAAACGCGTTGATCCAGCTAAAGAGGTTTATTTGTTGTTGCCAGTCGACTGACCTGAGCATCGCGCCAGTGCCGACCACAACTAGGATGACGCCCACAAAGAAGACCAAAGTGGCCAGATATGTGCCAGCTCCAGATACGCCAAAGCGCAGTAGCTGTAGAGCCGATAAGAGCAACATGATGGTATAGAGGCCGAGAAATACCAGCCAGGCGATCAAGAAAACATAGAGGGAGATCATACAATCGTAGTTTGTCTTGATAACGGCGTGGGTACGCCCAGATGTTGGTAGGCTCGTTCTGTCGCTACTCGCCCGCGCGGCGTGCGGTCGAGTAGACCTTCTTGGAGGAGGAACGGTTCGATCACATCCTCGAGCGTCGCAATTTCTTCGTTCAATGCAGCCGCGAGCGTGGTCAGACCTATGGGTCCGCCGCCAAATTTCTCGATGAGCATCCGCAGGAGCCGCCGGTCGGTTTCATCGAGTCCACGCGGATCAATTTCGAGCCCGTCGAGAGCGCGTGCCACCGTCGTTGCGTCTAGCATACCATTCCCCCGAACCTGTGCGAAATCACGCACACGTTTCAACAGTCTGTTGCCAACGCGTGGCGTGCGCCGCGAACGTGTGGCGATGAGTCGCGCGGGTTCCTCCTCGATCGGGACCTCGAGCAGGTCTGCGGTGCGTCGTATGATCGCCGTCATTTCGTCATGGCCATAAAATTCGAGGTGGTAGATAGAACCGAAGCGGTCGCGCAGCGGAGCCGAGAGCAGACTCATCTTGGTCGTGGCACCGATGAGCGTAAAGCGTTTCAAATCAAGACGCAGTGTGCGCGCAGTCGGCCCTTTGCCAATCACGATGTCGAGCGCATAGTCTTCCATGGCCGGGTACAAGACTTCCTCGATCGTGCGATTCATGCGATGGATCTCGTCAATAAAGAGGATATTGCCCTCCTCGAGATTTGTGAGGATTGCGGCGAGATCGCCGACACGTTCGAGCGCTGGCCCGCTCGTGATGCGGATTGTCGCGCCCATTTCGCGGGCGATGACGTGTGCCAAGGTCGTCTTACCCAGTCCCGGAGGGCCATAGAGGAGAACGTGCTCGCACGGTTCGTCGCGTTTTTTCGCCGCTTCCAGAAAAATCGACAGATTCTCTTTTACGCGCGGTTGGCCGATGAATTCCGCAAGTGTTTTTGGCCGTAATGACAATTCAAACGCTGTCTCTGCCGGTTCGGATTCTGGAGTGATGAGACGGGCGTCGTCTTCCATATTAAGCCAAGGTTAGCGCGCTGGAGCGAGATTGACAAAGAGCTAAGGGGAGGTTGTTCAAGGGGAGTACGGGAGTGGTTATATGTCAGCCATCGATCTAAACACGACGACGATCGCGATGCCGAGGAGGGTGAGAAAAATTCCGAGTTTTCGCGAGGAGTTTCCCGCATGCGCTTGTGGCAGCAGTTCCGCCAGCGCCAGGAAGATAAAGAATCCGGAGAAGGTCGAGAGCATGATCGCGATCATGCCTTGTTGTGGCGCGAGCACGACGCCAGCCAACGATCCGACGAATGGCGCGAGGGCATCCAATACAAGCATGGGGAAGATGCCGCGGTGCGTTGACCCGAGCGCGCTCTTCAAGATCGTAACCGTACTCATCCCATCCGAAAAATCGTGCATGACGACTGCGAGCGTGATGAGCAGCCCGAGCTTAGGATCGATCGCGAATCCGCCGCCGATCGCAAGCCCGTCGAAAAAGCTGTGTAGGATCATTCCGGACGCGCGGATCCACCCTTTCGTTCGATGGTATTCGTTGTTGCATGGTTCGACGGGCTCACCACTCGCGTGTTCATGATGCGCGTGGACCGCGAACAGTTTATCGAGCAGGTGGAACGCTAGAATCGCGAGCAGCGCGCCGGTCAACACGGTTTGCGCGGACAGCCCATTCTTCATGCCGCGCTCGATAGCTTCTGGTAGAAGATCAAGAAATGCGACGCCGAGTAAAATTCCACCAGAGAGCGAGAGCCACGGATGCAGATCGCGTTTCCAACGGTAGACAATATAGCCGCCGACGAAGGTGGAGAGAACCGGCAGCGCCGCCAAGGCCAGGACTGGAAGTTGCATAGGTTGAGTGAGAATCTAGGCGCAGTTTTTTCAAAGCACAAACATCAAAGTTCCAGCTAACGTCATACCAACAATTGTGACCGACACCAGGACATTGCTTAGGCGTCCATTCACATGGCGTCCCATGAGCTGTTTATTGTTGGCTATAGCCAGCATGACGATGAGTAATGGTGGAGTAATTAAACCATTCAAAATGGCCACGAAGATTAGGGCTTTGATGGAGCCGATGCCAATGAAATTGATCAGTAATCCGATGAGTGTAGAGAGTGTAATCACTCCATAAAAACCATGTGCGTGCCGAAATTTTTTATACAAGCCATTCGACCAACCGCAGGCGTCAGCTATCATATACGATGCCGAGGCCGAGAGAATTGGAATCGTCAATAAGCCGGTGCCGATAATGCCGAGCGTAAACAACAACGTTGCAAACCGTCCGGCCAACGGTTCTAGAGCGCGTGCCGCCTGTGCTGACGTTTGGATGTCAGTAATGCCATGGCGGAAAAATACGGCGGCGGCGGTAGCTATAATGCAGAACATGATGAGGTTGGAAAAGGACATGCCGAGTATCACGTCTTGGCGCATCGCCTTGATCTCGTTGGTCGCGATGCCTTTGCGAGCCGCTACCGTTGTGCGCCCCAGAGCGATTTTCTCCTCAACTTCCTCATGGGATTGCCAGATGAAGAGATAGGGAGAAATCGTTGTACCCAAAACAGCCACTAAACCTAGCATGAACTCGCGTTTTAGGTGTATGGTCGGTAGCACCGCATGGGTGAGCAACGAGATCCAGTCAGTGGTCACGATGATCGCGGTGATGAGGTAACCTAACAGCGTAAAGGCGAACCATTTTAGTATAGTGACGTACGTTTTGTAGGTCACTAAGATTTCGAGAATGAGGATGAGCGCCGTGAAGCCTAGAGCTATCACTACAAATGGCGCACGTGGAATAAGGAGTTGTACCGCCTCTGACATGGCGCCCATGTCAGCTCCGATGTTGAGGGTATTGGCTATTATAAGGAGTGTGATAAACGACCACATAACCCAGCGTGGGTAATTTTTGCGGATAATGGCGCCTAGTCCCTGACCAGCTGCCAATCCAATGCGGGCGGACATCTCCTGTACCGCGATCATACAGGGTAGCGTCACAGCCGCTGTCCACAGCTGGGCCAGGCCGAATTGCGCGCCCACCTGCGTATAAGTTGCGATACCAGACGGGTCATCATCTGCGGCGCCGGTGATAAAGCCTGGGCCAAGCTTTTTCAGCCAGCGACTAACGTGTTTTGGCATGTGCAGATTGTAGCATGGAGTTGCTTTGCCTAGCGCGATCGTGCACACTTTTGACGTGGACTCGTGGCGGAATAGGTATACGCAACGGACTTAAAATCCGTGGCCGCAAGGCATGTGGGTTCGACTCCCACCGGGTCCACCAATTCAGATTTGCAGAAGAAGTTGCCTCGGGGCTCACACCGGACATAATCACGGCATAAAATTCCGCATGAGACAGGATGCCTTGCCGATGCTTTATGAAAAAACAACAGTTATCATTAAATAATTAACAAAAAATTATGCCAAACAACAAAAAAATAGAATGGATTTTAAGAATTGGTGTAGCTGGTGAGTTTTTGGGGCATGGTGTCTTTGCTATTTCAGGCAAAGCTGATTGGATAAAATGGACAGAGCAACTAACTGGGCTTGATACGGCAACTGCCACAACCTTTATGCTTGTCGTGGGAGTTGTGGATGTTTTATTGGCAGCTCTAGTACTTGTTAAGCCAATAAAACAAGTTTTGCTCTGGATGGCTTTTTGGGGATTTTGGACAGCTCTCGTTAGACCATTGGTCGGTTTACCAATCTGGGATTTTACAGAACGCTTTGCAAATTGGGCAGCACCTCTCGCGCTGTTTTATTTCTATCGAGCGAATAAAGATAACGGATCTAAGTAATTTCAATAAAAATTTGCCGCCGCCGAAATCTATTCCTTTTTGCCCGCCTGCTTGGGCTTCGCCCCCAAAACTTTTCGGCGGACGGATTTTTCGGCATTTACTAAAATCATAATTTTTGATACCATAGTAATATAATAATCAATTTCAATCGCCATTACTTTGATTATAGTATTATATTACTATGAGCGCAAGCAACAACTCAAAAATTGCAGATAATATCAAAAAATACCGAGGCAAGCTTGGTATTTCGCAGGACAAGCTTTCAAAACTTGCTGATGTTACCTATAACACAATTATCAAGATTGAATCGGGAGCAAATATCAATCCGACCATTGAAACCTTATCAAAAATCGCCAAAGCGTTAGATGTTGGCGTTGATGATCTGATCAAATAAATTCTATGGCAAAAACAATAAAGATTTTTTTAATTGATGGCGAACCTAACGGCTTAAAAACTGCTGAATTAAGTAATTGGGTTGGTCAAGCAATCGTTATCCCAAGAAACAAACTTAAAGAAATAAAACAGCGTCCTGAATGCAACAAACAGGCAGTCTATTTTCTAGTCGGTAAAGATAGCGAGGAAGCACTTTTGCCTACCGCATATATTGGAGAAGCAGAGAATTTGTGGAATAGATTATCTACTCACGATAGCTCAAAAGATTTTTGGCAAACCGCAGTGGCATTTGTAAGTAAAGATAATAATCTAACAAAAGCTCATGTTAGGTATCTTGAGAGCCGGTGCTTATCAATAGCAAATAAGGCGAAAAGATTTGATTTAGAAAACGGTACAGAATCCTCTTTGCCATCTTTGTCAGAAGCAGATATGTCTGAAATGGAAGAATTTTTAGAGAATTTGAAACTGCTCCTTTCCGCACTTGGTTATCCAATTTTGCAAGAGGTGGTTGCGAAAGAGCAAAAAGATGCTTCTGATCCGGTCTTTATCTGTAAGGGAAAAGACGCTTTAGCAACTGGCAGAATGACAAATGATGGTTTCGTTGTCTATCAAGGTTCAACCGCGACAACTAATATCAGTAACGCCGTTGTTGATCGTAATAATAAAATTATAGAAAAATTATTGTTGAATAAGTATCTCGAAAAAAAGGGTGATGGTTTATACATTTTTATTAAAGACTATGTTTTTAATAGTCCGAGTGCCGCATCTGATATTGTTTTAGGAAATTCAACGAGCGGTTGGAAGAAGTGGAAAACTAAAGACGATAAAACACTAGAAGAAGTTTACAAAAATGAATAAGTTATAAAAATTACTATGCGATTTATTGGATGTAAAGAAAATTTGTTGGATTTTATAGAAACCTTTGTCAAGCAAAAGGACATCAGAGGCAATACCTTTTGTGATCTTTTTGCTGGGACGGGCAGTGTTGCCAAACGCTTCAAAAAACTTGGCTATAAAATTATTTCATCTGACCTATTATATTTTTCCTATGTTCTGCAAAAAGTTTATATCGAACAAAATCAATATCCTAAATTTGTAAAACTGCTAAAACATCTCAAAATCAATCCTGTCGAGGAATCGCTTTTTACAAGCGAAAACCAAAGTGCAAAAGAGGCAGTCAAATATCTAAACGACATAAAAGATATTGAAGGATTTATTTATAAAAACTACTCACCGGCAGGTACGCAGGGGCAGACTTATGCTCGCAAATACTTTACTGGCGACAACGCTAAACGGATTGACGCGATACGAGAAAAAATTGAGGAATGGAAAAAATCAAATCTGCTAAACGAGCAGGAGTATTTTTTCTTGCTCTGCTCTCTTATTGAAGCAGTGCCGTTTGTCGCAAACATCAGTGGAACTTATTCCGCTTTTCTTAAAGAGTGGGACAAGCGCGCGTTCAAAAAGCTAACGCTTGAAGTGCCGGAAATTATCAAGAGCGATGAAACGCACAAAGTATTTAATATCAACGGCTTAAACATTTTTGGTCAAGTAAAAGGTATTGATATTTTATATCTTGATCCACCCTACAATGAGCGACAATACGCGCCTAATTATCACATTTTGGACACAATCGCAAAATGGGACAGGCCGGAAATTAAAGGTATTACTGGAATGAGGGCTTATGAAGATCAAAAATCAGAATTTTGTAATTCAAAATCGGGAATAAAAGCACTTGGCGAAATTATAAAATTTTCTTTAGCGTTAGTATAATTTATGCCATAATATGAATATGGATAACAAACAGCCAACTTGGTCAGAAGTAATTGAAAAAGTGATGATGAGTCACGGTTATTTTGCAACCTTGAAGCAACTGCACGACGAAGGCCCAAAACTGAAAACATATATTGGTAAAACTCCTGATAGAACAATCAACGAACGAGTGCAAAGAGACGAACGATTTACAAAAATAATGCCCGGATTGTGGGCATTAACTCAATATTTGGATAAATTGCCCGACCACCTAAATCCGCGAGTTCAAAAAAGCGAACAAGAAATAATCACCATCAGCCATGCCTTGATGCAGGGATACTTAATAGAAATCGGCAACATGAAAGGATTTTCAACATTTACTCCAGATAAAAATGGATTATTTCTTGATAAAAAATTGGCGGATATTATTTCGGTTCAAAGTTGTCCAGAATTTACTTACGAGCGAGTATTGCACCATATAAAGTACATTGATGTGATTTGGTTCAACGAAAGAGAGTATCCTTCAAATGTGATTGAGGTTGAACACTCTACGAATTTCCGAAATTCGTTTTTGAAATTTCTTGAACTTCAAGATTTTGCCACAAAAATGACGATTGTTGCGCCAATAGAACGACGGGAACAATTCGGCAGAGAAATTACGAGAACAACATTTGAAACGATACACAAGAGGGTAAATTTTATAAGTTATGACGATGTTGAAAAAATGTATTCAACATCATTAGCATTAAAATCTTTTGGCAATGTTTTATAATCTATCAACAACAGAAGAAAAAGAGCAATCAGCAGTTTGTGTGTTTGGCACAAAACCGCTATTTAATTTCAAAACAGAAAGATTTGGAGCAATTTCTGTTTATTGTGTTGTAAAAGAACTTATAAATGACAACGCTTCTGTTGAAAATAAGATCGGCAAGCAAGATGGCTATTTCATAAGTAGCGGTGGCGATGCCATTCGTCTCAATAAACAACTGGACGAAAAGCCAAAAAATAAAAAAGAAATGATTTTGGTGGATTTTGATAAACCAGACAGATCTTACTTGAAAACATATTACCCAGAATATCAGATGACCCAAAGGATTGTTTTAGGAAGTGGAAGAAAAAAACGAATAGCAGAAATCGAAATACATTTTTTACGAAACGAAAATGGTACAACAAGTTTAGGAATTAAAGCACCAGAATTATTTGAAGAGACAATCAAAAATATCGTAAATCTTGTACTTTAACAAAACAACCAACACAAACCGATATTCCTCTTTACGCAATAGAGGAAACAAAAACAGACGATAAAGAAAGCCGTAATACTGGCGTGTATCAACGCACCTCAAAATTTGTTTTTATTGATGGCTACTACCCAGAAGTGAAAAAAATAATGCTCTACAACTTGCAGGTGGAGCAAAAAGAAGAACCAACGGCGACTTATGTTTTTGGTACAAAATTACTACTGACATTCGGCGTTGAAATTATGGGTAAGAAGTTAGACGAAAAGATATTTACGCCGTTTAATTCGGTAGATGAAGTTCTTGATTTCAAAAAGAAGATGCGCCGTGCGCCAAAAGGAAATATCCCTATTTTAATTCGCAAAGTAGATAACAAAATTACGATTTCAGGACGACTGTATAAATCCGGCGGATTGGCTCACGATCCAAACATCGGTGCGTTGAGTTTGATTAGCGCGGCTATCCGAAAACTGGGGTGGATTGGCGATATTGTAATAACTAGACATGGATTAAGGCAAAGACATATTCAAGCTGATAATAAGTTTGTGAAAATCGCCAACAAGTTGAATCTACAAATTCATGGTCTCTCTATTCCGACGAGCAGGACACAGGATAATTACTGGAAATACGAAATGGAGGGCGAAAAACTTGGCACGATTTTCATTCATTTGGTCGTTGAAAACTTTACGGATGGATACTCAATTTTTGAAAATCACGCTGGTTGTGAAAAAGGATATTTTATCACAAGTGACGGTAAACATATTCCACTTGAAAAATACTCAGACAGAAAAGCGTACAAGGCTGGTAACAAAAACAAAATAATCAGCATCCCAGATTTGATCTTAATTGATTTTGGGAGGAGCGAAATTATAAATATTGAGGGTAAAAAGTATCAGTTTCGCCAAAATGGCATTGACGAGTTAAAGAATTTTGGCGACATAGAGAAGGGTTATATCATAAAGTATTATCCGAAATTCAAAATTACTCGTACTGTCGTTTTGTATGGCGGAACGGAAAAGAAAATTGTTGAAATTGCAGTCGGCTTTTTGCTCAACGAAAATGGCGATTTAGTGTTAGGTATAAAAGCCCCCGAACTATTCAGAGACGCGATCAAAAACCTTTTAGATTTTTGGTCATAATGCCGTCCGTCCAAAAGTTTTGGGGGCGAAGCCCCAGCAGGCGGGCAAAAAGGAAGGGGGTTGGGGGGAAGGAATCCTTCGACAAGCTCAGGACAAGTTTTTTGCCCGCCTGCTTCCGTTCCCGTTCCGTTTGAGCAAAGGAAAAGCGGAAGGGAGGTTTGGGGGGAATTCCGCTTTTCTCTTGCCAAATCAAAATGAGGCCAGTCCCGCCACCTTGCTTTTCAAAGCAAGACACCACAGAAAAATACTCTTTTCATTAAGAGAAAGTAAGGTGCGGCGGCCGAAATTTATTTCGGCATTGCTGTTTGTATCCAATCGCTTCGCTCTTGGACAAACAGGGAACGCGCAAAATGAAAAGAGCAAAGAGTATTTTTCTGTGGTGTGGCGAGCTTGTCGAGCGGTGGCGGGGCTGGCTTCCTTGGTCTGGTTTCGTTCAGCAGTTTTTGATAAAATAGGTTCTAGCCAAACTGTAAAGACACACGGGCGGCTGTGAGCTGGTGCAAAACGGCAAGTCAGGTGTCGCTATCAAGCCAACCGCAGGAATGGGAGTATTTTATGCTCTCCGAAAAAACATTTAACGAAAATCGGCAGTTGGGTTTCGATGCGATAGCGAGTTTGGGCAGATTGGATTTGGAACGGCTTTTGTCGAATGATGCAGGGCAACTGTTTTAAGTCCGTCCAAAAATCCTTCCGCCAAAAAGTTTATCGGAGCGGGAGCGACGACCACGGCATTCCTCCCCTAAAACCCCTCCTGCCGTGCCGTCCGAGTGAATTTGAAGCCCCGCCGAGTCCGCGAGGCGGTGGCGGGGCGATTATCTGACCGTACAACTTGAGTTTCCGCGCAGCTCTACTGCGCGGAGGTTCATTCGCAAGCTAATAGACATGTTTTTTCTTTTCTTGCTACCCTGTTCCCATGTCGAGCAATCAGAGCACAATAAATCCTAAACTATTTCGTAGTCGCCTCTTGGTTCAGGATCAGCGCTTGATCGAGGCGGCGCAACGCGTGGCCACGATAATCCAGTCTCTCGCGCCAGATTCAGCTTATGCCGGCATGCAGCCGCATGCTCTGATTGTGGGCGGGTTTGTGCGCGACGTCCTTTTGAGCAGACAGCCAAAAGACCTTGATCTCGAAGTCTATGGTGTCGCACCAGATAATCTCGAGCATCTCCTTGAAACCTTCGCGCCAGGCCTCGTAAACCTCGTCGGTAGGTCGTTCGGTGTTTTTAAAATCCATCTCGGTGCAGATGTCGAATTCGACGTCTCACTTCCTCGCCGCGAGTCGAAGACCGGCCGTGGGCATAAAGGATTTGCCGTGACAACGGACCCGGGATTAGACCTGCGAGAGGCTTCGCGGCGCCGCGATTTTACTTTTAACGCCATCTCCGCTGATCCCCTGACTGGGGAGCTGCTTGACCCTTATGACGGCGTGCGCGATCTCGAGAACCGTGTCCTTCGCGTCGTGGATCCAACGACGTTTCAAGATGACCCACTGCGCGTGTATCGCGCGATCCAATTCGTCGCGCGTTTCGGTCTCACGGGCGAGCCAAGGAGTTTCGACCTCATGCGCCAGATGGTAGTGCGCGGCGATCTCACGGAACTTGCCCCGGAGCGCGTCACAGAAGAACTACGAAAGCTCCTGCTCAAAGCACAGCGGCCTTCCATCGGCTTTGAGCTTGCGCGTTCTCTCGGCATCATGACCACCTATTTCCCGGAACTCTCCGACATGATCGGGACAGTACAGGAGCCTGAATGGCATCCAGAGGGCGACGTTTGGATCCACACAATGATGGTAATTGATCGCGCGGCGGAGATCATTCGCGATTCGACGCGCGGATTTTCTACAGAAGAGCAGCTCGAGGTGATGCTCGGTGCGCTTTGCCATGATCTCGGGAAGCACGCGACAACCGCTCGTCTCGACGGCCGCATTCGTTCGCTCGGCCACGAAGAGGCAGGGGTCGAGCCGACACATGCGCTCCTTAGCCGCTTGACGTTCGGCGAGCACGCGAGAAACGCGGCCATCGCCGTGGTTAAGGATCATCTCAAGCCAGGCATGCTCTATAAACAACTCATGGAGAAACAGGCACTGACCGAGGAATCGTATGCGAACGCAGTCCGCAAACTCCTGAAGCGCATCCATCCTACATCCTGGCGCGTACTCATCGCCGCTGCAGAGGCTGATTATCGCGGACGCAGTCTCCCGGAGGTCACCACAGGGCCGTATGCGCACGGCGATCTCCTCGCCGCAACCGTCGCGAAATCTTGCTTAGACGAAGAGCCGACGAAGCCGTTGATTCAAGGGCGGGATCTTCTCGCGCTCGGAGTCACACCCGGGCCGCGCATGGGTGAATTGATCGCGACGATCGAAGCGCTGCGAGACGCAGGGAAAATCACGACACATGAAGAAGCAGTCGCGCACGCGGCACAGATAATCTGATATATGCCCATCCCCCTTCCATCGAACGCGAAGCGCGCATATACAGGCGAGTTTCTTGAAATCTGGCAGTGGCAACAAGAGCGTTTCGACGGCAGCCATGCTACCTTTGAGTGCGTGGTTCTAGGGGACGTGGCACACGTTATTCCGTTTTTGGATGCAAAGACCGTCCTTTTCTTGCAACAAGAGCAACCCGGGCGGCTGCCATTCGTGGATGTTCCGGGCGGCCGCGTGGATGGCGATGAATCCGTTCTCGAAGCGGCAAAACGAGAACTCCATGAAGAAACAGGATATGAAGCAGGAACATGGCTTGAATGGACGCGGAACGCGCATCATGGGATATCGCGGCGGGAGGAAACAATTTTCCTTGCACGGGATATCCGGAACGGAAGTGGTCAACATTTGGATGCTGGCGAAAAAATTGAACTCCGTCCGACGCGATGGGACGATCTTGTCCGCATGTGTCTGCGTCACGAACTCCGTCAACCAAAGATCATGCTCGCGATCCTCGCTATGGAGTTTGATTCGGAGGCCAAAGAGCGGCTTAGAGGGTGGCTAAAATAAGCAGTTCCACCCCACATCTTATGCGAATTCATGCTTCTGCCCTGCTGTGGATCCTGGTCGGCGCGTTGACAGTAGGCCTTGGCATGTGGGTGATTCTACAACAAGCCAAGGACGATCGTCGGCGTTTGACCTATATAGTATCTAGAACGCAAGCAGACTTAGTGACCGCGCAACAAGTTAACCAAACGCTGCTGCAAGCAGCTAATAAAAAGTTGGAGCTAGCGAATGCAGATATTGCCAAAGCGCAAACTATCATCCAAGGCTTAAAAGAAGAACATAGATCGAGCGCGCAAGCGCAATCGCTCGCAGCGCCAAAGCCGCAGCTGCTCAAGGGCTGGAGCGAAGCGGTTAACTTGTCTCTTGGTGTCACCTGTCGAGTTCCTTTATGGGCACGCGTTGAAACTAATGATGCTACGGCATTGACTTTGGTTGTCGAGCGGAGCACTAAATTGGCAGCGCGACCGGCAGCCGATGCTCGTTGGTTTTCCATCACGCCGTACGATGAACGACTAGAGAAAGAATTAATCAACAGCCTCGCCACCTCCACATCCGTCGCTTATCTGGTGCATGGACATAGTTTGCTAGGCCGACGTGGTCGATTGCTTGGATCAGCTCAAACCATTTTTGTGTTGCGCGCGCGCCAGGATGGGGCAAACAAATATTTAATTTGGGCGCGCACACATGAGGGGGTATCGGATCAAATGCTTCTGGCCGTTTTTTCCACCTTGAACTTTAAGCCAGTTTAGAGTTGATAAAAATAAAACACGAGGGACAATGTCCCCCGTGTTTTATTTTTTTGGGTTAGAACCGACGCGGTGCGCGCTCTTCCATTGGTCGAGCTTTGTTGACCGCTATACGGCGTCCACCCATGTCTGATCCATCGAACGTGGAGATGGCTTTGTCAGCTGCCGCGTCATCTGCCATCTCAACGAAGGCAAATCCGCGTGGACGATTGGTCTGACGGTCCATTGGAATAAAGACCGATACGACCTCGCCAGCCTGAGCAAACATCTCGCGGAGCTCCTCATCCGTGGTGCGGAAAGGGATGCCTCCGACGAATAATTTCGTGGGCATGCGTGTAGATTAAAATGATTTAACTGGATATCGTCTGCGCATGACCCACTTCCTTCGACCTTCCCCACTGCTCATAGCCGTATGGCATAGGCGTAGGGCTGAGTAAGTTCAGGTTTGAACCTGAGCCTACTAATATATGGACGGACCTTCGCACGTACTATCCAATAGATAAACTAGCATATTTTTATATATTCGTCAATCTCCGCGTTTTAACCTTTTTCCGCTCGAATTAGGGCATGAAACATCCAACATGCCCATATTGCATGCTCGGAAAACAGTGAAATGCAGATGGCCAAGATAGCTCTGTAAGAAGTGCGGAAAGACCTCTTAACGGAGACGCTCTGACACGCGTGATCGAACAGCCCTCGACGCATACACAAAAGATCGTTCGACGGCGTATCGTAGCTTTCAAAAAGCACTGAAGAAGCAAGGATCACCTCGACTCAGCCTTTGGTCATGAAGCATTGAAGAAGCGAAACGACGATTGCAAAAACTGTGGAATATATTTGGCCGACGCTACCCGAATATTTCATCTGTCGTGATAAACGGTTCAGACAGATCACGCTTCCTCGCTCATCGCAGTATCACCTCAAACCATCCACCATTCATGCAACAGTGCCCTGGCAGAAAATTATCTAAAAATATGCACGCGATTTAGCATTGACGTAGCCTGTCGGGTCATTGGTCACCACTTGACACACTTGACAAATGTTCTTGACACAAAAAAATGTGATATACTATGTGCATGTCAGCATGGTTATGCGGTCCGATCGGACCGGAATTATCGTGCATCCGATTAAATGATCGGATGAACCCGACATGACTTCTTCGTGCTTGCTTGTTGAGCGTGAAGAGACGGGACGACATTGACTCCGATTTTGTGTCGGAGCGAAATAAAAAGAAAGGAAGGTGATTTGCATGGCAAAAAAGAAAAAGGCTGCTGCTAAAAAGAAGAAGCAATAAGCCAATATAAAATCCCCTCGCGTATTTTTCTATGCAATTTGAAACGCTGGGGGGATTTTTATTTTGGTCACGGCGGTATCGTATTATTCTAGAGCAGGTGTTACTCTCTTTAGAGTTTTTATGCCTAAACCAGCTCAAATTACCCTTATTATTCTCGGTGCTACGGGCGATTTAATGACTAAAAAAATCGCGCCGGCTCTTTTTCATCTCCATCGAGAGGGCAAACTCCCTGCCGATTTTCGGGTTATCGGTTTTGCCCGTCGTCCGTTTACGGATGAGGCTTTTCGTGAGCTGGTGACGTCTATGTTAGAGCTGCGCGGCGAATTGAAAGCTGATCGTAGCGCTCTCGCATCCTTCTTGCAGCGCTTTTCATACGTGCCGGGCCAGCTCGACGAGAGAGATGGATACACCAATCTGGCAGCTCGGTTGAATCCTCGATCGCATAAACTATTTTATTTGGCGGTGGCGCCACATTTTTTTCAACCCGTGCTCAGTCATCTCGCGGCCATAGGACTTAATCGTGCACAGACGGGATGGTCGCGTCTTTTGGTTGAAAAACCGTTTGGTGTTAATCAAAAAACTGCTGAAGAATTGGATCAGCGTATCAGTGAGCTGTTTACCGAAGATCAGATTTACCGCATTGATCATTATCTAGCCAAGGAGATGATGCATAATATTTTAGCCTTTCGGTTTCATAACAATTTGTTTGAACCAGTTTGGAACAAGCAGCACATCGAACGCATCGAGATTCAACTGCTGGAGACCATAGGTGTGGAAAAGCGCGGGGTTTTCTACGACAGTCTCGGCGCGCTACGCGATGTCGGGCAGAATCATCATTTGCAAATGCTGGCTTTAATTACTATGGATCAGCCGGCAAAATTTGAGATGTCAGCCATTCGCGCAGAACGCGCTAAGTTATTGGAGACGCTCATGCCACTTAGTACAGCTGAGATCACACGCCAAACTTTGCGTGCGCAGTACGTTGGCTATCGTGATATTTCTGGCGTGGCGCCAAACTCGCAGGTAGAGACGTATTTTAAACTCTTGGCCAAGTTAGCGCATCCGCGTTGGCAAGGCGTTTCTATCCTGCTTGAAGGCGGCAAACGTATGGACGAGGATCGTACCGAAATCTGCGTGACATTTAAAGATAAAAATAAAGTTCTGTTTACGATGGAGCCGTTTGAGGGCATCACGATTCAATTTTTATCCAAAAAACCAGGCACCGTATTTGAGCTAGAAACGCGTTCGTTTGATTTTTTATTGCGCCAGCCCAGCCACGTAACGCAATATGTGGAAGAGTATGAAAGGTTATTGTTGGACAGCATTTTGGGCGACCAGACACTTTTTTTGAGTACGCATGAAGTGCGTGCCATGTGGAAATTTATCGATCCGATCATTGCCGCGTGGCAATCCAATGCTGTGCCGTTGTTGCGTTATGCGCCGGATACGGATGAAACGCGGAAGCTGACGTTTGGTAGTAAATAAAAAAGTAATTTTGTATGAGTCGCGATCGTATTCACCGCGATGGTGTGAAAATTGTATGGTAGCCACCTTTGGCGCTGGATGCTTTTGGGGCGTTGAGGAACTTTTTCGCGCGATGCAGGGCGTGAAAGAGACGGCCGTCGGATATATGGGCGGCTCAATGGAAAAGCCGACGTACGAAGACGTGTGCGCGAATGCGACAGGCCACGCCGAAGTCGTGTACGTGATGTTTGATCAACACGAAGTGACATACGAGAAGCTCCTTCAAATTTTTTGGGACAATCACAATCCGACAACGCCCAATCGTCAGGGGTCTGACATTGGAACGCAATATCGATCCGTGATTTTTTATCACACACCGGAACAGAAAAACGCGGCGGAAACATCGAAGGCCGACCTCGAAAAATCCGGGCGATGGAAAAGTCCAATCGTGACCGAGATTGTTCCTGCGACGACATTTTGGAAAGCCGAGGAGTATCATCAAAAATATCTTGAGAAGAGGGGATTAGGTTCTTGTTACGTGTAACACTATGACGAACGTCACCAAGTCAGACATCGAATGGAAAAAGATCCTCACTCCCGAGCAATATGAAATTTTGCGCGAGAAGGGAACAGAACTGCCGGGGAGCGGAACCCACGATCAAGAAACCGCCCAGGGGATGTATCGTTGCGGCGCATGCGGTGTGCCACTCTTCACAGCAGAGACGAAGTATCACTCCGGGTCCGGCTGGCCGAGTTTTTCAGCGCCGGTCGATTCCTCCGCGGTCACACTCGCGGCAGACCGTTCTAATGGAATGGTCCGCACGGAGGTGACATGCGCGACGTGCGGCTCGCATCTTGGACACGTGTTTGATGACGGCCCCCAGCCGACAGGACAACGATTTTGCATTAACTCGCTCGCGTTGAATTTGGAGAAATCCTGACCTCTCCATCAGTAACGTTTGTTTGCTATCATGCCGAAGATGCCCCCCTTCATCCGCGATACGGATCGCGCCCTCATCGCCACGTTCCGTAGAATCGATATGCCATTTGCGCGGCTCGCGCTCTTCGTCGTGTATTTTTGGTTCGGTGCGCTCAAGCTCGCGGGCGCGAGTCCGGCGAATGTGATGATGGGGGATCTCCTTGCACAAACTCTGTCATCCGTGATGTTCGAAAGCTTCGTGATCTTATTCGGGCTCTATGAGATGCTCATTGGTATCCTCTTCCTCATCCCGAAGAAAGAGCGGCTCGTGATCGCACTCATCACCCCGCATCTCACTGTGACGCTTCTCCCGCTCATCCTTCTCCCCGCGATGACGTGGCGCGGATTTCTCGTTCCGACGCTTGAAGGGCAGTACATTATAAAAAATCTCGTCATCCTCGCGCTGTCCTGTTCGATCGCAGCGCATCTCCGACCACTGCGAAAATGATGCGCGTATGATCCTCATCCTTCTCCAGCTATTCAATTTGCTCCTCTTCGCGCTGGCCGTGTTTCTTCTCTACGCGCATCTGACAGGTGCGCCGTATTTGCCGACAAAGATAGCAGCTGTCGAAGAAATGGTGCGCTGTGCGAACGTGACTCCGGGACAAAAAATAGCGGATATCGGATCAGGCGATGGGCGCATCGTAATCGCATTTGGACGCGCGGGCGCGGACGCGCATGGATTTGAGATTAACCCTGTTCTCGCATGGATTTCGAGATGGAGAATTCACCGCGCCGGGCTTCGGGATCATTGCCACATCCATCTCGCGAATCTGTGGCGCGTGGATTTTGCGCCATTCAGCGTTGTGACCGTGTTTGGCATCACGGGGATGATGCCAAAGCTCAAATCAAAATTACAGCGTGAGCTTGCGCCGGGCAGTCGTGTGATCTCATATGTGTTCCGCTTTCCGGAGTGGGAACGGATCGAAGCACGCGTCAATGTGTCGGTGTATACCGTTGGGAAGAAATCAATCTAAATCTTTTTGACGTTTTACCTAAAAGGGAGCATACTATTAATGTTCTTTAAACTCATGAATTTGAGGCAGTCTTTTTTCATCCGCCAATGATCCCCAAATCAGTCAGGTCAATCTCTGAAGGATTTGAATAATTGGTACTTGGCTTCTTGCATCAATGTAGCACAGGCGTTGTCGCTCATGGCATAGGCAAGAACATCCAGTTCCTGGAAGGTCAAACCTGCACGTAAATACGTAGCTGCATTCGGTAGTTTCTTGAAGTGCTCATACGGTGGTTCATACAGGCTGTAGACTTTTTTCTCTTTGCCTTTTGCATTCACGGTCGTGGTTGCGCAGCCACTCGGACGATGGTAATTCACATAGGTATTGAAATGGGTTTGGTAAAAGCTGTTGATGGGTTCCGCGAAGCGTCGTGGGATGTGGGCATGTCCCATGTGCTTCCGGATGATGCTTCCATTCTTGCCTTCCACAAGCGCCTGGTCGTTCGATCGTCTTGGTCTAGATTTTGTCTGTTCGATGGAAAGTTTGTTCAGCAGTTTTGCCACCACGTAGTTCACGTACTCCGATCCATTGTCCGAATGGAACCCAAACACCTTGAATGGGAATTGCTGGATGAGCATCTCGAGGAGCGGTGTGAGGAAGTGTTCACTGATGCCTTCCACGCACCCGATCAATTCCCATTGGGTCACCTCATCCACGAGGTTGATATGGTAGACGCCCTTCTCCTTGTCCAAGTCCCCCTGATGGACAGAATCCACGCGAATATAGCCCGGTTTGCCATCTGGGGAGGGTTTGCGGCGTTCCCCGATCGGCACGCTTGTCGGGTTGGTTCTTGTGAAGGTCGTGGTCTGTGAACGGTATTGCCTGCGGCCGCGCAGACGGTACAGATGGGCAACGGAGATATCTTTGAGACGGATGAAATGCGCATCATGGAAAAGCGTATATGCGCGTTCAAATAGTTTCTTCGTCGCAGGACCGGAGAGTCGGCCGTGTGCGTCATCCGTCTTTGCGAGAAGCGCGACGTCATCGGTTGTGTACTTCATTGGAAACGAGGAACGTGTCTCACGGGAAGATGGAGTGACGTGTCTCGTCTTCCGCATCTTGCGGATGAGCTTTGTCACCTGCGCATCCCCATACCCCGTCATCTTCATGATGTAGTTTCGGACGGTCGTTTTGTCCCTTTTGCGGAGCGAAAAGTAATAGAACCTGGCAAGGAGCTTTTCGATCCAGGCGTACCTCTCTTTCCGCGTCAGTCCCACGAAGTTCAAACCGTGGGCTGCGGAGGTGAAGGCTTCCAGTTGTCCTAAGGTGACGAATCGTTCGTCGTGCATATCGAGGGTCATAGTGCCCTCCAGTATGACGACCTGTGGATTCTTTCCGCAGGATCCTTATTTGGGGATCATCCTGCGTGAGAATCGGAAGTCCATTTGGGGATCATCTTGCATTGGAGAAGTCTAAATCTTGACAGTTGTTCGCTCGTTTGATGCGATATTCGCATCGAAGGAGGTGTTACATGGAAGGCATAATCTGTGACGATCACCCGCGTCAAGACGGTCCCGATCAATCCGCGGAGATGCCTGTCTCCGGAGAGAAACCGAAAGTGAAGTTGCGTCGCGGATTCGCTGCAATGAGCCGCGAAAAACAACGCGAAATCGCCTCGCTGGGCGGCAAAATCGCGCATAAGAATGGCACGGCGCACGTATTCTCGTCTGACGAGGCGCGTGCAGCGGGCCAGAAGGGCGGAGCCACAACCCAACGCAGACGCCGCGCGCGGCGCTTTGACGGAGGCTAGATGTAGCTCTTTGTGCATACTCGTTCCATACGTATGTCGATGGAACTTTTTTATTAGGACTTACGCGTTTGGCGCATAACTTTGTCGAAAGCTCCGTTTTACGCTCACCGTAGCGCTGCTACGCCTCGCGCAAATACTCGCTTTCTTCGCGTTCTGCATCCAAACGCGTAAGTCCTATT